>Ga0299906_10000197_pt1 | contig 61123 bp, 53 predicted proteins | sample RVTome_14_FD_200259 | JGI IMG/M metagenome (GOLD analysis project Ga0299906, IMG submission 200259) | Soil microbial communities from uranium-contaminated site in the Upper Colorado River Basin, Wyoming, United States - RVT145D125 (version 2) ...
CCAACGTGAGCAGCGCGGCGATGCGCATCCTACTGCGCCGAGGAACGCGTGCTGAAGGGATTCCTGATCACGCGAACGTCGTGCGTGTTCGCTCGCCGGACCATCGCGATGCGACGGCCGTCAGGATGGACGACCATGCCCATGTCCGCCCCCGGCCCATCGAAGCGAATTCCAGTCGAGTACATCTCGCCGCCGTCGATCGATTGGACCCAGATCTCGCCCGGCGACTTCTCGAACAGGACCGCCTTGCTGTCCGGCGTCCACGCCGCGAACCCCGGCAGCGGCCGGGGCGCACCGCCTGACAGCGGCACGAGGACGCCAGACTGCAGTGGAGCGTCCCCTGAAGAGACCTGATCGGGGAAGCCGAAGCCCACACTGCGGCCATCGGGTGAGACCTCCACCCGAAAGAGCCTCGGCGGCGCGCTCCCGGCGACACCCTGATACAGCTCGCGGCGTTCGCCCGTGTGCACGTCGAGACGCATCAGGCGGACGATGCGGGAGCCATCCGGTGCGCCTGTCTCTCTCGAGGGTGTAGTAGTACACGGCGCTTTCGTCAATGTCGACATATCCGCCACGGACTATCGAATCGGGCGGCATCTCGCCAACAAAGAGCTGCTCACGACCGGTTTCCACGTCGTAGAATTTCAGGTCCGCGCCGGACGGTGGCGAGCACGTTGCCGTCGGGCAGGATGGCGAGATGAGCAGCCGGCCGTCGCGGGACCACCGATGCAACGCGACCGGTTCTGTGAACGACAACTCCCGCTCGGGAGTGCCATCGAAGCGGTGCAGCACGATCGGGTTCGCAGGGCCGCAACACGCCCACAACTGATAGGCGAGCACCTGTCCGTCCGGCGACCATGCCGCCGCGCCAAAGTTCCTGTCACGATGGGCGGTGGAGACTTCCGTCGGAGCGCCCAGCGATCTCCAGTTGGCGGGATTCACATCAGCGACGAACACACCGGCATGCGAGCGATCGTCAGTGAAGTACAGGGAACCGTCGCGTGAGAATCCCAGGAGCTGCGTAAATCCCCCGCGGTGTACCCTCTCCTGAGCGCCCTGCGCCCTGCCGTCAACGACCCGGATGGACCACAGTTCGTCGTGCTCCCCGCCGACGAACACGACTCTGGAACCATCCGGCGTGAAGAACGGGGCTTCATCTACTGCGCGCGCCGAAATAAGGGGATGCTCTCTCGAACCGTCGGTTGCCAGCGCGTAGATGCCACCGTTACCAAATCGTCGCTCCTCCCCTTGCCTCCAGTAGACGAGCCAGCGGCCGTCCGGAGAGAAGTTGCCGACGTACGTGTCGCGCCACTCGTTGTTCTTCAGGATGGTGGGCTCCCCAGTCTCGAGGGAGACGAGCCCCACCTGCCACGTGCCGTTTGTGCGGTTGAAGCCAACGGCAGCGGTCTTTCCATCGGCCGAGATCCCCTGCACTTGGAGCAGTTCGTAGAGGGTGCTGCGGACGAGCGTGCGTTCGCCAGTGCCATCCACATTCACCATCCTGATCTCATGAACGAGGTCCGGCTGAAAGGGAGGCCCAGAGGGCGCCCACTGAAAGACCACTCGTCGACCGTCCGGCGTGAACTGCGGGGTGTGGGCCCAACCTTCGCGCGTCAGACGCTGGTCGGCGTTTGTCGAGAGGTCATGGAGCACAAGGTATCTGTTCCGCCCGTCGTCATCCACGCCCACCATGCGACGTCCGTCGGGGGACGGGCGAAAGAAGCGGCCAACATTGCCGTTGTCGGAGATCCTCACGTTGGTTTCACGGGCGACGCCACTCTCCAGCCTCGCGAGGGCGAACGCCGCTTCCTTCTGGGTACCGAACTGCGTCACCACGCGCTCGAAGGCGGTGCGCGCCTCGGCGGGCCTGCCGACCTTCTCGTAGGCCACGCCGAGATGGTAGTGAGCCTTCGCCGCGAGCTGGGCGTTCGTGCCGTTCTCGGCGATGAACTTGATGTAGCGGGGGATCGCACCTTCGACATCGAGCTCGACTTCGGCCTGGATGATGATGGCGCCGAGCTGCGCGTCGGGCGTGGCGCCTCTCTGGGCGAACCCCGTTGCCGCGCAGAGTGCGGCGAGCGTGAGGGCTGCAAGGATTCGTCTCATGGCGGTCAACTCCATCCCGTCAGCCTAGAAGGTCGCCGCGGTCGGCGAGTCAAGATAGGTGACGGCAAGCGGGTCGTCGAGAGCCGGCGACCCTGCCAGGCGCTCACCGGTTCGCGTCGAGAGCGCCGCGCTGACGTCGTCGCGTTCAACGGCGGGGAGCAGATGGTCGCGCACGTATGGCGCCCCGAGGACGATTGCCGCGAATGGCCGCTCACTCCAGAAGGCGAGCGCTGCCGAGCCATCCTCGACCGAGAGCACGCGGGGCGTTTCGACGAAGCGTTCAGCGGCATGGCTGAGCGCCAGCTTCTGTACCTCTTGCTCGCGAAGCCGACGTGTCTCCTCGTTCTGAGGAAGCCAGGCGGCGACCTCATCGGAGTAATAGCTATACAGAACCTTGTCCAGACGCCATCGGCCGCCGACGAGCCCGCGATACAGGACAAGGGACGCGTCGAGACGCTGCTCCGGCGTTCCATTCGACGCGATCTCGAACAGTGCCAGCAGATCCGACGGAACCATGCCGATCCGGATCGACGGTTCCTGCGCCAGCCGCTGAAAGGCGTGCAGCGCTTCGTCCCGCCGTCGTGCCTTTCTCATCGTTCGGCCGAGCGCATGCAACGCCTCTGCGTGCTCCGCCGGATCGGTCGATCCCACAAGCCGTTGATAGAGAGGAATGGCCTGGTCGTACTGCGTGCGGAGCTCGAGCGACTCCGCTTCGGTGAATCGGGCGGAGAAGCGGCGTGGGGCGAAGTCTTCCTCCGTTGCCGTCAGCTCGTACAGCAGCTGACCACGAGGGTAGGCCTCCGCGTGTTCGCGGCTTCCGAGCAGAACGACGCCGGCGCCTGGCGTCATGACCGCGTCGCGCACGCGCGCGGGCCATTGCGAGGAATCGATCGACCCGGTGCGCGCCAGATCGACTGCCGCCTGCTCCTAATCTCTCAGGTCCAGCTCGAGACGCCGGCCGATTCTCGGCAACGACATCGAGCGTGTCGCGGGCCTGCCGTTTCGCGTGCTGTCGTTCCTGCGTCAACGCGCGCAGACCGAAACCCGCCAGGATCACGCCAGGCGCAAGAATGGTCGCCGCAAAGATCAGCAGCAGCCGCCGGGCCGAGCGGGCCGGGCGGCGCCGCGCCATGTCGCTGGGCATCGGTCAGCTCCCGTCGGCCCGCCCATTATCAGCCGTCGGGCGGCTGCGAAGATCAAGACCAGTTAAAGTTCGTCCCTACCGTCTGACATGGGGACCGGTAGTCCGGATGAAGGCCCTGTTCGTTGACGCTAGGCAGGCGGTGGTTGTCGATCCTGACGCGCGCCCGGTCAGGCTCGTGAGGGCAGGCCGACCATACGTCGGTCGGACGGGTCGAAGTTCAGCCCGTCGCCTGGGAGATCGATCCGGACCCGTAGAAGCCAGGCCGCGCACGGCCAGCCTCGGGCCACTAGTGCCCCCGCATCCGCTCGGTCACGACACCCACCCGCAGCACGCCGGCGCCTCTGGCCGCGTCGATCACCTGCACGACGTCTCCGTAGGAGAGGCTGCCCGCCGCCATCACGTACAGGGTCTTGTCGGAGCGGTCGGCGAAGATCTCCCGCAGCCGCATCTCGAGCTCGAACGCCGCGACCGGCTGTGTGTTCACCGACAGCCGCCGATCGCCGGTGTACTCGAGCACGATCCGCCTGTCGGTCGCGCGCACGCCGCGGTCGGTGTCGGCCGGGAGGCTCACGTCCAGACTGCGCAGACCGAGCGGCAGCGAGACCATGAAGATGACGAGCAGGACGAGCAGCACGTCGATCATCGGCGTGATGTTCATCGCCGAGCTCGCGCGCGGCACCGTGCCCTCGACGACAGGCTCGGCGCCGTGGTGGTTGTGGGCCATGCCACCTCCTGTCCGAATCGTCTGGACAGGTGGACACCGGAGCCCGCGAAACCGGCCGTCGCCTGACCGGCGGAACCTCAGCCGTCCCTCGGGCCCACCGTTCGGGTGCGCTCGCCGGACAACGTGCGATACTGCTGCCGCTCGCGGCCACCCCGGTCACGCGAGCCGTTCATCCAGGTGAGGGAGCAGGCATGAAGCAGCGGATCCTGATGGCCATACTCGCGGCCGCCGTCCTCTCGGCCACGGCCCACGCGCACTTCGTCCTCGTGATGCCGGCCGCGTCGATGGTGCAGAACCGTCTGGGGGATCCCCAGAAGATCGCGCCGTGTGGTGGCGTCTCGGCCAACCCCGGCCGTGGCACGCCGGCCAACCCGGGCGTCCCGAGCGGCGCGGTCACCTCGGTCCGCGGCGGCACGAACCTGCCGCTGATGGTCCAGGAGTCGATCTTCCACCCCGGGCACTACCGGGTGGCGCTGGCGCGCAGCATGGCGCAGCTCCCGCCGGATCCCACGGTGACGGTTGCCGAGGGCGGGCGCGGCCAGCGGTCGCAGTCGGCCGAAATCCAGAGTCCGGCGAGACCGCCGGTGATCCTCGACGGGATCTTCGCCCACACCGAGCGACCGACGCAGAACTGGGAGATCGAAGTGCCGATTCCCAACATCGACTGCCCGGGCTGCGTGCTGCAGGTGATCCAGGTGATGTTCGATCATCCCGGCATCGCCGTCGACGGCGGCTTCTCGTACCACCACTGCGCGACCCTGAACATCACCGCTGATCCGGCAAAGCCGACCGACACCTGGCCCTAGCCACGACGCCCGACCCCATTACGCATCTGTAATGGGGTCGGGCGTCGTCCGCGGCGACGAGACCTCGTCATGCGGCTTTGGGCAAACTCCAGGCGACCCAGACGAGCCACGCAGCAGCGGCGAGTCCCCAGATCTCGTTGAACACGAACGCCCCGGAATTGGCGCCGCCAAGACTCTGGACGACGTAGCTCGCCTTCAGCAGCACGATCAGGCCACCGAAGACGACGTGTACCCACCGTCCAATCGCAGGCCTGACACCAAACGGCAGCCAGATCAGCAGGGCGAACAGAAAGAAGTAGCCGGCCAGCAACGGTCCGCTGGACTCGGGCGTCTCACCTGCGATCAAGCCCGTCTCGAAGTACGTGATGAAGATGATGGCGAGGAGATTGATGACCTGTAGCAGCCAGAGCATGGCGATCTGCGTTCTCCAGGCCAGATGACTCATCGATTCCCCTCCCGCAGCCGATTGGAATCGAGGCTATCACGGTTATGTCTCGCGCAGCGCCTCGGTCGGCTGGACGGCCAGGGCGCGGCGCACGGGCCGGCCACAGGCGAGGAGGCCCAAAGCCAGCAGGGTCGCGGCGATGCCGAGCGGCAGCGTCGGTCCCTGGGCGAACGCCGGTGAGGAAGCGAACACGTTCGAGGCGAGGGCGCCGAGGCCGAGCCCGAGGAGCGTCCCGACGCCGAGCTGGCGTATCGCCCGCGCGAACACGTCGGTCACGACTTGTCGCGGCCGGGCGCCGAGCGCCGTGCGGATGCCGATTTCCCGCGTGCGCTGCGACACCGTGAACGACATCATCGAGTAGGTGCCGGCCGTCGACAGCAGCAGGACGGCAAACATCACGAAGCCGACTGCGTACCCGTACAGGCGCACGAAAAAGAGCCCCGCTTCGTCCCGCTCGGCGCGTGTGGCCGGCTGATGAACCACCAGCGTGGGATCGAGCTCGGCAGCCACGCCTCTCATCAGGCCCACGACGCTCGACGGGTCTCCGGCGGCATGTATCGATATCCGCACGACACCGGCCGCATCGCCAAGCGGGACGTAAATCGTGGGATACGCGCGCCAGCCCGGTCCCTGGTGCGTGATGTCGAGTCCGAGGAAGTCACCGACGACGCCGACGATCTCGAGTGGCTCGCCGACCGGCCGGCCCGTGCGCGGGTCGACCTGGCGCACGTGCCCTCCCAGCGCCACACCGCGCGATCCCGTGCGACGGAGGAACTCCTCGTTGACGATCGCCACGCGGGCGGCCCGTCCACCGGGATCCACCGGCCCGAACGCACGACCGGCCAGGATCGGCCTGCCGAAGGTCTCGAAGAAGTTGGGCTCGATGGGCGAGAGATACGACCACGGCATCGTCTCGCGATCGGCGGTGGACACGCCCTCCAGGGCGAACGGACGGGCCGCCCCTCCGCTGGCGAAGGTCACGCCCCGGACGGCCGCCTCCTCCGACAGCCGCTGTCCGAGCGCACGCCACGTCCGGGCCCGCCGCTGGAGGTCGTCCGGCCGTAGGTCGACGCGGGCGTCCCCGCCCGGCGTGAGATCCCAGCGCAGATCCGCCACGAGGTACTCCTCGCTGGCGATGTCGCTGGCCTCCATCTCCACGAAGCTCTGCACCAGCGTCCAGATCTGCGCCCCGGCCACGGTCAGCAGGGCCACTGAGAGCGCCACCTGGACGACGACCACGGCGGTCGCCGTCTTCCCGAACCGCAGCCCCGCGCTCTGGTCCTGCAGCCGCGAGAGCCCCTGGCCCATCCGCCGGCTCGTGAGCTTGAGCGCCGGCAGGATGCCGGTGAGCACCGCGGACCCGACCACGAGGCCGGCGATCAACACGATGGTATCCAGGCCGATGCCGACCTCGAACCAGTAGGGTACGCCGCCCGTCCCGCCCGCCTGACCGCTCGCGCCGTCGAGCAGGTCGCCGAGCGTCGTGATCGGCCAGAACATGAACGCCAGGGCCATCGCAGCCGAGAGCGACCCGAGCACGAGCGCCTCGGCGAACATCTGCAGCACGATGCGCCGACGGCTGGCACCGAGCGCCGAGCGCACCACCACCTCGCCGACGCGCGACGCGTTCCGCGCGTAGACGAGCGTCCCCACGTTGACGGCCACCACCAGGAGGATGATGCCGATCGACACGCGCGCGGCGGTCATCAGGACCGGGAGCTCCGGCTCGTTCGCCTGCAGGAACGACCGGGCGTAGGTCGCGATCCGAGGCCGCAGCCGGGCGTGCGTCAGGGGGTGCTCGGCCTCCATCCGCTCGCCGAGCAGCCGAAGCTCGGCCTCGGCGGTCTCGAGGGTGGCGCCGGGGGCCAGTCGGCCGGCCACGAACTCGACGTTCGTCCCCTCGCCCGGACGCAGGCTCCCGCTCGCGGGCTGCAGGGGCGTCCAGAGCTGCTCGCGCAGGGGGAACGCGAAGCCCTCCGGCATCACTCCCACCACGGCGTGCGGGACGCCACCGAGCCGGATGGTGCGGCCGAGCACGCCGGGGTCCCCGCCGAAGTCGGTCTGCCAGAGCTCGAAGCCGATCACGGCGACGTCGGGTCCGCCCGGCCGCTCGTCGGCCTCGACGAGCGCCCGGCCGAGATGCGGCGGCACACGCACGATGCGGAACAGCGACGGGCTGATCTGCGCCGTCCTGACGAGCCGCGTCGGGCCGTCGGCCACCGCGACGACGCGCTGGTAGAGCGCGAACGCGCCCGCGTCGTCCACCGACGAGAGCCCGTCGCGCAGGGCGAGCATGTCTCCGACCGTCTGCGTGCCGCGGTCGGCCGCCGTGATGTCGTGGTTCCAGATCGCCACGAGCTCGTCCTCGTCCGGAACGGGCAGCGACGGGTTCACGAAGAAGTTCGTGCCGGCGTAGAAGCCGGCCACGATCGCGATGCCGATCGCGAGCGCGACGGTCGAGACGAGGGTGAGGCCCGGGTACTTGGCCAGGAGCCGGACGCCGAGCTTGACGTCGAGCCAGGCTCCGCTGAGCCACGGCAGGCCGCGCGCGCCACGGCCTTCTTCCCGGAGCTGCGTCAGGCCGCCCAGCTCGACCCGCGCTTCGCGTCGGGCAGCCTCGCGTGACATCCCTTGACGGACCCTCGCCTCCTCGGCTGCCTCGAGATGCGCATCGAGCTCCGCATCGAAGTCTCGGTCGAGATCGTCGGGCCGCAGGAAGCCACGGACGCGGGCCAGCAGCCTGAAGAAGGAGGCCCGCACGTCAGTGCGACTCCGACGGCTGCAGGACCCGGCCGATCACCCCGGCGATCCGCTCCCAGTTCTCCATTTCGGCCTTGAGCTGCGCCAGTCCGGCCCGGGTGATCGTGTAGTACTTCGCCCTCCGGTTGTTGTCCGACGTCCCCCACTTCGTCGTGACCCATCGCTTCTGGACCAGCCGCACGAGGCACAGGTAGACGGTGCCCTGGTTGACGACCAGCGCCCGCTCGCCGATCTGTTCGAGACGGCAGGCGATGGCGTACCCGTGCAGGGGCCCCATCTGCTCCAGCGTCTTGAGGACCATCAAGTCGAGCGTGCCCTGGAGGATCGACGACCTGTTCTCCGACATCCGTTACTCCTCTTTGGTGCTTAGAGGAGTGTCGTCCACCTCCTGTGAGATGTCAAGAGGAACGGAGGTCAGCGTGTGGCGGACACGCGATGCAGCTTGTCGCCGAGTCCGAGCGCCAGGTTGCGGTAGACGACGAGGCCGATGTCGGGCCTGGCGCGCACGAGGCTCGTGAACCCGGCATGCCCCAGGGCGGCGGTCTCCAGGGGCTCGATGGCCACGGCGGTGGCCGAGTGCGGCTGCCCCGTCAGCAGCGACCGCTCTCCCAGGCACTCGCCGGGCCCGACCATCCCCACGACGCCGTCGCGGCCCGAGCGATGGACCGACACCTGGCCCGAGAGCAGGATGTGCAGCGTGGCGTCGCGGCCGCCCTCCTCGATCACGTGAGCGCCCGGATCGAAGCGCGCCAGCGTACAGGCGCCGGCGAGGCGCGACACCTGCTCGGCGCTCAGGTCGCGGAAGAGCGGCAGCTCGCCGACCGCGTGCTCGATGCGCGGCAGCAGGCGCTGGCGCGCGAACGGCTCCAGCACCACGCGGCGCATCGCCTGGGCCTGCGGGCCGAGCTCGAGCGCCGGAAACACCGGCGGCACGAGCAGCCGCACCATCTTCACGATGTCGATCCGCTCGACGTCGCTGAAGGCCATGGCGGGCACGTAAGCGGCCGGCAGAAACCCCAGCTCGAGCAGCGTCCGCTGCATTCCCGGGGCGTGCGCACTCACATCCACGCCGACGAAGGCCGTGCCCCGGTCGCGGCAGTTCTGCTCCAGACGCTCCAGCAGAAAGCGCGCCACGGCGTCGTCCATGGCGATGAGCTCGAAGACCGTCACGACCCGGTCGATGGGATCCTCGGTCCAGCCGAGCCCACCCTCGACGAGGTCGTCGTTCATCGCCAGCAGGTAGTGCGACCGCGAGGACCGCAGCTTGAACAGGCCGTAGTGCAGCCGCATCGCGCCGAACACCTCGCGATGACGGACGCGGCCGCGCTCGATGCGCAGGAGCGGGCTGTACCCCTCCGCGGTCAGCTCGCGGGCCTCGAGACCCTCGGCCGGCGGATAGGCGGCCGACTCGTCGTCCACCACCACGTCGCACGGCAGCCCGCAATGCTGGAGGGCGAGCTGGGCCAGCGGGTAGGCCTCCGGAATCACGCGCGGATGGTTACGGCGCAGCGCGAGCGCCTCGCCGAAATGCTGCGCCATCAGGCACACGGTCTCCCGCTCTCCCAGGGCCATCTTGAGCGGGAGGAACCCCACGGGATGGAACCCATGCGCCTCGGCGATGCGGGCGCTGAACGGATGGGCGACACGGGCCTCGACGTAGCCGACGTGCAGCCGGTCGCGTACCCGCGCGAGCCGCTCCTGCATCAGACGGCGGCCCACGCCCGCGCCACGCGCCTCCGGGTGAACGGCCAGACGGCCGAACTCGGCGACAAGGTCCGACATCGCGCTGGTCTCGAGAACCACCGAGGCCGTGCCGACGACGCGCCGCGCATCGGTGTCCTCGGCCACGAGCAGCACCTGGCCCTCGCTGTAGACCATCCGCGTCAGGCGATCGATGTCGTAGTACTGCGCGTGTGGGTAGTGGGCTCCGTAGCACGCGCGGAAGACGTCGCGGATCCCCTCGACGTCGCCCGGCCCCGCGTCGCGAACCTCGATCACGACGCCCCCTGACGGGCCGCGACCGCGGCAACCGGCTCGTCTCCGACACCGCGGTCGAGCGGCGCCGCCAGCAGCATCGCCACGAGCGTCGCCCGCTCGACGAGCGACGAGGCCTCGACGAACTCGTGCGGCGCGTGCGCGCCGTCGCCCACCGCACCGAGCCCGTCCAGCGTCGCCGTGTACTGGCCGATCGTGTTGCCGTCCGAGGCGCCGCCGACGGCGGCCTCGTCGAGCTCGAGCCCGAGCTGACGCCCGATCGCGCGGGCCTGTTGCCAGAGCGGGCGGTGCCGCGGGTGCCGCTCGAGCGGCGGCGCCTTGAACCCGCCGTGTACCTCGATGGTCACCTCCGGATTCGCCGGGGCGAGCGCGTGCATGGCTGCGTCGAGGCGCTCGAGCGCCTCGCGGCTCGGCACGCGAACGTCTACCGTGGCGCGGACCTCGGGGGCCACGACGTTGGCCGCCACACCTCCGTTGAGCGTGCCGACGTTCACGGTGATACCGTGCTCGGGGTCGTTCATCGCGAAAAGACGCTGAATCTGAAACGACAGCTCCAGAATGGCGCTCGCGCCCGCTGCCGGGTCCAACCCGGCGTGCGACGCCCGGCCCCGGATCACGAGCTCGAAGTCGCCGGCCGCCTTGCGGGCCGTTTTCAGGTGACCGTGAGGGCCGAAGGCCGGCTCGAGGACGAAGGCGCGAACGGCACGTCGTGCGAGCCGCGCCATGTGGCGCCGTGATTCCGGACTGCCGGTTTCCTCGTCGGCGCTCACGACCGCCACCGGCGTGGCGGGCACGGGAACCCGCGCCGCGTGGAGCGCGCGAAGGGCGAAGAGCATCTGCACGAGCCCGGCCTTCATGTCGAAGACCCCCGGGCCCCGAATCCGCCCGTCGACGACCTCCACCGGCATCCGCTCACGTGTCCCGACGGGCCAGACCGTGTCGCAGTGGCCCACCAGGAGCTGAATCGGACGGCCCCGTTCACGCACAGGGGGACGGATCAGCAGGAGTCCTCCAGTCGTGCGACCTGTGGCCCGTCGCGTGACCAGGCCGGCCGCGACGAACTCCCGCGACAGGCGGTCGAGCAGACGGGAGGTGGCCGCAGGGTCGTCGGTGGGCGATTCCATCTCCGCCAGCTCGACGAGCAACGCCGTCATCGCGGGCTCCTGGTGACGCAGATAGGCGAGCAGGACGTCGACCCTGGTCCTCATCTCACCTGGTGAACCCCTCCGGCAGCGGAAACTGCGCCGTTCTGCCGATCTCCGCGTACCGGCCGGGGCTCACGTACGCGAGCAGGGGCGACGAGAGGAGCTGCTCCCCCTCGTCGCGCTCCGACACGCGCAGGTACGCCTCGTCGGCGGAAGCCGCCACCACTTGCCCGATGATGAGGCTGTTGTCGCCGAAGCCGTCCACCATGCTGTGCAGCGTGCACTCCAGGTGCAGGTAGGCGTCCTCGAGCAGCACACCCCCGACCTTCGTGGCCCGGCGCGTGGGCAGCGCCGACGCGATCGGCTTGGACTGGTCCTCGCAGCGGGGGCTGGCGGCGAGGCTGCTGAGCGTGACCTGCCCGGCCTTCGGGAAGCTGACGGTGAACTGCCGCTCGCGCGCGATGTTCCTGTACGTGGCGTGTCTGGGCGTGCAGACGAAGGCGTAGTAGTTCTGCCACCCGAGCGGGATGGCCATGTGCTTCGGGGCGAGGTCGTACGTCCCGTCCGGCTCCTTCGAGCCCACCACGACGATCGGGAACACCGCGAAGAAGCGGTCCCAGATGGGATGGTCGGTCGGGATGGCAATCATGGTCTTCTGAACGGTGCAGGGACCGTGCCGGCCGGGCAGCTCATCGCGTCCGCCCGGGCAACCGTCCGCCCATGATGAAGATCGCCGCGCCGATGGCGGCAAGCGCGATCTTCCAGGCGTCGATGCCGAAGATCGTCGCGCCCGACGCGACGGCGGCCACCACCATCGCCGCGGCGATACCCCCCAGCACCTTCGTCATGCCAGCTCCGGACGCGGGATTTTCGTGAGGTCCGCGGAGAAATCCACGGCAGTCACCCCGCGCTCGGGGGAGTGTAGCGCCTGGCCGTCAGCGGGCGAAGCGGGACAGAAACGTCCACGCCCCCTCGGAGGCGTCCAAGAGCGTGGTGCCCTCCCCGATGATGCGCCGTCGGAGCCAGGGCACGTCGGCCCCCGGCCAGCCGTGGCCTGCGCCGGTCAGGCGCAGGTGCTCGACCGCGCCGTTCTCGCCACAGCCATCCCACACCAGACGGCGCATGGTGTGCGGCTCGCTCCCGCGACCACGCGCGCGTGCCTGCGCCACGGTTTCCTCGCGCACGTCGGTCACCCGGGGCGTCGAGTCGCAGCCGTTGTTCCCCGCCCAGGCGTCGAGCCCCCGGGTGACGGGCTGATGATCCACGCGCTGGTTCGTCAAGGGAAACGGTGGTCCGATGCCACCCTCGTACAGCGCACGCGGATCGTCCACGCTGTGGACGTGCAGAACGGCCACCGGCGTCACCGGCCTCTCCAGCGTGACGTCCATGGCTCCCGCCACCGCGACGATCGCGGTGACCAGGTCGGCACGCTCGGCCGCCAGACGGTAGGCCATCATCGAGCCGTTCGAGTGGCCGATCGCGTAGACACGGCCGGCGTCGATGCTGGTGCGGCCCGCGAGGTCGTCGAGCACGGCGGCGAGGAACGCGACGTCGTCCACGTCGTGTTCGGCGGCCCAGCCGCAGCAGTGCGGCCCGGCGTTCCAGGTGAGCACGCGGCCCGAGAGCGGTCCTGTGCCGTCGGGATAGACCGCGAGGAAGCCTTCCCGGTCCGACACGGCGTCCAGGCCGTTGTCGTCCTTGAACTGCGAAGCCGACCCCCCGCCGCCGTGCAGCGCCAGGACCACGGCCGATTCACCGCGATCGCTCGCCGGCGGCACGTGCACGATGTACCGGCGCTCGAGGCCTCCGTGCTCGAGCCGAAACGTGTGATCGCCGGGCGCGAGCAACCGCCGGCCCTGCGCGTCCACGTGGGATCCGACCGTGACGCTGGCCGCGACGGCCGCCAGCGCGCCGATCCGCGCGAGCGCGTGCAGGCGGTTCGGGAGCGGACGTGGATGTTGTTGCATGACGTGGCTATCGGATCGGGACGTCGCCGGGGTGAGATCTGTTCCGAAGGGCGGCTCAACGACCGGACGCCGCCAGCCAGTTGACGATCACCGAGATCGGGCTGGCCGCCTCGCGGGTCTCCGTGCCGGAGAGAATGGCAAGGATGCGGTCTCCGTCCGACGTGACGTCGTAGGCGTAGAGCCCGTCGTCGGCGCGCACGAGGCGTCGTCCCAACTCGAACAGCGGCTGCACCACGCCGGCGGCGAACGTCTCACCGGTGCCATCCACATCTACGGCCATCAGGGCGTCCCGATCCGGGGCGTAGTAGAACAGCTCCCGCCCGTCCCCACGCCATCGTGGCAGCGCACCTGCGGTTGCCGAGACGCGGACCTTCCCCCCGGCCCGTTCCCCGTGTACTCCGGTGAACCGCGACACGTACACCGCCGTGGCGCCCGACTCGTCCGACTCGTAGGCGACCCAACGGCCATCGGGCGACACCTGGGCCGGGAACTCGTTGAACGCGGAATCGAGGAGCGGATACGGTCCCGCATCGCCTGACGGGGGCAGCACGTGCAGATCGACCTGATTGTTCGATACGGACCCGTACAGCAGTCCGGCTTTCGACCAGTCGACCGGCATCGTGAACGCCTCGCCCTCGTCGAGCAGGGGCGTCTCGCTCCCTGTCCCGTCGGACGACTTCTGAAACGGGCGGAACGGTCCCCCCTCGCGGGCGGGGGTGCTGAACGCGATGCGACTTCCGTCGGGTGACCAGACGGGGGAGACCTCGCCGGCGGCGCCGAACGTGAGCCGCGTGTCCACGCCGCGCTCGAGATCGACGAGCCACAAGTCCATCGAGTCCGGCACGACACCCACGGTCGTCACCGCCCGCTGCCCGTCGGGCGAGAGCTCGACGCTCGAGTACGCGGTCGGCGCACCAACCGTTCCGATCGACGTCCCTTCTCGGTCGAGCCAGGTGAGCCGGCCGTCGCCGCTTGGCGTGGCTCCGGAGCGATACACCAGCAGTCCATCGCTCGAGGCTGAGAACAGGCCGTACGGCGGACTGATCCCCTGGACATCAACGTCCCCGGCCACGGGGAACGGGTCGCCCGTCGTCTCGAGCCTCGCGGCGTCGAACGGCCAGGCCATCAGCGTGCCGTCACGCAGGAAGAGGAGGTGACCCTGTGCATGCAGCACGTTGGTGGATCCGGAGGCACCGACCTGGACCGGCTCGCCGCCGAGAGCCGACACGAAGATCGGGATGCCGGCCTCGAGGTTTGCTTCCCCCGCAGGAACCCCGGTGAACACGACGTGCCCTCCGTCGGGCAGGAACGAGGGACGGAGGGCCGCCTGGAGGGTGCCGCCGATCGCCGGCCTGGGCTCGCCGCCGCCGGCTGGTACCTGCATCAGCGTGTACACCCCTGAGCCGGTGTTGACGGAGAAGACGATCGTGCCCGCCTGGCTCCAGGCGCCGCCGCCGAACACGCCGTCGATGGGCGCGATCGTGACCGGTGGGCCGCCGGATGCGCTGATGCTTCGAAGCGTGTTGCCCGCCATGAAGGCCAGCGACTCACTGTCGGGCGACCAGAACATCGAGGTCGCGCCCTCGGTACCCGCCAGCGGCTGGAACGTCGGCGAGTCGAGACCGCGCACGAGGATGGAGTCCCTCCCGGCGGTGTCCCTGGCGATCACCGCAAGGCGCCGGCCGTCCGGCGACACGAGGAGCGAGGTGGGCACGCCCCCCTGCGCCGACAGCGCGAGTTCCAGGCCCTCCGGGACCTGGATCGTCAGGCGGAGGGCGCGCGCCTCGTCCGCCGGCCTCGAGACCACGAACCAGCCCACCCCCGCGAGCGCGAGGAGCAGGGCGGCCGCGACCGACCACGCCAGCTGGTCGCGGCGCTCGACCACGGGGGCCGGGCCCGGGCTGGCGGCAACCTCGGGCTCCGGCGCGGCGAGCGCGTCCGCGATTTCGAGACGCGCGTCGGCGATGTCGTGGAGCCCGTCGGTGGGATTCTTCTGCAGGCAGCGGCGCAGGAGTCTTCGTACGGCGGCCGGCGTCGTCGCCGGGAGCTTTGCCAGGTCCGGATCCGTCTTGAGGACCTCGGCGAGCCTGCGTCAGCGCTTGCCCGCCGGAGCCTTGGCGAAGGTGGGCCGGAGTCGTGAGCGTCGGCGAGGCCGTGAGGTCCAGGCTGCCACCGTGCATCGACGAGCTGCCATCCGCAGGACCGAGCGCCTTCGCGAGGCCGAAATCCAGCACCTTGACCGTGCCGTCGGCCCGGACCTTCACGTTGGCCGGCTTCAGGTCGCGATGGACGATGCCACGGGCGTGCGCCGCCTCGAGCGCCTCGGCCATCTGCCTGGCGATGGCGAGCGCTTCATCGAGCGGCACCGGCCCGCGGGCGATGCGATCGGCCAGCGTCGGCCCCTCGACGAGCTCCATGACGAGCGCTGGCGTCACGCCGGACCGCTCGAGCCCGTAGACCTGCGCGATGTGGGGGTGGTTGAGGGTGGCGAGCGTCCTTGCTTCGCGCTCGAAGCGCGCGACCCGCCCCTCGTCGGCCGCCACGGCGTCGGGCAGGACCTTGACGGCGACGTCGCGGCCGAGCGTCGTGTCGGTGGCCCGGTACACCTCGCCCATGCCGCCCGCGCCGAGGGGCGCGACGATCTCGTAGTGGCCGAGCCTCGTACCGGGCGTCAGCGACACGGCGGTCCGTCTACTTCGCCCGGCCCATGTATCCCTGGGCGATCATCGGGATCGAGTAGACGTACGCGTGCTGCAGTCCATCGGGGTCTCTGAGGCTGACCACCGCGTACACGGTCTTCTTGTCCGGTCCACCGAAGGCCCCCGTGATCAGCCCGTACGGCGCGGGAATGCTGCCGAGGAGCTTCCCCTCGGGCGACGCGACATGCAACGCCGGGCCGGCCGTGATGTACAGACGTCCCTCGGAGTCCACGGTCAGGCCGTCGCCGCCACCGCTCGGCAGCTCCACGAACTGGCGCTGGTTGGCGAGCGACCCGTCAGGCTGCACGTCGAAGGCGGCAACGGTGTTGCCGTTGGTCACGTAGAGCGTCCGCTCGTCCGGGCTGAGGACGACGCCGTTGGTCCGCAGGTTCTCGCCGTACGGCGTCACCGTACCCGAAGGGTCGACGCGGAACAGTCCGCCCATCGTGAAGTACACGCTCCCGTTGCTGTGGGCCGTGAGGTCGTTGATCACGCCGCCGAGGCAGTCGAGCGGATCGCCGTTCTGCAGCGTGTCGGCCAGGACCCGGCGCGCCGGCGCAAGCTGCGACACGTTGGATCGGAGCCCGCGCTGCACGACGAACAGCTCGCCCTTCTTGTTCATCGACAGCGCGCCGCCGGTGTGGGTGTCGCGGTAGACCGTCGTCACGTTGCCGGACTGGTCGAGCCGCACGACGGCGCTGTTGTGGTTCTGGGCGATCAGCATGTCGCCGTTGCTGTCGGCCAGGATGCCGTCGGCGTTGTTGCCGCTGACCTCCCAGACCTTCGTCCATCGCGCGCCCGCGGCCACCACACCGGGGATGGCGGTCACCGTGTAGTCGGCAGGCGCCGGCGGGAACGCCGCGTCCGCGGGACCGCCGCCGCGTGGGCCAGCCGCCCGCCCGCCGCGTCCACCGCCGCCGCGAGCCGGCGTCGCCTGCGGCGTCTTGCAGGTGGCCATCAGCGCCTGATACCCGGGATCCTGCGTGGCCTGGGGACTTGCCCCTGGCGGCAAGACGATCTGGGCAGACGCCACAGTGCTTACCAAGACAGTGCCTACCAGGACGGTGCTCACCAGGACCAGTGGAAGAGACAGAAGGATGCTTCGCTTCATGACGCACCTCGCGCCGCCGGCCGTCCGTGGCCGGGACGGCTGGACGTAACGGCGCAGGATAGCACGCGCGATCAGCTCTGGACCCACCGCTTCGGCTTGCCCGTGCCGTCGTCGGTCCCCTTGATGTACCAGTTCTTCCCGAGCGGGTCGTGGTCCATGGTGGTGGCGAAGTCGAACGGCGCCTGGAACTCGATGTAGTCGAATCCGCTCTCCGACGCCACGAGCTGGTGCCATTCGCCCGACGGAATGAGCACCAGGCTTCCCGGCCCAACGGACAGGATCCCGCCGTCGTGCTTCACCTCGCCCGTCCCCTTCTCGATGAAGTAGAAGTGCTCGGGCGTGACCTCGCTCGTCTTCGACGCGTGATGCACGTGCCGGGGCGAGTACGCGTTCGGCGCGTAGGCCATCCGTCCGATCTGCAGGTCCCAGGAGGCGGACAGACCGGTCTCCCTGTTGACCCAGAACGTGCGCTCCCGGATGGCCTTCTCGTCGACCAGCGACCGCAGTTGCGTCTCCTGAAAGAAATAGCCGGACGGCGATTCACCGTCGGTGGGCCGGCCGGCGTACTTCGGGACGGTGACCAGCAGCAGCACGAGCGGGCCGCCCGTCGCGGTGATGCTCACCTCCTCACCCGGCTCCAGATACACACCGGACCGCCGCGCGGTGCGATGCTCGGTGGTCCTGCCGGCCCGGGCGTACGAGAGCGTCGCCTCCGCGCCCTCGAGGATGTAGGCAACCTGCGTTCGATCGCGGGGGCCCACGTGGCAGGTCCTGCCGGCCTCGACGTCCTGGAGCACCACCTGCACGCGAGTTCCGCTGACATCCGAGCCCAGGACGACACGCCGGTGTCCGGACGGGTCGGGAGTCCTGGCCACGGCCGTGGTGTCAATCACCGTGATCATTCGCGTCTCCGAGGCCGGGAAGAAGGTGCAGCCCTGGCCAAAGGAGGATTCTACGACCAAAGGCCCGCGCCCGGCCTCCACGCTCACAGATCGGCTACAACTACGGGATGACCCTCGACGACGTCCGCGCGGCACGGGACTTCTTCGTCCGCCTGAACCACGACTACGTTCGCGTCCATCAGGCCAAGGAGGAGCTCTTCTGGTCCACGTACATGGGCCTCAGCGACGACCACGCCGGCTTCGCCCGCGCCGAGCAGGCGTACAAGGCGTTCGTGTCGGACCCGGCCACGCTTGCCTCCACTCGCCGGCACATCACCGCCCTCGAGGCCGCACGCGACGGGACGGGGCACGCGGGCGCGCTGCACGGGTTGAGGGGCTGGCGCGCCATGCTCGAAGCCAGCGTGATCGAAGGCGCCCGCGCCGCGGGGCTCATGGCGGAGCTCGTCGAGGCGGAAGCGGCGCTGTTTGCGGCACGGCAGGCGTTCGACGTCTTCCATGTGGACGAGCACGGGGAGCGACGGGAAGCGACGCTCGCCATGCTCGCGACGAACCTGGCGATGAACCCGGATGAGGCCAGGCGGCGTTCGTCGTTCGACGCCTTCGGCGAGATCGAGCGCTGGGTGCTCGAGCACGGCTACCTGGAGATCGTCGCGCTGCGCAACCGTCTGGCTCGGGAGCTCGGCTACGATAGCTACTTCGACTTCAAGGTCCGGCGGCAGGAGCGGATGACGCCCCGCCAGCTCTTCGAGGTGATCGACGACTTCCTCGCGCGCACCGATGAGGCCAATCGGCGGGGCATGGACGCCCTGCGCACCCGGCACGGCGACTCGGCAGCGCAGCCCTGGAACGTGCGCTACTTCATGAGCGGCGACGTCGTCCGCCGGATGGATCCCTACCTCCCCTTCGCCAGGGGCCTCCGGCGCTGGGTCGACAGCTTCCGCCGGCTGGGCATCACGTTCCAGGGCGCGACGCTGCAGCTCGACCTGCTCGACCGGAAGGGGAAGTATCAGAACGGGTTCTGCCACAGCCCGGTACCGGCCTGGTACGACGAGCAGGAGCGCTGGATTCCCAGCCACATCAACTTCACATCGGAGGCCACGCCCAACCAGACCGGCAGCGGCTGGCGGGCACTCAACACGCTGTTCCACGAGGGTGGGCACGCCGCCCACTTCGCCAACGTCGGCCAGAACGCGCCGTGCTTCTCGCAGGAGTACGCGCCGACCTCGGCGGCCTACGCCGAAACCCAGTCGATGTTCTGCGACAGCCTGCTCGAGGACGGCGACTGGCTGGCGCGCTACGCCAGGGACGGCTCGGGCGCCGCGATACCCGAAGCGCTGATTCGCGAACGCGTCACGGGCCGTCAGCCGTACCGCGCCTTCGACGAGCGCTCCATCGCGCTCGTGTCCTGCTTCGAGGCGGCGGTCTACGCGATGAGCGACGAGGAGCGAACACCGGATGCCGTGCTGCGCCTCGCCCGCGACACCGAGACGCGCATCCTGGGAGGCCCCGGGCCGCGACCGCTGCTCGCGATCCCGCATCTGCTCAATCAGGAATCGTCGGCCGCGTATCACGGGTACCTGCTGGCCCACATGGCGGTCTACCAGACGCGCGACCATCTCCTGCGACGCGTCGGCCACCTCACCGACAACCCGGCCGTCGGGCCGCTGCTCGAGGAGCACTACTGGCGTCCGGGCAACAGCATCACGCACGACGACTCGCTTCGCAGCCTGACGGGCGAGGGGCTCTCGGCGCGCGCGCTGGCCGAGACGTGCAACCGGTCGCCCGACGAGGCGTGGACGGCGGCCGCAGGGTGCATCCGGGCGGCGGCCATCCGGAGCGCGCCGACGGACGGCGGCACGCTCGACGCCACCATCCGCGTCGTGCATGGCACCGAGACGATCGCCGACAACGACGACTCCGACGAGCAGATGTGCGAGGGGTTCGAGCGCTGGATCGCCGCGCACTACCCGTCAGGCTAGCCCGCCGGGCGCCGACGGCAAGCGTCGTCAGCGCGGCACGGATGCCGGCAGCGGCGCGACGAGCCCCTCCCAGCGCCCACGGACCGGCGCGCCGTTCTCGCGATTGACCTCCGTCAGCGTGATGCTGCCTCCGCCGATGAGGGCCAGGGGCAAGCCGGTGGCCGCGTTGAGGATGGCGCCGAAGGTCTCGACGCCATGAAACGGGATCTCCCCGACCTGCAGGGCCTGCTCGGGCATCAGGAGCGCGACCACCACGGCGGCTCCGCGCGACGGGTCGAGCCCGGCCATCGCGAGCTGGGCCTGGCCCTGCGGGTTGATCGTGGCAAGCTGGGCGACCTGCCCCTGCACGAACTGCACGTCGCCGTCCGGCAGCGGGATCTCGAGCTGCAGCGCTTCCAGGTCGGCCACCGGCTGAAACGCGATCGGCACGTCGTTCCACGTGAAGTCGATCACGCCGCTGGCCGGCAGCGGCTCCCGGCAGACGCCGGCGTCGAACGGCCGGTCCGTCGTGATCTCGGGCCCGTTGCCGTCGTTGCTCGCCAGCTCCGCCATGATGGCGGCCCTGCGGCCGCGCACCCACGTCTCGGCTGCGGTGAGCGCCGCGGGATTGCCGCCGGTTCGATCGGCAATCGCGCGAAATCTGGCAAGGACGCGGTCCTCGTCCCAGACCTCCTCGAGCAGCTCGCGCAGCCGCGCGTGGTACAGCCGCCGCGCCTCCGGAACGGCGTAGAGCCGCTCGCTGAGCGTGTTGAACGCGTACACCGAGGCCGGCGCGTCGGGAATGAAGAGGTGCGGCTGGAACGACCCGTCGATGCCCCACGGAATCGGGTGAAACCGGTCGTCGGTCGGGTCGTGATACAGGAACGTGTTGTTCCGGTTGCCCGTCATCCCGTCCCAGTGCCCGGTCACCACCTCCATCGCCCAGAACGTGAGCAGCTCGTCGAGGTCGAAGACCTCTGCGAGGGCCTCGAGCAGCCGGTCGTCGGGCGAGGCGAGCGCCGCCTCGACCCGGTCCAGGTCGCTGCGGTCACCTTCCCGCTCGTTCGTCTTCAGCTCGAAGCCGGCCTTGCGCTCCGGCGTGAAGTCGCCCACGGTCAGCTCGTACAGGTTGCCGTCGTCGTCGTCGAAGGCACGCCGGAGAAACGGCTTCTTGATCGGTTCTTCATGGTCGGTCCTTCCATCCAGTCACCTCGCTCCCAGGACTCTACTCGCTACACCTTGACGGAGGCCACGCCCTGCAGGTTCACCCGACGGGACCCGGGCGCCGTTCCGACCACACCCGGGGCCGGATCGAGTCCTGAGAGTAGAATCGGCCTCGATGCGACGGCTGATCCTGTCGGCAACGGTACTGGTGGCCGTGACCTCCGGCCTCCGCGCACAGGACCCCTCGCGCCTGCTGGTGGTCGTCATGGTCGACCAGATGCGCGCCGACTACCTCTCCCGCTTCGACGAGCACTGGCACGCCGGCTTCCGCACGCTCCTCGACGAAGGGCTGAGCTTCGAGCAGGCGCGCTATCCCTACTACAACACCTGGACCTGCGCCGGCCATGCGACCGTGTCGACCGGCACGCTCCCTCGCACGCACGGGATGATTTCCAACGCCTGGTGGGACCGCGAGACCGGACGGAGCATCGCCTGCACGTACGACCCGGACGCGCCGGCCGTCCCCTACCGCGAGCCGGAGCCCACCGAGGAATCGACAGAGGAACCGGCCGAGAATAACGGCGGGGAGCCAGCCGAAGACGACGACGACTCACCGCGCAGAGGAGACAGCCCCAGGTGGCTGCTGGTGCCGACGCTCGGCGACGAGCTGCGCGCCCGGAAGCCCGGCAGCCGCGTGGTGACGCTCTCGCTCAAGGCGCGGAGCGCCATCGCTCTGGCAGGCCGCGAAGGCGACGCCGTGCTGTGGTTCGATGCCGGGGCCCGGGGGTTCGTCACCTCCGAGGCCTACGCGAGGACGCCGGTGCCCGAGGTGCGGCGCTTCATCGAAGAGCACCCCATCGAGCGGGACCACGGGAGCGCGTGGACACTCCTGGCACCGGCGGCGTCGTATCTGAACCGCGACGCAGGCGTCGGTGAGGCCCCCCTCCGCGGATGGACGGGCCTCTTTCCCCACGCGGTCGAGGGGCGAGAGGGCATCGACGGGCAGTTCTACATGCGCTGGGAGTACTCGCCGTACGCCGACGCGTACGTGGGCCAGATGGCCGCGTCACTGGTGGAGCAACTCGCCCTCGGACAGCGCGGCACGACGGACTTCCTGGGCGTCAGCTTCTCGGTCCTCGACAACGTGGGACACGACTTCGGCCCCGACAGCCGGGAGGTCGAGGACGTCCTGCGGAGACTCGACGAGACGCTGGGCGCGCTGATTGCGGCGCTCGACGAGCACGTGGGACGGGACCGCTATCGCCTCGCGCTGACGGCCGACCATGGCGTGCCGCCCATCGCCAGGGCCGTGCGCGCAGGCACGATCGCGTCGAGCGACGTGCGCGACCGTATCGAGGTCACGCTGATCGAGGCGTTCGGCGCGCTCGACGAGGGATCGTACGTGCTCTCGGCCAGTACCGGCGAGATCGTCCTGGCGCCGGGCATCTTCGGCCGACTCGTCGCCCGCCCGGACGTCTACGCGGCGGTCGAGCGCGAGGTCACCGACATCCCTGGCGTCGTCAGAATCCTGCGGGCCGACGAGCTGCTGGTCGACAGCCCGGATCCGGTGGTCCGCGCGGTGGCGCTGGGTCACGTACCCGGACGAAGCGGCGATATCGTCGCCATACCGGAGCCCAACTGGTACTTCGGCAGCTCGGGCACCACCCACGGCTCGCTGTACGACTACGACCAGCAGGTGCCGCTGCTCTTCCTGGGCGGCGGTGTCCGGGCCGGACGGGACACCACGCCCGTCACGCCAGCCGACATCGCCCCGACGCTCGGCAGCTTCGGCGGCATCCGGCTGCCGGAGGCCGAAGGGCGAGTGCTCGTCGAGTAGGCCGCGCGATGCGCATGGGCGCAGGGGACGCGACAGCGTTCGGCCGGCGGGTCGTCGCAGCGGTCAGACGCATCCCGGCCGGTCGCGTCGCCACCTACGGCGACATCGCGGCACTGGCCGGCTCGCCGAAGGCCTGGCGGGCCGTCGGCACGATCATGCGGGAATGCCGCGACCCGGCCACCCCTTGCCACCGCGTGATTGGCGCGGCCGGCGTGCTGGGAGGATTCGGCGGCGGTCTGCAGATGAAGCGGGAGCTGCTCCGGGCGGAAGGGCTCGACGTCGGACCGCGACGCGTCCGACACTTTCCGGCCGTGCGCTGGCAGGGCCCCCGGACGCAGGCGCCCCGGCACGGCTGAGATCACACGACCTGGTACTCCGTGTACCATCGGGCCGGCGGCAGGCCGCGGCACGCGCCGGCGGACCAGCCGTCCGGCGATCGCGTCGGCGGCATCGAGGATCCGTGGGGGAACGAGTGGCTCATCGCCACGTACCGCGGGACCGGGACCCGTGAGGGCGAACCATGAGAACGAGGATCGCGGCAGCGATGCTGGGCTGCCTGGGCCTGCTCGCGCCCTCCCTGCGTGCGCAGGAGTCCGAGGGCTCGATCGTCGTGACGGTGATGGACCCCGACGGCGCCGTCTTCGCCGAGGCGTTCGTGTTCGTCACCAGCGAGGAGACGTCGGCGACCTCGAGCGTGACGAGCGCCGGTGACGGCACGTACGACACCGGAGCGCTCGAGGCCGGGTCGTACGCCCTGTCGGTCAACGTACCCGGCATGCAGGCCTTCGCTCGTCCGGGCGTCGTCGTCACGCCTGGCGAGGTGTCGCGTCTCGAGGTTCGTCTCGAGGACGGCCCCAGCCTGCGCACGCTCGGCGAGGACCCCGAGTCGATTGCCGCGCTCTTCCTCCGCAGGCCGCCACCTCCCTCCGGCGAGACGCCGCGCATGCCGGACGGCCGGCCCGATCTCTCCGGCATGTGGCTGGGCGGCCCAGCCCCGCTCGGCGAGCTCGACATGCTCCCGTGGGCCGGCGCGCTCACGACGGAGCGGCAGGAGAGCCACTCGAAGGACTATCCGCCGACGTACTGCCTTCCCGCAGGGCCCACGCCCCTGATGGCGTCGGGGTTCTTCAAGCTCGCGCAGACGGCCGACCTGCTGATCATGCTGTTCGAGACCGACACGCCCGGCTACCGCCAGGTGTTCCTCGACGGCCGGCCCCATCCCGAGGGCTTCGGGCCGACGTGGACGGGACACTCCATCGGCACCTGGGACGGCGACACGCTCATCATCGACTCGATCGGCTTCGGCGACCGCGGGTGGATCGACTTCGCCGGTCACCCCCATTCGAGCGCCCTGCACGTGGTCCAGCGCATCCGGCGTCCCGATCTGGGGAATCTCGAGATCGAGATCACGGTCGAGGATCCGGGCGCCTATGCCCGCCCCTGGACCGTCGAGAAGACCGCGACGCTCGCCCCCGACTTGGAGATCCTGGAGTACGTCTGCACCGAGAACAACAAGGAGCTGGAACGCGCCGGGCCGGCGCCCTGAGCCGCGCATCTCGGCTCAGCCGGATGCATGCGCGTCCGGTCTCGCGCCCGCTTTCCGGTGCACCGGAGCTAGCATCGTCTGGCAGACGGATCGCGGTCCGCCAGGTGACCGGAGGGAGGAGAGCATGCCACTCAGTCATCTCGAGCACGTCCTGATCCAGGTGAGCGACATCGAGGCCACGTGCGACTGGTACGCGCGCGCGCTCGGGATGACCCGCGGGTTCACGCCCGACTTCAAGTTCCCCGTGCAGTGGATGTACGTGGGCGACACCGACGTGCTGCACGTCACCCAGGGCGGCCGGAACGTCCCGGAGAGCCGGAAGCGCTACCTCGGCCAGCAGTCGGAGGCCGAGCACGGCAGCGGCGTCATCGACCACATCGCGTTCCGCGCCACCGGGCTCAAGGCGACGATCGAGCATCTCGGGCGCCAGCAGATCGCGTTTCGCCAGCGCATGGTGAGCGATCAGGGCTTGTACCAGCTCTTCCTCACCGATCCCAATGGCGTGAAGGTCGAGCTCAACTTCGCCAACAGCGAGGCGATCGCGGAGGGCATCACGCCGGAGCTGATGGCGTCGGAGCTGGAGGGCTGACGTGCGCGACCCGATCGTGCCCCGCTCTCGGCGCCAGGCCGGCGCCGGCTGGGGGGCGGTCACGAGGCTCGGTGCGGTGGCTGCGGTCCTGGCGCTCGGCGCCGGGTGCGGAGCGCCGGTGCCGGATCCGGCCGCCGCGCCGTCGGGCGCGGCCGTGCCGGGCGAAAAGGGTGGTCAGGACGTGTTCGGGGCCTACGAGGTCGTGCCGGACTGGCCCAGGCCGCTCTCCGACCTGCCCGCCCACGACGACTGGACGTTCGGCGCCGGACAGAGCGTGTTCGCCGAGCGCCCGGATCGCGTGTTCATCCTGCAGCGCGGAGAGCTGCCGGACCTGGAGCGGCCGGCAACCATCCGGCTGCCGCAGCTCGGGCCGAGCATCGAGTTCCCGATGTTCCGCCTTCCCTGGCGGGACGCCACGACGGCCAGTCCACCGGGGGCCCTGTTCGGTCCCGACGGCGTGTCGCCGGGGGACGACCTGGACGTGGGCCGGCCGGGCGTGGACTACCGGTGGGAGCACACGATCCTGGTCGTGAACGCGGAGGGCCGGGTCGTCGAGGACTGGACGCGGTGGGACGCGATGCTGCGCCGGCCGCATGCCGTCTACATCAGCCCGTACGATCCGGAGAAGCACGTCTGGATCGTCGACGACTACCGCCACGCGATCTTCAAGCTCACCAACGACGGCCGCGAGCTGGTACAGACGATCGGGGTGCTGGACGAGCCCGGCGACGACGACGCCCACTTCTTTCGGCCGACGTTCATGGCCTGGCTCCCCGACGGTACCTTCTTCGTCGCCGACGGATACACGAACACGCGCGTCGTGAAGTTCGACCGCGACGGGCGCTTCCTGATGGCCTGGGGAGAGCGCGGCGAGGCCGGCCGTGAGACGCGGCCCGGCTACTTCAACAACGTGCACGGCATCGCCACCGATCCGGAGACGCGGCGCGTCTTCGTCAACGACCGCGCCAACGGCCGGGTCCAGGTCTTCGACGAGCACGGCGTGTATCTCGACGAGTGGAGCTTCGGCGCGCGTCCTCCCTCCGACGTCCACATGTTCGTCATCACCAGTGACGGCGCCCTCTGGGCCGCCGATCGCGGCACGTCGAAGATCCTGAAGTACAGCCTGGACGGGACCTTCCTGTACGGCTTCGGCACATGGGGCACCTTCCCCGGCGGCTTCTGGGGCGTGCACGGGATGAGCGTCGATCAGGCAGGCAACTTGTACGTCGCCGAGGTCGATCGCGGTGGCGCGCAGAAGTTCCGGCCTCGTGCGGGCGCCAATCCGGCGCTCCTGCTCGCGACGCCGATCAACCCGGCGTGGGACTGAGTCGCGTGTGCCGGTCGTCTTGCGAGCCGCAGGCCCAGGGACTGCTTGACGGCCCAGGCGGGGCTAAGCCAACTCTTAACCTTAGCAGTGACGCGAAGCGTCACTGCGCTAGCGAGGCCGGCCTCAGGTTTTTTGATATGCTCGCTGGTCCGAGGCCGGCCTCGCGTGTGTGCGAGTCGGAGCCGCGTATGACGCTGTCTGTCAGGATCGGTGCGGCGCTGGGCGCGGCCTGCTGGCTCGGCACGGGGATCGCCGGCCTCACGGGCGAGGCGCGCCAGGCACCCGCTCCGATCGCGCCGCCGCCCGATCGACCGGAGCTCCTGCAGCTCCGCGAGAACTTCCACCTGATCGCCGGCGCCGGCGCCAACATCGGCGTGCAGGTCGGCGAGGACGGTGTCGTGGTGGTCGACGCGGGATCGGGCGCCCACGCCGGAGCGGTCGTCGCGCTGATCCAGGGCCTCACGTCACGGCCCATCCGCTATCTGATCAACACGAGCGCCGACCTGGATCACGTCGGCGGCAACGAGACGATTGCCCGCGCCGGCGAGACGCTCTTCACGTCGCTCGGCGGGCGCAGCGGCCTGTCCCGGGACTTCCACGGCGGCGGCGCGTCGATCCTCTCGCACGAGAACGTACTCCTGCGGATGAGCGCCCCCACCGGGCTGCCGGCGTCGTTTCCGGTCGATGCGCTGCCGACCGAGACCTTCCACGAGCGCCGGAAGCACCTGTACCTCAACGGCGAGGGCATCGAGGTCTTCCATCATCCGGAGGCGCACACCGACGGGGACGCCATCGTCTTCTTCCGGCGATCCGACGTCGTCATGGCCGGCGACGTGCTGGACACGACGCGGTTCCCGGTGATCGACGTGGCGCGCGGCGGCAGCGTCCAGGGTGTGCTCGCGGCCCTGAGCCACCTGGTCGAGCTGGCCATTCCCTCCGTGCCGATCGTCTCGCGCGAGGCCGGGACGCTCGTCGTTCCGGGGCACGGGCGCGTGTGCGATCAGCTCGACGTGGTGGAGTATCGCGACATGGTGTCGATCGTGCGGGACCGCGTGCGCGACCTGATCGACGAGGGGCTCACGCTGGAGCAGGTCAAGGCGACGTCGCCGACCAGGGGCTACACCCGCCGGTACGGTTCCGACGGCGGACCCTGGACGACCGACGACTTCGTCGAGGCGGTGTATGAGAGCCTGTCGCGCGACTGAGCTCGTGCTGGCGGTCGCGCTCGTCGCCGCGGCCACCGAGCTGCTCGCCCAGCGCGGCGGCGGGCCGGGCGGCGCCCGGGCCTCGGCTCCGATCGACCTGACCGGCTACTGGGTGTCGGTCGTGACCGAGGACTGGCGGTTCCGCATGGTGACGCCGCCCAGGGGCGACTACCGGCGGGTCCCGATGACGGACGAGGCGCGGCGGGTCGCGGACGCCTGGGATCCCGCCGCCGACGAGGCCGCCGGCCTCGCCTGCAAGGCGTACGGCGCGCCGGCGATCATGCGCGTCCCCGGGCGCCTGCACATCACGTGGGGGGATGCCGACACGTTGCGCGTCGACACGGACGCGGGCATGCAGTCACGCCTCTTCCGTTTCGACGCCCCGCCTGCGAGCCCTGGTGAGCCGACCTGGCAGGGGCGATCGATCGCCCGCTGGGTACGAGCCGGCGGCCGCGGATCGGGCCGCGCCACCGGCCCGGCGGGTGGATCCCTCGCCGCCGTCACGACCAACCTGCGCCCCGGCTACCTGCGCAGCAACGGCGTTCCGTACAGCGGGGCGACGGTCCTGACGGAGCACTTCGACGTGGCACCGCTCCCGGGCGGCGGACAGGTCCTACTGGTCACGACCATCGTCGAGGATCCACGCTACCTGCAGCAGCCGTTCATCCTCAGCTCGCAGTTCAGGAAGGAACCGGACGGATCGAAATGGGATCCCACACCCTGCTCGGCCACGTGACGCGCCCGCGGCGCGCCGTGCTGCTGCTGGCCGCGCTTGCCGTGGCGGCGTTGCCGCGGCTCGTTCAGGCGCAAACCGAGCTGGCCGGCTCCTGGGCGGCGCGGAACTTCGAGGATCTGTCGGGCGACGGGCTCCCGGTCGACTACACGGGGATCCCGCTGAGCGAGGAGGGGCGCCTCAAGGCGCTCAGCTACTCCGAGTCGCAGCTGGCCATGGAAGAACGCCAGTGTCAGGGCTGGCCGGCGTTCTACTTCGTCCAGGGGCCGTTCGGGCTGAGCATCTGGAGCGAGACCGAGCCGCTCAAGGGCGAGGTGATCTCCTGGACCATCGGCGCCTGGGAGGATCGGGCGCCGCTCACCATCTGGATGGACGGCCGGTCCCATCCGCCGCCGTACGCCCTGCACACGCGGGCCGGTTTCACGACCGGGTATTGGGAAGGCGACGTGCTCGTGGCCCGTACGACCCACATGAAGGCCGGCTTCCTGCGCAAGACGGGTCCGCCGAGCAGCGATCTGACGACGATGACCACGCGCTTCCATCGTCACGGGGACATCCTGACCGTGCTCGCGATCATCGAGGATCCCGTCTACCTGGCGGAGCCGTGGATCCTGTCGAAGAGCTATCAGCTCAGCGCTACCCCGGTCTCGCCGATCGGCCCGCCGTGCGTGACCACCTTCGAGGGGCGGCCGGCGGGTGAGCCCGTGCCGCACTACCTGCCCGAGGAGAACCCGTTCGTCGGCGAGATGACCGAGCGATACGGGATTCCGCGGGCCGCCGTCGTCGGCCGGCCCGAGACGATCTATCCCGAGTACCGAAAGGAGATGGGAGCGGCGAGGTGACGCCGCACCTGCAGAGCCTCGCCCGGATCGTCTTTGGATTCCTCGTGCTGCGGCACGGGATGGAGCAGGCGCTCGCCTATCCCGAAGCCAGCGAGGCGCCGGTCGCCTCGTTCGAAGGCGTCGTGGAGCTGCTGGCCTTCCCCGGTGGGCTCCTGATCGTGCTGGGGCTGTTCACACGGCCCGTCTGCCTGGCCCTCTCGCCCCTCTACCTCGTCCTGTCGTGGGTCGGTCCGTTCCAGGAGAATCTCTACACGCACGTCAACGGCGCCGACCCCATCCTGCTCAACGGCTTCTTCCTCCTGTACCTGGCGGCGGCTGGCGGGGGGACCTGGAGCCTCGACCGGCTGCGCCGGGACGGGAAGGCGTCGCCCGCCCCGTCACGCTGGGCGCCGCATGCGCTGGGCCTCCTGCGCGTCGTGGCCGGCCTCCTGTTCTTCATGCACGGCGTACAGAAGTTCTGGGGCGTGGGCGGCGGGCTGATCTCGCGCGACATCACGGAGTTGCGTGGGCTCGCGGGACTGCTGGAGACCGTGGGCGGCCCCCTGATCGCACTCGGCCTGTTCACCAGGCCCGTCGCCTTCATCCTGTCGGGCGAGATGGCCGTGGCCTACTTCCGGTCGTGGGCGCCGCGCGGGTTCTGGGAGAGCTTCGCGCAGCCCGGCATGGAAGCGTCGATCCTCTTCTGTTTCCTCTACCTGTTCCTGTGCGCGGCGGGCCCGGGGCGTTGGAGCCTCGATGCACGCATCAGGGGCAGGCGCACGAGCCGGAGGACGTGAGGCCTAGCGAGGCCCGCCTCAGACCAGCGAGCATGTGAAGAGTCTGAGGCCGGACTCGCTAGCGCAGTGACGCTTCGCGTCACTGCTGAGAGTTGGCTTAACCCCGCGGAACGCGGGGCGAGACGCCTTGAGGGGCCGGAGGAAATTTGACTCAATTGATGCGGATTCCGGCCCCTCAAGGCGTCTAGACCGAGCCCGCGAAAGGAGCCAGAGCCATGCGTACGCTCGTCATCTTCACCGCCGGCGTGGTCACCGCCCTGGCCGCGCAGAGGGTCGTCGTCGACGTGCGCGCCCAGGATGCGGGCGCGCCCGACTCGGGGGTCGTCGCGTTGAACCATGTCGGGCTCGCCGTGTCCGACGTCGGCGCGGCCGCGGTCTACTACAGCGGCACGATGGGGTTCCGCGAGGCGTTCAGGAATGAGGCGGGCACCTCCATCTACCTGCAGATCAGCCAGGGCACGTTCCTCGAGCTGCAGCAGGCAAGCGATCGCACGCCTGCGGGGATCACGCACTTCGGGCTCGAGGTCGGCGACATCGCCGCTGCCGTCGAGACGTTCCGCCGGCGCGGCGCAACGGCCAGCGATCCGAGAGGCCCAAGCGCCTTCTCCGGCGCCATCCTGGCCAACGTGACCGACCCCGACGGGTTCCGGATCGAGCTGGCCGAGCTCGGCCCCGATTCGCTGCAGCGGAAGGCGATGGAAGCCTGGAAACCGTAGGACCGGCGTTCACCTGCGACGTGCGATAATCCGACCGGCTGGTCGGCTCTCGAGGAGGTCAAGCCATGGCAGCCCGCTGGCTTCACGTCGCGACGGCGTCCGCGGCGGCCATCGTGCTGGCCGGCGCTCCGCTGCCCGCGCAGTGGCTCAATCATCCGACGGCCGGCATCCCGCGCCTGCCCGACGGCACGCCGGACCTCGAGGCGCCGGTACCACGGACGTCCGACGGGCGGCCGGTCCTGTCGGGCCTGTGGCGGCCCAGCCCGGGGATCACGGGCGACATCACCCGCGGGCTCCGATCCGGAGAGATCCCCTACCAGTCGTGGGCCAGGGCGCTCCTCGATCGCCGGGTCGCCAACGCCGCCCTGGAGGACCCTACCGCCAACTGCATCGTCGGCGGCGTGCCGCGCTCGAACTTCGTGGGCTATCCGCTCAAGATCCTCGAGAGCCCCGGCCTCGTCGTCATCCTGTACGAGGCGGTGCACGCCTACCGGCAGATCTTCACCGACGGCCGCGAGCTGCCGAGGAACCCGAACCCGGCCTGGTTCGGCTACTCCGTCGGGTCGTGGGAGGGCGATACGTTCGTCGTCCGCTCGGCGGGGTTCAACGACAACGTCTGGCTCGACAACATGGGCCGGCCCGCGACGGAGGCCTTGCGTGTCACCGAGCGCTTCCTGCGTCGCGACTTCGGGCACATCGACATCACGATCACGATCGACGACCCGAAGGCCTACACGCGACCGTGGACGGTCGTGCAGCCGCTCCTGTTCCAGGCCGACGACGAGCTGATCGAGTACATCTGCAACGAGAACAACCGGTACTTCGACCTGGTGGACCTGGAGCGCTGACCCCCCCCGGAATTCGACCTCGACCTCGAGCTCAGCGCGCGGGCACGAACCGCTGCACGCGCTCTCCGTTGAACACCTCGCCGGTGTAGATCCGCCCCTGCGAGTCCACGGCGATCATGTGCAGCCCGAAGAACTGGCCGCCGTTCTCGCCCATGCTCCCCAGGCGGCCCACGACGGTGCCGTCGGCCCGATCGAGGAACCAGATGGTGTTGTTGGTCAGATCGGAGACGAACAGGAACCGCTGCCCCGGATCGGGGGAAAAGGCCACGCCGCCCGTCGACCCGCCCGCGCCGGTCCAGGGCGCCAGGACGAGCTCGCGCACGAAGTCGCCCTGCCTGGTCGTCACGTGGATCCGGTTCGCGTTGCGGTCGGCGGCGTACACCAGGCCGTCACGGGAGACGTTCAGCGTGAGGTGGCCGCGGAACTCCGGCGGCATCGGTCCGCCGGGGGTGTAGTCGCGGTCGGCGTCACTGGTGCTGATCGCCGAGAGCGGCCGGCCGTAGGCGCCCCACCCGCGCTCGAACGCGAACGTCTGCAGGTCGAACACCAGGACGCGGCCGCCCAGGTAACTGTCGGCCACGTACAGCTCGCCGGCCGGCTCGTCGATCCGGATCTCTTCGACCTGTCCGACGATCATCGGCGTGGTCGGCGGGTACTTCGCACGAAAGGCCGCCGCGGCCGCGTCCCTCGCCGATGCGGCCGCCTGGGCGGGCGGATCGATGCCGCGTCCACCCGGAGTCGGGAAGGTCCCGACCGGCCCTGGCCCGCCGCGGCCGGGCACGCGAGGCGCAGGCTCGGACGGCGGCCCGCCCCGGCCCCCTTCGTACTCCGGCGCGCGCGGTAGCTCGCCCACGAGCCGGCCGGTCCGGGGATCGTACTTGCGGACGGTGTCCTGGCCGACGTACACGAACCCCTGGCTGTCGACGTCCATGCCGTGACCCTGCGGCGGGTCGAACGAGCCGATCACGTTGCCGTTCTGGTCGAAGTGAATCATCGACGGCGGGCGGACACAGCAGTCCGCGATCGGCGGATCGAGCTCCGCCCGGAGCTCGAGGTCGCGGAGGTCGTTGGGGCGATTGAGGACCCAGACGTTGTCGTCCCGATCGACGGCCAGGCCGGTCACACCGCCCAGCTTCCACTTGTTGGGCAGCGCCTGGGGCCAGTCCGGGTCGAACCGGTACTGCGGCGCCTCCGGCGCCTGGGCGCCTGGGGCCGCGACCATGAGCAGCAGGCACAGGCCGAGCGGGACGGCCGCGGGGGCAGGTCGGGTTCCTCGCATCAGCGTCCTCCTGTTGGCTCAGGGCGACGAACGGCCCTGAGGGCGGGGCTCAGATGGCCGCGGGTCCTCCACGGTTAGGACCCCGGCGGCCTCGTAGACGACCCGCCCGCCGACGATCGTCATCACCGGCCGGATGTCCTTGATCTCGTCGGCCGGGACCGTGAGGTAGTCGCGATCGAGCACGACCAGATCGGCGAGCTTGCCCGGCTGGATCGCGCCCAGGTTGTTCTCCTGGAACACGAAGTAGGCATTGCGGCGCGTGTGCGCGATCAGCGCGTCTTCGCGGCTGATCGGTTGCCGCAGGGCCATCGTACCGCCGACCATCCTGCCGGTCACGGCCCACCAGAGCGTCGTGAACGGCAGGATCTGGTTCGCGCGGCTCCCGTCACTGCCCAGACCCCAGACGACGCCGCTCTCCTGAATGGTGCGCAGGGCCGGCATGTCGAGCGCGCGATCGCCGAAGAGCCGCCGGTTGATTCCGCCGTTGATGACGGCCCACGGATGCACCGCGGCGTAGAGCCCCAGCTCCCGCATGCGGGCGAGGTGGGCGGCGTCGAGCTGGTTGACGTGTGCCAGCACCCAGCGCAGGTTCCGCACCGGATACCGTCGGTTGACGATCTCGATCTCATCGAGGAACGCGTCGATCGTCCCCTCGAGCTCCGCGTGGACGTGCAGCGGGAGGCCGGCCCGTGCGATCTCGGTGACGATCGCGCGCCACAGCTCGAGCTGTTCCGGCTCGGGGCTGGACGCCACGGCGAACATCGGGTCGTGCAGCGGGCCGTAGACGTTCTCGCCGTACGCGATGTGGTCCACGTAGCTGTCGCCCTGGAAGAGCCGCGGCTTGAGCCCGGCAATCCGGGGAAGGGCGCGTTCCACCTGCGCCCGTGTCGTCCCCGTCCCGACGCCGGCCAGGCAGAACACGCGCGCGTTCAGGCGCCCGCGAGCGGCCCACGCCCGGTAGGTCTCGAGCAGCGCGTCGTCGCACCCGGCGACGCCGAACGTCGTGAGGCCCGCGCGGTTCAGGTCGGCAATCATGCCCAGCGTGCTGGCCTGGACCTCCGCGGCGGTGCGCTGGGGCAACCCGCCGGTGAGCCCGCGGATCCCGGCCTCCGCGATACGGCCGGTCGGCCGTCCCCTCCCGTCGCGCTCCACCCAGTCGGCTTCACGCTCGGTCAGCGCCAGGGCCTCCAGGGCTCGAGTGTTGAGGTAGGCCTCGTAATAGGACGCCTGCAGCAGGACCGGGTTGTCGGGCGCGATCCGATCGAGCTCCTCGCGGGTGAAGGGGCTGGAATCGTCGGCGAACTGGTCGATCGTCCACCCGCCCAGGTTGAACACCCACGCCCCTGGCGGCATCGCCTTCGCGCGGGCGCGCACCATGTCGAGCGCGGCACGACGGGACTCGACCCCGTCCCACCGGACTTCCCACTGCCAGGTCGTGCCTGCGCGCAGCAGGTGCATGTGGTTGTCGATGAGCCCGGGGATGACGGCACGTCCCGCCAGATCGACGCGTCGCGTGGCCGTCGCCGCGAAAGCCGCCACGTCGGCGTCGCTGCCGACCGCCAGGATACGGTCGCCCCGCACGGCCACGGCTTGCGCGATGGTGAATCGATCGTCGACGGTGATGATCTTGCCGTTGGCGAGGATGAGATCCGCGGCGGGGCCCTGCGCGCGAGCGAGGGCCGCGATCATGACGGCGAGGACGAGGCCGCCGACGGCCGCCGTACGCGCCCAGCGTGTGCCATGCCGCCCAGTCATGCGCGTCCGGACCGATGATACACCTCGACCGCGATTGGACCGCCGCGCGACACGCTGCGCAGCTCCGGGACTCGTCGTGTCCCGCAGAGCTGCCCACGGTGCCCGACGGCGCGCCGAAAGATCGATCCTGCGTGACGGCGGATCCAGGTAGACTCTCCTGACATTGCCCTCCTCTCGCGTGGATTCCATCCAGCACCGGTACACGGCGGCACTCGAGGCCCTGGTCGAACGGGTCAGGACGGATCGAGCCATCGTGGCGGCCATCCTGTGCGGCAGTCTGTCGCACGACACGGTCTGGGAGCGGTCGGACATCGATCTGGTGTTCGTGACGGCCGACGACAGGCGCCCCGGGCGCGACGCCATCTCGCTGTACGCGGACGGCGTGAACGTGCACGCGCTGCTCATGTCACGCGCGTCGTTCAGGAAGACGGTCGAGGGCTCGTTGCACAACTCGTTCGTCCACGCCTTCCTCATGAAGGGCCGGCTGCTCTACACGCACGATCCCACGATCGCCGAGCTGTGCGCGAGGCTCCACGAGATGGGCGAGCGCGACACGCAGGTGCAGTTGCTGCGCGCGGCGGCGGGAGCACTGCACTGCGTCGACAAGGCGCACAAGTGGTTTCGCACGCGCGGCGATCTCGAGTACACCGCGCTGTGGATCCTGTACGCGGCCACGTCGCTAGCGCGGATCGAGGTCGTCGGCGCGCGCCAGCTCGCCGATCGGGAGGTCATCCTGCAGGCCCGCCGCCTGAACCCCGCCTTCTTCGACGTCGTGTACCACGACCTCCTGAACAATCGGAAGACGAAGGCCGGCGTCGAGGCCGCACTGCAGGCGGTCGATCAGTACATCGGCGAGCGCGCCACGGCCCTGTTCGGCCCGGTCGTCGACCACCTGCGCGAGGTGGGCGAGGCGCGCGCCTGCGACGAGCTCGAGGATCACTTCAGACGGCACTTCGACGTGAGCGGCGTGACGACCGCCTGCGAGTACCTAGCCGATCGGGGCCTGATCGGCAAGGCGTCGATCCCCGCACGGCTGACCAAGAGCAGTACCGTCGACGTGCAGGAGCTCGCGTTCGTCTACCTCGGGGAGCCGCCCCGTGCCGTCTGAGCGCGCACGGAGGCCGGGCCGCCGCGCGACCGCCGCCAGGTCCGCCCCGCGGGCGAGCATCGCCGTGCAGGGGGCGCGGGTGCACAACCTGAAGAACATCTCGCTGGAGATTCCGCGCGATCGCCTCGTCGTGGTGACCGGCCTGTCCGGCTCCGGGAAGTCGAGTCTCGCCTTCGACACGATCTACGCCGAGGGACAACGGCGCTACATGGAGTCGCTGTCGAGCTACGCCAAGCGCTTCATCGCGCAGGTGGCCAGGCCGGACGTCGACTACGTCTACGGCCTCTCGCCCGTGATCTCGATCGAGCAGAAGACGATCGGGAGCAACCCGCGCTCCACCGTCGGCACGATGACCGACGTCTCCAGCTACCTGGGCCTGCTCTTTGCGACGCTCGGCGAGCCACACTGCCCTCGTACCGGCGAACCGGCGCCGAGTCGTACCTCCAGCCAGATTCTCGAGGCGGTGCTCTCGCTGCCGGAAGGCACCGAGATCGAGCTGCGGGCGCCCGTGTCCAAGATCTACGGGGAGGATCTGGACGTCGTCTTCACGGAGGTGCGCAAGAAGGGGTGCCGGTATCTGACGATCGACGGCACGGCGGTCGACCTCTCGGCCGAGGCCGGTGATCGGTTCGACGCCGCCTCCGTCGAGCACATCGACGCCGTCGTCGATCGGTTCGTCGTCGGCAGGGCGCACGAGAAGGCCATCCGGGCGGGCATCGCCAGCGCCCTGCTGGTCGGCGACCGGTTGCTGCAGGTGCACGTGGGCCGGGGAGCGACCGCTGCGGAGGCGGAGCGCTTCTATCGGGGGCTGTGCAGCCGGACGCACCGGTTCGTGTACGGCGACATCTCGCCCGATTTCTTCGTCTTCAACAACCCGGAGAGCGCCTGCCGGACCTGCAGCGGCCTCGGAGTGGACAAGCTGACGCATCCGGAGCTGCTCGTTCCCGACCCGGGGCGCAGCATCGCCGGCGGCTGCTTCATCCGGGAGGCGTTCAGGTACAACGCTGACACCTGGGACGGCCGCGTCATGTACAGCCTGTCCCGCGCGCTGCGCTTCTCGCTCGAGACGCCGTGGCGGGACCTGCCGGCGGCGGCACGGCACGCCGTCCTGTTCGGCATCGACGCCAGGAGGATCCCGCTGATCTCGTCGCCCGACGCGAAGGGCGGGCGCGCGGACTGGGAGGGCCGGGAGGTCGGCTTCGGCGGGATCGCGCGGCGCATCGAGCGGTACTACCGCCGGTACCGCCAGCGAGGCGAGGCGAGCTCGAAGATCGACGCGTGGCTCGACCGCGTGATGGTCGAGCGTACCTGCCCCGATTGCGGCGGCACGCGCGTGCGGGCGTCGCGACTCACGTTCACCGTCGGCGGCAGGACCATCCACGAGGTCGCGGGGCTCAACTTCGACGAGCTGCACCGGTTTCTCGGCGGGCTGAAGCCCAGTGGCCGGAGTGCCGACGCCGGCCGGCAGGTGCTGACCGAGATCCGCCGCCGCCTGGAGCTGCTCCTTGGCATCGGGCTGGACTATCTCGACTTCAACCGCCGGTCGAGCACCCTGTCGGGCGGTGAAGCGCAGCGCATTCGACTGTCGACCCAGATCGGCTCCGGTCTCATGGGCATGCTGTACGTGCTCGACGAGCCGAGCATCGGTCTGCATCCCAAGGACAACGTCAAGATGATCGCGACGCTCGAGCGGCTTCGCGACATCGGCAACACGGTGATCGTCGTGGAGCACGACGAGGCCACGATCCGGGCCGCCGACCACCTGGTGGAGATGGGGCCAGGGCCCGGCGTGCACGGCGGCCGGGTGGTCGTGCAGGGCGCGCTCGACGCCCTGCTGAAGTGCAAGGCCTCGCCGACCGGCCAGTTCTTCTCCGGCAAGCGGTCGATCCCGACACCGGCGCGTCGGCGCGAGGGCAACGGGCGGGAGCTGCGCGTGCGCGGAGGCCGCGAGAACAACCTGAAGAACCTGGACGTGACGATTCCACTCGGCGTCCTCGTCGCGATCACCGGAGCCTCGGGGTCCGGCAAGAGCACGCTCGTCAACGACATCCTCTTCAAGGCCCTGTGGAAGCGCCTGGTCGACACGCGCATGCTGCCGGGTGCCCACGACGCCGTGGACGGCCTCGAGCACGTGCGCAAGGTGGTCAACATCGACCAGTCGCCCATCGGGCGGAACAGCCGCTCGAATCCGGCCACCTACATCGGCTTCTACGACACGATTCGCGACCTGTTCGCCCGCGCGCCGCTGTCGGTCGAGCGTGGCTACAAGGCGGGGCGGTTCAGCTTCAACGTCAAGGGCGGCCGCTGCGAGGAGTGCCAGGGGGAGGGCGTCATCACCACGCAGCTCTACTTCATGCCCGACGTGGAAGTGACCTGCGGCGCGTGCAAGGGCGCCAGGTTCAACACCGAGACGCTGGAAGTCGTCCTGCGCGGCAAGACGATCACCGACATCCTGAACATGTCCGTCGAGGAGGGCGTCACCTTCTTCGCGGCCGAACCGACCGTCCAGAAGAAGATCCAGGTCCTGCACGACCTGGGGCTTGGCTACCTGACGCTCGGCCAGTCGGCGACGACGCTGTCGGGAGGCGAGGCGCAGCGCGTCAAGATCGCCGCCGAGCTGAGCACCCTGCAGCGCTCGAAGCACACGGTGTACATCCTCGACGAGCCGACGACGGGGCTGCACCTGGCGGACGTGGAACGCCTGCTCGAGTCGCTGAACCGGCTGGTCGACGCCGGCCACACGGTCCTGCTGATCGAGCACCACCTCGACGTCATCAAGACGGCCGATCACGTCATCGATCTGGGACCCGAGGGCGGCCACGCTGGCGGCGAGGTGGTGGTCACGGGCACGCCGGAGGCGGTGGCGGCCTGTCGCGCGTCGCACACGGGACGGTTCCTGAAGGCGCGGCTGCGATGACAGAATTGGACATGTCCCCGTACGTCCCGTGCCGCACGATCGCCGTGGCGGCTCTGGCGGCCGGCTGTATCGCGTGCGGCCAGGGCGCCGACGCCGACCTCTCGGCGCTGCAGCAACGTGTCGATCGGCTCGAGTCGTCGATCGAGCGCGTGGAGTCCCTCTCGGCGATCAAGCGCCTCCAGCACGCCTACGGGCACTACGCCGAACTGGGTCTGTGGCACGACTTCGCGGACCTGTTCGCCGACACGGGCATCGGCCACTACACGACGGGCGCGCTCGACCGCGAGGCGATTCGCGGCCTCTTCCTGCAGGAGGTCGGCGGCGGGCGCCTTGGCCTTGCCGACGGCCGCATCTACCCTCACATCTCCATGCAGCCGGTTGTGACGCTCGCCGGCGACGGCCAGGCGGCCAACGGCCGCTGGCGCATCATGGCCATGCTGGGCGGATATGGCGGGTCGGCCTCCTGGGCCGGCGGCGTCTACGAGAACGCGTACGTGCGCGAGAACGGCATCTGGAAGCTCCAGGAGGTGCGCTACCTCCCGCAGTATTCGGGCCGATACGCGGACCCCGGCTGGACCGCCACGAACGATCCGGTCCCGTTCCACTACGACGCGGCGCGCGTCGGCAGGCCCATCCTCGACGTGCCCGCGCCCGCGCGCGCGACGACGCCACAGACGCTCGACGCGCTGGCCGGCCGCATGGCGGACCTCGTGGCGCGCGCCGGGCGCCTGAGCGACGAGATCGCGATCACGAACCTCCAGCATGCCTACGGGTACTACGTCGACCGGAAGATGTGGGACGACGTGGCGGACCTGTTCGTCGACGACGGCACGATGGAGCTCGGGCCTCGGGGCGCTTACGTGGGTCGGGCGAGCATCCGGCGCGGGTTGAACGCGCTTGGGCCGGCAGGTCTCGCCAGGGGCGAGATCAACGATCGCATCCAGCTCCAGACGATCGTGACCGTGTCGCCGGGCGGCCGCACCGCCCGGGCGCGAGGCACCGAGATCGGCATGACGGGCACGCCTGACGGCTCCGGCGGGCCACGAGCGCTGTGGAGCCAGTCGATCTACGAGAACACGTTCGTCGAGCAGGACGGGGTGTGGAAGCTCCAGACCATGCACCTGTATCCGCGCTTCATCGTCGATGCCGAGAAAGGATGGGCGGAGGACGCGCAACCGGCGCCCGGTCCGAGCCGTGAGTTCCCTCCCGACAGGCCTTCGACCGGGACCTACGAGATCTATCCACGCTTTCAGGTTCCTCCGCTCCACTTCGATCACCCCGTGACCGGACGTCCTCCGCAGTATCCCGAGGACATGAACGCGCCGGTTCGACCGCCTCCGACCGCAGTCCCACCACCGGCCGCCGTGACGACCGCGGACGCGCTCGAGGCGCTCCTCACCGAGACGGAACGCTCGTTGGCGCGCAGCCAGGCCTACCACGCCTCGGAGAACCTCGCTGCCGCCTATGGCTTCTACGTGGACGAGCTCGCGTGGGACGAGGTCGCGAACGTCTTTTCGGACGACGGCTGGAAGGAGCTCCCCTACGTCGGCACCTACGTGGGCCGAGAGCGGATCCGCGAGTCGCTGAAGCGGCGGTACCCGAACGGCAAGTCGCCGGACGTCCTCACGATTCACCAGGTCGTGCAACCGGTCATCCACGTGTCGGCCGACGGGCGCAGCGCGAAGATTCGCGCCCGGCTGTTTCAGTTGGGCGGCCCGTCGGGGCGCGAGGGCTCGTGGATCTCCGGCATCTACGAGAACACGTCCGTGGACGAGGACGGCACGTGGAAGCTGTCCGGCATGGACCTGGACTACGTCTGGACGGCACCGTCCCGTGGCGGATGGGCCCGTCTGACGACGCCTCCCATGGCCCCGCGGGTCGCCATGGCCGGCGAGTTCCCGCCCGATCGCCCCCTCCGTGGGCCGATCGCGGCACCGTTCCCCGAGGTGCGTGCCGTGCCGTTCCACTACCCCAATCTGGTATCAGGCCGCGCGCCGGCCGTGCTGCTACCCTAGAAGTCGTGAACACCGGGACGCGATCCGAGTCGTCGCGTCCGTCACCTCATCGAATACCCCAAGAGGTCCGTAGTGTCGCCCTCCAAGGTCTCGACAGCCGTGGTCGTCGCCGCGTGTTTCGCGCTTGCCGGCTCGTTCGCCTCGGCGCGCGTGGCCGCCCAGTGGTTCAGCGATCCGACGCCCAACGCGCCCCGGACGGCCAACGGCACCATCGACATGTCCGGCCCGACGCCGCGAACGCCCGACGGCAAGCCGGACTTTTCCGGCATCTGGACCAGCGACGAGGTCGACGCCCGGCGGCCCGACGTCCCGCCCAACCCGCGTGACGCCACGACCTCGCGCCGCATGGTCAACCTGGGCGTGGAGCTGCCGGACGGGCTGCCCTATCAGCCCTGGCTCGCCGCGCTGGTCAAGGAGCGGTGGGCCGCCAACGCGAAGGACGATCCGCACGTCCGGTGCTTCCCCGACGGCTTCATCCGCGCCTACGCGATGCCGCACCTGCTCAAGTTCGTCCAGACGCCCGACCTGGCGGTCGTGCTCAACGAGTGGAACGCCGGCTACCGGCAGATCTTCCTGGACGGGCGGGACCTTCCCGAGGATCCCAACCCCTCGTGGATGGGCTACTCCTCGGCGAGGTGGTCGGGCGACACCCTCGTCGTCGACACGAACGGCTTCCGGGACGACACCTGGATCGACTGGCAGGGCAGCGTGATCAACGAGGGAGCCAGGGTGCGAGAGGAGTTCACGCGTCCGGACTTCGGGCACATGGAGATCAGGTTGACGGTCGAGGACCCCACGGCCTACACGGAGCCGTTCACGGTCCTGATCAAGGAGCGCCTGATCGTCCAGGCCGAGCTGATCGACGAGATCTGCCTGGAGAACGAGCAGTCGTACCAGCGCTTCGAGTGAGGCCCCGCCCGGGATCCGGCGTCAGCGCCAGCCGAGCTCGGGCGCGACGAACTTCAGGATGCTCTCGAGGGCGTGGGCGTTGTAGTCCACGCCGAGCTGGTTGGGCACGGTCAGCAGCAGCGTGTCGGCCGCGGCGATGGCCTCGTCCGCGGCAAGCTGCTTGACGAGCACAGACGGCTCTCCGGCGTACGAGCGGCCGAAGATGGCGCGCGTGTTGGCGTCGATGTAGCCGATCTGGTCCTGGCTGCGGGCGTCGCCCCCGAAGTAGGCCCGGTCGCGGTCGTCGACGAGCGCGAAGACGCTGCGGCTCACCGAGACGCGCGGCTCGCGCTCGTGCCCGGCCTCTTTCCATGCCCCCCGGTACGCTTCGATCTGCTTGCGCTGCTGCACGTGCAGCGGCTCGCCCGTCTCGTCGTCCTTGAGGGTCGAGCTTTGCAGGTTCATGCCGAGCTTCGCGGCCCACTGGGACGTCGCGTTCGAGCTCGAGCCCCACCAGATTCGCTCGCGCAGCCCCTCGGAATGCGGCTCGAGGCGCAGCAGCCCTGGCGGATTGGGAAACATCGGGCGCGGGTTGGGCTGGGCGAACCCCTTCCCCTCCAGCGCCTCGAGGAAGACCTCGGCGTGACGCCGCGCCATCTCGGCGTGCGTCTCGCCGTCACGGGGCGCGTAGCCGAAGTAGCGCCAGCCGTCGATGACCTGCTCCGGCGACCCCCGGCTGATGCCCAATTGCAGCCGACCGCCCGCGATGACGTCCGCCGCGCCCGCGTCCTCGACCATGTACAGCGGGTTCTCGTAGCGCATGTCGATGACGGCCGTCCCGATCTCGATCGTCCTGGTACGCGCACCGACGGCCGCCAGCAGCGGGAACGGCGAGCCGAGCTGGCGGGCGAAGTGGTGCACGCGGAAGTAGGCGCCGTCGGCGCCGAGCTCCTCGGCGGCCACGGCCAGCTCGATCGACTGGATCAGCGCGTCCGACGCGGTGCGCACCTGCGAGTGCGGCGACGGCGTCCAGTGCCCGAACGACAGGAACCCGATCTTCTTCATCGGCGCGTCGCCCTGTCGTTCCGGCATGGCTTCGTGGACGCCGGCGTCCTGTGGGGTTCCCGGCCCCTCACTCCCATCCGCCGTTGCGCAGCTCCACCGGCAGGATCCGCATGAACGCTTCCACGGCGTGGATCTGGCCGTCGTAGACCTTGAACGCCTCCCACACCGTCAGCTGATCGCCGCCCTCCCGTTGCACCCCCCAGGCCATGCGCAGCAGGACGATGCCCATGCGCTCGTCCACGGCGATGACGCGCGTCTGCACGTCGCCGAGGCGCTCGAAGATCGCGAGCGACTGGGTGGAGATGTTCTGGCAGCCGGGGGCGAACGTGCAATCCGGCCCGGCCATCACCTGGCCGTTCTCGTGGCGAAAGGCGTCGGGCGCGAAGGGGGCGTTCACGGCCGCGAACGTCTGCGCGGCGTTGAGCCCTTCCGGATAATGCAGCGCGGCCTCGAGCGCCTCGTCGCGCGTCGCGAGCTGGTCGGGGCGGGGCGCGTAGTTCATCTCGGCGCTGGGCGCGCTCAGCCCGTCGATGTTGAAGATGAGCCCCTGCGCGCGGCTGCGTGTGGCCACCAGCTCGATCTCGGTGAGCCGGTCGGCCACCACCTTCAGCCGCACCACCAGCAGCACGGGCGCGCCGCTCTCCTCCACCACGACCTGAGCGGCCGCCACGCCGGCGCGCTCGTCGACGATGTCCTGACGGAAGCCGCGCAGGCCCGTCACCGTGCGGACGAGGCCGACCTGCGCGAGCGGCTTCTCGACGGCGTCCTCGGTCACGCGCAGGGTGCCGGCGACGGGCAGGCCACTCACGTCGTGCTCCACCAGCGCGTAGAGCAGCTGCGTCACCTTGCCGCGCAGGCATTCGCGATCGCAGGCGGCGGGAGTCGCCTGCGCCGCGTGCGCGGCCGCACTCCACGCGCAGCAGGCCAGCAGCAGTCCGACGATCGTCCTGTTGTTCATCGTCATTCCCTCAATCGCTCGCGTCGGCGCCCGATCTCGCCGGCGTCGGGCCGATTATGGCCGGCTGGAGCGTGGCGTTCAACCGGGGTCGCGGGACGGTCGTTCTTTCCTGCCACGACGACGGTCGCACCGGTGTACGCTCGCACCGAGCGAGACCAGGCGAAGTCCGTCTCGGCCTGCCGAGCACGTCCACGGGCCCGAGGCGACCAGTGAGGACGACCATGACAGCTCCCACCAGGACGTCACGACTACCCGTCGCGGCAGCCATCGTCGCAGCGATGGTGCTCACCTCACCTGCGGGGCCGCCCGCGAGCGCCGGCAGCCAGCCTGCGGACAGCGCGCTTGCCGCCCGGCTGCTGCGGGGCGTCATCGACGTCCACGCGCACATCGACCCCGACAGCGCCGGACCGAGCAGCTTTCAGGGGGCCCGGCTGCTCGACGTCGACGACCTCGCGGCGCTGGCGCTCGAGCGCGGGATGCGGGGCTTCGTCGCCAAGCAGCACCACGACACGACCGCACAGATCGCATACCTCGTACGCAAGGCCGTGCCCGGCATCGAGGTCTTCGGGCTGGTGGGATTGAACCGCGCCATGGGCGGCGTCAACCCGGCGGCCGTCCTGCACATGGCCGAGGTGAAAGGGGGCTGGGGGCGCATCGTGAACATGCCGACGTGGGACGCCGAGTACTACGTACAGAACTCGAACGACCCGACCCGGCCCTTCGTCCGCGTCTCGCGCGATGGCGAGCTGCTGCCAGAGGTCAGGGAGGTCATCGCGATCATGGCCGACGCGACGACGCGCGACAGCGGTGGCCGGATGGTGCTCTATACCGGCCACAGCTCGCCGGAGGAATCGCTCATGATGGTGCGCGAGGCGCGGCGTCTGGGCGTGCCGGTGCTGGTTTCGCACCCGATGATCGAGTTCATCTCCATGCCCCTCTCCACGATGGCGGAGGCGGCGCGGCTCGGCGCCTATCTCGAGCTCGTGTCGGCCTTTGCGACCGCCAGAAACGCCGACGAGGAGATTACGAGGCACGTGGAAACGATCCGGACGATCGGCACGGACAGGTTCATCCTCTCGAGCGATCGGGGGCAGGCGAACGGGCCCGCGCATCCGGACGCGCTGGTGACTGCCGCCAGGGCGCTCATCGGCCGCGGCCTCACCGAGGCCGAGGTCGGCCGGATGATGAAGGACAACCCGGCTCGACTGCTCGGGCTGACCTCCGGCCCTGGGTGATCACGAGCGCGCGCGTCGGTCGAGCATGCCCTCGAGTCGGCCCCGCGAGCTTGTCCTGATGACGGCAGAATGTCGGCGGGTGGGTTTGCAAGGTCTACATTGCGTGTGCTCATCGTGACCCGCGTCCGCGGTCATCGGGTTCGAGAGCGTCCTCGTGCTCGTCCTCTACGTCGCCGGTATCCTCATCATGGCGGCGTCCGGGTGATCGGTCGCTCCGGCGCGGACGACGTGAGTCGCAGCCAGGTATAGCCCGCGACGCCGGCAAGCAGCGAGGCGACCAGGATGCCCAGTTTGGCCTCGTCGGCCACGTCGCTCGCCCGGAAGGCCAGATCCCCGATGAACAGCGACACCGTGAACCCGATTCCCGCGAGGATGCCCAGCCCCACCAGGTGCCGCCACCCGAGACCTGGCGGCAGCTCGGCCAGCCCCAGACGAACCGCCAGCCAGCTTGCAGCGACGACGCCCACCGGCTTGCCGACCACGAGCCCCGCGATGACGCCGAGCGCGACGGGACCGGTGAGGACCGGCACGATCGGCTCGCCGGAGAGCGTGACACCGGCATTGCCGAGGGCGAAGACCGGCAGCACCACGAAGCTCACCCACGGGTGGAACGTGCGCTCGAGGCGTTCCTGCGGCGTCTCCGTCCCGCGGCTGAGGGCCTCGAACTGCCCCAGCGTCGTCGCCGCGCCGGCGTCGTCGCGACGCGTGAGCGCGCCTTCGAGCCGGGAGACCAGCCGCCGTGACGCACCGGCGAACTGGCGGAGGCCGACCTCCCGGTGCACCGGGGCCAGCAGGCCGAGCGCGACCCCCGTCAACGTCGGATGCACGCCCGAGGCCGCGACGCCGAGCCAGAGGATTACCGCGAGCGCGAGATACGGCAGGACGTGTCTGAGCCCGGCTCCCCGCAGGACGACCACCAGCAGCAGGGCGAGCAGGGCGGCCGCAAGCGGGGCCAGCGTCACCGACTCGCTGTACGCCAGGGCGATGACCAGGATGCCGCCGACGTCGTCAGCCGCCGCCAGCGACAGCAGCAGGACACGCGCGCCGCCCGGCAGCCGCCGGCCGACGAGCGCCAGCACGGCGAGCGCGAACGCGATGTCGGTGGCCACGGGAATCCCCCAGCCGGCGGCGCTCGGGCCGCTGCCCACGACGGCGAGGTACACGAGCGCCGGCACCGCCATGCCCCCGATCGCCGCGGCAACCGGCAGCGCGGCACGACCAGCGCCGCTCAGCGCACCTGCCGCCAGCTCGCGACGGACCTCGAGGCCAACGACGAAGAAGAAGAGCGTCATCACCGCGTCGTTGATCCAGTGCCGCAGGTCGTGCGCGATCGTCCATGGGCCGACACTCACTGCGATGCGCGTCGCCCACAGGGCATGGTACGAGTCGGCCGCTGGCGAGTTCGCCCACACCAGAGCCAGCAGCGCAGCCAGCAGCAGCACGATGCCGCTGACCTCTTCGGTGTGGATGAAGGCCTGGGACGGCAACTGGACCCGCCGGACGACGGACGAGCGCCACGCTCGCACGAGCGTCTCTCCCCGGCTCCGTGGTGGCACCGCGGCAGACGTCGCGACGGGGTCATCCAGCCACGGCTCGGACTCCTCGCGATCGACCACGCGATTCTCCTCCCCTCAGGCCCGGTGGCGCGTCCGCTCCAACCTCAGGAGGCGCCACCCGCCTGGACGTCGATCACGTCCTTGATGGCATCGGATGACCGCCGCCGACCGGCTGCCAGATCGGCGAACCGCCCGGGTGGAAAACGTCCCGTAATGAGCCCGCTGACCGCCTCGGGCCAGCGCCGCCGAAACGCCTCGAGATCCGCGACCGCGTCGACGAACGCGGCGCGTCCGGCGTTGACGGTGCCCAGCACGACCCGGTTGCCGAGCACCAGGTCACGCATCAGTCGGCCCGTGTCGACCTCGACCGACGCCTTGCGGCCGGGCACCCCGGTGAACACGAAGACGGCGTTGGCGTCCATGAGCGACAACATCTCGAAGGCGAGCGTCGAGGCGCCGGTGGCCTCGTAGATCACGTCGAACCGTCCCGCAACACGCTCGACGCTCTGCGCCCCGTGGTCCCGGGACGACAGGTAGCGCGCCCCGATGGCCTCCGCGATCGCCTTCTCGGCGATTGTCAGCGGCTCGATCAGCACACCCACGTCCCGTAGACTCGCCGGTAGCGGCGCGACATATCGCTCATCGTCGACGACGAACTCGGTCATGAACCCATGCGCGCCGACGATGCCCCGCTCGGTGTAGTCGCCCGTGTAGCAGAAGTCGGGACGGCCCGTGCGACACGCGACGCACGACGCGTGCGGACACGGGCGGCGGACCATGAGGACGGCCAGCGCGCCGGGCTCCACGCCCGTCACCTCGGTGCCGGTGTCCACGACTTCCGCGAGCGACTCGTGCCCGACGACGAGGTAGGCACTCCCGCCCGGCGGTCCGCCATGCGAGAAGGCCGCGATCTCGCGATCGGTGCCGCACACCCCCCACCTCGAGCATCCGCAGCTTCACCTCGCGTGCTCCGTCGACGAACGGCTCCGGCACGTCGATCACGGCCACGCGGCGTTGCTCCGGAAAGGCAGCCACGGCCACCATCGAGCCGTTTCCTCGTGTCACCTGCCGTCCTCGTCCCGGCGGTCAGTCGGCGGCGTACGCGATCGTGTGATCAGCGCATGTGCCGATCGTCGGCAATCGAGACGCGTCTGGACATCCGCGTGACCATCTCTCCCTTCGATCTGGCCCCCTGCGGCCCGTGCGCCAGAGCCACCGCCGTGCAGAGTCTGCAACTGCAAGCCATGTACCCCCGTGCCTTCCCGGTCACGGGTTCCATCGGAGCCGCTGGGCGGGAGCACGGGCGCAAGATCTACAAGCCATCGTGGAGAATCGACACGTGCTGCGCTGGCAACGTCGTGTGTCGCACGGACAGCGCAGTTGCCCCGGTGTCTCTCGCGGCCGGGGGCTCGTCGCGCCGGTCTACGCCACGCCGACGCGCGGGGGGCGAGCATCGCGGCGCATAAGCCGCTGAAGCTCGACGATGCCGTGGATGAGCGTCTCCGGCCGTGGAGGGCAACCGGGGACGAAGACATCCACCGGCACGATTTCGTCCACGCCCTGCACCACCGCGTAGTTGTCGAAAACGCCACCGATCGACGCGCAGGCTCCCATCGAGATGACCCACTTGGGCTCGGGCATCTGGTCGTAGACGCGTCGAAGCGCCGGCGCCATCTTCCGGGAAAGTCGACCGGCCACGATCATCAGGTCCGATTGTCGCGGCGACGCCCGGAACACCTCGGCTCCGAACCGCGCGATGTCGTACCGCGCGGTGGCCATCGTGATCATCTCGATCGCGCAGCAGGCCAGTCCGAACTGGACCGGCCAGATCGATGAGCGCCGCGCCCAGTTGGTCATCCGTTCCGTCGTCGTCGTGAACACGGCGAGTGCGGCATGCTGGCCTGGGGTCACTCTCATGCCTCCTGAGGGCCTGCGAGACCCTCCGCCGTCATGTACGCGGATCCTGTCCCATCCTCATCCCTGTCAGGCGGATCACCCGTGCAACCTTCACGCCGCTTCCCTGTGCGCGATCGCGAAGGCGGTCGGCACGCGGTCTGCAACTCACCTGGGACGCGAGTTTGTCTGGCCCTGGCTCCAGCCCCCGGGGGCTCCGGCGGTGGAGGAAACGTCGATGCTGCTTCAGTCAACGGTCATGCTCATCCGCGCGGAGTTCGCCGAGCTGCCCGCGCTATGCGTCACGGTGCGTGAGGCGGCCAGACGGTGGGACCTGGACGACGAGGACGCGCAGATCGTCCTCGATACCTTCGTGCAGCACAGGCTGCTCGAGCGGTCCCGGGCCGGCACCTACTCGAAGCCTGCCGCGACGCGGGCAACGGGCGCGCGCCCGTTGCGGTTGCGGGGCTGACTCACACGGAGTCCCTACGAGGCTTGCAGGTCGGGCCGCCGGGGCGTGGACGGCATACGCGCCTCGGAAGCCGTGACGAGAGGGCTCGCCGCCAACCGCGCAGATGAGTCAGATCTGCGTTCCGCCGTCGCCGAAGACCCTCCAGCTGCTCGGGACGTCTCCGAGCGTGCGCTCAGCGCCTCGTCGAGGGCGGATCGCTTGCGGGAAACGATTCGGCAACGCCCTCGTCGATGCGTGCTTCGCGTCGAAGCCGGCGGAGGCGTGCAGCGGCCTGGTCCGCCAGGACCGCGAATCCGGCGAGCCCGGCCGCCACGCAGAGCGCCGCTGCGCGACCACGGCACCGCCACACGGCCGCGCCGAGCAGGCCCACAGCGATGCCCCACGTCGCGGCCGCTGGCACGCGCCAGGGCGCCGCCGACCGCGGCCCTCGTCGATGGATCAGGTTCAGCGGCACTGGTCGGTCGACCTTCTCCCCCTCGTCCATGTCCATCCGCGCATTCTGTGTCGTCACGTGTCAGTCCCCCCGTCGCGGGCCGTCGCCGCGCGCCCACCGGTCAGCCAGCGCTCCATCCGCTGGAGTTCCACCAGCACGAAGATCACGAGCGCGAGGCCGCTGGCGGCGATCATCCAGAGGCCAAGTCTGAAGCAGGGCTCGTGCCAGCTCCCCCGGCTGTTCGACGACACCCGACGACCCGGGCGCTCGAGGACGCGTCGACCCAGGCACTCTGACCCGGATCAGGGCGCCGTCCGCGTGTCGGGATCGTCGGCGGCGGCCTGCCGGTACGCGTGCAGGCGGTTGTACAGCGTCTTGAGGCTCACCCCCAGCACGTCGGCGGCCGCCGCCTTGTTGCCGTCGTAGCGCTCGAGCGTTGCCATGATCAGGCGGCGCTCCGCCTCGCGAAGGGGCAGGCCCACGGGAATCCGCACGGCGCCGGTATCGGCGGGCGCGTGTCGTCCCTGGCCGGTCCGCACTTCCTCCGGCAGCATGTCCACCTCGATCACGTCCTCGGCCAGGATGGAGGCCGAGAGCACGGCGTTGCGCAGCTCGCGGACGTTGCCCGGCCAGGAGTAGTCGCCCAGGCGCTCGGCGGCCTCGGCACTGAGCTGCTTGGCCTCGTGCTGGTCGTCGTGCTGGTCGTCGTGCTGGCGGTCGAGAAAGTGCCGGGCCAGCAGGGCGATGTCCTGCCGGCGCTCCCGCAGCGGCGGGATGTCGAGCTGGAAGACGCGAAGCCGGTAGTACAGATCCTCCCGGAGCGCGCCCGACTCCAGGGCCTCGTCGAGCGGGCGGTTGGTCGCGGCCACGACGCGCACGTCCACCGAGACCGGTTCCTCGCCACCGACGCGCGTCAGTCGTCCGCTCTCGAGCACGCGCAGGAGCTTGCTCTGCGACTCGGTCGGCATCTCCGCGATTTCGTCGAGGAAGAGCGTGCCGCGGCTCGCGCGCTCGAAGCAGCCACGATGCCGACGATCGGCGCCGGTGAAGCTGCCACGCTCGTGGCCGAAGAGCTCGCTGTCCATCACGCCCGGCGAGATCGCGCCGCAGTTGACCGGCAGGAACGTGGCGCTCTTCCGGTCGCTCAGGTCGTGGATGGTGCGGGCCAGGACTTCCTTCCCTGTGCCGCTCTCGCCGCTGATGATGACGCTCGACCCGGTTGGCGCCACACGCGACACGACGCGGCAGAGGCGCAGGATGGGCTCCGAGCGACCCACGATGCTGCCGAATCGTCCGGTGTGCTCCTGTGCGCGAACCACCTCGGCGATGTCGGGCTCGCCGTCGAATGCGAGCAGCCGCGCGCCCTTGTCGTCCAGAGCGCCTGTGTCGTGTGCCGACGGGGCTTCTGACATGTCTGAATCCCCCTCTCACGGATGAAGGACGTCGAACGCGCGAATCGCGACCGACGAGGGACCACCAGGCCGGTGATCCATTGAATATGACGCCATCCTTGCTTGTATGGTTTTCAAGATCAAGCTCGTGCGGGGAGCGCACACGACGTCGAGACGCCCGGTGCGCGAATGCGTGTGGTCGTTGTACGTGGGCATCGTCCTTGCACCAGAACCACTCATGGTGGTGGGTACAGCGCCGCATGGCGTTTCGGTGCGCGTGGCGGCTGTCGGGGACCTGCACTGCGGCCGGACGTCGCGGGGCACGCTGCAGTCGATCTTCGCGCGTGTTTCCGATGACGCGGATCTGCTCCTGCTCGCCGGCGATCTGACCGACCGCGGCCATCCGGACCAAGCGCGTGTGCTGGCCGCCGAGCTGCCGGTTCTGCGCGTCCCCGCCGTGGCCGTGCTGGGCAATCACGACTACGAAGACGGGCAGCCCGACGAGGTACGGCGGATCCTCACGGAGGCCGGATTGGTCGTCCTCGACGGCGACGCCTGCGAGATCCACGGCGTCGGCATCGCCGGCGTCAAGGGCTTCGGGGGGGGGTTCGGCCAGCACGCGATCGGCGCGTGGGGGGAGACGATCATCAAGCAGTTCGTGCACGAGGCGGTCGACGAGGCCCTGAAGCTGGAGGCGGCGCTGGCCCGGCTCGACACCGCCGCCGTGGTGGCGTTGCTGCACTACACGCCCGTCGCGCAGACTGCGGAGGGTGAGCCCAGGGAGATTCTGCCCTTCGTCGGCTCGAGCCGTCTGGAGGAGCCGCTCAACCGCTATCCGATCTCGGCGGTCTTTCACGGCCACGCCCACCGTGGCGCGCTCGAGGGGACGACTGCCGCCGGCGTGCCCGTGTACAACGTGTCGCTGCCCCTGCTGGTCAGCGCCGGGTCCGCACAGTCGGCCTATCGCGTGATCGAGTTGCCGTTGACGCCCCCCGTCGCCGCCTCGCGGGAGGCGCGCGCCAGCGAGTCGTCGAAATCCCGCCCCCGGCTCGATGCGGTGGCCGGGACGAGTCCCGTGAACCGCGCGGTCATCTCGTGATGGAGCCGATCGATGGACACCATGGGTCTGCGCGCATCCAGGGGCGTCATCGACGACTTCTACGTCGATGCGCTCGAGCGGCTGCAGGGCTCGGGCGTTCCGTTCCTCGTCGGCGGCGCGTTCGCGTACGCGCGCTATACGGGGATCGGCCGGCGGACCAAGGACCTCGACGTCTTCGTCCATCCAGACGATGTCCATCGCGTGCTGGCGCTCTTTGCTCGCGCGGGATTCTCGGTGTCACTGCCCTTCCCACACTGGCTCGGCAAGGTGGAGCACGACGCCGGGTGTCTCGACGTGGTGTTCAGCTCCGGCAACGGCTGTGCCCGGGTGGACGACGACTGGTTTCAGCACGCGGTGATGGACAGCGTCCTCGGAACGCCGCTCCTGCTGTGTCCGGCGGAGGAGATGCTCTGGACCAAGGCTTTCGTCCAGGAGCGGGAACGGTACGACGGCGCGGATGTGCTCCATCTGGTGCGTGCCCGCGGTGCCATGTTCGACTGGGAGCGCCTGCTGGCCCGATTCAGCGAGCACTGGCCGGTGCTGCTCGGCCATCTCGTCCTCTTCGGATTCGTCTATCCCGACCGGGTCCATGACGTCCCGTCCTGGGTCATCGACGAGTTGACGACCCGGCTGCGCCGCCAGACGAGGCCCGGGCCTCGTGTGTGCCGAGGCACGCTGCTGTCGCGCGAGCAGTACCTCGTGGATCTGGATCTGTTCGGGTACGAGGATGCCCGTCTCTGGCCGCTTGGAGCGTTGACGACGACGGAGCGCGACATATGGACGGAGGCCATCGATCGTCGCGGGCGGCGCGGTGGGGAGGCGGCGGAACGCAACCGGTGTGTGACGAGAACCTGACAGGCGAATCGACGTCCGGCCGGTCGGGCCGGGTCGTCCAGGCTCGGGAGGTGCGGATGATGGCCAGCGCACAGGTCGGTGACACGGTGGCGATTCACTACACGGGACGCCTCGACGACGGCGCGATCTTCGCGACCTCGCGCACGGACTCCCCCGTCGAGCTGACGGTGGGCGAGGGACTGCTGATCCCGACGCTCGAAGAGACGCTGGTGGGCATGGCGCCGGGAGAAGAGCGCACGGTCACGGTCCCGGCCGAGCGGGCCTACGGCGAGAAGCGGCCCGAGCTGTTCGTGCCCGTGGAGCGCTCTCAGTTCCCGCCAGGCTCCCGGCCCGAAGTCGGGCAGGAGCTGCGGGCGCGCGAGGAGAACGGAGAGGTGCGCACGGTGACCGTCGTCGAGGTGAAGGAGGACGAGGTCATCGTCGACGCCAATCACCCCCTGGCGGGACAGGATCTCACCTTCGAGGTGACGCTCGTGGAAATCCGGACGCCACGGGCGTGAGACGGAGCGCGCGCGAGCCGCACCTTGGCGACGGCCGCGTGGGCGTGTAGCCTGATCGGGTACGGTTCTGAGGCACAGGTCGGTCGACTCGGAGGCCTTGTGTGCCACGGCGGCCCGGCCTCGCTGGCCCGGAGTAGTACCGATGAGGCTCACCACAACGTTCCTGCTGCTCGCGGCGGCCCTGATTCGACTCGATTCGGCCACGCAAGAGACGGTGACCTTCGGCAAGGCCGACCTGGGACGTGAGTTCCTGCTGCAGACGAGCTACGAGACGGCCGACAGCCGTGAGGACTTCAACACGAGCCGCAGCCGTGTCGTGACCTTCGAGCGTCACGGCGAGCTCCTGCGGATGGTCGAGAAGCACCGGGGTATGGGGATGCCTGACCGCATGTTGGCCGCCATTCCGATCCGGGGCGAGTCCGAGCGCGGCCTGAGCGTCGACTTCAACACCGGCTTCGACCGCGTCTTCAGGCAGGAAGACCGCACCGGCGAGGACTACAACGGCCGCGCCGACCGGGAAGACTACTCCTTCATCCCGCTGACCGACCGCAGGCTGTTGCGCGTGTCGCGCAACGGCCCGATGCTCGTGCTCGAGCAAGAGGGGCTCGACGACCACGCGAAGACGGTCGTCGTGCACTACTACCTGAGCCCGTATCGGCGCAACGACGAGTTCGAGCCGTTCGAGCTCGAGAGCCTCGAGCACTTCGGGTTCTACGAGACCTACCCGCGACGGGTGTCTGGACGGACCGTCCTGTACGCCATGAAGTTCGACAGCCACGAGCCGATCGTCTTCGCGCTCTCGGCCGACATTCCCGCGCCGTACCGCGAGGCGGTGCGCGACGGCGTCCAATACTGGAATACGGCGCTCGGCATGCCGCTGCTGCAGGCCATCGATGCGCCTGCGGGCGTGAAGGCGCCAAGCCCCGACTACAACGTCATCCAGTGGGTCGTCGAAGGAGACCGGGCATCGACGTCACACATTCAGAGCGACCCGCTCACGGGCGAGATCCTGCACGCGAGCATCTTCATCAGGGCGCAGATGGTCGATGAAGGCGACCCCGACGACCGAAACGACCGCTGGCGGTACGTGGTTGCGCACGAGGTGGGACACGCGCTGGGCCTCAGGCACAACTTCGCGAAGGGGCCCGTGACCACGGTCATGAACTACTTTCCGTCGGAGGACACGGTCAGAATCGGCAACGACGTCATCGAGCCCGGCCGCGACGCGCTCGAATACGATCGCAAGGTCGTGCGCTACGTCTACCTGGGCGAGGCGCTCGATCTCGACACGCTCCCTCCCTTCTGTACGGATCATCAGGACGGGTGCAGTCCGTTTGCAACGCCGTCGGCCGGCGACGGGCCCGAGGCGAAACGCCTGACCCTCCCGTCGCATCTCGAAAGCGCCGTGGCATCACCCTGAAGGTGTCCCGCGGCCCCGCGGGAGGATCTCCTGCTGCACGGAGAGCGCGAACGCCCAGTCGGACGGGCGACGGCCCGACCCGCTGAGGAGCGACCGGATCCGTCCGCGCCCCGACGGCCGTACGGCACCGGGTACAATCCCGGGCGGGGGTCCACATGAAGGTAGCGAGATTCGTCGTCGTGGTCCTGCTGCTCGGGAGCTGGTACCGACCCGTTCCGCAGGCCCAGTCCAGTGAACGCCCACTGGTCGGGACGTGGCTGTTGACATCCGAGCAACTCACCGCGGACGGCGCCCAGGGGACACCGGTCCAGGGCGCGCGAGGGCTGCTCATCCTCGACGCGGCCGGGCACTACTTCGAGCTGGTCGACCACTCCGTGCCAGAGGCGCTGGCCGGCGACCTCACCGAGGCGCAAGCCCAGTTCTATCGGGTTGGCGGTTCGTGGGGACGGTACGCGGCCGACCGCGATGCGGGGCGCCTCTCCTTCGAGGCGTTCGCCGGCCGGAGCCCGAACCAGACGGGCGCCGAGTTCAACCGGACCTTCGCGATCGCTCCGGTGACCGACGATCAGGATCTCCTCACGACCACGTCCCTGCCGGGCGAGCTCCACGCGCTGGGCATCGCGCGGCGCGTCTGGCAGCGCGTCCCCCCGGTGTTGGGCCTGCCGGCGGAGTGGCGCCCCGCGATCGGCTTCTGGCGGCACGAGGTCGAAGGGCAGAAGAACGCGGATACGGGCGAGATTTTGAGCGAGCGCACGCGCGATCCCAGCGTGATCGTCTACACGCCCGCCGGCTTCGTCGGGGTGCACTTCCCGAACGAGAACCGGACCCGGTTCGCCTCCGAAGAACCGACCGACGCGGAAGCCCGCGCGTCAGGCGGCTATCTCGGCTACTACGCCACGCTCGGCCTGTACCCCGGGGGGCGCTATCAGGGCCTGATCTTCCACAATATTCTGGGCGGCAGCTTCACCAGCGGGAGCACGCTGCGCCGCTTCTTCGACGTGCGAGGGGACGAGGTTCACCTGTCGTTCCCGCCGAACCAGGGCCGGCAGGGGATCCGAAGCCAGACCTACGTCCGGCTGCGCCGGCTCAGCGACGCCGACGACATGCTCGGACGCTAGTGATCAGCCGCGCGGCCCGAGCTCGGCCTCCTCGTCGACCGTCAGGTCCTCGCAGGCCTCCGTGAAATACGGCACGGTGGAAACGGGGGTGGCGTTCGAGCCGGTCTGCTCCCGGGTCCAGTACAGCGGATCGGTCGCCGTGTAACTGCGTCGCAGTTGCTGCTCCTCGGGGTCGAACGAGAACTCCTCGACGACGTGCAACCGCTCGCTGTGCGGCGTGCGGCCGTTGAACAGGCCCGCCTCGAAGCCAACCGTATCGACGATCAGCGTGTCGCCGTCCCAGCGACCGATCGAATGACCGGCCAGGCTCGGCTCGACCTCGTCCGGATGCCCGTCCATGTTCATGTGGATGGTGCGTTCCACGCCCTGCCTGCCGTACTGCATCACGATCGTGTCGCCGCGCTGGATCACGCGGTTCACGACCTCGCCGGAGTCCCCACCCCATTCCGAGACCACGCTCGTGAACACGCAGGTCATCTCGTAGCGGTCTCGCTGCGGGAGCGCGGCGAGCGCCGCCTGGCCGGCGCTGGTCAGCGTGTTGCCGCCGCCACCGAAGCGGCCGCCGAAGCCACCGCCGCCGCCGCTCGCGTTGCGCTCACGGATGGCCGCCTCGGCTTCCTCGGCCGTGTCGAACTCGCCCTCCCTGGCCAGGCGCAGCGCCTCGGCACGGATGGCCGCCTGCTCGGTGCCGCGCGCGCCGCCGATGACGCCAGCGGCCTCGGGATCGTCGGCGAACTCCGCGGCCTCGCTGAGCCGCACGAGCGTGCCGCGCTGCCCGCGTGGATCGGTCATCACGCGCTGTTCCTGGGCCCAGTCGCCCGAGATGTTCGGCTCGCCGCTCGCGAGCCGGAGCGGTCGCTCGCCCTGACCGATCTCGTCCGGGAGCGTGATCTGGCCGTAGCGGTCCAGCGTGGAGCCGTCGTCGAAGATCAGGGTGCTGACATAGCAGGAATACGGGTCGTCGCGGTCCGGCGAGCCCGTGATCGTGATCTCCTCGTCCACAGGAAACAGGTCGGGCGTCCAGCCCGAACGGCGCAGCGTGTTGGCGGATCGCATCTCGCAGCGCATCTTCACGGTCTCGCCGCTCTCGTCCACGACGTCGAGGTACAGCCACGAATGTGGATTCACGAAATCGAGCCCGGTTACCGTGCCGGTGATTTCGATGTCCTCGTCCATGACGAAGGTGCCGAAACCGTGGTGGGCGAACGCCACCGGCGCAATGGCAGCGACCCCCACAACGACGATCGCGTTCCGGATGAATGACCGCATGGTTCGTCCCCCAGATGTAGTACGTGCGAGTATGGCAGGTTCGGGCCGTCACACGGGGCAGTCGCCCGCCGGGCGCAGTCGCCCACGGGTCCGGCCCGCGGGCGGCCGCGGTGACGCTCCCGTGGCCTCCCCATATAATGCATGATCCTGAGCCGATGGGCCGACCGAGGAGGGGACTGCTTTGATCGATGGGACGACCGACGTGCGAACGACGACTGACGCGATCGCGCCGTGGCGCCGCGCTGTCCTGGCCTCGGCCGTGCTCGCGCTGTTCGGCGCCTGCAGCGGCGGTGGGCCGCCCCGCGACGCACAGGGCTGGCTGACGCTCTTCAACGGCTCCGACCTGTCCTACTGGAGCGTCGTGGGCGACGGCAACTGGCGCGTCGAGAATGGCGCGATGACGGCGGACCAGAGCACCGACGGCAGCTTTCTGGTCAGCGAGCTGAGCTTTGCCGACTTCGAGCTCCAGTTGGAGTTCTGGGTCGACACCGACGCCAACAGCGGCGTCTTCATTCGTTGCGCCGATCCCGAGTCGATCGGCGCGACGTCCTGCTACGAGGTCAACATCTACGACACGCGCCCGGACCAGACCTACCGGACCGGGTCGATCGTCGACGTCGCCGCACCGTCCCAGTTCGTGTACACGGGCGGCCAGTGGAATCGCTACGAGATCAGCGCCATCGGCAACCGGCTCCAGGTCACGCTGAACGGCCGCGACATGGTCGACGTGGAGGACTCACGGCTGGCCGCCGGCCCGTTCGCGCTGCAGCACGGCTCGGGCACGGTCAGGTTCCGCAACGTGCGGATTCGGGAGCGTTAGACCGGCCGCGTTCTGGCCCCCGAAAAAAGGCGCGCGTGCCGCCAGACTGATAAGATCGGTTCGTCGTCTTTATTACCACCGGCTGCCTGTCGTCCGTCATGGAGGTTGTGCATGCGGCTGAGCTTACTCGTGCTTCTCGCCCTCGTCCTGCCTGCGGGCATCGTGGAACTGGAAGCTCAGCAGGAGCTGTCGCTCCTCGCCTCGATCGTCGATCCCGCAACCGGCGCCGCCCCTGAGTCCATTGACCCCGCTGGCGTCCGCGTCACCGAAGACGGCGAGGCGGGCACCGTGGTCCGGATCGAACCGATCAATCGCGTGGTGAAGGTGCAGCTTCTCATCGACAACGGGAGCGGCATCGGGACGGAGAACCTCGGCCTGTTGCGCCGGGGGCTTCGCGGGCTCATCGAGGCGCTGCCGCCCGGGATGGAAGCGACGCTCGTGACCACCGCGCCGCAGCCCCGTACGGTGGTCCGACCGACAACGGACCGTGAGGCGCTGCTGCGCGCCGCCGATCAGTTGCCACCCGACTCGGGACCCGGTCGATTCGTGGAAGCGATCAGCGAAGCCGCTCAGCGAGCAGAGCGCGAGCGGGACGAAGCCTTCACCGTCATTATCGTGGCGGCGGCGACCGCCGGTGACCTGAACGTGCGGGAGAGCGACATCCGGCGCCTTTTCGAGCGCGTGCAGGGCCACCCGGTCATGGTGCACGTCCTGCTGTACGCCGGCCGCATCAGTCGCTCGGCGAGCGGAGGGGAGGTCCAGACCGACGTGGGATTGGCCCTCACCGAGATGACGCAAGGCCGCTTCGAGACCATCAACACCATGACGCGGCACGCCGAGCTGATGGCCGAGATGGGCGCCGACGTCGCCCGGCAGGCGGCCGGACAGTCGAGACAGTTCCGCATCGTCGCGCGGCGTCCGGACGGGAAGTCCGGCGACCTCGGCGGGCTCTCCATGAGTGTCGCGGGCAGGGAAGTACAGAGCGTCACGCTCGAACCTCGCTAGTCGCGCCAGTCCCCGGACTCGACCAGCGACCTCCTGGTTCGTCGCTGCGAGGGATGAGAGTCAGTTCGTGGAGTGCGCTTTGGGGTTGGCTCATCGCAGCGATCTCTTGAGAATCATCCCCGTCGGTTTCCGTTCCGAGGTTTCAATCATGACACGTCTGTCCCCCGCTATTCTGGCTCTCGCAGCGATCACGCTCCTCGACGCGCCTGCGTCCGCCCACCACAGCCAGGCCATGTTCGACACAACCCAGGAGGTGCTGTACGAAGGCACCGTCATGCGGTTCGACTGGGTGAACCCGCACATGTACCTGATCATCCAGACCGAGGGCCCGGACGGTCGGCCAGCGCAGGTAGAAGGCGAAGGCCTCGCGATCACGCAGGCGCGCGCCGATGGCCTCGATCGGGAGGCGCTCCGACCCGGCACGAGGGTCGTCATGCGCGCGAACCCCAATCGCGGCGGCTGGGGCAAGCAGGTTCGCATTCTCGACGTCACGACCGAGGACGGCGAGATACATCCGTTCTACGCCGCGAGCACGCGGGATCGCACGCTGACGCCGGCCGACAGCCTCGAGGGTCGCTGGGCGCCCTCCCGGCAGGCGCTGGGCGCCGGTTTCGGGGCCATGGCGCGCTGGCCGGTCACGCCGGAAGGCCGTGCCGCTCAGGCGAAGCTGACCGCCGATGGGCTCTGCTATGTCGAGCCCGTTCCGTTCCTCGCGGTACTCGACGAGATGCGCGCGATCGAGATCGGCGAAGACGAGGTCGTCATGCACTTCGACAACTCGGGCGACCATGTCCTGCGCACGATCCACATGAACGCCGAGCATCCGGCCGACGTGCAAGCTTCGCGTCACGGACACGCCGTCGGCCGGTGGGAGGGCGATACGCTCGTGATCGATACGATCGCCTTCGAGCCGAACCCCTCCGGCGTGGGTGCCAACGTGCCGTCGAGCCCGGGCAAGCACACGGTCGAACGGCTGACGCTCACCGAGGCACGCACCCGGCTGCGCTACCAGATCACCGTCGAAGACCCGGTGTATCTCACCGGGCCGGCGACACTGGCGCAGCAGTGGGACCATCGCCCGGACCTCGAGTTCTCGCCGCCGTCGGAGGCCTGCGACGACGACGTCGCGGCACGGTATCGCGATCACGTGCCGGAGTAGATCCGCGGGCTGAATCCGTCAGCGCCCTGACGGGTACTCGAGCGGGATCGTCGTCAAGGCAGGCGACGAGGCGGAGAGCCGCCGGTGGCGCGTCCTGCAGGATGAGACCGCCGGCCGATCGAGTGAGCGGGACGCGGTTCGTGCCAACGGGGACACCCGGCGTCTCCGCAGTTTCTGCCCGCTCACGCGCCATCGTCTCGGAACCGGGCCGGCTCCCCTGACAGCGCTCCAGGCATGAGCTTCGCATTCCGAGGCGTAAAATGGAGCTCGTGCCCGGGGACAACCACGTGCCATCGACCAACCCAGGTGTGAAGCTCACCTACGAGGACTACCTGCTGCTGCCCAACGACGGGCTGCGGCACGAGTTGCTCGACGGAGAGCACTACGTGACGCCGTCGCCAAGCCTGAAACACCAGAAGGTCCTGCTCAACCTGACTCTGCTCATCGGAAACTGGCTGGCGGCGAACCCGGTCGGACAGATCCTGTTCGCGCCCTTCGACGTCGTGCTCTCGCTGTTCGACGTGGTGGTCCCGGATCTGGTCTACATCTCCAACCAACGAGCCCCGAAGATCCTGGACCCCGCGAAGGCCCAGGGAGCTCCGGAGCTGGTCGTCGAGATCGTCTCGCCCGGGACGCGGCAGCGCGACGAGACCACCAAGCGCCGCCTCTACGAGCGCTTCGGCGTCACAGAGTACTGGGTCGTCGATCCGGAGCTCGACGTCGTGCGGGTGTATCGGCGCGGGGTCGGCGGCTTCACCCGGCCGATCGAGATCAGCACCGAGGAAGAGGATGTGCTGACCACGCCGCTCCTGCCGGGACTGCGGCTGCCGCTCCGGGACATCTTCCGGGCCTAGCGCCACCTTCGCTCAGCCCGACGGTACCGAGACGGCCAGACTGCGCCTGAGTGGCTCGCGTGCTATAGTCGCCGCCCGCCGTTCTCGGAGAAGGCTGGCGCCCGATTGGGGAGGAACCAGGTCATGTCGCACCGGAGGCTCACATCCACGTCGCTGGTCGCCCTGTGGCTCGCCGTGTCGTGCGCTGGCGTGTCGTACGTCGGCCTGTCGGCGCAGGCGCCGGAGCGGCCCCAGGACTCGCCGGCCGGGCCGACCCCCGCGTACCTCCAGGTGCGGGACGTGCCCCACGGCGAGGTGCAGGCCATCACCTATCAGTCGCGGTCGCTCGACCGCGAGCGCGAGGCGGTGGTCTACCTGCCGCCCGGCTACAGCACGCGCGCGGCACGCTATCCGGTCCTGTACCTCCTGCACGGCGCCGGGGGCGACGAGCGGACGTGGACGGACCGGCAGCAGGCGCACGTGATCCTTGACAACCTGATCGCCGAGGGCGCCGTCGAGCCGTTCGTCGTCGTCATGCCGTTCGGCTACACGCACCGGCTCGAGGCCGGCGCGCGGCGCCGGGGCGCCGAGGGCTACAAGACCGACATGGAGGAGTTCGCGGTCGACTTCGTCACCGATCTCGTCCCGCTGGTCGAGTCCCGGTATCACGTCGGGGCCGATCGCGACCATCGGGCGATCGCGGGGCTGTCGATGGGCGGTGGGCAGTCGCTGGCC
>Ga0299906_10000198_pt1 | contig 61074 bp, 46 predicted proteins | sample RVTome_14_FD_200259 | JGI IMG/M metagenome (GOLD analysis project Ga0299906, IMG submission 200259) | Soil microbial communities from uranium-contaminated site in the Upper Colorado River Basin, Wyoming, United States - RVT145D125 (version 2) ...
CCCGGACGACTGGGCGCGCACCCTGCGTCATCCCGACCACGCGCGTCCGCTGAGCCTCGACGACGTCCTCGCCCTCTACGCCTGGCACGGGCGTCACCACGTGGCGCACGTCGGGCTGGTGCGGTAGCGGACCGGACCCCGCTACCTCGGCTGCCGCCAGCACTTCGGTGTTGACATGGGCCACGCCTCCTGCTACCGTCACGGTTTAACAAACAGCGTTGCACCGAACCTTGGGAGAAGCCATGTTCAGAGATTTGGGAAGAGATGTCCGATTCAGTCTCCGTGATCTGGCGAAGAGCCCTGGTTTCACGTTAGCAACGGTACTCATCCTGACATTGGGTATCGGCGCCAATACGACCATCTTCACTCTCATCAACGAGCTCTTTTTCAGTCTACCACCAGAGGTGAGAGCACCGCACGAGTTGGTTCGTATCAATCGCTTTGCCGACGGCGTTCCCACCAATGGGTGGACTTACCCGGACTATGTCTTTTTCCGCGAGAACAGCGCGGCTCTCGCGGGTCTGACCGCCTACACGGCGTCAGGCCGAACAATGACGGCCTCTCTGGGCGAGCTCTCGGTTTCCGCCCGGGTCGCGTTTGTATCGGACAATTACTTTGAGGTGCTGGGAGTGCAACCCGGATCGGGTCGGACGTTCAGCCGGGAGGAGAATGGAAGCAGGGGGAGCGACCCCGTGGCTGTTGTCAGCCATGGGTTCTGGAACCGTTACTTCGGCCGTGCCCCAACCGCAGTCGGCTCACAGATCAGCGTCAATGGCCATCCCTGCACCGTAATCGGCGTAGCGCCGCGGAGCTTCCGTGGCATCAGCCCAGTCGAAGAGGCGCCCGATCTGTGGGTGCCTATCGTCATGGAACCTATACTCGCTCCCTCTCGCATGGATCGACTGAATCGAGTGGAGGGCTCGATGGTCGTCTGGCTCCAAGTCGTCGCGAGACTGCGGCCCGGTGTAACGCTGGCAGCAGCTCAGTCGAATCTCGATGTCGTCGCGGCGGCGCTGGCTGAGGAGGTACCCGAGTGGCGCGAGAGCGGCGAAGGAGCGGAGATCCTGCCCGGCTACCGCTTCGCACTTAACGCCGGTAATCGTCTTGCCGGCCTCGCCAAGCTCCTCGTGACGGTTGTCGCCGTGGTCCTGGCTATCGCCTGTGCCAACGTGGCGCTACTGCTCATGGCCCGAGCCTCGGCCCGGCGCAAAGACGTCGCCGTGTGCCTGGCGTTGGGCGCGTCACGAGGTAGGATTGTCCGCCAATTGCTGGTTGAAGGATTGTTGCTGGCCGCCGCTGGCGGTGTTGGCGCGTTCCTCCTGTCGTTTTGGTCGGCCGGGCTCGCGGCGAAGGCCTTGCCCTACGAATTCAACACGACCTTCAGTCCGGATCTTCGAGTCTTGCTGGCGACTTTCGGCGTGGTCGTCGTGACAGCGCTGTTCTTCACCTCAGTGCCTGCTTTTCGCGCTTCACAGACTCGGATCGCTGTGGTCATTCAACGCGGCAGGCTCGGTGACGGCCGTTCGCGGCTTCGAGAAGGGTTGGTCGTCGTTCAGATCGCGCTCGCCGTAGTCTTGGTCGCCGGCGCAGCGCTCTTCGTTCGCGGCCTCCGCGCGGCAACGAGCGTAGATCTCGGGTTCGCACCGGAGAACCGGCTGACGATTTCTATCAATCTCGGCCAACACGGGTACAGCGCAGAGCAGGCACGAATCTTTACCCAGAGCGCTTCGCGCGAGATTGCCGGCATACCCGGCGTGCGGCGGGTTTCGACCGCGATGCAACTCCCATTCCGGGGGATGATGCGGCTCGCGACGGGCGCTGAAGGCGTACCGGAGGAAGAGCAGATTGAAGTCGGAGTGAACTTCGTAGGTCCGGACTATTTAGAGACCATGGGCATTCCTTTAATCGAAGGACGAGATTTCGCGATCGATGATCGCGCCGGAATGCCGCCAGTCGCCGTGGTCAACGAGGCAGCAGCCAGCCGACTGTGGCCAGGCGGTGAGTCGCTGGGGAGGTCTCTCGACTTGATGGGCAAGACCCCTATGGTCGTAGGCATTGCCGGCAATACTCACTTCCATGACCTCGGGGAAGAGCCGGGGCCCTTCGTCTACGTTCCAATACTACAGACTGGCGGAACAACTCTTAGCTTTATCGTCGAAACTGCGGCAGCACCGCAGTCCGTCCGCAAGCCCGTGGAGGACGTTCTCCGCGCTCTCGATTCGCGCGTCGCCTTGACCGACGTCAGGACGATCGCTGACATCGTCGATCAGGTGCTTGGGCCCTACCGCGTGGGAGCGACCCTCGTCGGACTCTTCAGCGGAGTGGCGCTGATTCTGGCCGCGATAGGGCTTTATGGTACGCTTTCTTACCTGGTCGTCCAGCGGACTCGTAGCATTGGAATTCGGATGGCTCTCGGTGCCACGTCGCGCCGAATCGGACAGGCCTTGGTCGCGCGTGGCCTCATCCTGGCTGCGATCGGGATTCCCATTGGCATGGGGGCGGCCTGGACGTCGGCGCGCCTCATCCAGGGCTTTCTCTTCCGGGTCGATGCAAGGGACCCGATGAGCTTTCTCGCTGTACCATTGGTTATCGTAGCGACCATATGGCTGGCGAGTTGGTTGCCAGCCCGGAGGGCGGCGCGTCTCGATCCCGTTGCTACCTTACGTGAAGAATGAGTACAAGAGGTTGGATGTCCAACAAGATCTCCGCAAGCTGAGCACGATTGTACGTCGTCCCGGGCCTCAAGCCGCCCGCCGGCACGACGACCGCCGCTACCCCACCTGCCCGACAGCCACCTCAACGCCCACGTGCGCTGCAAGCTCGCCCTGACCGAGGACGTGCCGACGATCCGCACTTACGACGAGGCCGCTTGGGCCGAGCTGCCCGACTCGCGGGCGCCGATCGACGTCTCCCTCGACCTCCTCGACGCCGTCCACCGGCGGTGGGTCTTGCTGCTGCGCTCGCTCGGCCCGGACGACTGGGCGCGCACCCTGCGTCATCCCGACCACGCGCGTCCGCTGAGCCTCGACGACGTCCTCGCCCTCTACGCCTGGCACGGGCGTCACCACGTGGCGCACGTCGGGCTGGTGCGGTAGGGGCCAGGCAAGCAGGTAGCGCGGCGGCCGCCGGGAGAGGCTCGCCACCGCGCAGAACCTCGCGCTGGGTCAGGAGGTACAATCCGAGCGATTCTTGGAGCCGCTGTGCGAGGCAAGCTGTTTACGCTGGACTATCTCGACGAAGGCATCACCGAGACCGCCGCCTGGCGTGACCTGGACGGCTCGGCTCTCGCTGAGGTCGAAGACCGCATCGCGGAGACCTTCCGCACCTTCCCGGTCACCGGCAACCCGAACGAGGCCACCACCGAGGCCGACCTCATCTGGCCCGTCCTCGAAGCTCTGGGCTGGGCGCACTACCTCCCGCAGCAGACCGCCTCCGGATGGGGTCGTCTCGACGTGCCCGACGTGCTGCTGTTCGCCGACGCTGAGGCCAAGAGCGCCGCCCAGGCCGAGGCGCAGGAGCACGACCGCTTCCGCCACGGCACCGCTATCGTCGAGTCCAAGCGCTGGCAGCGGAACCTCGACCGCGCCGAGTCCCGGGCAGTGCTCGGTGGTGGTGCGCCCTCGACCCAAATGCTCCGCTACCTGAGTAGGGCGGAAGTTGCGTCCGACAGGCGCATCCGCTGGGGCATCCTCACCAACGGCCGCCATTGGCGCCTCTACTATCAGGGAGCCCGCTCCCGGGCCGAAGAGTTCTTGGAGCTCGACCTTCCGGTCCTCTTCGACGTGCAGGGGGTCCAGGTCGAGCCCGGCGCCGCGGAGGCCGAACGCCGGGATCACTACCTGCGGGTCTTCGTGCTCCTCTTCCGGCGCCTGGCGTTCCTTTCGGATCCGGCGCATCCGGAAGGGTGGAGTCTGCACTCCCAGGCCCTCGACGAGAGCCGGCGGTGGGAGGAGCGGGTCTTCCTCGACCTCGGCGCGGTCGTCTTTCAGCGGGTCTTCCCTGATCTGTTGGCCGCCCTCATCAAGCACGACCCGGAAAGCCCCGACCCCCTCTCGGCCGAGTATCTGGACGAGGTGCGCCGCTCGGGGCTCACCTTCCTCTATCGGCTGCTCTTCGTGCTGTTCGCCGAGGACCGCAACCTCCTCCCAGCCCAGGATCCGCGCTACGACGATTACTCTCTCCGCCGGGTTCGGCTCGATCTCGAGGATCGGATCGACGGGAGTGACACGCTGAGCGCCACCGCGGCGCGCTATTACCACCATCTCCAGGACCTGTTCCGGGCGGTTGGTGAGGGGGATCCGTCCCTCGGTGTGCCACCCTACGACGGCGGTCTCTTCGAGCCCGACCCGCTCCTCGACCGCGTGCGCCTCCCCGACGCCGCACTGGCTCCCTTGATCGACGCCCTTTCGCGCCGGAAGGAAGGCGACCGCCGCCGCTGGATCAACTACCGGGACCTCTCGGTCCAGCACCTGGGCTCCGTCTACGAGCGCTTGCTCCAATTCGAACCGGTAGCGGACGACGGCGGCGTGAGCCTCAAACCGAATCCGTTCGCACGCAGGGCCAGCGGAAGCTACTACACCCACGATGACCTCGTCCGGCTCATCCTCCGCACGACTCTCGAGCCGCTCCTCGAGGCAGCCGACACTGCCTTCCAGGCCGCCATCGCGGAGCTGGGGCGCTCCCGCCGCCCCAAGGCCGAGCGCCTCGAAGAGCTCCAAGGCCTTGACCCTCCGTCGCGCATCCTCGATCTCAAGATCTGCGACCCGGCCATGGGGAGCGGACACTTCCTGGTCTCTCTGGTGGACTACCTGGCAGACCAGGTGCTGGAGCGTATGGGCCAGGTCGAGGCCGCGGTGGACTGGGCGAGGGACGCCCCGTACCGCTCGCCGTTGGAAGCCCGGATCGAGGCGATCCGCCAAACCATCCTCAAGTCGGCCGAGGAGTTGAGCTGGGCCCTGGATCCGGAACAGCTCGACGACCGGCACATTGTGCGCCGCATCCTCTTGAAACGCGTCATCCACGGGGTGGACAAGAACCGGATGGCCGTCGAGCTCGCCAAGGTCGCCCTCTGGCTCCACACCTTTACGGCCGGCGCACCCCTCTCCTTCCTCGACCACCACCTCAGGACCGGAGACTCCCTCTACGGTGAATGGCTCGACGACGTGATGGACGACTTCGATCGCCGCGGCGCCCTCTTCATCCACGGCGAACGGACTCGGGTGGCTCTCGCGAGCAAGACCCTGAACGAGATCGCCGAGATCTCGGATACGGACATCGCCGAAGTCCGTCAGTCCCGCGAGCTCTTCGGAGGTGCCGAGGCCACCCTGGCGCCTCTGCGGCGGATCCTCGACTTCTGGCAGGCGCTGCGATGGATGCCGTCCGGCTTCGACCACCCTGGAGTGGGCCCGCTCCTGCGGAAGATCTTCGGCGAGCTCAACCAGGTCCTCGACCTGAGCCAGGTGAAGGCCCCCGGACCCGCCCAGGCCAAGGAAGCCGAAGCCGTCAACGATCTTCTTCAGAAGCGGACGGAGGTGGTCGAGAGGGAGGTTTTCCTCCACTGGGAGCTCGCCTTCCCCACGGTCTGGAGGGAGCTCGAGCGCCAGGGGACCCGCGGGGGCTTCGACGCCGTGATCGGCAATCCGCCCTGGGACCGCCTCAAGCTACAGGAGGTCGAGTGGTTCGCGGCGCGGGAGCCGGAGATCGCCCGATCCAGCCGCGCCGCCGACCGAAAGCGCAAGATTGGGACGCTCGAAAAGCGAGAGGATCCTCTCTGGCAGCAGTACCTGGAGGCTCGCGCGGCCGCCGAAGCCGCAGCTCGTGTGGCCCGCGACAGTGGCCAGTATTCCCAACTGGCCCGGGGCGACCTCAACATCTATTCCCTGTTCGTGGAGCGTGCCCAGCGGCTAGTCCAGCCGCAGGGCGTGATTGGCCTCTTGGTGCCCTCGGGAATCGCCTCCGATAAATCGGCAAGCGAGTTCTTCAAGGGCATCGCCACGGGGGGACGACTGCGGGCCCTCTACGACTTCGAGAACAAGAAAGTGTTCTTCCCGGACGTGGACGGCCGCTTCAAGTTTTCGGCCTTCGTCTTCGGAGGGGAGGCCCGGCGGTTCGACCAGGCCGGCTGCGCCTTCTTCCTCCATTCCGTGAAGGAGCTGGATGAGCCCGAGCGGAACTTCGTGCTGGGGCCGGCGGATTTTGCGGCCGTCAACCCCAACACCGGCACGGCGCCGATCTTCCGCAGCCGACGGGACGCGGAGATTACCACCGGCATCTACAGACGCCTCCCCATTCTGGTGGACCGTCGCGGCGGGGAGCCTCGGTCATCGTGGCCGGTCCGCTACCTCACAATGTTCCACATGACCAACGACTCCGGTCTTTTCAAGACCCGGCCGGAGCTGGAGGCCGAAGGCTGGTACCCGGTGGGCGCGAAACGGTGGAAGAAGGGCAAAGCAGAATGCGTGCCCCTCTACGAGGGAAAAATGGTCCAGATGTACGACCACCGGGCCGCGAGCATCGAGCTTCACCCAGAGAACGTGCACCGGCCGGCGCAGCCAACGCCCGCTTCGGAGTACGAGCATCGCGACGCGAAATGGCTTCCGGATCCCCAGTACTGGGTAGAGTGGAGCGAAGTCGCGGCACACTTCCGTCTCGACTGGACAGTCTGTTTCAAGGAAATCACCGCACCCACCAACGCGCGGACCGTCATCGCGGCAGCAGCGCCGGCCGTGGCCTTCGGGAACAAGCTGCCCCTCCTGCAGCCTGCGGACAACGCGCAGCCGGAGTACTTCGCACGGCTGGCACCCCTGCTGCTTGCGACCCTGAACTCTTTCGCTTTCGACTTCGTTGCGAGGCAGAAGATCCACGGTCAGACCATCAACCTCTTCATCCTTGAACAGCTCCCGCTGCCGGCGCCCTCGGCCTTCGAAAAGACGCTCGGCGGTCGAACTCTCGCCGACTTCATTCGAGAGCAAGTTCTCCGGCTCTCGTATACGTCCGTCGACCTTGCTGCGATGGCTCGCGACCTCGGCCATGACGGCGATCCGTTCCCGTGGGACGACGAAGACCGCCGCCACCGCATGGCGCGCCTCGATGCCCTCCTCTTTCACCTTTACGGCATCGGCCGGGAGGACGCCAGCTACATCCTCGATCAGTTCCCGATCGTCCGACGCGAAGACGAGGCGGCCCACAAGCGGTTCCTTACCCGTGACCTGATCCTCGCCTACATGAACGCCGTCGCCGCGGGCGACCTCGAGACGAGGGTGAGCCTCTGACGGCGTCCTGGCTATTTCAAGCGCCGCTTTCTCCGGTCGCCGCAAATGCGGCGGCGGTCAGCAGGTCGCCAGGGTGCCGACGACGCGGACCCGATAGGGGACGATGCCGTCGTAGCCGAGGCCCTTCTCGTTCCAGCGCACCTTGCCGGGCTTGGGCTGGGTGTTGCCCTTCTCGTCGGTGGCGCGGGCCATCACGGTGTAGACGCCCGCCGCGGCCTCCCAGTCGTATTCCCAGCGCACCCAGAACTTCTCGACCCGCGGCTCGAGCAAACGCGCCTTCTTCCAGGTCTTGCCGCCGTCGACGCTGACCTCGACCTTGACGACGGTGCCGTGGCCGGACCAGGAGCGGCCGCGCAGCTTCTGGGGCCCCGGCGTCGTCACCGCGTCGAAGGGCATCTCGAACGCGCTCTTGACCCCGTTGACGGTGGCCGGGATCCCCTTGGGGGGATAGCTGGGGCCGATGAGGAGCTGCTCCTTCTGCTGGATCGCCGGGATGGGCAGGTTCTTGGTGGAGACCTTGACGTCGCCGAGCCACTTGACCATGGAGTTGCCGCCCCAGCCGGTGAACAGGGCGCGCGCCGGGAAGCCGTGGTCCCGGGGCAGCGGCTTGCCGTTGAAGGCGTAGACGAGGAGCGAGTCGTCCTCGAGCATCTTGTCGACCGGCACGAGGTGCTGGTAGCCGATCGAGTCGAGGCCGGTGAGGACGGCGCTCCTGGCCTTCTTCTTGATCCCCGCGGCCTTGAGGACGTCGCGGAACCGGGCGCCGGTCCACTCGGCGCCGCCGGCCGCGCCGAGCTGCCACAGGGTGCCGCCGATCGGCTCGTATTTGTCCGGGTCTTCGGGCGACGACGGCGGGAAGAAGCTGCGCCCGTTGGCCCCGCAGTCGATGACGCGGAGGAGGGACACCGGCTCCATCGCCACGACGTCGGCGAAGCTGAGCTCGGTGGCTTTCGCGACGCCGTCGCCGTGGATGCGCAGCACCCACTGCGCGGAATCGATCTGCGGCGGCGTCGCCCGGTTGTGGATGTAGAAACGGTCGCGGGCGACGAGGAGCCCCTCGCTGTAGAGCCGCTCCCAGCTCATTTCCCGGGAGCCCTGACCGAACGAGGTGAAGGTCCAGGACGGGGTTTCCTCGTCGACCAGGGACTGGTAGGGGTTGCTGCCGCTGCCGTTGCTCATCTCTGAGGTCTCCTGCGTTGTGAGCCCGCGACCGTTGGCGGTCGCTGCTCGGTGAGATCGTATGGGCTTCGTCGAGCTAGGCGTCCGGCAGCTTTACCGCCGCCATCTGCTCGGCGTTGCGGACGTAGAGGACGCCGTCGACCAGCACGGGATGGTTCCAGGTCTTGCCGTCGATGGCGTGGAAGCGCGCGCACCTCGGTGAACGCGGACGGCTCGGCCTTCACCAGCGCCACGTCCCCGCGGTCCGAGAGCACGAGCAGCAGGTCCTGGTCCGGGAGCAGCAGGAGCTGGCCGTTGCCGCTGGCGCTGCCCGCCGAGAGTGGTCTCGTGCACCGAGCTGTAGCTCAGGGGGCCCGCCGGCGCGTGCCAGCGCGGCTCGCCGGTGGCGGCGTCGTAGGCGACCACGGCCTTGCCCTCCGGGGCGCCGCCGTGGACCACGACCAGGCCGTCGACCAACAGCGGCGAGGCGGAGAAGCCCCATTGGGGCACGGGGGCGCCGGTATCGTCGGCGATCCGGCGCTGCCAGAGGCGGGAGCCGTCGGCGGCGTCGAGGGCGTTGAGCACTCCGGTGGCGCCGAGGGCGAAGACCTTGCCGTCGGAGAGCGTGGGCGTCGCGCGCGGGCCGGCGCCCGCCATCGCTTCCCAGAACCGCGCCGGATCGGCGTGGAGCCACACCGGCTCGCCCGTCGCGGCGTCGTAGGAGACCACGGCTTCGTCGTCGCCGCGCTGCTCCTGAGTGTAGAGGCGATCGCCGGCCACGGCGAAGGACGACCAGCCCGGGCCCACCTGGTGACGCCAGAGCACCCGTGGCGGCGTCGACGACCAGTCGGCGCCGACGCGGACGCCGGGCAGCACGCCGTCGCGGGACGGACCGCGCAGGCCGGGCCAGGCAGCGGCCGGCGTCTGCCCTTCCGCGTCGAGGGCGATGGTGGGAGCGGCCGGCTCGGCCGCCGCCGGGGATGCGAGGAAGCGCTCCTCGGCCGTCGTTCCCCAGCGCGGCGCGAAGTCGGGCGACAGGTCGCCGTCCACTCCGGTGGTGCGCACCAGGGTCCAGGCGCCGCAGGCGACGACGGTCAGCGCCACCAGCGCCGTCCGCCGGCGGGCGGCGGTCCACGGGCTCGCCGCCAGCGCCCAGCACAGGAAGGCCAGGCAGAAGATCGGCGTCGCGGCGACCTTTCCGATGCGGCGCCGAGCCGCTCCCTGCGTCTTGTCGTCCATCGCGAATGCTCCTCGTGTCCCTTTCGTCTCGCCCTGGCAGCGGCATCGTATCCTAGTAGGAGGCATCCTGGCGGGCGTCCCTCCCCTCCGGCGTAGGGGCGGCCCCCCGTGGCCGCCCGTGACGCGACAGCGTCTCCTCCGGGCGGAAGGCCGCCTGCCGCCCGGGGAGGTGCAAAGCCATCCGATTGAACCGCCGACCGGCCGCGCGGTAGAATCCAGGAAGGCGTCAGGGAGCACCCAGCCGCCAAGGAGGATAAATCGATGAAATGGCCCGAGATCCGGAACCACTATCCCAGCCGATGGCTTCTGGTCGAAGCCATCAAGGCCCACTCCGACTCTGGGAAGCGGATCCTGGAAGAGCTGGCCGTGGTCAATACTTTTCCAGACTCGGTCGCCGCCATGAAGGGTTACCAGCGGCTCCATCACGAGGAGCCCGGACGCGAGTTGCTCGTGCTGCACACGGATCGGGAGGAGCTCGATGTGGCCGAGCGCTCCGAGCGGTAGTCGATCTGGACCTCCTTGAAATAAGACCGGGCGCCGGATCATAGGCTAAGCAGAGCAGAATCAACATGAAGTCCTTCTCGATCTCGGCGAGCTCTTGGCGGCGCTCTTGACGGATCGTCGCCCACAGCGACGCGTCCTACGTCGTGAGGGCGTGGATCTTCGTGACGGTGGCCCAGTTGCGAGTGGTGACGCGGTCGGCGAGCGCCCGGCCCACCGTCTCCCACAAACGGGACTCGAGGATCCCCTCGGGCATCCACACGTAGGCGACGCGCGGGCCGAGGGCCAGGACCTCCGGCGCCCAGTCCTCCTTCGTCAGCGGCTTCAGCAGCTTCTGGTCCGCCGGGTCGGCGAGGACGGCGACGAGCAGGCGCGACGGGTTGTCGGCCACGTCGAGCAGCGGGTTCTCGGCGACGACGGCGGCGACCTCGCCGGCCGTCAGCACGATCGTCCGCGACGAGACGCCGAGCCGCGACTCGATCGCCTCCTCGATGCGGCTCGCGGCCTCGTCCGCGGCCACGCCCGGAGCGGTGAAGACGACGTTGCCGCTGTTGAGGAGGGTGCGCACGTCGCCGTAGCCGAGGTCGGCGACGAGGGCCCGCAAGTCCGCCATCGCGATCCGCTTGGCGCGTCCGACGTTGATGCCGCGCAGCAGGGCCACGTGCGTCCCGGCCGCAGCCTCTTTCTTTGTCTTGGCCATACTGGAATCCTACCCCCCTTCCGAGGCCGCGGTAGACTAGGAGGCCGACTTTGACTCTTCCTCCTGGAAGGAGCTCTCCGATGTCCAAGAAACCCACCAACGGCACCCTGGCGGCGGCCCGCCGCGAGGCTTCCGAGCGCGCCGACACCGTGTGGACGCGCGGCGCCGGCGCGCCGATGATCGCCGTTCACCACGTCGCTACACATCGCAAGCGCGCCGTCAAAGGACCGGGCGGACGCGTCGCCATCGTCGACGGCTGCCGCACCCCGTTCGTCAAGGCCGGCGCCGAATTCGCCCAGATGGACGTGATCGACCTCGCCGCGGTGCCGGTGACCGAGCTCGTCGCGCGCACCGGCATCGACCCGCGCGAGATCGAGCTGTCGATCTTCGGCGTCGTGGTGCCGGCGCTCCACGGCCCCAACCTCGGCCGCGAGGTGGTGCTGCGCACCTCGCTGCCGCGGGGCATCCCCGGCACCTCGGTCAACCTGGCGTGCGCGTCGTCGAACCGCGCCATCACCTGCGGCGCCGAGGCCATCCTCGCCGGCCAGGCCGACGTGGTGCTGGTGGGCGGTGCCGAGTCGCTGTCCACCGTCCCCATCGCCTACTCGCGCAAGGCGGCGCAGCAGTTCATCAAGGCGAGCCGCGCCAGGTCGGTGGCCCAGAAAGCGGGCATCCTCGCCAAGCTGCGGCCCGGCGACCTGGTGCCGGTGGCGCCGGCCATCGCCGAGTACACCACCGGCGAGACCATGGGCGAGTCGTGCGAGAAGATGGCCAAGGAGAACGACGTCGGCCGTCGCGCCCAGGACGAGATCGCCCACCACTCCCACGTGGCCGCCGCCGCGGCGCAGGCCGAGGGACGCTTCGCCGAGCAGATCGTGCCCACCTTCCCGATGCCGCGCTTCGACCAGGCGGTGACCCACGACACCGGGGTGCGCTCCGACTCCACGATCGAGTCCCTCGGCGACCTGCGCCCGGTCTTCGACAAGCAGTTCGGCACCTTGACCGCCGGCAACTCGAGCCCGCTGACCGACGGCGCCGCGGCGGTGCTGCTGATGAGCGAGAAGAAGGCGCAGGCCCTGGGCTACGAGCCGCTGGGCTACGTGCGCTCGTGGGCCTACGCGGCCACCGACCCGGGCCAGCAGCTCCTCCAGGGTCCGGCCTACGCGGCGCCCCAGGCTTTGGACCGCGCCGGCGTCACGCTCGCGGACGTCGAGCTGGTGGAGATGCACGAGGCCTTCGCGGCCCAGATCCTCTCCAACATGAAGGCCTTCGCGTCGAAAAAGTTCGCCGCCGAGGAGCTCGGACGCAAGGAGCCGCTCGGCGAGGTCGACTTCGAGCGCTTCAACGTCAACGGCGGCTCGATCGCCATCGGCCACCCCTTCGGCGCCACCGGCGCCCGCGTCACCATGCAGCTCCTCTTCGAGCTCAGGCGCCGCGGCCTGGGGCTCGGGCTGATGACGGTGTGCGCGGCGGGGGGCTGCGGCTTCGCGATGGTCGTGGAGCGCTAGTGGCCGCCGCCGGCGCCGAGCCGCGTCCGCTCGACGGCATCCGCGTCGTCGACCTGAGCCGCTACCTGCCGGGTCCGCTGGTGACCCGGTTGCTGGCCGACATGGGAGCGCGGGTGATCAAGGTCGAGGAGCCGCGGCTCGGCGATCCGGTGCGCCACGACCCCCAGGGCAAGGAAGGCCGCAGCGCGCTGGCGGCGATGCTGCTGGCCGGCCACGAGAGCCTCGCCCTCGACCTCAAGCGTCCGGCGGCCCGCGAGTGCCTCGAGGACCTGCTGCTGGCGGCCGACGTGCTGGTGGAGAGCTTCCGCCCCGGCACCCTGGCGCGCTTCGGCCTGGCGCCCGCCGACCTGCGGCGTCGCTATCCGCGGCTGGTGATCTGCTCGGTCACCGGCTGGGGGCAGGAAGGGCCGCACGCCCACCGCGCCGGCCACGACCTCGGCTACCAGGCCCTCGCCGGCGCGCTGGCCGGCAGCCCGCACATGCCGGCGACGCAGATACCCCTGTTTGCACTGGAGCACGCCAGTATGACTCAGGTCGCGAAGACCTCGTCCTGCGACGAGGCGGTGAGGATCTTCTTCGCCCAGGCGAGGATCTCCTCCCGGCTGGCCTTCTCGATGCGGCGACGGATCGGGGCATCAGGAGGCCCAAACTTCTCCTCGATCAAGACGAGGATGACCTCCTGTTGTCCCAGACGTTCGATGCTCGTCACGTACTTCATCTTCGCCTCCTGCTCGAGCTCTTCGAGCCGCTGGTGGAAGCTCTTCGTCATCTCCGGCGGCAGGACCAGCAGCCAGTCGATGAATCGGAAGAGCTCCAGGACGTCTTCGCGCTCATAGCCTCGTTCGTAGAGCTCACGGACCAGCTTCACCTTCCAGGCGAGCCGGTCCCGGGCGTCGTCGCGCGTGGCCTTCGTTTTCAGGTGCGCCATAACCACCAGCGCGAACGGATTCGGATCCGTCTCCAGATCCGCCCATCGCCCATTATACTCCCAGACCTTCACCGTGCGATAGCCGAACTCCACCTCGGTGCCGTGCAGCGTATGCTCGTAGCGCTTGGGCTCCCAGTCAGGCTCTTCGTCTGCCAGGATGGCCAGGCTCACGACCTGCTCCGGATAGAGGTCGTAGAGACGGTAGTAGTAGACGAACATGCGGCGAGGGAAACCGGACTCCCGGGAGACCTGGATCTCCACGTGGAGGACGAGGTAGAGGGGCTTGCCCGCCGATGTCCGGACCTTGACGACCTTGTCGACCCGGCGGGGACCGGTCTCGGCGTCGCGGAGCATCGCCCGTAGCTCCTGCTCCAGGAACTCGTAGCCGGCGGGCCAGTCGATGATCGCGAAGAGATCGGGAGCGAAGAACTCCACGAGCTGGGGGAAGAACCGCCCGGAGACGTCCTTCCATGGGGTGTCGTAGTCGTCCGCCGGGGTTGGTACGGTGCCCGCCAGAGGCTTGGTGACGTCGGCAGCGGCCATGCCGATACTTTCCCACGGGATGACGCCAGGCGTCAACGCGGCCGGCATCGCGGTCCCACCGTCGCGGTCCCGGCACCGACCTTGGTGCATGGCGAGCTCGGCCCGGCGGCTCGTAGGCCGCGGGATCCTCATGCACGATGACGCGAATCCGGCGGATTGCGTGGTGGTGTGGGGCTGCCTTGCCCGGCCAGGGAGCGCCGACTTCGGGATGACCCTTGTCGCGGCCGATCCACGCGCACGCGAGGCTGGTCCGGTCGACCTCCCGGACGCGGCTCCGCGCGGTCAGCCCGAAACCGGCGTGGATCGGCCGATGGAAATCCGTGCCCTCGGAGGTGCGAAGACCGAGGGTCACGGCGTTCGCCTGCTGGACTTGCTGAACCGCCAGGGCGCATCCGGGAAAGACCGTCCGCATTCGCTCTTCCACTTGGCGTAGGCGGGTCGGCGCCACGCCGGGGAACGCAAGCTCGTCGAGGACGTGCTCGTCCCGTCCCCAGTACAGCACGCTCACGGCATGCTCACCTACAGGTCCGACGATCGGCGCGGACTGCCGATCCTCGAGAGTGTAGACCTCACGGGGCCCCACGCGTTCTGCGGTAATGTACGTAAGACGTCGCAGGCGATCGACCAATGACGTTGCGGTCCCACCCGCTTGGGGTGGCAGCAGATACCGCAGCACCTCGGGCTCTTGGTTCGCCACGCCGTCGACGACGACGCGCTCGATCGCCATTGACATCTCGGAGCGCTCCCCGGCAAAGGTCCAGTGGTAGGTCTGCTCGCGATCCTCCACGCCAACCTCGAACGTGCGCCTTCCATGGACCTTGTCCACCACATCGGACACGGTCCCGAGCCGGATGGCTGCGCCATTGAGCATGAGGCGCGTTGACCACTCGTGCTCGCGCATGGTCTGGTGGAGCAATACCAAGGCCTGAAGGGCTGACGATTTCCCGGAGGCGTTGGAGCCGGACAGGAGCGTCAAAGGGCCAAGCGGAAGTCGTAGCCGCTCGAAGCACTTGAAGTGCCGGAGATCAAGCCGAGTGAGCATCGAAGACCTCCCGGAGCATCGCCTGGGCGATTCCGAACCTCTGCCGTACTCTTTTCCTGTCGTTGGTTCCGTAAGTGATCGCTTTGACGAAAGCATCGTCGTCCATGAGACGATAAAACGCCTTTCTCAGAGCGCCTGCTCGGGATGCTACGAGATGCTCGGGATAACGCGAAAGCCCGGTCGACATTACGTCCCACAGCGAGGCATTAAGAACGCTACGACTGTCGTTTCTGCGTCGATGTTTTCTGAACGCATGCTTGCCAAAAACCTTGAGGTTGGTGGTGAGACTGGTCTGGAGCTCCGCCGATAGACTCCTCACGTCCCCTGGCTCGAAGTTGTTCATTTCTCTCAACCCTTGCGCCAGGAATTCGTCCATCTCCCTGTAATCCTCGAGAGGTAGGAGTTGGAACGCGCAGAATCGGTTGACGAATTCGCGATCCCTCATCGTCGACGTACGTAAGCTCCGCCCGGTAGCCTCCAGGAAGATGTCGGTCGCCGCCTCGGTCTTCAGAAATCGAGTCGCCTCCCCCATGAACAAACAGTTGCGCATCTGCTGTTTGGTCAGGGGGACGCCGCCGTTGACGCGTTCGAAGATGTCTAACCGTACTCGCTCGGGCACCTTGGCATCGATGACGTAGAGGATCAGATTGCAGTCTTCGATACGATTCTGGAGCTTGGGTGAGAGGTCCTTGAATTGCTTCGTGTTGAGCTCGGCCTGGTTGGGCAGCTTCAATTGCAGCTCGTTGCCAACGAAGCGTTGGAACGTGGTCAGGCGTTGCAGGCCATCGACGACCACCATTCGCCCGAGGTCGTCTTCCGCGAGGTAGAATACCGGCAACGGGATCCGCATCAGCACGGATTCGATGAGCTTGCTCTGCTTGTCCTTTTCCCAGATGAAATCGCGCTGGAACTCCGGGTCCATGACGAAGGAGCCCTGCTCGATTCTCCGCAAGACGTCGTGGACCGTGCGACTCTCGGGCCGGATCAGGACGGTGTCAATCGGGTAGTCCCCCCAGGAGGCGTCCTCGTCTTCGCCGAGGCCTTCGACTTCCTCGGGGGCGGTCTCAGTCTGCTGAGTGGTCATGCGTTCCTCAATCGTGCGTCGCAGTGGCACGTTCCATTCTGCCTCACGGGAAGCGGCGGGACAAGAGCAAGGCCCTCGGACGAGGCTACCACAGGAGAGGCTCCGCGGAGCGATCTGGTGCTAAGCTCCCAGCTCGGATGCCTCTTCGAAGACCGTGAGGTGACTCGTATCGGGGAGAACGTGATGGCCGCCGCCGGCGCCGAGCCGCGTCCGCTCGACGGCGTCCGCGTCGTCGACCTGAGCCGCTATCTGCCGGGGCCGCTGGTGACCCGGCTGCTGGCGGACATGGGGGCGCGGGTGATCAAGGTCGAGGAGCCGCGGCTCGGCGATCCGGTGCGCCACGACCCGCAGGGCAAGGAGGGCCGCAGCGCGCTGGCGGCGATGCTGCTGGCCGGCCACGAGAGCCTCGCCCTCGACCTCAAGCGTCCGGCGGCCCGCGAGTGCCTCGAGGACCTGCTGCTGGCGGCCGACGTGCTGGTGGAGAGCTTCCGCCCCGGCACCCTGGCGCGCTTCGGCCTGGCGCCCGCCGACCTGCGGCGTCGCTATCCGCGGCTGGTGATCTGCTCGGTCACCGGCTGGGGGCAGGAAGGGCCGCATGCCCACCGCGCCGGCCACGACCTCGGCTACCAGGCCCTCGCCGGCGCGCTGGCCGGCAGCCCGCACATGCCGGCGACCCAGACGGCGGACGTCGTGGGCGCGTGGAGCGCCGCCGCGGCGGTGCTGGCGGCGCTCCTGCGTCGCCACCGCACCGGGCGCGGCGCCTGGATCGACCAGGCCCTGCTCGACGCCGCCGGCCACGCCGCGGTGACCGGCTGGGCCGCCGAGGCCGCCGTCCCCCGCGAGGTCGGCGAGCCCCTGCTGCTGACCGGCGCGGTGCCCTGCTACGACCTCTACCGCACGCGCGACGACGGCTGGCTGGCGGTGGCGGCCCTCGAGCCGCGCTTCTGGCAGAAGCTGTGCCGGGCGCTCGGCCGCAAGGACCTGATCTTCAAGCAATACGCCCGCGACGCCGGCGTGCGCCGCCAGGTGGCGGCCCTGATGGCGGAGCGCACGCGCGCCGAGTGGGCGCAGTTCATGGCCGAGCACGACGTGCCGGCCGAGCCGGTGCTGTCGCTTTCCGAGGCGCTCGCCCATCCCCAGGTGCGCCACCGCGAGCTGGTGCGTCCGGGCGAGGACGAGCTGCCGCGCCTCGGCTATCCGGCTTTGATCGACGGCGAGCGTCCGCGCGGCGGCGCGCGCTTCCCGGAGCTCGGCGAGCACACCGAGGCGCTCGTCCGCGAATTCGGCCTCGCCCGCCAGCTCTCGCGCGGGCGCCGGCGTTTCGCGGGAATCGGCCGTCGCTTCAGCGTCAAGCGGTGGCTGCTGCGGTTCGCGGGGCGGGTGGTGGACGCGTCCCAGCGCCGCTGACGCGGACGACGCTCTCGCCTCCAGAGCTGCGGGGAGGACGCGGCACTCAGCGCCCGCGCTCGCTTGACTGCTCGCCGATGATCGAGCTCCACCCGTAGCCGAGAGCCCCCAACGGCCTCAGCGCGACGCGCTGACGGCCCGCCGAGCTCCCCAACGGCCTCAGCGCGACGCGCTGACGGCCCGCCGAGCTCCCCAACGGCCTCAGCGCGACGCGCTGACGACCCGCCGAGCTCCCCAACGGCCTCAGCGCGACGCGCTGACGGCCCGCCGAGCTCCCCAACGGTCTCAGCGCGACGCGTCGAAGGCGTTGGGGACCTCGCGGCGCCGTGAACGCCACGTGCTGAGGCCGTTGGGGAGTTTTTCGAGCGTGCCGACGCCGTGCGCAGGCTGTGGAGGGATTCCCGCAAGACGTCGGCGAGCTCGGCGACGGCGCGGCGCTCGCCGTCCACGACGCCGTCACTCGCTCACTTCGGAGGTTCGGCGTCGATCTCGCGGCGGTACGCTTTCATGTCTTCCACCACCTCGTCGAACAGAGGGTCGTCCTTGAACATCCCAGCGAACTCCATCCACGGGTGGGTCTCCTCGGGGACGTCCACCTCGATAGGGACGATCTCCGCTCTGGCGAGGCGGTCACGTAGGGTCCGTCGCAGTCGCGCCAGGACTTCGTCTCGCGTCGCCGCTGTCGCGGTGCAGCCAGGCCAGCCCAGAATCGTGGCGGTGAAGCCGACGCTGTCCCCGTTTTCGACGATGGCTTTGTACGTCATTTCGAACTCTCTCCTACTCCGCCTCCGACTGGCGTCGGAGGCCAACATCCTAGCCCAGATCTCCCGAAGCCTCAACCCAGCGTGTCGTCAGCGAGCTCCACCTCCTCGGGGCGCCGGCGCCCCTCTCAACCGTGGGGAGGGGCGGCACCGCGGGCCGCGGCACGATCTCCAGCAGCCGTTCGCGCACGTCGAGCGGCAGGTGTCGGCCGTGGATGAAGAGGCACAGCAGGCTCGGCTTGTCCAGACCGTGGACCGACATCGTCACGGTGCCGAAGTCGGGATCGCCGCGGGAACCCTGACGCTCAGGACTTCGGCGTGACGCTCCACCCCGCCTTGATGCAGGCCGGCACGCCGACGCCGTGCAGCCAGTCGCCGAGGACGGTCAGGCCGGGATGGGCCGTCTCGAGGGCCGCGACGGCGTCTTTGACCTCGGCCATGCGCGCGGTGGCCTGGGCGATGCCCGGCCGCCAGCGCGTGATCTCGGCGAGCACCGGCTCGCCGGTGACGCCGAGCAGGCGCTCGAGCTCGTAGAGCACGCGGTCGAGCAGCGTCGCGTCGTCGAGCTCCACCTCCTCGGGGCGCCGGCGGCCCCCCGCCATCACCGTCAGCGCCACGTGCCCCTCCGGCGCCCGGTCCGGGAAGAGCGTCGACGAGAAGAGGCAGCCGAGGAGCATCCGGTCCTCGGCGTGCGGCGCCAGGAAGCCGAAGCCGTCGAGGGGATGGCGCACCTGGCCGCGCTCGAACCCCAGGCTCAATACCGCCACCCGGGCGTGCGGCAGCCGCGTCAGCGGCTCGGTGTCGCCGAGGCCGGCGAGCACGCCCGCCGCGACGTCGACCGGGAGGGCCGAGACGAGGCGCCGGGTGCGCAGCTCGAAGTCGCCGCCGGGCGAGGCGCCCCGCACTACGAAGCCGTCGCCGTCCGCCGCAACCGCCGTCACCCGCTTGCCGTAGGCCACGTCGAGCTCCCCGGCCAGCCGGTCGACGAGCGACGCGAGACCCCGCGGGAAGCTCAGCAGATACGGGAGCTTCGACGCCTTCTCGGCGCCGCCGCCGTCCTGCTTGTTCGCCTTCCTCATCGCCAGGGCGCCGCGCAGCAGGCTGCCGTGCTCGGCCTCCAGGCGGTAGACCTTGGGGAAGGCGTAGCCCATCGCCAGCTCGTCGGGGTCGCCGGCGAAGATCCCCAGGGCCAGGGCGTCGACCAGGCGCGCGACCTCCGGGCCCAGGCGGCGGTTCACGAAGCGCGTGACGCTCTCGTGGGGACCGGGACCGCGGCGCCGGAACGGCTCGGTGGCGGCGCGCAGCAGCCCCTTGCGCGAGATCAGCGGCGTCGACCACGCCTCCCGCGGACCCATGGGCGCGGCGACGAGCTCGCCCCGGTGGACGAGGAATCGCTTCTTGAGCTTGTCGGAGGCGGCGACGATGTCCCCGGCGAGGCCCGCCGCCGCCACCAGCTCGAAGACCTCGGGCGTGCCCTGGACGGCGTGGGGGCCGAGCTCGTAGCGGAAGGCGTCGCGCTCGCGGGTCTGCACCTTGCCGCCGGGGCGTTCGCCGGCCTCGAGCAGGCGCACCGCCACGTCGTCGCGGCGGAAGGCCCAGCCCGCCGCCAGGCCGCTGATGCCGGCTCCGAGAATCAACGCTTCAGACATGTCTCCGGTGGGTCTCCAGGCCGGACGCTCTCCGGCTCGATCGATCCGTACCGGACCCGTCAGGGGCAGGTCGCGAAGGCGCTGGTGTCGGTGATGGCGGGCGAGGCCTGGCCGAGCGGGTTGCGGTACTGCTTGCTCGCGCCCGTCTCGGTGTCGGTCACCCGCAGCGTGTACTCGACGTTGGTCGTCGCCGCGGCGAAGACCCAGTACCGGTTGTTGATGTTGCAGCCGTCGAGGACCTTGATGAGCATCTCCCAGTTGTCGGCGGAGAAGAAGTAGAAGAGGCCGGAGTCGTCGGACCCGAACGGCACGACCTGGCCCGGGCCCGTCATGTTGCCGAAGTCGCGCCAGTCGACCCGGACCTGGAAGCGGCCCTCGTTCAAGCACGTGGTCGTGGCGTTGGGGGTGCAATCGCCGGACGGAGGAGGCGGGGGCGGGGGCGGGCCGCCGTCCGGATCGGTGGTGGCGCTCGCCAGGTTGGAAAAGGCGGAGCTGCCCGCCGCGTTGCGCGCCCGCACCCGGAAGGTGTAGGGGGTGTCCGGATCGAGGTTCATGACCGAAGCCCCGGCGGAATTGGCGGGCACGGCGCCGATGGTCTGGAAGGCGCCGCCGCCGGTGCGGAGCTGGACCTGGAAATCGTCCTCGTTGTTGGAGTTGTCCTGCCAGAAAAGGTCGATCTCGGTGCTCGAGAGCGTGGTGGCGGCGAGGTTCGAGGGCGCCGCCGGCGGCGTGGGAGCGCCGGTCGTGCAGGTGAGCGCCAGGCTGTAGTTGCCCGGATCGCCGCTCAGCGCCACGAGGTTGTTGGCCGCGATCGCCCACTCCCCGGAGACGTCGAGGTTGAAGGTGATGCGGGAATTGGTGCCGTTGCCGCCGTCGTCGTCGGTGGCGACGACCTCCGGCGTGGGGTCGAGCAGGAAAAGGAAGGTGTCGAAGTTGTTCGAGCTCAGGTCGATCGTCACCTGGTCGCCGGCCGAGCCGTCGAAGGCCCAGAAATCGGCGAAGGTGCCGTCGTCGAGGGCGCAGTCCGTGGTCCGCAGGACCCCGTTGACGGTCGAGTTGCAGTTGAGGGTATCGAGGACGCAGGTCGGTCCGCCCTTGACGGCGGCACCGAGGCCCTTCGCGCTCTGGACGGCGCTGAGCTGCCCGACCGCGGGAGAGCGTTTGGCCCAGGCCTTGACCACCGGTATGCCGGCACCCCCTTCTTTCGCTCCGGCCGGAATCGTCGAGATCGCGAGCGTCAAAATCGCCAGGATGGTGGTGAAAGTCGGGAGTCGTTTCATGGCTGTGTCCTCGGTGGGAACTGTCCTCGGTGGGGGCTGTCCTCGGTGGTGCCTCGGATGGCCGCGGCGGAACGAGGCGTCAGCATACCACGTGGGAGAGGGACCATGAAAGTGGAGGGGGCAAGAGCCCCCTCCTTCGGGACCGCGACCGGGCAAGCCGGCCGGGCTACGGGCAGGTCGCGAACGCGCTCGTGTCGGTGATCGCCGGCGACGCCTGGCCGAGCGGATTGAAGTACTGCTCGATCGTCCCGGTCTCGGTGTCGGTGACCCGCAGCGTGTACTCGACGTTGGTCGTCGCCGCGGCGAAGACCCAGTACCGGTCGTTGATGTTGCAGCCGTCGAGGACCTTGACGAGCATCTCCCAGTTGTCGGCGGAGAAGAAGTAGAAGAGCCCCGAGTCGTCGGACGGCGCCGGCACCACGGTGGCCGAGCCGGTGTTGCCGTTGAAGTCACGCCAGTCGACCGCGACCCGGAAACGGCCGCCGTTCAGGCACATCCTGGCGGCATCGGGAGCGCAGTTCCCAGATGGCGGCGGCGGCGGCGGCGGCGGCGGCGGCGGCGGTGGTGGCGGCGGTGGCGGCGGCGGTGGCGGCGGTGGTGGCGGCGGCGGCGGCGGCGGTGGCGGCGGCGTGCCCGAGCAGGCCAGGCTCAGCGTGTAGTCTCCCGGATCTCCCGAGACCGGCGCGAAGTTGTTGACCGCGATGGCCCATTCGCCGCTGGAATCGAGAGTCAAGGAGAGCCGGGAGTCGGTTCCGGGGCCGCCGTCGTCGTCGCTCGCGACCACCTCCGGGGTCGGGTCGAGCAGGAGCAGGAACGTATCGAAGTCGTCGGAGCCGAGATCGATGGTCACGTTCTGGCCGGCGTCGCCGTCGAAGAGCCAGAAGTCGACGAAGGTGCCGTCGTCGAGCGCGCAGTCGGTCGTCCGCAGGCGGCTGTTGACGGTCGAGTCGCACTTGACGTCGTCGAGCACGCAGGTCGGACCGCCCTTCACCGGCCAGGCCCGGGAGCCCAGCCCCTTGGCCTCGACGACGGCTCGCAGCTCGTCCGCGATCGACGCTCCGGCGTCGATCTCCCAGGCCACTTTCTGCAGCAGCCCGTCCGCGGTCATGAGCTCCATCGTCCCCTGCTCGGGCATGGGGAGCAGCGAGAGACCCTCGGGCAGCGGCCGATCGAGCCGCACCGTCGATTCGCTGGGCAGCGGCGTCGTGGCCGCCTGCGCGCAGGTGGCGAAGGCGGCGGTGTCGGTGATGGCGGCGGCGGCGTTGCCCAGAGGGTTGAAGTAGCTCTTGGTCGTGCTGGTCTGCGTGTCGGTGACCCGCAGCGTGTACTCGACGTTGGTCGTCGCGGCGGAGAAGAGCCAGAACCGGCCGTTGATGCGGCAACCGTCGAGCACCTTGAGAAGCATCTCCCAGTTGTCGGGGGTGAAGAAGTAGAACAGCCCCGAGTCGTCGGAACCGAACGGCACCACCCGCGCCGAGCCGGTATTCCCCTGGAAGTCCCGCCAGTCCACCCGGACGCGGAACCGGTCGTTGCTCCCCAAACACATGGTCGTGTCGGTGGTCTGGCACGGTCCCGGCGGTGGTGGTGGCGGCGGCGGCGGCGGCGGCGGCGGTGGTGGCGGCGGCGGCGGCGGTGGCGGCGGCGGCGGCGGCGGCGGCGGCGGCGGCGGCGGCGGCGGTGGCGGCGGTGGCGGTGGCGGCGGTGGCGGCGGTGGCGGTCCGCCGAGGCTGGCGGAGTACGTCGTGTCGGTCCGGCAGCAGCTCGGACCGCCGAACGGGTTGACGAGGAAGGTCAGCGGCCCCGACACCGTATTGCCGCTGAACGTCCCGCTGATGCCCACGGTCACTCCGGTCCGGCACGTCGCGTTTCCGCAGTTGAAGCTGTTGTTGGTGATCGAGCACCCGGGAGTGATCGTGGTGGTGAGCTCGCCGGTGGTGCCTCCGCACTGAAAGCTCGCGCTGTAGCGCGTGACCCGGCCGTTGGCGACCGTGACCGAGACGGCTCGCCCCTGTCCCGTGGTGCCCTGGTAGGTGCCGTCGGGCTGGGCCCAGAGGTGCGGGCCGAGGCCCCCCAGCAAGAGGATCCAGAGGAGAGAACGGTGGATGCGGCAAAGCATGGGCGCCCCTTTCCTTTCGTCCGCGTTTCCTTCCGAACGCGATCCCCCGTTCAGATAGACGTGCCAACCGGCCGCCGCTTGGGACATCCGGGCGCCTGACTGGCGCCGCCTGCTATGATGGCCCGCTCCACCGATCGACCCGTGAAGGAACCGGCGATGGCGACACGATCCCGCTCTGCCCTGCTCTCCTGGCGCCTCGGCGTCCTCGCCGTGCTGCTCTGCGGGGCGGGCGTGGCAGCGGCCTACCTCGGCTGGCTCGCGCCCTACGGCGGGTTCCTGCTCTTCGCGGCCGCCCTGGTCGCCGGCGGGATCGCGGCGCCGGTGCTCGGCGTCATCGGCCTCGTCAAGACGCGGTCGGCGCCAGGGCGCGGGGCCGCGGTCCTGGGAACGTTGCTCGGCGCCGGCCTCGTCGCGCTCCTGGCGGTGCTCGGCGCGCGTTCCGGCGGCGCGCCGCCGATCCACGACCTGACCACGAGCCCGGAGGATCCGCCCGCCTTCCGCGAGCTCGCCCGCATGCCGGCCAACGAGGGGCGCGACCTGACCTATCCCCAGGGCGGCGCCGAGGTGCCGGAGCGGCAGCGGCGCGCCTACCCCGACCTCGAGCCCATCCGCCTGGATCTCGCCGCCGACGAAGCCTTCGATGCCGCCCAGCGCGCCGCCGCGCAGCTCGGCTGGACGGTGGTGTGGTCGAACCGCGAGCTCGGGGTGATCGAGGCCTACGACGCCAGCCCGCTCTTCCGCTTCGTCGACGACGTGGCCGTGCGCGTCCGGGAGGCGCCGGACGGCGGCGCGGTCGTCGACCTGCGCTCGACCTCGCGCGTCGGCGTCTCCGATCTCGGCGCCAACGCGAAGCGGATTCGGGCGTTCGCCGCGGCCCTCCGGTCAGCCCAGCAGCTGCTCGAAGTGAGGGGCTCCTGACTGGATTTCGTTATGCTCTCCATGAGGAGGGAAGATTCGAGGTAGACAGGTGAAGAGTATCGGATTGTTTTCTTCCAGGGTCGCCGCGATGGATTCCAGAACCACGATGCCGTGCCGATCGCGGCGCCGGTGGGCGCTGATCGCGCTCGCGATCCTCGCAACGAGCGCGATGCCGGGCATGACCGCCGCGCAAGCACCTCAGATCAGCGAATCCGCCCTCCAGCAGATCCAGGCCCTCTACGCGGACAAAGCATCCTGGGGTCTCAGCGAGCGCAAGTTGGGCTCGAAGCTGGTCCTCGAAATCAAGAAGAGGCGCGGCGACGCGGTCGTCAACGCCCTGCCGCAGCTCAGGTCGACCATCGAGGTCGACCGTGACGGCAGGACGCTCGTCGACATTCGGGCCGACGTCAGCGAGGACCTGCTGGCCCGCATCGAGCAGCTCGGCGGCGAGGTGGTCAATAGCTTTGCCCGGTACCGGGCGATCCGTGCCCGAATGCCCATGGACGAATTGGAAGCTCTGGCCTCAGAGCCGGCGGTCGCCTCGATCCGGCCGGCCGGAAGGATGACGACCAACAAGATCAACACGTCGCAGGGCGACGTGGCACACAACGCCGACATCGCCCGGGGCTTCGAAGGCGTCGACGGCACCGGGATCACGGTGGGCGTGATCTCGGACGGCGTGGATTCGCTCGCCGCGCTCCAGGCCTCCGGAGACCTGCCGCCGGTGGTGACGGTGCTTCCCGGCCAGGCGGGCTCGGGCAGTGAAGGAACGGCGATGCTCGAGATCGTCCACGACCTGGCGCCGGGCGCCGAGCTGCTCTTTGCGACGGCGCTGGGCGGCGAGGCCCAGTTCGCGCAGAACATCCTCGACCTGCGGGGCCGCCGGAGCCGACGTCATCGTCGACGACGTCTTCTACTTCGCCGAGGGGGTCTTCCAGGACGACATCATCGCCGCGGCCGTCAACCAGGTCACCTCCGGCGGTGCTCTCTATTTCTCCTCCGCCGGCAATTCGGGCAACCTGAACGACGGCACGTCGGGCGTGTGGGAAGGCGACTTCGTCGCCATCGCGGCGCCCCCGGTCGTCGGCGCGGTTTCCGCTCACGACTTCGGCGGCGGTACCAACTACGACGTCATCACGGCGGACAGCCCATCCCTCTTCACGCTGCACTGGTCCGATCCCCTGGGCGGCGCGGGCAACGACTACGACCTGCTGCTGCTCGATCCCACCCGTTCCACCATCTTCGACGTCAGCGCCGACACTCAGAACGGTGACGACGATCCCTTGGAGGCCATCGACTCCGGGCCCTTCAACGACACCGGCAACACGCTGGTGATCGTGCGCTCTTCCGGCGCCAATCGCTTTCTGCACTTGAACGCCAATCGCGGCCGGCTGCTGGCCGCCACCGCGGGACAGACGAGCGGTCACAACTCCGCGGTCGACGCTTTCGGCGTCGCGGCGGTCGACGTGGCCACCGCTGCCGGCACCAGCTTCACCGGCGGCGCGGCCAATCCCGTCGAGCCCTTCAGCTCCGACGGTCCCCGGCGGGTCTTCTTCCTCGCCAACGGAACCGCGATCACACCCGGTAATCTCTCGTCGACCGGGGGAGCCTTGAGGCAGAAGCCCGACGTCGCGGCGGCGGACGGAGTCGCCACGGCGACGCCCGGATTCGATCCCTTCTTCGGAACCAGCGCGGCGGCGCCTCACGCGGCCGCCATCGCCGCGTTGATGCTCGACAAAAACCCCACCCTGACCCCGGCTCAGGTGCGGTCGATCTTCAACGCGACGGCGCTCGACATCGAGGCGGCCGGCGCGGATCGGGACTCCGGCGTGGGAATAGTGATGGCGGACTCGGCGGTGGCGGGCACCCCCGAGCTCGTCCCCCTGATCTTTACCGACGGCTTCGAGTCCGGCAATACCTTCGCCTGGTCCCTCACCGTCCCGTAGCCCGAATCCCGGGCTACCCGGGGCTCACGCCCGGGGGAGCGGCCGTGGCGGCCGGCACCGGTTCATGACAGGATCTCGGGACGACGACGTCGAATCGCCAGCTCCGAGAGGAACCCATGAAGACCCTGAAAAGCTACGTCTGTGGGAAGTGGCACGCCGCCGGCTCGGGCTTCGTGCCGCTTCACGACCCCGCGACCGAAGAGGAGATCGCCCGCGTCTCGAGCGCCGGCGTGGACTTCGGCGCCGCCCTCGACCACGCCCGCCGGCGCGGCGCCCCGGCGCTCGCCGCGCTGACCTTCGCCGAGCGCGGCCAGATCCTGAAGGCCATGTCCAAGGCCCTGCGCGACCACCGCGACGTGCTCATCGAGCTCTCCCGCGTCAACAACGGCGCCACCGCCGGCGACGGCGCCTTCGACGTCGACGGCGCGTCGGGCACCCTCGCCTTCTACGCCGCCTACGCCCGCCGCCTCGGCGAGCGCCGCTCGCTGGTGGAGGGCGAGGGCGTGCCGCTGGCCCGCACCGACGGTTTCTGGGGCCAGCACCTGCTGGTCTCGCGCCAGGGCGTGGCCGTCCACGTCAACGCCTTCAACTTCCCGGCCTGGGGCCTGGCCGAGAAGGCCGCCTGCTCCCTGCTCGCCGGGGTGCCGGCGATCACCAAGCCCGCCACCGCCACCGCCATGGTAACCGAGCGCGCCGTCGAGATCCTGGTCGCCGAGGGCGTTCTGCCCGAGGGCGCGCTGCAGCTCGTCTGCGGCTCGACCGGCGACCTGCTCGACCGCCTCGGTCCCCAGGACGTGCTCGCCTTCACCGGCTCCGCGGACACCGCCCTGCGCCTGCGCCAGGGCGCGAACCTGCTGGCGGCGAACGTGCGCGTCAACGTCGAGGCCGACAGCCTGAACGCCGCGGTGCTCGCGCCCGACGTCGCCGAGGGCTCGCCCGCCTTCGAGCTCTTCGTGAAGGACGTGGTGCGCGAGATGACGCAGAAGGCGGGCCAGAAGTGTACGGCGGTGCGCCGCATCCTGGTGCCCGTCGAGCGCGTTGGCGTGGTGACCGAGGCGCTCGCCGCGCGTCTCGGCGCGGTGGTGACCGGCAACCCGGCCGACGAGTCGGTGACCATGGGACCGCTGGCCACCGCCCACCAGCTCGCCGACGCCGAGCGCGGCGTCGCCGAGCTCGCGCAGGGAGCGCGGATCGTCCACGGCACCGGCCGCCGCGCCGACGGCGCGGGCAGCCCGCCGGGCAAGGGCTGGTTCCTGGCGCCGACGCTGCTGCGCGCCGACGACGCCCGCGGCGCCGGCGCCGTCCACCGGCGCGAGGTCTTCGGGCCGGTGGCCACCCTGCTGCCCTACCACGGCGGCGCCGACGAGGCGGCGGAGGTCAACGCCCTGGGCGGCGGCACCCTGGTGACCTCGGTCTACAGCGACGACGACGTCTGGGTCAGCGATTTCGTGGCCCACGGCGGCGCCGCCACCGGCCGTCTCTACGTGGGCTCCGCGGGCGCGGCGGAAGCGGCCCCGGGCTCGGGCCTGGTGCTGCCGCAGTCGCTCCACGGCGGACCGGGACGCGCCGGCGGCGGCGAGGAGCTCGGCGGCGAGGTGGGCCTCAAGCTCTACATGCAGCGCCTCGCCCTCCAGGGCGCGCGCGACATGGTGCAACGCGTCGCCGGGGTCGAGACATAGGATGTGGTGGTGTGGTATCCTCCGGCGGATATCAACATCCGTTTTCGGGCGAGGACGTCGCGATGGGCCTACTCAGCGGAGCCGTCAGCATCAGCCGATTCAACGTCAGGAGCCTTCCCAAGAAGGTCGACTTCGAGCAGGCGCGGTTCATGGACGTCGTGCCGGGCTCGGAGCAGCGGGCGAGCCAGGGCTTCGTGCCCATGGTGCCCGGCGGGCCCTACGAGGTGGGCGCGGGGCGCCACGCCTTCCGGGTCCGGATGGACCGCCTGCGTGCCGACCCGACCCTGCTCCAGGAACGCTTCCGCGAGCTGGTGCGCGCCGAGATCGCCGCCGGCGCCGCCTTCGTGGGCGCCAAACGCCGGCGCGAGCTGCGCGAGCAGGCCGAGGAGGAGCTCGTCGCCCAGACGTTGCCGACGTCGCGGATCGTCGAGGGTTGCCTCGACGGCAAGCTGCTCTACGTGGCCTCGACGGCCGCGGATCATCTCGGCGTGGTGACGCAGCTCCTGCGGCGCATCGGCGTCGTGGTCGAGCCCAAGGCGCCGTGGATCGACCGCGGCGACGCCGGCTTCGAGTCGAGCCTGGTCCCCAACCTCGGGCCCGGCCAGTCGGTGCTCGGCTGCCGCCTGCTGCGGGAGCTGGTCGGGGACATGGAGGTGGCGGTCGAGCAGGAGTCGGGCTACGTGCGCATCCGCACCCCCGACACCAACGTCACGCTCTCGGGCGCGGTCTTCCACGAGCTGCTGCACTACCTGGAGCTCGAGGCCGAGATCGTGGCGGCCAACATGGTGGCGGGCGACGTCTCCTTCCGCTTCGACGCCCTCTCTTACCGGGTGAGCAACCTGAAGGTCGACGTCGAGCCCCACGAGCACTGGACGCAGACGCTCGACGCGCGCCTCGAGAAGTTCGCCGAGGTCTACGAGCTGCTCGACCGCAAGTTCTTCGAGCTCGGCGTCGACGTGGGCGTCTGACGCCCTCTAACCGAGCTCGGCGCGCCCGTCGAGCCAGCCCTCGAGGTCGACGCGGTCCACCGGCTCGTTGCCCAGCCGCCCGACGTGGAGCGCCGCGGCGCAGCTTCCGAGGTAGGTCCCCAGCGCCGACGAGCCCCCGGCCAGACACGCCAGGGCCGCCGTCGCCATGAACACGTCGCCGGCGCCGACCGGGTCCACGAGGTGCCGCGCCAGCGACGGCAGGTAGTCGCTCGGCAGCCGCGTCTCCCCCTCCCGCGGCGGCTCGAAGAGCACCACGCCCCGCTTGCCCAGGGTGATCACCAGGCGCTGGGCGCCGGTCTGGCGGTAGTAGCGGCTGGCGAGGTTGGAGAGGCCGCTCTCGCGGTCGCCGAGAGCGAAGCGCAGCTCTTCTTCCGTGGGCGTCGCGAGCGCCGGCCGCGGCAGCTTGAGCAGGGTGCCGGCGCCGCTGCGGCTGACGTCGAAGAAGTACGGCACGCCGGCGCGCCCGGCGAGCTCCGGGATCGCCGCGATCAGCTCGGTGCCGAAAAAGCCGTAGCCGAAGTCGCTCAGGATCCAGCCGTCGAAGCCGCCGCCGCGCTCGCCGAGGACGGCCACCAGCCGGCGGACGGCCTGGGTCGAGAGCGGCGCGTAGCGTCCGGCGTTGACCTTGAAGACCTTGGTCTCCTCCACCAGGTAGCGCGTCTTGACGTAGAGCGGGCGCTCTTCGAGCGCGGGCAGGAGCGGCGCCACGGCGAGGCGCTCCAGGGCGGCGCGGAAGCGCGCCGCCTCCGGGCCTTCGCCGAGCGCCGTCAGGTAGGTGACCTCGGCGCCCAGGGCCGCGGCCTGGGCCGCGATCAGGCCCGCGGCCCCCAGGTACCAGTCCTCGCGGATCGGCGTCACGTCGAGCACCGGGCTGTCGGCGGCGACGCCGAGGCTGTCGCAGTGGACGTAGCGGTCGAGCACCGGGTCGCCGATCACCAGCACCCGCCGCTTCGCCATCCTCGCCATCGCCTCGGCGACGGCGGCGCGCGTGATGCCGTGGCGGGCGCAGAAGTGGCGCACCCGCTCGGCTTCGAGCTGGAAGCGCTGGCGGAACTGGCTGAGGATGAAGGTCGAGGAGTAGACGACCTCGCCGGAGCTGAAGATCACCGTGCCGCCGTAGCTCTCTACCACCTCGCGCTCGCGCAGGAAGCGCGGGTCGGAGCTGTTCTCGTACTCCTTGCCCTTGACGTAGACGTCCGGCTTCAGGGCCTCGAGCACCGGTCCGGCCCAGTCGTGGTGGTCGAGGCACACGTAGTCGACCATCTCGAGCTCGGCGAGGTTCTCGAGGCGCAGGTCCTGGTGGACGTAGGGGCGGTCGAAGCCCTTGCCCACCATCTCGTCGCTCGAGACGCTGACGACGAGCACGTCGCCCTGCTCCCTGGCGAAGCGCAGGTAGCGCAGGTGGCCGGGGTGGACGATGTCGAAGCAGCCGTGGCACTGGACGAGGACCTTGCCCTCGCGCCGCAGCTCCTCGCGCACCTCGCGCAGCTTGTCGACGGAGAGGATCTTGCGCCCGGGTCCGTTCATCCGTCCACCTCGGCGAGCGCCGCGAGGACGGCGGCGATCACCCGCTCGCGGCTCTCGCCGGCGAGCTCCGCCGAGACCGGCAGGCTCAGGATCTCGCTCACCACCTTCTCGGTGACCGGCAACGGACGGCCGGCGAACCGGGAGAACGCCTCCTGCTGGTGGATGGCCAGCGGATAGTGGACCTTGGCGTCGACGCCGCGCGCGCGCAGCAGCTCGATCAGGCGGTCGCGCCGCGGATGGCGGACGACGAAGGCGCTGTAGATCGCGAAGTCTCCCTCGGCCTCCTCCGGCGGCAGCGTAAGCTTGCCGGCGAAGGCGGCGCGGTAGGCGGCGGCGTGGCGGCGGCGGGCCGCGGTCCAGCCATCGAGGTGCTCGAGCTTGACCAGCAGGATCGCCGCCTGCAGCGTGTCGAGGCGGTGGTTGCCGCTGACCTCGGCGCAGTGGTCGCGGTCGGCGAGCCCGACGTTGCGCAGGCGCCGCAGGCGCTCGGCGTCGTCCGCCGAGCGCGCGGCCACGAAGCCGGCGTCGCCGCAGGCCGACAGGACCTTGAGGGGGTGCAACGAGAAGCAGCCGAGCTCGCGGGTGCCCACGCTCTCGCCGGCGGCGCGCACGCCGAGGGCCTGGGCGCAGTCCTCGATCAGCGCCAGGCCGTGACGGCGGCAGAAGTCGGCGACGCGGCCGAGGTCGCACGGCGAGCCGTTGAGGTGGACCGGGATCACCGCCCGGGTGTGCTCGGTCAGCGCCGCCGGGAGAGCGTCCGGGTCGATTTGCATGGTGCGCTCGTCGACGTCGACGAAGACCGGGCGGGCACCGGCGAGGCAGATCGCCGCGGCGGTGGCCACGAACGAGTGGGACACGGTGAGCACGTCGTCGCCGGGCCCGACGCCGCGCGCCCTGAGCGCCAGCGTCAGGGCGTCGGTGCCGTTGGCGACGCCGACGACGTGCGGGACGCCGAGGCGCTCGGCGAGGCGCGACTCGAGCTCGGCGACCTCGGGACCGAGGATGAAGCGGCCGTGGTCGAGCACGCGGGCCACCGCGTCGAGGATCCGCTCCCTGAGCGGCGCGTGCTGGGCGGCCAGGTCGACGTAGGGGATCGCGGGAGGTGTCATGGAGAGTTGCGGCCGCAATAACGGCGTCCAGGATATAAGACCACAGGTTTTATACTCCCAACGTGCAACCCGAACGGATCGGCCCGTACCGCATCGACGGCCTGCTCGGCCAGGGTGGCATGGGGACGGTGTACCGCGCCTTCGACGAGCGCCTGCGCCGGCCGGTGGCGATCAAGCAGATCCGCGGCGCCGAGCTCGCCGACCCGGTGGTGCGCGAGCGCTTCTGGCGCGAGGCGCGCAGCGCCGCCGAGATGCAGCATCCGGCGATCGTCCGCATCTACCACATGGACGCCGAGCAGGGCCGCGACTACGTCGTGATGGAGCTCGTCGAGGGCCGCACGCTGGCCGCGACGCTGCGCGGCGGTCCGCTGGCGCCGCGGCGCGCCGCCGAGCTCTTCCGCGAGCTCGCCGAAGGGCTCGCCGAGGCCCACGGCCGCGGCATCGTCCACCGCGACCTCAAGGCCGAGAACGTGATGGTGACGCCGCGGGGCCGCGTCAAGGTCCTCGACTTCGGCCTCGCCAAGCGGCTCGAGCCTTCCGAGGCGCCGCTGTCGGCGGCCGGCACCGTGGTCGGCACCCTCTACACGATGTCGCCGGAGCAGGCGCAGGGCGAGCCGGTGGACGAACGATCCGACCTTTTCTCCCTCGGCGCCGTGCTCTACCAGGCCCTCGCCGGCCAACCGCCGTTCCACGGCAAGACGCCCTCGGAGACGCTGGCCAAGGTCTGCATGCACCACCCGCCGCCGCTGGCGTCGCTCGATCCCCGGGTTCCGCCGGCGCTCTCCGACCTGGTGGTGCGGCTGCTGCAGAAGGACCCGGAAGCCCGGCCGCCGAGCGCCGCCGCGGTGGCCGAGGAGCTCGGCCGCGTCCTCGCGGCGAGCGAGGCGGCGGCGGCGCCGGCCGTCTCCGGCGACGCGCCGACGGTGTCGTTCCAGCCTGGCGACTCGCCGCGCCCGCGCCGGCGCCGCCTGGGCGTGGCGCTGGGGGCGGCGGCGGTCATGGCGGCCGCGGCCTGGCTGGGGCCCGCGCTGTGGCTGGGGCGGCGCGCGCCCGCCGGCCCCGAGCCGGCGGCGCCGCCGCCGTCCCCGGCCGCGGTGCGTCCGGCCGTGGCCGTCCTCGGGCTCGAGCAGCTCACGCCCGGTCCCGGCGACGCCTGGCCGGGCCACGATTGGCTCGCCACCGCCCTCGGCGAGATGTTGGCGACCGAGCTGGCGGCGGGCGGCGCGGTCCGGGTGGTCGGCGGCGGCGAGGCGGCGCCGGCGTTGCGCGCGCTCGCCGTGGAGCGTCCGAGCGAGCTCGACAGGCACGATCTTGCCCGGCTGGGCAAGGTCCTCGGCGCCGACCGCGTCGTCTGGGGAACTTACGGCGACCTCGGCGAGCCGGCGGCCCGCTTGTTGCGGCTCGATCTGCGCCTGCAGGACTCGTCGAGCGGTGAGGTCCTGGCCGCGAGCGGCGCCACCGGCACGCCGGGAGAGCTTTTCGCTCTGGTCGACCGTGCCGCGGCGCGGTTCCGGGAGGAGCTAGGCGCCGCCTCCCTGACGCCGGCCGAGACGCTGGCGGCCGAAGCGTCGCTGCCGCGGGACGCCGAGGCCGTGCGTCTCTACTCCGAGGGTCTGGCGCGGCTGCGGCAGCTCGACGCGCTGGCGGCCCGCGGCCTCTTCGAGCAGGCCATCGCGGCGCAGCCCGACCATCCCATGCCGTACGCCGCGCTGGCGGAGGCCTGGTCGACGCTGGGATACGAGGAGGAGGCCCGTCAGGCCGCGGGCCGGGCCCGCGAGCTCGCGGGGAGCCTTGACGAGACCACGCGCCGGCGGATCGAGGCGCGCCATCACGCGGCGGCGCAGGAATGGGAGCAGGCCGTCGGCGTCTACGGCGCCCTTTTCGCGTCCTATCCCGACGACGTCGACCTGGGGCTCCAGCTTGCGGAGGCGCAGATCCGGGCCGGCGAGGTCACGGCGGCGCAGGTGACGATCGAGGCTCTGCGCCGCCTGCCCGAGCCGCTGGGCAGCGACCCGCGCATCGACCTCGCCGCGGCCCGGGCCTGCGACTACCAGGGCGACCGCGAGCACATGTTGGCCTTTGCCGAGCGGGCCGCGCGGGCCGGCGAAGCGCTGGGGGCGCCGCTCATCGTGGCGGAGGCGCGGCTGCGCCAGACGACGGCGCTCCAGGACATGGGCGAGTTCGACCGGGCGATGAGCTCGATCGAGGAGGCCAAGCGCCTGTTCGACGGCTATGGAGATCGACAGGGCTCGGCCAAGGCGCTCGAGCTGATGGCCCATGCCGTCAGGGGGCAGCACGGCGACCTGGTGGGCGCCCGCCGGCTGTTCTCAAAGGCACTGGCCGGCTACCGAGAGATCGGAAACCGGAGACGGGCCGCGGGAGTCCAGGGGATGCTCGGTTCGATCCTCATCAACGAGGGCAAGTTGCCGGAGGCCTTGGATGTCCTCGAGCAGACCCTGGCGACGTTTCAGGAGCTCGGCGACAAGCGCGAGGCGGCCATCGTCCTCAACAATCTCGGCTTCGTCCTCTTCATGCAGGGCGCGTGGGACGCGGCGATCGCGAGATACACCGAGTCGCTGAACCTCTCCGACGAGCTGGGCAACCGCAGCGGCGTCGCGATCGCCTACACCAACGTCGCCGAGATCCTCTACGTCCGGGGCGATCTCGATCAGGCCCGCAAGATGCACGAGGAGGCCCTGGCGATCAATCGCGAGATCCTGGATGCTGTCGGAATCGCCTACGACACATTCCGCTTGGGAAAGGTCTGCGCCGCCAAGGGCGATCTTTTCGCCGCGCGCCAGAGGTACGAGGAGGCCCTCGCGGCGCAGACCCAGCTCGGCGAGGCGGCGGCGGCGGCGCAGACACGCGTGGAGCTGGCGCTCGTTGACCTGGTCGAAGGCCGAAGCGAGCGGGCGGAAACGCAAGCGCGGCAAGCGGAAGAGGTGCTGCGCAACGAGGGGTGGAGCGACCAGGCGGCGCTGGCCGGAGCCGTCCTGGTCCGTTCGCTGCTCGCCCAGGGGCGCCTGGCCGAGGCGCGGCGAATGATGACGCGCCTGGAGGCCGGCGAGAGCCAGGACCGGCGGGTCCGGCTGCTCACTGCGATCACCGCGGCACGTCTGCGCGCCGCGTCGCCGCAGGCGGCTCTCGCCGCGGTCGCGGATCTGGACGCCGTGGCTGCCGACGCTCAAGGCCAGGGCTACCTCGAAGAGCACTTCGAAGCGCGACTGGCAGCGGGCGAGATCGAGGCGGCATTCGGCAAGGCCGCGGAGGCGGCGGAGCGGCTCGCGGCGCTGGCGAACGAGGCGAGTCGCCGCGGTTTCGGGCAGATCGCGCGTCAGGCTGAAGCGGTTCAAGGCAGGACGCCCGACCATCGCGACGCGTCGCCCGACTCGAAGCCGTCGGCGAAGATCGACGGGACGAGATAGAGATCGTCGAAGGCGACGCCGGAGACCGACGTGGGCCCCTCCCGGACCACGAAGGAGATCAGCACCGAGCCCGACGAGCCCGGCACCTCGAAGCAGCCCCCAGGCAACGGCCGCCAGAACCCTCCGGAATCGCCGGCGAGCGGGGTCGACGTCACGTCGGCGATCGGCGCGCCCGAACAATCTCCGGACGAGAAGGCCTCGACCAGCACGAAGGCCATGGGTCCCTCCGCGCTCGCGCCGTCGATCCGCGCGGCGCCTCCGAAGCCTAACCAGGCACCAGCGTTACCCGCCACGCACTGGGACAGCGCGGCCGCTTCGCCCGCGATGAGACCGGAGACGAGAACGGAGCCGGAGCCCGGAAGACCGCGGGCGTCGTCCGGTTCGTAGACGATCGACGCCGGAGGAGAGCCGGTAAGAAGCCAGTCGGCCACGTCCCCATCGAAGCCTGGGTTCGTGAGGAGATTCCCCGCCGGTGGCGGTGGCGGCGGAGGCGGCGGAGGCGGAGGCGGCGGCGGCGGTGGCGGCGGCGGCGGTGGCGGCGGCGGTGGCGGCGGCGGCGGTGGCGGCGGCGGTGGCGGCGGCGGCGGCGGCGGCGGCGGCGGCGGCGGAGGCGGCGGCGGCGGCGGCGGCGGCGGCGGCGGCGGAGGCGGCGGCGGTGGCGGCGGCGGTGGCGGCGGCGGCGGCGGGGGCGGGAGGATCTCCGCGTCCACCGCGTCCGGCAATCCCAGGGCGACTCCGCTGGCCGGCAGCTCGGTGGAGACGTACTCCTTCCAGCTTACGTTGCCGCGCCGGTCGACCGCCTGGACCATGTAGGTCAGGAGCCCCGCGCCCGCGACGTTGGCGCTTCCCCGCCAGGTGCCTGAGTCGTCGCTGAGGTCCAGTGGCAGCCAACGCCCGTGACCTCCGCCGTCCACCGAGCCGTCGTTGTAGACCACGACCAACCGCCAGACGCCGGCCTCGTCCGTCGCCGGCACCGCCCACTCGACAGTCGTGCCCACGACCTGATGGAAGTCGCCGTCGAAGGGACCCTGGAGGAACGCCGGGCCGTTGCGGTCGCAGTTCTGGCTGCTGTCGGCGGTGTTGTTGAAGTACAAGATCTCGAGGTCGGCGCCGCGGTAGCGCCGCTCGAGCGAGTAGCTCGCCTCGGCGCCCGGCGGCCTGAGCGCCTCGCCGGTCGTCACCACCAGACTGTTGACCTCGAGGTCGCTGGGCCGGCACCGCGGCGGATCCTCGCCGGGCACGACGCGCGGTCCGTTGGGCTTGCTGTGCATGAGGCGCGGCGCCACGCCGTGGTCCGAGCCGTCGCCGCCGTTCGACGCCAGCTCGGCGAAGACCGGCACCCAGCCGTCCTCCTGCTCGTAGCTGCCGCCCATCCACAGGACGCCGTGCTGGCTGGTGCCGGCGAGGCGCGAGTCGTAGATGAGGTAGGGCTGGATCGGAAGGTCGGCGACGCCGGTTCCGCGCTCGACGAGACCGTTCAACGTGTAGTAGCAGCCGTCCGCCGCCGGACAGCCCGGCTGGTCGGGCAGCACCTCGCCCGCCGCGTCGTACTTGGTGTAGACGCCGGGCGCCGTCAGGTCGAAATGAAGCTGGAGACGTGTGAGGAACGCCGGCAACGCTGCCTTTTCCGTGAGCCGCCGCTCCACCGTCACCTCTCCGAGGCTAGCTCTCGCCGGCAGCTCGTGCGGCGACGGCGGGGGTCCCTCGAACGCCGCCGCGGCGCTCTTGGGCGCGATGCCGGTCGCCACGGCGTACATGGGCAGGCCGTAGAGCGTCCACTGCATGAGGGTCTTTTCATCGTAGGGGTCGAAGCGCGGCGCTTCGAGGAAGTAGCGCTGCTTGGCGTCCCGCACCGCCTCGCCGACCGCGATCGTCCCGCCGCGTCCCATCTCCTCGCTGAAGAGCTGCACCAGGCGCTCGCCGTAGCCGATGCCGTGGCGCAGCCCCCAGCCGTAGCCCGAGTTGGCGACGTAGGCCACGGCGCCGCGTCCGAGGAAGGTCTGCGGCAGGTCGAGGGAGCGGTCGGCGCCCCCGGGATCGCTGCCGGCGACCGGCAATCCGCCGTGGCAGCCGACGGCGAAGAGCACGCTGCCCGCGAGGTCGAGGCCGGCGCCCGCGCAGGCGTCCGCGGCGGCGAGGTCGGCGGCCGCCAGGCCGCGGATGTCGAACGGGTCGCCGCCGGGGACGCCCTCGGCGTGATGGACGGCGTGGCCGTTGAGGCTCACCAGGCCGTAGGCGCCGCCGCCGGCGCCGCAGAGGTGCTCGAGCAGGTCCTGGTCGTCCCAGGTCTGGCCGACGAGCTCGCCGTCGACGGCGGCGGCGCCGAAGACGCTCGTCCACCGCCGGCGGATCGTCGCCGCCGAGTCGCGCAGGAAGTCGTAGCCGGTGACCTGGACCTTGCGGCTGAGCGCCGCCAGGTCGAGAACGCCGTCCTGGCTGATGAACGTGGCGATGGTGCCGATGATCTCCGCCGGCGTCTCGACGAGACGGCCGACGGCGACGTCGGGGATGAAGAGGCTGCCCCCGAGCTCGTCGGGACGGACCGGATCGAGCACCGCGAGGGGATCGTCGCTCAAGTACTTGTTGGCGGCGAGGGCCTGGCCCACGGTGGTGCCGCTGGGCGTCAGGTCGCCGCCGGCGGGATAGCTCTCCTCCAGGAGGAGCACGGTGCGGTCCTGGATCCGCGCCATCGGTACGATGCGGTCGTCGCCGACCAGGACGATCGATCGGGCGCCGCCGTAGGCGGCGAGGAGATCGCGCAGCAGGTCGTGGAGGCCGTCCTTCTCGGCGGCGCAGCCGGCGGGCAGCGGCGCATGGCAGCCGAAGAGCACCTGGTTGGCGCGGTCAGGATCGCCGGGATCGGCGTCCCAGGCGGCGTAGAGGTCGGCGAGGTCGGTGACCCCGGCGAGATCGACCACCAGGCCGAGGACGCGCGGGTGGTGGGCGAGATCCTGGAGGTTGGTGGCGAGTGCCGCGGCCTCGGCGCCGGAGACTCCCATGACCTGCTCCATCCGCGGCAGGTGGGCGAGGATGAGGGTGCGCACGCTGTCGGGATTGGGACGGACGATGAAGAACGGATGGGCGCTCAGCGCCGTGGTCGCGTTGCCGGCCTGGTCGACGACCTCGACGCGGACCTTGTAGAGCGAGCCGGCGGTGCCCGACGGCGGCGCCGCCGGCACCGTGTAAGCGACGCTGGTGGTCTCGACGCGCTCGGCGTGGGAGCACACGCCGCCGGGGCCGAAGGTGCCGGGGAGCCCACCGCCGGCGGCGGCCGCCTGGTAGGTGGCGCCGCCGTCGGTGGAGAAGAGCAGCGCCACGTCGACCTGGCAGATGCGGATGTCGTCGGACATCTCCCAGGTGACGAGCTCGACGCTGGGCTCGGGATCGGAGAGGACCCAGTACTCGCCGCCGCTCGGGTGGAGCACCTCCGCCGCCGGCATCGCCTCGTCGGTGACGTGGAGGGTCGCCGCCGCCGAGACCACGCTGGTGCAGCCGCTGTCGACGACGACGCTGTAGCGCGTCCCGGCGTCGGCCGCGACGATCGGCGGCGTGACGTAGGTCGCGGCGGTGGCGCCGGGAATGTCGGCGCCGTCGCGCCGCCATTGATAGTGGCGCGCGCCCTGGGCGGCGACGGCAAAGACGGCGGAGGCGCCCAGATCGGCGGTCTGGTCGGCGGGCTGCCCGGTGATGGCGATGCTGCACTCGAGCTCCACGGTCACCGACTCGCTGGGGACGCCGGCGGTGACCACCGTCAGGTGGTGGTATCCGGTGTTCAGGAACGCCGGGAGACCGGTGACCGTCAGCGTCATCGGCTCCTCCCAGAAACCGGACCGGGGATCGGGACGCAACCAGGAGACCTGGTCGCTCTCCAGGTCACGCAGCCGGAGGAGCGGGTAGTTCACGGCGGAGCTCTCGTTGGTGCCGCCGCTGGCTTCCGAGTCGCCGCGGAAGCGCTCTCCGCCCACCACCAACGGCTGACCGAAGCGGATGACGGCGGAGACGGATCGGATGGCCGGCCGGCGCGACTGCTCAGCCGTCCCCGGGTCGTAGAGCTCGACGCTCGGGAAAGGCGTGACGACGGAGCCGTTCCATCCGCCCGCGACCAGGAGCGCGTTGGACTGCAGGAGGGTGGCGCTGTGGAGCTCACGCGCCGTGGCCAGGGAGCCTCCGGCCCGCCAGGTCTCCGTACCGGGATCGAAAACCTCGGTGCTCGCCAACGGAAAGAAACTGGAGCCCACGACGTTGGTGCCGCCGACGACCAGCACCTTTCCCGACGCCAGCAGCGTTGCCGTGTGTCCGCGCCGCGACTCGGCCAGGGCCGCGGTGCTCCTCCACGATCCGGTCTCCGGGTCGTAGATCTCGGCGCTCGCCAGATAACCGAAGCTGGCGCTCGATCCGCCGACGACCAGGACTTTTCCTGAAGGCAGCAGGGTCGCGGTGTGATCGGCACGCGGCGTGACGAGCGAGCCCGAGCTGGTCCAGGTTCCGGTTCGCGGGTCATAGAGCTCGGTGCTCGACAAGGCGCTGAGCCGGCCTTCCCCACCGACGGCCAGGACTTTTCCCGATGGGAGCAGCGTCGCCGTGTGCAGCCTCCGGCCCGTGACCAGCTCGCCCGTGGCTTCCCACGTCGCGGTCTCGGGGTCGTAGAGCTCGGCCACGCGCGAGGCGCTCAGAGCGCTGCCGCCGCCGGCGACCAGCACTTTTCCCGAGGAAAGCCGGGTCGCGGCATGGAGCTCGCGATGGATGGCGAGATTGCCGGCGCTGGTCCAGGTCCCGGAGTTGGGGTCGTAGAGCTCCGCGGTCGACGCGGAAAGGCCCCCTTCTCCGCCGACGACGAGGACTTTCCCCGGCGGCAGGAGCGTGGCGGTGTGGCCGGAGCGCGCCACCGCCAGCGAGCCCGTGCTCTGCCAGGACCCCGTGTCGGGATCGTAGAGCTCGGCGCTCGTGCCGCCTCCCGCGGCCAGGACCTCGCCCGAGGGCAGCAGCGTCGCCGTGTGGCCGTAGCGCCCGGTCACCAGGGGACTCGCGTCCTGCCAGCTCACCGGCCTCGGATCGTAGACCTCGACGCTCTCCAGCGAGACCACGGCTTCCACCCCGCCGGCGACGACCACGATGCCCGTGGGGAGCAGGGTCGCGGTGTGTTGATGGCGGTCGGTGGCCAGGGCACCGGCGCTCTGCCAGGTCATGGTGTCCGGATCGTAGAGCTCCGCGCTCGCAATGAAAGCCGACCCGGCGACGACGAGGAGGCGGCCCGCAGGCAGGAGCGTCGCCGTATGCTCCTCGCGGGCAGTGGCGAGCGAGGTGCCCGGCGTCCAGGTGCCGCTGTCCGGATCGTAGAGCTCGACGCTCGACACTCTCGAGAACGAGGTGCTGTTGAATCCACCCGCGACGAGCACCTGCCCCGAGGGCAACAGCGTCGCCGTGTGGTCGTTACGCGACGTCGCGAGCGGCCCCGTGCTCGCCCAGGCTCCTGTGCTCGGATCGTAGATCTCGGCGCTCGACAGCGTCGGGTTGCCGCCGCCGACGACCAGCACCTTCCCCGACGAGAGCAGGGTCGCGGTGTGGCCCGATCTCGGCGCCGAAAGAGCTCCGGTGAGCTGCCAGGCTCCCGTGGCCGGATCGTAGAGCTCGGCGATGGTACCGCTGACGACCAGCACCTTGCCGGTCGGCAGCAGCGTCGCCGTGTGACCCGACCGGGCGAAGCTGAGGGAACCGGTGCTCGCCCACGTCCCGGTCTCGGAATCGTAAAGCTCCGCGCTCGAGAGGACGACGGTGCCGGCGCCGCCGGCGACCAGGATCCGGCCGGAGGGCAGCAGCGTCGCCGTGTGTCCCCGGCGAGCGGCGGCCAGGGAGCCGGTGATCTCCCAGGTGCCGGTATTCGGGTCGTACAGCTCGGCGCTGGACAGAGCGTCCACCTCCTCGCCGCCCGCGACGAGGATCTTCCCCGAGAGCAGGAGCGTCGCGGTATGGCCGGCTCGGCTCATGCGGAGAGACCCGGTCGGTTTCCATTCCGTCACGGCCGGCGGCGGCGGCGGCGGGGGCGGGGGCGGCGGCGGCGGCGGGGGCGGCGGCGGTGGCGGGGTCGTGCCCGGCTCGACGTAGCTGCCAGCCAGCGTCACGTCGGAAAACGACGTGAAGGCGTACACCATCACGTGATAGGTACCTTCCTGCGGGGCAGCGAACGCGCAGGTCTCGTTGCTCGAGGTGGTGATGCCGCGGCAGTCGAAGTCGCTGGTGGTCGGCGGGCTGCCGAGCTTGACGTAGAGGTCGGCGTCGGGATCGTCGCCGGTGGTCGTGAGTTCCAGGTCGGTGGCCCCCGCCGGCACCTGCATCGTGGTGCGCAGCGCCTCGCCGGTGAGGGCCGCGAGGCCGGTCAATGGCACGCCGTTGGTGAGCTCCGGCAGCGTTTGCGCCCGTGCCTCCGGGCTTGCCCACCACAAGAGAAAGAAAACAACGACCGAGAAGCGTCGCATCGTGACCTCCTGTCGCGGGGGTAATCCCAGCGCCAAAGGCGCCGGCCGTCGCCGCGGCGGCGGCCGGCTCCCGTCGACTCGCCTTCCCTCCCAATCTAGACCCCGCCGGCGAACCGCTTCTTTATCCCGAGGTCGGATTGCGCAGGAGCGGTGGGCTTACCGGTCGACCTGTGAGACCTGGCCGCCGGCCGCCGGCGTGTCTGCCCCCTTGCACCGCTTGAGATAGAGCGCCAGCTCGACCGCGAGGTTCTGCTCGAGCTCCTCGATGCCGCGGCTCATGCCGTACGCCCCGCCCCAGGCCCAGGTCTTCTCGCCGCTGAAACTGGTCAGCCGCTCGCCGGTCGCGGCGTCGATCAGCGTGGCCTTGAAATCGAGGTGGGCGCTGCCCACGCCCGCGAGCATCGCGCGGCCGAAGGCGCTCCCCGGCTTGTACTGGGTCAGCTCCACCTTCAGCGCCACCGCGCCGCTCACCGGCTCCATGGGCGCTTGCCGGACCTCCGCGAAGAGCCCCTCCTCCACCGTCGCCACGAGGTAGCCTTCGATGCGCTCGGGCGCCGACTTGAGCATCGCGACGTTCTTGCGCTGGGCGGCCTTCGGATCGGTGACCTGGACGTCCTCGACGTAGAGGATCGAATACGGCGTCAGGTCGACGGCCGGCCAGCTTGCCGCTTTCTTCTCTCTTTTCTTCTGGCCGGCGAAAACGGGCTCCCAGGAAACCAGGACGACGAGAGTCACGAGCACGAGAGTGAAAAGACGCGTTTTCTTCGACATCAACATTCTCCTTCTTGATCAAAATCCCTCATGGGGCGTTACTCGACCACGCGCTGACGTCTCCGGACTCGAATCCGTCAGCGAAGACCTCGGAACAGAGCAATTGGATCGAATAGTCGCTGGTGGCGCCGTTGAATCCGTCGACCACCACGTGGTAGGTCTGGCCGCCGACGGCGTCCCAGGTCACCGACTCGTCGGCGGTGCCGAGGTTGCTGCTCTCGGCGATGCAGCTCTCGGGGTCGCAGCCGCCGGCGTCCTCCAGCACGAGCAGGTCGAGGTCGTCGGCGAGGCCGCTGAGCAAGACCGTGACGTGGTCGTCGCTCGCGGGCTGGAAGCTGTAGGCGTACTCGGGACCGCCGTAGGACCACGCGTTGCAGGAATAGGATGGAACCTGGTCGGTTGAGCCCGCACCGCCGTTCGACCCGTTGGCGGCGGCGCCGCAGGCGAGCGCCGCGGCCGGTTCGCACGGCCCCGGCAGGGAGGCCGACCAGGTTCTGCTCGACAGCGTGCAACAGCCCGAGAACTGGTCGGGTTGGTGTTGCACCGCGAAGGTGCCGGAGACCGAGGTGCCGCTGAAGGTGCCGAGGAGGCGGGCCGTGCTGACGAAGGGCGCGCAGAACGTCGAGCCGCAGTTGAAGCTGTTGCCGACGATCGCGCAGGTCTCGTTGACGGTCTTCGTGACGCTCAGAAAGGAGCATTGGTAGCTCAGCGACCACGACGTGATCTGGCCGCCGCTGACCGTCACCGAGACCGCGCGGCCCTGATCGGTGGTGCCCTGGTAGGTGCCGTCGGGCGGCTGGGCCGAGAGCTCGGGTGCCGCGAGGGCCGCAAGGGCGATCCCGAGGACGGGAACGGATCTCCAAAGGTGTCGCATGGTGACCTCCGGTTGGGTTCGTCGTGCTTATCGGAGACGTGCGAACCGCCGGTGAAATGGGACAGCCGTTGCGCTCCGGCGGCCGGCGCGAGGGAGCAGGATGGGGTGGTATGCTGGCCGCCGTGCCGACCCGCGGGGAGATCACGCACCTGCTGGCCGCCTGGAGCGACGGCGACCTGCAGGCCCTCGACAAGATCTTCCCCCTCGCCTTCGACGACCTGCGCCGCATCGCCCGCAAGTGCTGCGGCAGGATTCCCTGCCGGGACCTCCAGCCCACCGAGCTGATCGGCGAGATCTACGCCACGCTGCTCAAGCAGAGGGACGTCCACTGGGAGTGCCGCGGCCAGTTCTTCACCTTCGCGGCGATGCTGATGGAGCGCGTCTTGCTCAGCTACAAGCGCGAGATCGGGACCCGCAAACGCGGCGGCGGCGCCGCCCGGGTGCCGCTCGTCGAGGCCCTCGACCTGGCGGGCGCCGGCGAGGAGTCGTCGCTGTCGGCGCGCCCGCCGCGCGAGGCCGAGGTGCTGGGGATCCTCGCCACCGCCATCGACGTCGCCGAGAAGATCGGCGAGCTCGAGAAGCTCGATCGGCGCCAGGCCGACGTCGCGCGCCTGCGCTACCTGATCGGCCTTTCCCTCGAAGAGACCGCCGAGACCCTCGGCGTTTCGACCAAGACCGTCGCCCGCGGCTGGCGGCACGCGAAACGATTTCTCGCCCTCGAGCTGGACGAGTACGGCGCGCCGCCGGGATGACCCGAATCGGCCGCCGGCCGCGCGTCTCTCCCCGGAAGAGCATCCGATGACGACGTTGACCCCGGAGCGGTGGCAGCGGCTGCAGGAAGTCCTCGACGCCCACGACGAGCTGCCGCCGGGGCAGCGCCGCGGCTTCCTGGAGTCCCTGGGCGCCGGCGACCCGGCCCTGCGCCGCGAGGTCGAGGGCCTGCTCAGCAACGACGACGGCCTCGACCGCTTCCTCGAGACGCCGCTCTTCCCCATCTGCTCCGCCAATCTCGACGACGCCCTGCTGGTGCCGCGCATCGGCCCCTACCGGCTGCAGCGGGAGCTCGGCGAAGGCGGCATGGGCACGGTCTACCTGGCGCTCCAGGAAGAGCCCTTCCAGCGCCGCGTGGCCTTGAAGCTGATCCAGCCGCGGATGTACAGCCGCGCCACCGTCGAGCGCTTCGAGCGCGAGCGGCAGATCCTCGCCCGCATCCGCCACCCCAACATCGCCCAGCTCTTCGACGGCGGCACCACCGCCGACGGCCGGCCCTGGTTCGCGATGGAGTACGTCGAAGGGGAGCCGATCCACGACTGGTGCGACGCCCGCCGCCTGCCCACCCGCGCTCGGCTCGAGCTCTTCCTGCAAGTGTGCTCCGCGGTGCGCCTGGCGCACCAGAAGCTGCGGGTGGTGCACCGCGACCTCAAGCCCGGCAACATCCTGGTGACGGCGGAGGGGGTGCCCAAGCTGCTCGACTTCGGCATCGCCAAGCCGCTCGACGCCGAGCTGCACCTGCCGGGGGCGAGCGTCGCCGCCGAGCTCGCGGCCAGCGTGTGGACCCCCCATTACTCGAGCCCGGAGCAGCTCGCGGGCCAGCCGCTGACCACCGCGACCGACATCTACTCCCTCGGCGTGCTGCTCTACCGCCTGCTGACGGGCCGCCTGCCGTTGCGCCTCGACAGCGCCGAGCCCGAGGCGGTGCGGCGGGCGATCGGCGAGCAGCGCCCGGAGAAGCCGAGCGTCGCGGTGCAGCGCCGCGAGCGCCGCACCGAGGACGGCGTCGCCGTCGAGCTGACGCCGCGGGCGGTCAGCCGCGCGCGCGACGGCACCCCCGGCCGCCTGCGCCGGCGGCTCGCCGGCGACCTCGACGCGATCGTCCTCAAGGCGCTGGCCAAGGACCCCGATCGGCGCTACGCCTCGGTCGACCAGCTCGTCGACGACCTCGACCGTCACCTCGGGGACCGGCCGGTCGCCGCCCGAGCGGCCACGTTCCTCTACCGCGCCGCCAAGTTCGGTCGCCGCAACCGCCTGCGGCTGGCCCTCGCCGCGGTCTTCGTCGTCCTCGGCTGCGGCCTGATCGTCGCCCAGGCGCGGGAGATCCGGCAGGTGCGGCGGGTGTCGACCTCGCTGGTGAGCCTGCTCAAGGCGCTGCAGCCGGCGACGCCGGACCAGCGCGTGGAGCTCGCGGCGGCCCTCGACGAGGCGGCGCGCATCGTCCACGACCCGATGTTCGCCGACCACCCGTTGGACCAGGCGGTGCTGATGGACGCGCTGGGCCGGGCGTACCAGGGCCTGGCCCGCTACGAGGAGGCCGAGGCCCTGCTCGACGGCGCCCTGACGATCCGCCGCCGGACCCTCGGCGAGGCCGACCCCCTGGTGGCGGAGAGCCTCAACAACTTCGCTCTCCTCTACCAGCTCATGGGCCGCGCGGAGGAGGCCGAGGCACAACTGCGCCGCTCGCTGCAGATCCGCTACGGCACCCGCGATCCCGACGTCGGCGAGCTCTCCAACAGCATCAACAACCTGGCCATCGTGCTCCACGACCGGGGTTACTTCGCCGAGGCCGAGGCGCTCTTCCGCCGGGTGCTGGCGATGCGCGTCGGCCTCCTCGGCGACGACCACCCGGACGTGATCCGCGTGCGCGGCAACCTCGCCGCCGTGCTGGCGCAGCAGGGCGACCACCAAGCGGCCGAAGAGCTCTATCGCCGCAACCTGGAAGCGCGACTCCGGCTCTACGGGCCCCAGCATCGCGACGTCGCCACGAGCCGCAACCAGCTTGCGACGGCGCTCTTCGCCCTCGGCGAGCTCGCGGCCGCCGAGGCGGAAGTCCGCGAGGCTCTGCGGATCCGCCGTGAGATCTACGGTCCCCAGCACCCCAACGCGGCCCTGGTGCTCAACAATCTTGCGATGATCCTCCAAGCCCGGAACGCGCTCGGAGAGGCGGCGGCCGCCTTTCGTGAGGCGCGGGCCATCTTCGGCGCTCAGCTCGGGGACGAGCATCTTCACACCGCCGTGGCCACGCGGAACTTGGCGGCGGTGCTGGCGGCGCGAGGCGACGTCCAGGCCGCGGAAGAGCTGGCGGCCCAGGCCCTTGAGACCATGCGCACGATCATGGCCCCGGGCTCCTGGCGCGTCGCCGACGCGGAGAGCGTCTATGGTGGTTGCCTGACTCTCCAGGGCCGCTACGCCGAGGCCGAGGAGATCCTGGGCCGCAGCTTCGAGATCATCCGGCAGGCGCTCGGCGACGGGGCGCCCCACACCCGCGACGCCGCCGGCCGGCTGGTCGATCTCTACACCAGGTGGGGTCGACCGGAAAAGTCCGAGGCGTATCGCCGGATCGCCGATGGCCCGCGAACGTAGCTCGCTGAACGTCACGAGCCGCGCTCGCGGGCCTCCACCCGAACGGGCTACCAGGACAACGCGGCAACGCTCAAAGTGTACGTGCCGGCGGCGCCGTGGCGGCCCTCGACGCGGACGAAGTACCGGCCCGCGGCAAGGGTGCGCACGAGCCGCGAGCCCAGTTCCTCGCCGTCGCCGGCCAGCGCCAGCCGCTGGCCTCGCCGGTCGTAGAGGGCCCCGACTGTGGTGACGTCACCGCGGGTTTCGAGCCGCACCGTCCGCTGGGCGGCGAGGACGAAGGTGAGCACGTCGTGATCGTCGTGAGTTTCGCCGGCGATCTCGCCCGCCGCTTCGCCGAAGGACAGGGGGACCGCGCAGGCGAAGTGCGCGTCGGCGTCTGCGGCAGCGTCTTGACGGCAAAGGTCATAGAAGCGAAGGGCCGTCGGACCGGGGACGCGCACGGACTCGCCCGCGTGGACGAGTACCGCGCGGCGATCGAAGAGCAGCACTCCGCCGCGCCGAGCCCGCACGACCGGACCGGCGCCGTCTGGCAGCACGGTGACGGGGTTCAGGATTGGATCGATCTCGCCGTCGCCGCCGTCCTTGGGCTCGGGATCGCTGGGCGAGGTGACGGGGTTCAGGATCGGGTCTATCTCACCGTCGGCGCCGTCCTTGGGCGGGAGGTCGTCAGTCGCGGCCGTGAAAGCGTCGGACTCGGCGACGAAGAGGCTTCCGAAACTGTGCTCCCCAAGCGCCGCTCGAGGATCCTGAGCCGCGACCTCGAAAACGTACGCACCGGCCGCGCCGACCCACAGCGCCAGATGCGCGACGCCGCGCTCGGCCACGACGACCCTCCCCGCCCGTTCACGCAGGCGAAGCTTCGGCTCCGCATCGGCGAGCGCCGGTACTGCCGCGCCCACCAGCAGGGCGCCGGGGGACTCGACGTCGACGCGGTAGCAGAACGACTCGCCCGGCCGCCCCGGCCAGCCGGCGAAGCGCTCGCCGGGCGCGAGCGAAACGACGTCCGCACAAGAGCTCCCGGCGCCGGCGGCCGGCGCGGGGACGATCGTGACGGCGAGCGCCACAACGATTGCCATCCATGAGAAAACACGCAAAGCAACGCATTTCGGCTTCAAATCACACATAGCAGACTCCTCGTGACAGAAAAGTTGTGGGTCTTGCGACCCCTGTCATGAGGCGGCGTCGGGCCCGTCGTCCGCCAGCTTCAAGCCGTCATAAAGGCAAGATGGATGCCAGGTTTTCGCCGGCCATTCCGCGTGATTGATGTACGAAAAGAGGATGGGAAAACATTAAAAACCGTCGCCGACCGTCCGCGATACCGTCGGCGACGATGCGCGACGGTCGGCGGCGTCCGAGGGACACCGTCTTGATAAGCTCCCGCCGTATGTCCCGCGACTCCGCCACCTGGCGCGAGCACCTGCAGAGCTCGACCCGGATCGCTCCCGAGGCCCGCCGTCAGCTCGCCGCCGAGGGCGTCGCCGGCCTGACCGTGCTCTGCCACCCCGATCCCCGGCGGGTCGGCGAGCAGGCCGTGCTCACCGGTCTGGCGGCGGGCGACGTCGCCTGCCTCTCACGTCTCGAGCCGCACTTCGCGGCGCCCGGCGGCGGCACCCCGCGTCCCCTGGCCGACCCGCACGTGAGCCGCCGGCCGCTGCGGCTCGCCCGCGCCGCCGACGGCGGCGTGCGCCTCGAGCCGGACGCGGCGGGCTCGCCCCTGTCCGTCGACGGCGTCGTCACGTCCGCCCCCCGCGACGTCTCCCGCACCGACCTCGAGGCCGGCGGGGTGGTGCTCCTCCTCGGCCAGCGCGTCGCGCTCCTGCTGCACGCGGTGCTGCCTTCGGGGAAGCGGCCGGCGGCCTTCGGCCTGGTCGGCGAGAGCGCCGCCCTGGTGCGCCTGCGCCAGGAGATCGCCCGCCTCGCCGACCTCGACTATCCGGTGCTGCTGCGCGGCGAGTCCGGCACCGGCAAGGAGCTCGCCGCCCGCGCCCTGCACGACGCCGGCCCGCGGCGCGGCCGGCCCTACGTCGCCGTCAACGTCGGCGCGACCCCTGCCGGCGTCGCCGCGGCCGAGCTCTTCGGCGCCGTTCGCGGCGCTTACACCGGCGCCGACCGGCACCGTGACGGCCACTTCCGGCGCGCCGACGGCGGCACCCTCTTCCTCGACGAGATCGGCGAGGCGTCGGCCGACGTCCAGGTGCTGCTGCTGCGCGCCCTCGAGAGCCGCGAGATCCAGCCGGTGGGCGCCGCCGAAGCCGTCGCCGTGGACGTGCGCCTGGTCTCCGCCACCGACGCCGACCTCGAAGCGCAGATCGCCCTCGGCGAGCTCCGCGCGCCGCTCTACCACCGCCTGTCGACCTGCGAGCTCGAGCTGCCGCCGCTGCGCGAGCGGCGCGACGACGTCGGCCGGCTGTTCTTCCACTTCCTGCGCCAGGAGCTCGCGGCCGTCGGCGACGAGCACCGGCTCGACCCGGGCGGCGAGCCGTGGGTGCCGGCAGAGCTCGTCGCCCGTCTCGCCCGCTGCGACTGGCCGGGCAACGTCCGCCAGTTGCGCAACGCCGTGCGCCAGATCGTGGTCGCGAGCCGCGGAGAGAGCGAGCTTCGGGTGCCCGCCGCCGTCGAACGGCTGTGGCGCGAGCCGTCGGCGTCACCCGCGGCCGCGGAGTCCGTGGCCGCGACGGCAGAGGCCGCGGCCTATCGCCAGCCTGAGGACGTCAGCGAGCCGGAGCTCCTCGCGGCGCTGCGCGAGCAGCGCTGGAACGTCGGCAAGACGGCCGCCGCGCTCAACGTCTCGCGGACGTCGCTCTACGCGCTGATGAACCGTTGCCCGCGGGTGCGCAAGGCCGGCGACCTGAGCCGCGAGGAAATCGCCGACGCCTCGAGCCGTTGCCAGGGCGCTCTGCCCGCCATGGTCGACCTGCTCGAGGTGTCGCGTCGCGGCCTGCAACTGCGGATGAGCGAGCTCGGCCTCGGCGCGGAGTAGGCCTCGGGGCTCTCGAACGGGGGGCGATCTCACCCGCCGTCTTCGAGCTCTTCGCGGTCCAAGACCTCGTCGAGCGACGTGGCGGTAACGGCTCGGCGCAGCCAGCGACCCAGCGACTCGGGATCGCGCGCGCCGAGGATCCTCTGGCGTGCCGCCTCCGGGACGTCGACGCCGCGGACGGCGAGGATGGTCAGGATGTCTTCGGCGCGTCCCTCGGCACGTCCCTCGTCACGTCCCCGGCGACGGCTCTTCTCCTTCATCTCGACGATGGCGGGATTGCCCTTGGCCTCCAGCGCCAGCGCCACCGCCACGTCCGCCCGCGCCGCGTCGAGCAACGCCGCCACCTCGAGCGGAAGCGCCAGGCAGCGGTCGTGGATCCTATGCTTCGGATCGAGAGGGCGCCATATCTCCTCCGCCTCGTCCCACTCACAGACCTTGCCCTTGCGCACGAAGATCCCGATCTGACGCCGCACGCCGCGGGCGGCGAACCCGCGCGCCCGTTCTTTGACCCTGCCGGGCGCACGCTTGTGGACGATCTCGAAGACCAGCTCCTCCAGATACCGCCTGTCCGTCTTCGGATCGATCCCCTCTTTGCGCACGCAGGTGTCGCTGGCGTACTCGTCGTCCTTCGAGACCCGGGTCTTCAGGTCCGAGGCCCCCACGTAGCCCTCGCGCACGTGGGCGCCGATCAGGTAGTCGAGGCGCAGGTGGGGCTCGGCGTGCTCGGCGTCCGCCGGCATCGCCACGATCCGCTTTCCCCCCACCCGCTCGTAGCGGGTGATCTCGGGAGGATCGAGGTACTCGTCCACCGGCGGCCACTCGTGCTCGGCCGGCAGCCGCAGGGCGCTCGCGCCCGAGGACGCTCCGGGAGCGAGGATCATGGGAGCGTCGGAAGGCTTGTCCATCGCTCGACGATACCACGGTGCTCGGACGCTCGCGACGGCGGCTCCGCCCCGGGCCTCGCAGCCGTCGGCGACTGTTGATAGAGTCGCGGTATGGATCCCAAGCACGATGCTCCGATGATCCTCGCCCCCGGCCGTTCCTCCTCCGGTGCCCGGCGGATGTACCTGCCCGGCGAGAACGATTGGCCGCCGGTGGACGAGTACCTCGATCCTCCCGAGATCACGCGCTACGAACGCGTCGATGGGCGGCGGCAGATCGCCTTCCCGGCCACGGCGGAGCACGGCGATCCCCATTTCCGCCTCGACCAGTTGCTGGGCGCCCACCTGGCCCCGGGCTACGTCGGCTCCGTGGACCTCAAGACCCGGGTGTCCGAGGAGCAGGAGTTCGCCAGCGACACCTGCGTGCGCCGGGAAGGGATCGATCCCGAGACCGACGCCCGCTACCTGGAGGAGCTCGTCTTCGAGGTGGTCTACGCGCGCTCGGCCGCGGACACGGACAGCCGCGCCAGGGCCTTCGCCGAGCGCGGGGTGCGGCGCCAGGTGGCGATCTTCGTCAAGAGCGGTGAGGTCAAGGAGTGGTCGACGGCGAAGATGGGCTGGCGTGTGCTCGACAAGCGGCGCAGCCTGCGCGACCCGTGTCTTGTCCGGCCGCTGCCGCTGCGCGCCCTCTTCAGCGCCGCCGAGGCGGAGGTCGAGACCGTCCTGGCGCTCGAGGCCAAGGGCAATCCGGCCATCGTCCGGTTGAAGGAGGAGAGCAAGGAACAGGGCCGCGTCGAAGGGGAAGCGCGAGGACGCGCCGAAGGGGAAGCGCGAGGACGCGCCGAAGGGGAAGCGCGAGGACGCGCCGAAGGGGAAGCGCGAGGACGCGTCAAAGGTCGCGCCGAAGCTCTCCTGACGTTTCTTGGGATACGCGGTCTCACTCCTACCGTAGAGGTACGCGAGCGAGCTCTCGCGACCACCGACCTGGGAACCCTTGACCGATGGCTGCACTCGGCCGCCACCGCCTCTTCCCTCGACGAGGTATTCGGCGACGAGAGCGGATGAGCGCAAGGCCGCGCGCCGTCGGCGAGACCAGAAGGATCCGGCGGGGCAAGCCCAAACGGGCGATCGAGCTCGCCGCCCGCGCGCGTCCGCGCCGTCCTGACCCGCCGCTCTCGACGCGTCTGGCCGTTCGCGCCGTCTCCACCCCCCTCACGTCGACGATACCGCGCGTTCGCGTCGTCTTGACCCGCTCGAGTCGACGATGCTGCGCGTCCGCGCCGTCTTGACCGGCTCGAATCGCCGCTGCTGCGCGTCCGCGTCGGTCTCGACCAGCTCGAGTCGACGATCCCACGCGTCCGCGCCGTCTCGAACCGCTCGAGTCGACGCGACTGGGCGTCCGCGCCGTCTTGACCCGCTCGAGTCGACGCGTCCGCGCGTCCGCGCTGTTTCGACCTCCCTCGGATCGACGCTACTGCGCATCCGCGCCGTCTTGACCCGTTTGGATCTCCTCCTGCTGCGCGGCCGTCCGCCGGCCGGTGCGCTTCAACCATTCGACGTTCCTGTAGATCGGATCCGCCGGATCCGCCACCCGCCCGTCGGCGAACGCCGCGGCCAGCTCGCGCACGGCCGCGGACAGCGGCAGCGCGGGCCGGTAGCCGAGGAGACGCGCCACCTTCTCGCCCGACAGACGGTAGGAGCGCCGGTCGTCGGTGGGCACGGTGCGGATCGGCAGCTCGGGGTCGATCTCGCCGCGCACCAGGCGCGCCAGGTCCATGACGGTGGAGCTCTCCCTGATGACGTTGAACGCCTGGCCGTTGACCAGCTCCGCCGGCGCCTCGAGCAGGCGGACGTAGAAATCCGCCAGGTCCCGGACGTGGACGTTCGGGCGCTCCTGGTCGCCGCCGAAGACGCGGATCTCGCCGCGCGTCAGGGCGTGCTCGGTGAGGATGTTGATCGTCAGGTCGAGGCGCAGGCGCGGCGAGAAGCCGCAAACCGTGGCGGCGCGCACCGACACGCCGCAGAAGCGGTCGTCCGCCAGGGCGTTCAGGATCTCCTCGCCCTCGGCCTTGTAGCGCGCGTAGAGGGTCAGCGGCGCGAGCGGCAGGTCCTCGGTGACCTCGCGCTCCTCCTTGATGCCGTAGACGCTGGCCGACGACGCGTAGAGCAGCCGCCGGACGCCCGCCGCCTTGGCCTGCTCGAAGAGCACCGCCAGGGCGTCGCGGTTGACCGCGCGGGTCAGCTCGGGGTCGAGCTCCGAGCTGGGGTCGTTGGAGATCGCGGCGAGGTGGATCACGGCGTCGAAGCCGCCGCGGAGGACCTCGCGCACCGCCGAGCCGTCGCGCAGGTCGGCGTCGACCAGCCGCAGGCCGGGGTCGTCCGCGACCGCGTCGAGGGAGCGCCGCCCGAAGAGGAAGCTGTCGAGCACCGTGACCTGGCGGCCGCGGGCGAGGAGCTCGGGCACCAGCACCGAGCCGACGTAACCGGCGCCGCCGGTGACCAGAATCATCGCTCGGCACTCTATCGCAGGGAATAGGATGAGGCATGGCCGACCCGACGACCGCCGCCGCCCCGGACGCCGCGGGCCCGGCGATCTCGGCCGCGCGCCGGCCGCGGTGGGCGCTGGCCGTGCAGGCGGCGGCGCTCGCCGTCCTCCTCGTCCTGGTGGTGCGGTACGTCGACCGCGAGCAGCTTCGGCCGGCCTTCGAGAGCGTCTCCCCGGCGTCGTTCTGCGTCTTCGTGGCGCTCATGTTCACGGTCCGCATGCTGGCGGCCTGGCGCTGGCTGGTGGTGGCCCGCGACCACCTCGGGCTCGAGGGGCTGAGCTTCGGTTTCCTGCTGCGGGTGGAGCTGCTGGCGGACTTCGCCAACGTCTGGCTGCCCTCGCTGGTCGGCGGCGAGGCGGTGCGGGTCTGGCAGGTGATCCGGCGCACCGGGCAGCGCAAGCTCGGTCCGGGCTCGGTCGTGCTCGACCGCATCGTCGGCTCCGTCACCCTGGTGATCGCCTGCCTGCCGTTTCTGGCCGTGCTGGCGGTCAGCTCGCCGTCGCTCGAGCTTCCCGCGTTGGCCGTCCACCCATGGGCCGCGGCGCTGGCGGCCCTCGCCGCCGCCGCCGGCGCCGTGACGGCGGTGCGTTACGTCGCAGCGCTGCGGGGCCTGGCGCGGCGGGTGCTGGCGTCGGCCGTCCGCAGCCGGTTCATGGCGGTGCCGGCGTTGATCTCCCTGGGCGCTTATCCGCTGATGGCGGCCGCCCACTATCTCGGCGTGCCGGAGCTCGCGGCGCGCTCGTGGTTGGTGGCCGCCACCGTCGCGATCCTGCCCCGGCTGGGGCGGGCGATCCCGCTGTCGGTCTTCGGAGTCACGGCGGTCGAGGGGGTCATGTTCGCCGTGGGCAGGCTGTTCGACGTCGACGCCGGGACGATGCTGGTAGTGATCGCCTTGAACCTCGCCGCGCGCTATCTCGGCGCCGCCGCCGGCGCCGCGGCGGAGATGAGCCTCCACGGCCTGCGGTTCTTCCGCGACCTGCGCGCCTCGCGCCTCGTCACCGGCGGCCGGTGACGAGGGTGGGGCTTACCGGGTAGAGCCAGCGCGGCACGACGAGCCACGGCAGGCCGATGACGGGCTGGATGAGGTCGCCGGCCCGGGGTTCCGGCGCCCACACGGCGGCCGCCTCGACCTCGGTGAAGCCCAGCTCCCGCAGGGCCGACTCGTAGAAGGAGACCGAGTGCATGACGACGAGGGGGATGCGCGCGGCGGCGAGCGCCAGACGGGTGAGCGGAGAGACGGCGAGCTCGAGCGCGTAGAGCCAGGGGCGGACGCAGAACTCGCTGATCCACAGCCGGCCGCCCGGCCTGAGCACGCGGGCCGCCTCGGCGAGGGCCCGCCGGGCCTGGCGGCGCGCCGCCCAGCCGTGGCTGGCGGCGAGGTGGTGGAGCACGAGGGGGAGCACCACGTGGTCGAAGCTCGCGGGGTCGAAGGGGAGGACACGGGCGTCGCAGCGGACCGTCGTCAGCCCTTTCGCCGCCCAGTGGCGCAGCATTCCCAGCGACCGGTCGGCCACCGTCACCGCGCCGGCGACGGCCGCGGCGTCGGCCTGCGCCCACAGACCGCCGGCGGCCAGCACGCGTCCGCGCAGCTCCCGCTGGAGCCGCGCCGCGCTCACCCGGTGAAAGGGCCACATGCCGCCCCGGCGGCTGGCGTGGTAGTCGCCGGCTTGCTGGTCGAAGAACCGCGCCGAGGCTTCGGTCATGGGCCTGCGCAGCCCTTCACCACCCGCTCGCGGTAACGGGCGACCGAGCGCGCGCCGCGGGCGACGTCGCGGACCGCCCGCAGCACCGAGCCCGGGCGGATCGCTTTGGAGGCGCCGCGGGCGCGCCCGCGGGCCGCGAAGGCGACCTCGCCGATGCGCACCTGCGGCCAGCGAAGCTGCGCCTTGGCGATCGCCTCTGCCATGAAGGCGTGGCCGCTCGAGACCACCTCGAGCCCCTTGAAGACCTCCACGCGGTATATCTTCATGCCGTTCAGGTAGCGCCATTGGAAGCCGTAGAGCAGGCTGACGATCCGCGTGAAGGCCCACGACGCCAGGCGTCGGCGGAAGGTGCGGATCACCGGGTTCTGCAGGTACCCCAGGATGAGGTCGTAGCGGTCGCGGACGGCGAGGAAATTGTCGATCGACTCGAAGGTCAGCTCGTGGTCGCCGGGCAGCGCCGTCACCCAGGAGCCGGCCGGCACCTCGTCGTAGGCGCGGATCACGCTGCGCCCCATGCCGAGGTTGCGGTCGTTGACGATCAGGCGGCAGTTGGCGTGGGCGGCGGCGAGCTCCTCCATGCGCCGCCGGGTGCCGTCGGTCGAGCCGTCGTCGATCAGCAGCACCTCGACGTCCACCGGCAGCGACGGCGCGTGGCCGAGGATCTCCGCCACCGTCGGCGCGATCCCTTCCTCCTCGTTGCGGCAGGGAATGACGACGGTGAGAAGCTCGCGATCCATGCTCGTCCCCGCTCCGCAGCCCACGGAGCGCGACGCACTCTATCCCAGAACGCGGCCGTCCCGATGGATGGCGTAACATGCCGGCGTACTCGGGAGGCCGCCGTTGGACGCCGCCGACTTCTTCCGCTCGGTCTACGAAGACAACCGCGACCGGCCGCGCCGCCTGCGGCGGCGGCCGGCGATCGATCTGGCGCTCTACGCCGTCAACGCCGCGCTCGTCCCCCTCGAGCGGCGGCTGGTGCGGCGGCGGCGCGGCGCGCGCTGGCCGATCGCCTTCATCGTCGGCCCGCCGCGCGCCGGGACCACGCTGCTCTACCAGCTCCTGGCGCGCTACCTCGAGGTCGGCTACCCGAGCAACTTCACGGCGCGGTTCTGGCGCGCGCCGGTGGCCGCCGCCCTCCTCGAGCGCCGACTGAGACGACGACCGGTCCCGCTCGAGTCGGACTACGGGCGCACCCGCGGCGCGGCCTCGCCGCACGAGCTCGGCTGGTTCTGGCGTCATCGTCTCGACCTCGGCACCCGCGACGCCCTGACCCCCGCCGAGCTGGCGCGCGCCGACGCCGGCGAGCTGCGCGACGAGCTGGTGGCGCTCGCCGACGTCTTCGGCGGCCCCTTCGTGTGGAAGAACGTCAACGCCACCGCCTACCACGCGCGTTGGCTCCACGAGCTCCTGCCCGACGCCCGCTTCATCCGCATCCGGCGCGAGCCGCTCGCCGTGGCGCTCTCCATCCTGCGGGCGCGCCGGCACCACTACGGCGATCCTGGGCGCTGGTGGTCGATCCGGCCGCGCGACGTCGACGCCTGGCGCTCGCGGCCCTGGGCCGAGCAGATCGCGCACCAGATCGCCGACGTCGAGGGCGCCCTCACGGCGCAGAGCGCCGAGCTTCCGGCGCCGGCGGTGGCGTGCCTGGGCTACGAGGAGCTCGTCGCCGACCCCCGCGGCTGGATTCGCACCCTGGCCGGTTTCCTCGGCGCCGCCGTACGCGACGCGGCGGCGCTCGAGGCCCTCGAGCTCGCCCCGCGGCCCGCTCCCGAGGCGGACCCGCGGGAACGCGACGCCCTCGAGCGGGCGCTCGCGGCGCAGAGAGGGGACGGGCGGTGATCGAGACCACGACCTCGCCCGGCCGTTGGGACGACTGGTGCCGGGAGGTGGGGCTGGGCGACGTCTACTACGACCTGCGCTACCTGGAGATCTGGGAGACGTGGGAGGGCGGCGAGGCGGTGGGGATCCGTTTCGTCGACGCTCTGGGCACGGTGCTCTACCCGCTGCTGCGCCGGCCCCTCGACGCCCTCGCCGGCGGCGCCGGGGCGGTGGACGTGCGCACGGCCTACGACTTCGGCGGCCCGCTGGCCTTCGGCGAGCGCCCCGCCGAGCTGCTCGCCGCTTTCGACGACGCGTGGACGCAGGAGGCGCGGCGCTGGGGCGTGGTCAGCGAGTTCTGCCGTCTCCACCCCTTTCGCTGCCGCCGGCGTCCGCCGGCCGCCAGCTTTCACGCCGACAACTACGTGCTGGAGCTCTCGGGGTCGCGGGACGAGGTCCTCGCCCGCCTCCACCGCAGCCACCTCCGCGACCTGCGGCGGGCGCGCCGCGGGCCTCTTCGCGCCCGGGTCGAGCGCTCGCCCTCGCCGGCGCGCGTCGACGCTTTCGCGGCCCTCTACGGCGAGACCATGGAGCGCCGCGGGAGCGACCCTTTCTACCGTTTCCCCCGCCGACTGCTCGAGCGTCTGCTCGGGCTCGACAAGGTCTCCCTGGTGGCCGTGGACGACGCGCAAGGTCCGGTGGCGATGGCGCTCTTCCTGGCCAGCGGCCGCGAGCTCTTCTACTTCCTGAGCGCTTCGTCGCCGCGCGCGGCGCACCACACGCCGGGCGCCCTGCTGCACGACGAGGCGCGTCGCTTCGCGCTCGCGCAGCGGTGCGAGCACATACACTACGGCGGCGGCGGCGAAGGCGTGCGCCGGTTCAAGAGCCGTCTCGCGGATTCCAAAGTGCCCTATTACGTCGTCCGTCGCGTCCACGATCCGGCGACCTACGCGCGCCTGGTGAGCGCCAACCGTTGCGAGCACGAGACTGTCTTTCCGGCGTACCAAGGACTGTTGGCGGCGAGGAGGCCCGGCGCATGAGCAGGCGCGCCGCGGGGCGTCCAACGAGACTGCTCGCCTACGCGCTGTGGGGCACCTTCTTCATCTACGCCCTGGTCCTCCTGTGGGCGCAGTCGTGGAACCGTCCGTTCCAGGTCGACGAGGTCGAGCACGTCCACGCCGCCTACAACGTGAGCATCGGCAAGCTGATCTACGAGGACTTCCGCCAGACTCACAACCCCCTCCTCTACTTCGTGCTCGGGCCACTGGTCGACCCGGGGGACCCGGTGGGCACCTTCCGCCGTGCCCGGAGCTTCACGACGGCGCTCCTGATGGTCCACGTCGCTCTCTGCGGCCTGTGCGCCTGGCGCCTCGCCGGCGCCGCCGGCGGCCTGCTGGCGGCCGGTCTCGCCCTGGTGCACACGACCTTCGCGGAGCGCGGGCTCGAGGTCCGTACTGACGGCCCGATGGCGCTGTGCGTGACGGCGGCGCTGTGGGTCGAGCTCTCCGGGCTCGAGCGTCTCAGGCGCTACTGCCTCGAGGCCCTGCTGCTGGCCGTCGCCTTCCTGACTACCAACAAGGCCAGCTTCGCCTGCTTCGCTTTCGGCTGCCTGTGGCTTGCCGCCGCCGCGCGGCACCGCCGCTTCCGCCTGGTGGCGCTGCCGATGGCGGTATGGATACTTCCCCTGGCGCTCGCCGCCGCCGCGATGGCGGCGGCCGGCAATCTCGAGGAGTGGGTGGCGCTGAACTTCGTCTCGGCCTTCGACGACGTCACCCGCGCGGCGCCCCACTCCCAGGGCTTCGACCTCGGGCCGGCCGCCAGGCACCTGGCACGGGAGAGCGGGCGCAACCTCCTCTTCTGCGTCCTGGCGGTGGCAGGCGGGCTCGTGGCGGCGCGCCGCGGCCTCGTCTTCCCCGTCTTCCTGGCCGCGGTGCTCTTCGCCTCGATCTGGCTCAACCCGTTTCCGTATCCCTACTTCCACGTCACCGCGCTGCCCGCGTCGGCGGTGCTGGCGGGGGTCGCCGGCGCCCGCCTCTGCGGGGCTCTGAGGCTCGCACCGGAGGCCACGCCGAGCCTCTTCCTGGCGCTCGCCGTGCTGGCCGGTGCCGCGGCCCAGAGCGTGCCCTTCCTGGTCGGGCGCGCGGCGCCCGGCGATCAGCCGCAATTCGAGGCCCTGCGCGAGATCCGGCGCGTGACCGAGCCCGACGACGCCGTCTTCGACATGGTGGGCCTCTACTTCCGCCCCGACGCTTCCCGCGTCTATCTCATGACCGGCGTGACCCTGCAGCGCTACCGTCGCGGACGCTTCCCCAGGATCGCCGACGAGCTGCGGCGAAGCCAGGCCGTGGCCTTCGTCTACAACTACCGGATCGGTTGGCTCACCGGCGAGGAAAAGCGGTTCCTGGAAGAGCACTTCACCCACTACGACGGCAACCTGTCGCTGCTCGGCAGCATGCTGCCGATCGAGCCCGGCGAGAGCATGACCTTCGAGGTCCTGAAGGCGAAGCCGTTCCGCTACGACGGCCGCGGCGCCATCCTCGTCGACGGGCGCCCGTTCCGCCGCGGCTGGCTCGAGCGCGGCCCGCACGTGGTGACGCGCGTCGAGCGTGCCGGCCGCGACCGGCTGATCATGGACACCCCGCCGCCGATCCCGTGGCCGCCGCGTCCCCCCGTCGAGCTCTACGACGTCTTCCGGTAGAATCGCGCGCCGATGGCAGCGCCTGAGACCACCGCCACGCAGCGGTTCCTCCACCTGGTGACGCTCTGCGCCTTCGCGCTCGCCCAGCCCCTCTTCGACCTGCTGTCGCGCCACGTGCCGTTCCTCGTCTTCCACCGGGTCGGGCCCGGCGAGCTCTACCTGCTCGCCGCCGGCCTCCTGGTCCTGCCGCCGGTCTTCTTCCTTGCCCTCGAGCTGGCCGGCGGGGCGCTGCGCCCCGCGCTCGGCACGGGGCCGGCAATGGGGACGACGGCACTGGGGCGGCTTCCATCAGCGCGACCTGGTGCACCTCGGACATCCTACGTATCCCGCTGCTGGTCAAGGCGCCGCGTCAACGCGCCGGAGCCGTCAGCGAGGTCTCCGTCCGCTCGGTCGACCTGCTGCCGCGACGGCGATGGCTGGGGCATTTTCTCGGGCTTCGTGCCGGAGACCTGGATCACCGAGGGGCGCAATCCCGTCGCGTTCTTCCTCGTCCGCGGCGGCCCGCGGGAGCCCCGGCTGGCGCGGGTGGACGTTCGCTGCCACGGCCGCCGCTGTCATGGATGACGGCCGACAAGCATGACGGCACCCGGTCGTGTCATGGTTGTCGACCGACAAACGTGGCTCGCGTCGAATAGCGCAGGGTTTGAACCCTGCGTCGGGCGCGGTGTCCGGCGGCCGTGCAAGCAGCTCCGGGTTGAAACCCGGAGCTATACGCGGTCGTCCCTTCGGGACGAGGAGTGGCGGCAACAGGACGGTGAAACGATTTGTTCCTTGGGAGCTTCCGCGCGTTCGAGCAGCTCCGGGTTGTGGAAGGTGGACCCTTCCTGGATGTTGCTGCGCTCCACGGTCCCCGTTGTTCCGCCGTCCTGGGGTCGTGCTGGTCCGTCTCGCCGGCGAGCCGTCGGCGGCATCCCTCAGGCATGGCCTACGATCGCACTTGGCCTTGCGCTCGGAGCGCAGGAGATGGGACGTCGGCGAGAGCCGCGTCGATCTCCCTACCCGACGAACACGCCGAGCCGCGATCGGCTAGAATCGCCCGTATGTCGAGAGCGGGTCTCGCCGTCGTCCTGATCGCGGCTCTGCCGGTCGGCAGCCTGGGTAGCGCCTGGTGGATGGCGCCGCGCCTCTACGAGGACGACCTCGCCACGGCGTTTCCCCACCGCGAGGCCGAGTGGACCGGCTCGACGACCTGCGAGTCGTGCCATCCCGACCACTACGCCTCCTGGCACCGCACCTTCCACCGCACGATGACCCAGGAGGCGACGCCCGAGACGGTGCTCGGCGCCTTCGACGGCCGCCGCCTGGTCTTCGGCTTCCGCGACGCCGCCGGCCGCCAGGTGACGGCGCGGCCCTCAAGCTCAGTCCCAAGTGGTATACTAATCCTATGTCGCAGGCCGTGGCCACGGAGCCGATTCCTATCGTGAAGGACTCCGACGACGTCCTACGCGTCGGTGGCACCCGCGTTCCCCTCGAGACCGTGGTGACGGCGTTCGACCTCGGCGCGACCCCTGAAGAGATCGCCCAGGACTACCCGGTCCTGCGTCTCGACGACATCTACGCGGTCCTCACCTACTACCTCCGCCATCGGGAGGAGGTCCAGGATTACCTTCGGCAACGCCAGCGGCTGGCAGACTCGACCCGTCGAGCTGTGGACCAGCGGTTCAGCCAGGCGGGCCTCAAGGAACGGCTCCTGCAGCGGCTTGGCCGTCAGATGGCGGCTCAGGGAGGCTGACGGTGCTGCTCGCGGCCGACGAGAACTTCAACGGCCGTATCCTCCGGGCCCTCCAGCGACGACTGACCGATCTCGACATCGTCCGAGTGCAGGACACCGAGCGATCCGGCAAGGCGAAGAGCGCCGAATTCCAGGTCGTGGCCTACGCGGGCTACCAGGGCGAGCAGGAGCCGCTCTTCCTCGTCCGCGGCGACGAGCGCCTCGGCGTCGAGATCCGCGGACGCTGGCGCGAGCCCGACGCCCGGTGCTTCCGCGTCGACGCGGGCGGACGAGTCTACCTGCTGCGCTGCCGCCTGCCCGAGCTCGAATGGATCGTCGAAAGCCCGAAGGGCGTCAGCCGGTAGCCGGGGATTTCAATCGGGTGCAAACGCTCTCAATGCAAGCCCTTGGTCTACGTAACTCGTTGACATAAGGACTGTTACGGTACGATCTCCTGATTCTCAGGACGCATCGAGGGGGTT
>Ga0299906_10000200_pt1 | contig 60629 bp, 45 predicted proteins | sample RVTome_14_FD_200259 | JGI IMG/M metagenome (GOLD analysis project Ga0299906, IMG submission 200259) | Soil microbial communities from uranium-contaminated site in the Upper Colorado River Basin, Wyoming, United States - RVT145D125 (version 2) ...
GACGCGGCCAACTCCTTGAGCTCGTCCAGAGGAAGGAGCATGGCGACGAGCTCGGGCGTCCGAGTGGTGAAGGCGAAGTACTGGCTGAGGAGCCGGAGGTAGAAGGTCTTCGCGAAATCCGTCTTGGTGAGGCGCTCCTCCGGGATGCGGTAGTAGAAGGGGACGAGCTGGGGGTCGTTGCGGGTGTAGAGGATGTTGAAGAAGCGCTGGAGCAGCGCCGTCTTGCCCTTCTTGCGCCGCGACAGGATCCCGGTCGACTTCGAGATCCGCTTCTTGACGCCCGCGGCCCAATCGAGGAGGCGCGCCATCTCCACTTTGCGGCCTACGAACAGGTCCGGATCGCCGATCTCTTCGGCCAGGGCATAGGTCAGATCCGACATCAGGTCTCCGGGGCTGGCGTGGGTGGAACTGCCAGCCAAGCGTACCACGCCTTCGTCGACCAGGACGGCGACCGCCAAGCCGGTTGCGGCTTCCTGTAGCATAGCCGCATGGCAAGGAAGCGCCCCAAGCTGGACGGCCGATCCGCCCTCGTCAGACGCGACGGCGTCCTCGCTCTGACCTTCGTCAACACGGGCTCTCGGCGTTCCCGCCGTCTGCGGGACTACGCCGACCTGCTGGCGTGGTCCGTCGAGCACGGGTCCCTGACCGCCGCCGACGCGAACCGTCTCGAGCAGGTCGCCGCCGAACGGCCGCAGGACGCCGCCGCCGGCTTCGCCGCCGCCGAGGAGCTGCACGCTCTGCTGTCGACGATCATGAACGGCCGCGCCGACCGCAAGCTCCCGACGTCCCAGGCCGTCCGCGAGCTCAACGCCCTCAGCGAGCGGACGGCTCCGCGCCGGATCCTGGTGAGGAGTGCCGGGAAGCTGGGATGGCTGTGGCCGGACGACCGTGAGCGGGACCTCTACCGCCCGCTGTGGTCCGTCGTCCTGTCGGCGACGGACCTCCTGACCTCGGACGCTTTCGGCACGGTGAGACGCTGCGCCGGCGAAGGCTGCGACGTCCTCTTTCTGGCCATCGGTCAGGGACGTCCGCGCCGGTGGTGCAGCGACAGGTCCTGCGGTTCTCGCGCGCGGTCGCGACGGCATTACCAGCGCGTGACCAAGCCGCAGAGGAAGGCCAGGGTGGAGAATCGGAAGCGTGCGCGGGAAGTCAGCGTTCCGAGCCGGCCGGAGCGTGTCGATCCGGCAGCGGAGGAATCCCGCGAAGGACCGGCACGCATGGATTCAACGACAATAGGCGTCGATGAGTGTTGAATCTGGTCTGTGTGGACGGTTCGACGCACTTATAAGCGTTGAACTGCTTCGGTGTGGACTATTTGACGGTATTATAAGCGTTGAACTGTTCATGTGTGGACTATTTGACGCACTTATAAGCGTTGAACCGTTCCGGTGTGGACGGTTTGACGGACTTATAAGCGTTGAACCGTTCCGGTTCTGACGTTTAAAAAATTCTATAAGCGTTGAACCGTTCCGGTTTTGACGTTTAAAAAATTCTATAAGCGTTGAACAGTTCCGGTTTTGACTGTTAAAAAGTTCTATAAGCGTTGAACCGATCCGGTTTTGACTGTTAAAAGATCCTATAAGCGTTGAAGCGTTCCGACGGCCAGGCGGTTGAAGCCGGGTCGACATCCCCGGCTTGTTTAGCTGCCGCCACCAGCAGTGTCTCCTTCCCTCGCTTCTCTTCCGCGCGGGCGCAATGGCCAGCGTGCATGCGTCCGCTGCTACACTCCCTCGACCGTGAGCACCAACGCCACCTACCTGCGCCGCGGCGCCCTGACCCTCGGGGCGGTGACGGTCGGCGGCTATCTGGCGGACTACGGCTTCAACCTGGCGCTGACGCGCTTCCTCACCCCCCACGAGTACGGCGACTTCCGGGTCGCCTTCGCGTTCGCGTTCTTCTTCGGCCTGGCGGTGCTGCTCGGCGGCGACCGGGCGGCGCCGATGGTGCTGGCGCCCTGCCTGGAGCGCGGCGAGACGCGCAAGGTCTGGGAGTACCTGCGCTTCTACCTCGTCAACGCGTGCGCGTTGTCCCTGGGGCTCGCCGCCGTCGTCTGGACGGCGAGCTGGCTTCACGTCGGCTCGTCCGATCCACGGCACCATCACCCGCTCGCCTGGGTCGTCGTGGCGGTGCCGATCAACGCCGCGGGCGCGATGGTCAGCCGCACCCTGCAGGCGGCGCGGCGGCCGTCGCTGGCCGCCCTTCCCTGGCGGATCGGGCTGCCGCTCGTCGAGATCGCGCTCTTCGCCCTCGTGATCGCCACCCACGGCCGGCTCGGCGTCGAGGAGGCGGTGGCGATCGCCGTGGCCGCGGTGGCCGCGGTCGCGGGCGCGCAGTGGGTATGGGTGCGGCGGCTGCGGCTGGTCGAGCTCGCGCGCGACCGCGCCTTCCGCGAGCCGCGGGGCTGGCTGGGCGCGTCGCTGCCGATGATGGGCTCGTTCCTGGTCGCCCTCGCGCTCAACCAATCCGACCTCTATTTCCTCGAAGCCCTGGGCGACGACGCCGAGGTCGGCCACTACGCGGCGGCGTCGACCGCGGCCCACGTGCTGGTGCTCGTCCAGACCACCGTCGTCGGCCTGGTCGCGCCGCTGGCGCGGCCGGCGATCGAGAAGGGGAAGGAAGCGTCGCGCAGCACCTACCGGCAGGGCCAGTCGCTGATGCTCTGGGCGCTCATCCCGGTCGCCTCGGTCCTCGTCGTGGCGGGACGGCCGATCCTCGCTCTCTTCGGCCCGGAATACGTGGCGGCGCACGCGGTGCTCGAGCTGCTGGCGCTGGGCAACCTCTCATGGGCCGCCGTCGCCCTGGCGAGCCTGTGGCTCCAGTACCGGGGCCGCGCCGCGGGCGTCCTCGCGATCTCGATCGCCACGCTCGTCGTCGACTCCGGCCTCAACCTCTTCCTGATCCCGCGCTACGGGATGACCGGCGCCGCCGCCGGGACGGCCGCCACTCTCTCCGCGACGGCGTTGGCGATCGTGCTCGTCCACCGGCGCGGCCGGGAGTAGGAAAAGCGTCGTGGAGTAGACTCCCTCTCAAGAGGAGGCAGCCATGAAATCGACCAAGTTGTTCGTTTGCGTCCTCTGGGCGACGGTCATCTCGACCCCTACGTTCGCCCAGGAGTGGGCCGTCGAACGGCTGGACGCGTCGCCGCGCCACCACGAGTGGGTGGACGTGCCCGCCGGCGAGGGACGGACGGTCCGCAGCTTCGTGGCCTTTCCGGAGAAGTCCGGCAAGACGCTGGCGGTGATCGTGATCCACGAGAACCGGGGGCTCACCGACTGGGTGCGCCTCTTCGCGGACCAGGTGGCCGCCGCCGGCTACCTGGCGATCGCGCCCGACCTGCTCTCGGGCTTCGACGCCGAGCACGCCCACACCGGCGCCTTCGCGACCTCGGACGCCGCCCGCGAGGCGATCTACGAGCTCGACGCCGACCAGGTCACGCGCGACCTCCTGGCGGTGCGCGAGCACGTCAGCGAGCTGCCCGCCGCTTCCGGCGTCACGGTGGTCGCGGGCTTCTGCTGGGGCGGCTCCCGTCCCTTCTGCCAGGCGGTCTGACGCTTGGCGGTGGCGAGCTCCCTCTTGAAGTCGTCCTCGATGGCTTCGATGTTCGCGCGCTCGATCTCCTCCCCATAGATCCGGCGGAAGACCATGGCGAAGATCCGGTCGCTCACGCTCGGCGGCGAGCCGCTTGAGGCGATTGGCCCCGGCGGCGGTCAGGGCCCCGTGATCAACGGACCACGCCAGCAGGTCGGCGTAGTCCTGCAGACGGCGGGAGCGCCGGGAGCCGGTGTTGACGAAGGTCAGGGCGAGGGCGCCGTCGCGTCGTACGAGGGCCGACCGGCCGTCCTGCTTGGCACGCTTCCTTGGCATAGGGCGATCTTATAGGAGAGCGCCGGGCTCCGGACTCCGCACGGCCGCAGAGGAAGTCTGGTATCCTGCCGAAACCCGAGCGCACGCTTCAGTCGGGAGAGCGATTCCCAACGCGGCAATGAATCCCAGCGCGATCATCCCGATGGCAACCTCTCAGCCCCGTGGTGGCGGCCTGGATCCCATGGTTCAGCGACGGCGGGAGGCCCGATGAGCAGACAGGCGCCGGTCGTCGTGTCGATGATCCGGCTCCGGTTCCTCGTCGGCGCCCTCGGAGAACGGCTGCGCTGGTGGCCGAGCCGCTTTACCGACGAGATCGGGATTCGCTGGCTGTCTACCGCTTTCCCCAGAACCGTTCTGCGGGCGAGCCTGGAGTCGGTGACGGCCGTCGCACGCCGCAACCACGACCTGAAGCTCAACCCGGCCAGCGTCCACCTGTTCCGGCTCGGGAACGCGCAGGAGGACACCATCGCCCATCACCTCGCGCAAGGCATCGCCGAGCTCGTCGCACCGCCCGCCTCGGTCGACGAGATTATCACCGCGCTGGATGAGCTGGGCCCTCCAAATGGCGGTGCGCCTCCCGTCGGCCCGTGCTCGCTCGGCAAGGAGCGGCGGACTCGATTCAACGCCGCCGTCGGCGACCTGGCGCGCGTCTACGCCGCCGCGGCGCGAGCCGGCCAGCGCGCCGTCCCATACTTCGAGGTCGGCGGATGAACGCGACGTCCGAGAACCTCGCCCCGTACACCGCGCGGGCGATCAAGGCGACGGGGCTCGTCGACGAGACGAAGGCCCTCCTGCGAGCCTGGGAGCCCGGCGAGTCGGCCGCAGAGCTTCGCCGCCGTGCCCGCGAGGAAGCCCTTCTCGGCAAGGCCACGGCCAGCCGCAGCGACGACGTCGTGGCGCATGCTTTCAATCAGCGCTTCCTCGCCGGCCCCAAGCCGGCCGCCCCTCATATTCAGAGACTCTTGCGAAGCAAGGGGCCGGGCCGCTGGTTCACAGACCTGTGTCTCTTGTATACGGCCCGCGCCGACGTCGTGCTCCGGGAAGCGGTCACCATCTATGCCGCGGAGCGCCGCGCGAGGGGCTGCACCTACGTCGACACGCAGAGCCTCGTCCATTTCATCGAGGACCAGGAGGCCCGCGGCCGGATGGAGCGTCCCTGGTCCGCCGGCGTCAAGGAAAGCGTCGCTCAACACCTGCTCCGGCAGATGACCGACTTCGGTATTGCCGGCCCGTGGCGGCGCGGGGTGCGCGAGCTCCTACCATTCGAGCCTACGGATCTCGCCATCGCCTGGCTCGCCTACGACCTTCACTTCCGTAAGCACTCGGACTCTCGCGTCGTGGGCCATCGGGACTGGCACGTATGGACGCTCGACGAGGCTCGCGCCCGCGCCAGGTTGTCGTTGCTCGCCCGTCCCGGCCTCTGGGAGTTCCAGGCGGCGGGCTCCGTGGTTCAGATCACGTGGGCGTGCGCCACGATGGAGGAAGTGCTCGATGTCCTCGCTCGAAGCGAGCTTCCGTGAGCTGAGCTCGCGCCTCGGCCTGGTGGATCGCATGAATCCGACCCACGCCGACCCCCTCTTCCACTTCGTGTACCCCCCGGAAGAGACCGGCGAGCTGATGCGCTCGCTCCCCCGCTGGCGTGCCCGCCTCGAAAAGGATGGATGGCGGGTACACGTCCGGTCGATCGCCGAAGTGATGTGGAAGGTCATCGACGCCTCGGGACGCTGGGAGACGTGGCTCGAGGTGGAGCCTGATTGCTCGACGGCGGAGGCCGTCGGCGCGGTCCGCGACGCGCTCCGCGTGAAAGAAGGCTCCGGCCAACCCGGTCTCGCCGCAGCCATCCTCGACCTCGTCTCCCGCGGTGAGCGCAATCGGCTGCTGCTGCTCACCGACGCGGCTCTGCTGCACCCGTTCTATCGCGTGAGGGCCATCGAATCGCTGGTGCACGACCGCGTCGCATCGCCCACGGTCTTGTTCTATCCCGGAAAGCGGGTAGGGCAGTTCGGCCTGCGCTTTCTCGGCTTCTACCCCGAAGACGCCAACTACCGGTCGAGCATCGTCGGGGGCGACGCATGACGACGATTCGCGAGCTCTTCTCGGACCAGCGCCCCATCGACCGGCCCATCGAGAAGGTCATCGACTACTCGGCCGACGATCCCGGCCGGCTGGCGCGTGAGATCGACGAGTACGTCGTCACCGAGCGCCTGGCGGAGTCGTTCGGCCGTTTCATCGAGGTCTACGAAGCTGGCGTGCGCCGCGGCGACGTGGCCGAGGTCGGCGTGTGGGTCTCGGGCTTCTACGGTTCCGGAAAAAGCTCTTTCACCAAGTACCTCGGTTTTGCCCTGGAGCCTGAACGGCGCATAGGAGAGCAGACGTTCCTCGACCGGCTGGCCTCTCACTTTCCCGCGACCGACCTCCGACAGCTCTACCGCACGACCGTCGCCAGCTTTCCCGCCACCGTGATCCTCCTCGACCTGGCGCGTGACCAGCTCGTGGAGAGCACGGCGCCCCCGATCACCAACGTGCTCTACGCCAAGGTGCTCCAGCGTCTTGACTACTCCAAGGTGCCCAAGCTGGCCGACCTCGAGGTCAGGCTCGACGAAGAGGGACGGCTCGACCATTTCCGTGCGGCGTACCGCGAGCACTTCCCCGGCAAGGGCGAGTGGGAGGACGTTCACGACGACCCGCTCATCGGTCCCGCGCGAGCGTCCCAGATCGTCACTTCCTTCTTCCGCGACGATTTTCCCACCCCGGAGAGCTTCCGCCAACAGCACTTCCAGGAGCGGCGGTCGGTCGACGAGCTCGCCGACCGCATGATCCGTCTCCTGCGCCGCAAGACGGGGAAGGAGCAGATCGTCTTCATCGTCGACGAGGTCGGCCAGTACGTCGCCCCCCGCACCGACCTCATGCTCAACCTCGACGGCCTCGTCCGCAGCTTCAAGGAGAGAGGCCGCGGCAAGGTATGGCTCGTCGCCACCGCACAGCAGACCCTGACCGAGATCGTCGAGAAGGCCATCCTGAACTCCGCCGAGCTGTATCGGCTGCGCGACCGCTTCCCCATCACCATCGAGCTCTCCGCGGCCGACATCAGAGAGATCACTCACAAGCGCCTCCTCACCAAACGCTCCGACGGCGAACGCCGGCTGCTGGACGCTTTCCGCGCCGAAGGCGAAGGGCTCAAGCTGCAGACCCGGGTCGAGGGCTTCGGCACCAACGGCCCGCTCGACGCCGACACCTTCGCCGCCATGCACCCCTTCCTGCCGGTTTACTTCGACGTGGTCATGGCCCTCATCCGCAGGCTCGCGCGCCGCACCGGCGGCACCGGGCTGCGCTCCGCCATCCGCGTCGTCCAGGACCTCCTGGTCGATGCGATCGCCGATCGACCCTGGAAGACGCTGGCCCGCGCCGACGACCTCTTCGACACCCTCCGCGCCGACATCGACAAGGAGCTCCCGCACGTGGTTGAGGGCGTAGCGCGCGTCGAAAAGCACCGCGAATTCGGCAAGGACCCCCTCGCGGTCCGCGTCGCCAAGGCGATCGCGGCGCTCCAGCCCCTCGACGACTTCCCCCGCACCGCCGGGAACCTCGCCGCCATGCTCTACCCGGCGGTCGGCGCGGTCTCGCTCGTCGATCCGGTACGCAAGGTGCTCGCGAGCCTCGTCGAGACCCGCGAGCTGGGCATCGTCGAGCTGCGGGGCGAGCAGGACACCGACCAGGCCGGCACCGTGGGCTATCTCTTCCTGAGCGACAAGGTACGCCCGCTGCAGCAGGCGCGTGACGCCTACCGCCCGACCGGCGCCGAGAAGCGCCAGCTCGAGATCGGGCTGCTACGCCAGATCTTCGATCCCCAGCCCGAGGTCAGGTTGGCGAACGTGAAGACCGTGCGCGCCGGCCTTTCCCTGAGCAGCACCCCGGTCGCCGGGGAAGGGGGCGACGTCCGCTTCCTGCTCGAGCCGGTGTCGAGCTCCTCCCGCGAGCGGCGGCTCGACGAGCTGAGCAACGAGACCCGCGCCCGGGCCGACTGGCAGTCCACGATCGTCTGGCTCGTAACGCCGCCTCAGGACCTCGACGACCTCCTCTACGAAGCCTGCCGATCCGCGAACGTCACGCGCACGACCTCCGAGCACGACGCCGACCGCGACGTCGCCCAGTACGTCCGCGCCGAGCGACGCCGCCTGGAACGCCTGCGCGAAGCCGCCAGGGCGCGCCTCGCCGCCTCGATGCACGATGGCGCCTTCGTGTTCCGCGGCCTGGACCGGCCGGTCCGCGAGTACGACGGAAACGCGCTCATCGGCGCCTGCAATGCCCTCCTCGAACAGGCCGCGGACGCGGTCTTCCCCGCATTCCGGCACGCGCCGCTCGCCGCCAAGACCCACCAGGCGGCGCGGTTCCTGGAGTGGGAGCGGCCCGACCGCATGCCCGCCGAACGCGACCCGCTCAAGCTGATCGAGATCCGGGCCGGCCAGGCGCGCGTCAGGACCGAGGAGCCGCCGCTGTCCGAAGCGCTGCGCGTCTTCCGCGAGAAGGTGGACGCCGCCGGCACCGGCCGCCTCCAGGGATCCTTCGTGCAGGACCTCTTTGCCGCCGCGCCCTACGGATGGTTCAAAGACACCACCCGCTACCTCTTCGCCGCCCTGCTCGCGGCCGGCGAGCTGGAGGTCCACACCCCCGGCGGCGTCCTGCGAACGCCGGGACCCGGCGCCGTGGAGGCCTTTCGCAACACGGCCTCCTTCAACCGGGTGGGCCTCTCGCCCCGGGGCTCCAAGCCACCCATCGAGGCCCTCGACCGGGCCGCCCGCGTGCTCGAGGGCCTTTTCTCCGTCGAGGTGCTCCCCCTGGAGGACCACGTCAGCCGTGCCGTGAGGTCCGAGGTCCCACCGCTCATGGAGACGGTCGGCTCGCTGCCCGACCGCTTGCGGCTGCTCGGGCTGCCCGGCGAGGAGCGCGCGCGCTCCCTCCTCCAGAGCTGCTCGGACCTGCTCCGAGAAGACGCCGGCGGGGCCGCGAGCATCCTGGGCGCGCCCGAGAGCGGCTTCGCCGCCGATGTCCGCTGGGCGCGCGAGGCCGTCAAGTGTCTCGACCTCGACGGCGAGGAGACCCTCCGCGGCGCCGCCGCGCTTCGCCGGGAGCTGGTCGAGCTCACCGAGCTCTTTCCCGATCTCGGCGACGCCGCGCCCCCCGAGCACCTGCGAGCCATCGAGGACGTCCTGGCGAGCGAGAGCTTCCCGGCCCGCATGGCGGACCTGCGCAGCGCGGTGGCGGCGCTCCGGCCAGCGATCGGCACCGTCTATTCGGAGCGGCGATCCCGGCTCGCGAGCGCCGTGCGGTCCGCACGCGACGAGCTCGAGGCCATGCCTGAATGGGCGGCGCTCGACGAAGAGGACCGCGACGCGGTCGCGACGCGCCTCAATATCGACGACCTGCCGGCGAACCCCGCCGCGGATCGCCTCGCCGCCGACCTGCGCCGCCTGCTCACCCGGGCCGCGCGGCTGGCCGCGGCGCTCGCCGAGGGCAAGGCCGAGGTGCGCCGCCGCGTGCCGGCGAAACCGCGGCGCGAAGCAGACAAGACGGACGCCGCGCAAGTGGTGGTCTTGCGAACCCTGCTGCCCGCATCGGTCCTCGGCGACGTCGCGGCCGTGGAGCGCTGGATCGAGGACCTCCGGCGCCGGCTCGTCGAGCTGGCCGAGCTCGGCCCGGTGCGCCTCGTGGACCGGGAAGACGACTGATGCCGCTCTCTGATGCCGAGCGCAGGACGCTGACCGGAACGGTCGGCCGCTGCCGTCGCCTGCTGGAGGATGAAGCTCACAACCAGCTCGAGGTGATCTATAGGTTCAACCGCGACGGCGTTCCCCGCGCTCTCGACGGGCTCCCGAGCTCATCGATCGAACGGGGCGTCGCCGAAGAGCTGCGCGAGTGGCACCGCCATTTCACGAACCTGGCCCGCGGAACGCCGGCACAGCGCCAGCTCGCCGCCTTGCGAAGAATGGCCGAGGAGACGGCGTTCACCGTCCTGCACCGCCTCGCCGCGATCCGCATGGCCGAGGAACGCGGAGTGCTCCGGCCCTGTCTCAGGGACGGTCTGCGATCCGACGCCTTTCGCCTGTTCCTCCAGTTCTCGGAGGGCGCGCTGGGCCGCGAAGAGGAAGCCTACCGTCTCTTCCTGGAACGCGTGTTCGACGAGATCGCCCAGGACCTGCCTGCGCTCTTCGATCGGCGCGAGCCGCGCTCGCTGATATTCCCGCGCGCGAAGTGTCTCGAAGACGTAGTTGCCGAGCTCACCGTCGCCGATCTCCGCCGTGCCTGGCAGGACGACGAAGCCATCGGCTGGGTCTACCAGGACTTCGATCCGGCCAAGGAACGCAAAGAGCTCCGGCGCGGTAACGACGTCCCTCGCGATTCGACCGACTTGGCGATTCGGAACCAGCTCTTCACGCCGCGGTGGGTCGTCGAATTCCTCACCGACAACACCCTCGGGCGGCTATGGATTGAAATGACAGACGGCGAGACGGAGATCGCCGACGCCTGCGCCTACCTTCTGCGCGCCGACGTGACCTCACGGGTGGCGCCGAAGGACGTGCGCGACATCCGCGTGCTCGACCCGGCCTGCGGCAGCGGCCACTTCTTGCTCTACGCTTTCGACCTCCTGGAACGGATCTACCGCGAGGCCTGGGATCGTCGGATCGGCATCAGCCCCGACCGGAAGCCTCTTTGGGTCGAGTGCCCGGACCGGGAGGCGTTCCTGCGGGAGGTCCCGATGCTGATCCTGCGCCACAACCTCTTCGGTCTGGACATCGATCCCCGGCCCATCCAGGTCGCGGCGCTGGCGCTCTGGCTGCGCGCTCAACGCTCCTGGAAGGACATCCCGCGCCACGAGCGGCCCCGCATCGCCAGGATGAACCTGGTGTGCGCCGAGCCCATGCCCGGCGACCGGGAGCAGCTTGACGCCTTCGCATCAGGGCTCCGGCCGGCGGTCTTGGGAGAGCTCGTTCGCGAGGTCTGGGAGGCCATGCGCCCGGTTGACGAAACGGGGCTGCTGCTGCGCATCGACGAACGGATCCGAACGATCATCGGCGAAGCGCGTGACCGGTGGAACGGCACGACCGGACCCGTGCAGAGCAGTCTCTTCGAGGAGACTCCGAATTGGCCTGGCCGCCGACACGACCTGAGTGATCTGGCCCAGGACGAGGCGGCACGGTTCTGGTCGGTGGCGGAGGAACGGGTCGTGCAGGCGCTCTCGGGATATGCCGCGCAGGCGACGGAGGACGAACGCGTGCTGCGGCGGCTCTTCGCGGAGGATGCCGAGCGAGGCTTCGCATTCATCGATCTCTCTCGAGCACGCTACGATGTGGTGCTGATGAATCCGCCGTTCGGGCAGCCGGCCGAGAGCACGAAGGACGCGCTTGACGAAGCGTACCCGGCGTGCGGGCACGAGATATATGCGATGTTCTTCCAGCGGGCGCTGGAGTTGCTCGAGCCGCACGGCCGGGTGGGCGCGATCACCAACCGGACCTGGTTGGCGCTCAAGACCCTGCGTGGGCTGCGGGAGACCGTGTTCGACAACGCTGGCGCCGTCACGATCGGGGCTGACCTCGGGTACGGCGTGCTCGAGGCAAAGGTCGAGACCTGCGCCGTGGTCGTGGATCACCGGGCCGGACCCGAATTCCCGACCACTTGGGTGCGCCTGCTGAAGACCAAGCGCAAGGACGGCGTGCTGCATGAAGCGTTGCAGGCGGCGGCGAATGGCCGAGAGCACCGCTACGTCTTCGCATCGTCAGCCCGCCGATTCCGCCGGCTGGCTGAGGGGGTCTTTGCCTACTGGATGTCCGACGCCCTGCTGGACCGGTACGCGACATCGCCGACCCTTGAGGCGGCCGTAGGCGATGTGAAGCAGGGAACAGCGACTGCAAAGGATATCCGCTTTCTACGACTGGCCTGGGAAGTCGAGCCTGCGAGAATAAGCCTCGACGCTAAGTGGCCGCGCTTCGCGAAGGGTGGCGAGTACAGGCCCTTCTGGGACGACATTCACTTGGTGCTCAACTGGGAGGACAATGGAGCCGAGTTGACAGCTAGCCCGCGGGCGTACATCCGCAACCCGAGGTATTACGGCCGCAGTGGCGTCACGTGGCCTTTGCGGAATCAGCGCCTGAACCTGAGGGTGTTTCCCGAGGGGTGCTGCTTTTCGCACAAAGGCCCTTGTGCCTTCGCCGTCCGCACCGATCCGAGATGCCTGCTTGCCGTGGCAAACAGTCGTCCCTTGCTGCTACTGCTCGCTGTGCGACTGGGAATAGGAGACGAAGATCCTGCGGCCATCAACCCGGCATTCGAGGTTGGAATCGTCAAGATGCTTCCCTGGCCGGGCCTGAGTGAGCAAAACGCGCAGGACCTCAGCGGGTCCGCCGTGGAGGCTATCGCCCTTGTCCGCGCCGGGCAGCTTGAGACCGACTCCACTGGTGAATCCTGCGTCGCTTTCGCCGTCCCCCCGGTGCTGCTCACCGGACGCGACCTGCCCCTGTCCCACGCCGCGCGTCGCCGCGTTGAGGCCCGCGAAGACCGCTTCGGGTATCTCGCCGACATCACCGCCGAGATCGATGACATCGTCGCCGACGCCTATGGCTTCACGAAACATGACTGCCAGCTTATGGACGAAGAGCTGGAGCCCGCCGTCGCCCGCTTTCCGGAGCCCGAGACAGAGACCGATCCTGCCGACAACCTCTTCCGCACGGCCTATCTGACCAAGGAGAAGCTCCCGGGTGAGCACCTCCCTGGCGGTCTCGACGCCGAGGTGGACGTACGCGTCGAGCACCGTCGAGGCCGCCAGACGAAGGCCCTGCGTGACGAGGAGACCCTGTGCCGGCTCTTCGAGTTGCCGCCCCGGCGGCTGGCCGCGATCCGGCGCCGCTTGGGTCTCCTCCGCGAGGAAGACATGCGCCGCTGTGCCGCCGACGTCGTGAGCTGGGCGGTGGGCGTGGCCTTCGGCCGCTGGGACTTCCGCCTCCTCGACCACCCCGAGTGGATCCCGGGCTGGCCTGACCCGTTCGGCCCGCTGCCCCGCTGCCCTCTCGGCCAGCTCGTCGACGCGCGCGGCCTTCCGGCCACGCCCGGGCGCGTCGGGTCGGAGACCTGGCTCGCTGCCCGTACCGACGCCAGCTCGCTGCCGCCGTCCGAGACCGCGAACGCGGAAGTAGGCGCAGGTGCCTATCCGGTGGAGGTGGCATGGGACGGCGTGCTCAAGGACGACAAGCTGGACGACGCACAGGCGCACCACGTCGAAGACCTCTACCGCCGAACCAGTCAGGTCCTCGAGCTGGTCTACGGCGATGCCTTTCTCGAGCGCGAAGCCGAGCTGGCCCGGGCCCTCGGCGCCGGTTCACTGGGCGCCTGGCTCCGAGACCCGGACGGCTTCTTCGGAGACCACCTTGGTCGCTATTCCAAGAGCCGCCGGCGCGCACCCATTTACTGGCCACTCTCCACGCCGTCCGGCGGCTTCACCTTCTGGCTCTACTATCCACGTCTCTCGGGCGAGATGCTGGCCGGCTGCGCCAACTGGCTGGACGTGAACGAGGAGGCACTCCTGAGAAAGGAAGCGCACCAGCGCGCGGCTCGCGGAGCCAACGGGCTCGAAGCCGAGGGTGAAAAGCGCATAGCAACCGAGCTGCGCGAGCGCGCCGAGCTTCGAGAGGCGTTGCGCGAGCTCACCGATCGAGGTTTCCATCCGCATCTGGATGACGGTGCCGTGATCAACGCGGCACCGCTGCGGCGTTGGTTCCGCAACCGCACCTGGCGCGAGGCCGCCGAGCAGGCCTGGACCGAGGTCACGGCAGGCGAGCACGACTGGTCTCACCTGGCCATGTGGCTGCGCCGCGACGAGGTGCTGGAGCGTTGCCGGAGCGAGCGCGACCTCGCCATCGCCCATCACCGCGAGGATCTTTACGTCCCCCCGCCGGAAAACCCGCGGCGGCGCGGCCGGCGAAAAGGGGCGACGAACCAGCTTACGATCTCGGGTGAAGTCGGAGACGACGATGTCTGAGACGAAACTGTCTGAGCGCATCCATGCCGTTGTCGAAGAGCTTCGGCTCCTGAACTTCCGCGCCTTCGGGCGGGCTCGGCTCCGGTTCTCGGACCTCACGTTCCTGGTGGGCCGCAACGGCGCCGGCAAGAGCAGCATCCTCGACGCGGTCGCGCTCCTGCGAGAGGCGGTGACCGACAACTTAGAGAACGCCCTGGACCGCCGGGGCGGTCTCCTCAAGGTGCGGTGCAGATCGCACCGGGAGCCGGCCGGAAGCCTGGGCGTCGCGGTGGTCTTCAGGCTTCGGCTGCCCGGCGGGCGCCGGACGCGAGCGATCTACGGATTCGAGCTGCTCGGCGAGGCCGGTACCGCGTCGTATCAGGTTCGGGAGTGCCTCAAGCTCTATCCCGAAGGCGCTTCCTTCTTCGAGCGCCGGGACGACCAGTTCGAGGCGGCGCAGAGAACGGGCGTCGCCCCCCCTCCCGGCAATCTCGTCCTGCCCCTGATCGGGCGCTCCGACAGCGTGTGGGAAGCCGTCTACGAAGCGGCGCGCCGGATGCGCACCTACGACCTCCTGCCGGGAGCGATGGCGGAATCGTCGAAGATCGGGCCCGGGACTTATCTCGAGTCGGACGGGACCAATGCCGGGGACGCGTTGAAGGCGGTCGAAGGAACGCCGGACCACCGGTGGGTAGACGAGCACCTCGCGGCGTTGACCCCCGGACTGGAGCACGTGCGGACGGAAGTCGTCCTCGGCCGACGAGTGCTGACGTTCACCCAGGTTCAAAACGACGTCGGGCTCGATTACGACGCGTCGCAAATGTCACAGGGCACGTTGCGGAGTCTCGGCATCCTGCTCGCCATGCGCCAGCAGCCCACGCCGTCGCTGGTGCTCGTGGACGAGGTCGAGAACTCGGTACACCCGAGCGCTCTCGGCGTGCTGCTGGATGCGGCGCAAGCCAGCAAGGATCGGGTACCGATCGTTTTCACGACCCACTCTCCCGAGGTCCTCGACCATCGCGCCGCCACCGGCGAGCGGATTCGAGTGGTGGAGTGGCGCGACGGGACCAGCGTCGTCTACCGCCTCAACGCCGAGACCGCTTCCGCCGTGAGCGAAATCGAGACCGTGGGCTCGATGCTTCGGAGCAACATGTTGTGGCCGGAGGATCAACCCGGGACGTGGACGGACGATCTTTTCGCGCTCGAGGGCTCTGACGGATGAAAAAGCTGATGGCGATCGTCGAGGGCGAGGGGGATTCTCGGGCAGTGCCCAAGCTTACCCACCGCTGGCTGCGCCAGAACAGCCTGGCTGGCCAGTTTTTCGTTCCGGAGCCCGCGATCAAGGCCAAGAGCTGCGGCAACTTGAAAGCGCCTTACGACCCTCTCAACCACCGTGGCATCGAGCACTACGTCCTGGGTGCCTTGCGCGCGCGGCCTGCCGCGATTCTCGTCATCCTTGACGCGGACGACGAGTGCATCCGTCGCCCGCGCGAGCGGAGGCTCGGTCCGGAGCTGCAGGCGCGGGCACAAGCCGCCGCCGGTCGGGTGCCGGTGGGCGTCGTCGTGGCCAATCGGGAATTCGAGGCCTGGTTCCTTGCCGACCTTCCGGCGCTGCGTCGGGCCGGAGTGGTGCCGGAGGGAGCGCCGGAGGTTCACGGGAATCCGGAGGCCCGTGCCGGCTGCAAGTCCGTCATGGGTCGGTTGCTCGGGCGGACCTACGAGGAGGCCGTCCACCAGGCCAAGCTGGCGGCAGCGCTGTCCTTCTCGGAGGCAGCGCACGCCTTGTCGCCTTCGTACGCCAAATTGGAGCGTGAGCTGAAGCGGCTCACCGCCGAGGCCCTGAAACGGAGCTCGCCATGAGCGTCAGCCGTCACGTCCAGGAAATCGTGCGATCTCTCCTGCGGGAGCGCCGGATCGTCGTCTGGTACGATCCGGACAAGGTCTTCCACGAGCTTTTCCGAACGTTCGAGCACGAGCCCCTCGTGAAGGTCGACGCTTCGGGCTCGGTCCTGCGTGCCCGGCGGGAAGCCGACCGGGCATGGAGAGCTCTCTTCGACGTCGATTCGCTGGGACCTCCACCTGCCCCATTGCTGATCTACATGCCCGCCGGCCGAGGCACGTCCGAGGAGGCGCAATGCGAGGATCCCTTCGAGCCTTTCGCGCTGGCGGGAACGCCCTTCGGAAGTGCCGACGCGGAGCGGCTTCCCTCGATCGCCCGCAAGGCGCTCGTGGGCCGCGAGGCCGAGATCGATCGTCTCTTCGCCGAGGGCCCGCCGACCCTGTCCCAGCTCGATGCGCTCGCCGGCGGGACCCGCTATCCGCTGGTCGAGGAGGCTCTGGGAACCGAGGTCCCGTCTCGAGTCGTGGCAAAGCTACTTTTTTGTCCGGACGAGATCAAACCTCTTCTGGCCACGAGCCCGGGCTTTCTCGCCGATATTCGCCGTCTCCTTGCCGAGGCCTGCGGCTTCGAGAAGGAAACCGAGGAGTCCTTCGAGGCCTTGGGGCCTGCGCTCGCGCAGTGGCTGCTCTTCAGCGAGCTTGTTTTCGATCTCCCGGAAGCGGTACCGGAATCCGTGGCCCACGTGCTGCGAGCGTCGCCGGACTTTCGCGACAGGATCTTCGAGCTTTGCGACGATCTGCGCGGCTCCTCGGAGCATCGCGACGCCTATTGCGAGATCGCGGCGCAAGTCGAGCGTCGTCTGGGGCTTTCCCCGCTCGCCGAGTCGGCCGATGCGTTCGGCGAGCGAGACACCTTCCCGTTCGGGGACCACGCCGCGTTGCTGCGGCTTCAGCGGCAAGCGCTTGCCGGTGAGATCGCCGCGGCCCGGGCGCTGGCCGAGCGGCGCCGGTCTTCGGTCTGGCGCACGCTGCCGGAGCGCGATCAGCTCTGGAGGCTTGCGGCGCGCTGTCTGGACCTGCTGGATGCGGGCACGGCCTGGGAGGCGAGGTCCGTGGGCGCCAGCCGTCCAGTGAGCGACCACGTCCGCGCCTACTGCGGGGAAGACGATGGGATGTGGCGCCTGGACCAGGCGCAACGGCTCCTCGAGCAGGCAGCCGCGGTGCTGGTCGACCGCGACAGGCTGGCCGCGTTGCTCGACCACGTTCGCAGGGAATACCGGCGATGGCTCGAGGACACCCAGGCTGGCTTCCTCGAGGCTGTCGAGCGATCCGGGTGGCCGGCGGAAGGGTATCCACGGCAAGTGCAGGCCTGGGAGCGACATGCCGCGGAGGCGGTCGCCGCCGGGCGCCGCATTGCCTTTTTCCTCGTCGACGCTCTGCGCTATGAGATGGGCCGGGAGCTGGAGCAGCGTCTCAAAGGTGAAGGAACAGCGCGGGTAGAACCGGCCTGTGGCGTGGTCCCGGCCACCACGGCGTTCGGAATGGCAGCGCTGCTGCCGGGCGCGCACGCCGCCCTCACCTATGGCGAGCACGACGGCGCGCTGGTGCCCATGCTCGGCGGAAGACCCGTCGTGACCGCCCAGGACCGTAGGGACGCCCTGCGCAACGCGTTCGGCGATCGCTTCAGGAGCCTCCGTCTCGGCGAGCTCCTTACCGCGAGCTCCGCTCAGCTCCGAGAGAGCGTGGGGACGGCGGACGTCCTCGCGGTCTTCAGCACGGAGATCGACGACTTGGGGGAGCACAACGATCCTCTGGTCGCCCGGCGCTACGTGAGTGACGTCGTGGCCGACCTGCTGGCCGCAGCCGGCCGACTCATACGGATGGGCTTCGAACGTCTGGTCTTCGCCGCCGACCATGGCTTCATCCAGCTCCCCGAGGTCTTGCCAGGGGACCGCTGTCGCGAGCCGGCCGGCCGCTGGCTGCTGCGCAAGCGCCGCGCCCTCCTCGGCTCGCTCGGCGGCCGCGCCGAGGCCGTCGTCGCGCTCGCCGCATCCTCCTTGGGGATCCAGGGACCGGTGGAACAGGTCTGCGTTCCTCGCGGTGTGAAAGTGTTTCGCGCCGGCAGCCCGTATTTCCATGAGGGCCTCTCGCTCCAAGAGTGCATCGTCCCCCTCGTCGTTCTCGACGCCGTGCCGCGCAAGCCGCTGGGCGTGGAGGCCGCGCTGGTCAAGATCCACTATCGCAGCGACCGGTTCACCACCCGCATCTTCAGCGTTCAGGTGAGCTACTCGAGCCTCCTGAGCCCGGAGCTCGAAGTGCGCGTGCAAGCGTTCGCGCCGGGGACGGCCAGCGTCGTCGGCGAAGCCGCGGACTGCGAGGCCCGGGATCCGCACACGGGCCTGGTGACGCTGGCGGTAGCTCACCGAGTCCAGGTCCCGATCGCGCTCGAGCCTGACTTCGACGGCGACGCGGTCGAGATCCGCGTGACCGACGCGGCCACGCCGGGCCGCTCGTACGCGTCGCTGGTGCTGAAGAACGCGACCCTGGACTACTAGCTAGCGAGAGGTGACCGATGGAGCTCGACGCTCTTGACCGCAAGCTGAACCAGGCTTTCCCTGGGAAAGTCGTCCGCAAGGACCTGCTGCACCAGATCAAGGGAGGTGAGAACGTCCCGTCCTACGTGCTGGAATACCTGCTCGGCCGCTACTGTGCCTCCGACGATGAAGAAGAGATCCGGCTCGGAATCGCGGCGGTCAAGGACACGCTGCGCAAGCACTACTTCCGGCAGGACGAGGCCAACAAGGCCAAAGCGCTCGTCGAACGTCACGGCGAGCATCGGTTCATCGATCGCATCGACGTCCGCTTCATGCCCAGCGAGATGAAGTATTGGGCCGCGATGGACAACTTCGGCTACCAACGCATTCACATTCCGGACGAGTTCCACCGGCGCTACGACCGCCTTCTGGAAGGAGGCATCTGGGCCATCGTCGACCTCGAGTATCGAACGCTCGATGAGACCGGCAAGGGCGCCAGCCCCTTCCACGTTCGCGACCTCAAACCCATCCAGCTCGCCCGCTTCGACTTCGAGGAGTACTGCAACGGGCGGCGCGCCTTCAGCACCGCAGAGTGGATCGACGTGCTGCTGCGCAGCCTGGGCCTGGAATCGGCGCGTTTCGACGATCGAAGAAAAGCGATGCTCCTCTCCCGCCTGCTGGCGATGGTGGAGAAGAACTACAACTTGATCGAGCTCGGCCCGCGCGGCACTGGCAAGTCCTATGCCTACTCCGAGTTCACGCCCTACGCCATCCTGCTCTCGAGTGGGAAAGCGAGCACGGCGAATCTCTTCTACAACAACGCACGGCGGCAGGTAGGCCTGGTCGGGCATTGGGACGTGGTGGCCTTTGATGAGGTCGGTGGCATGAAGGTCACCGACCCCGACACCCTGCAGATTATGAAGGACTACATGGCCAACGGCCGGTTCAGCCGTGGCATCACGCAAGTCCATGCTGACGCCTCCCTGGTTTTCGTCGGGAACCTGAACCACCCGGTCGAGACGCTGGTGAGCAGCAGCGCTCTGGACCTGTTCCAGCCCCTGCCCAAGGAATTCGACCTTGCTCTCATCGATCGATTTCATTACTTCCTGCCCGGATGGGAGATTCCTAAGAGCTCGCATTCGCTCCTGACGAGCCACTATGGGTTCGTAACGGATTACCTCGCCGAGGCCCTTCGCTCCCTGCGCAAGGACAATCGTTTCGACGCGCTGAGCGGCGAGTTCCGCCTCGGTGCCCATGTCGAAGGCCGGGACGCGAACGCCATCCGACGAACGGTAAGCGGTCTGCTCAAGCTCCTCCATCCGCATGGCGAGTGGGCCCGAGGCGAGCTCCGGGGCTACCTGGAGCTGGCCATGGAGGCTCGGCGCCGCGTGAAAGAGCAGCTCAAGAAGCGCGGCGCGTTCGAGTTCTACCGGACCAGTTTCTCGTACATTGACGAGGCCGATGGCCGCGAGGTCACGGTCGGCGTGCCGGAGCAGGGGGGACAGGGGGCCATCTCGCAGGACGCGCTTGCCCCCGGAACCGCCTACACTGCCAGCGTGGACAGTGAATCCCGGGTGTCGATCCTACGATTGGAAGTGACGTCGTCACCGGGGACCGGGAAGATCCGAACGCCGGCCGGCATGCCACGCGGCCTCAAGGAGTCGCTGAATCGGGCCTGGGCCTATCTGCAGACGGTCAAGGACCGCATCGGCCTGTCACCGACGCTCGCCACCCGAGACTTCGCCGCTGAAGTCGTCGACCTCTCCGGCGGTGGCGCGGAAGCTGAGTGCGGCGTCGCCTTCTTCGTCACCATCATGTCGGCGATCCGGAACCGCAGCGTGGAGGGCGGCACGATCATCCTCGGCGACCTGACCATTCAGGGCAACATCAAGGCCCCGGCGTCCATCGCCGAGCCGCTTCAGGTCGCGGTCGACAACGGTGCGCTTCGTGCACTGGTACCGGTCGCGAGCAAGAACCAGGTAGCCCTGCTGCCAGAGGAAGTCATCGAGAAGCTCGACATTGCCTTCTACGGTGACGTTGACCGCGCCGTGATGAAAGGGCTCGCTGGGTGACGCCCAGGGCGCAAGCCTTCCACTGAAGGTCCCGGACCTCCCTCCGGGTCGAAAAGGACCCACCGGGTCGCCGCCGACGCACCCGCCCCGGCGACGCCGACGTCCCCACCGGACGGCCTCCCGGCCCGTTCCGGCCCGCCGTCCGGCCGGGTCAAACCGGACGCGCCCCGATCCGTGACGTCCGGCGCCAACCCCCCGTCCTGACGGCGTTTCGGCGTTGCGGCGGCGGTTGGCACCGGTCTTGCCCAGGCGGCCGGCGTGATCGACTTTGTCTTCAACTACCTCGTCTCCGAGCTCAACGACCACTTCAACGTGCGCTCGCAGACGCCCGACCGGGCCGAGGCCGGCAGTCTCTTCGACCTCGACGGCAACCTCGACCCGCAGAAGAAGAACAAGGTCCTGGCGACGCTGGTCAACGTGGCGGAGGAACGGACCTACCGCTCGGTGGAGACGGTCGAGAAGCGGCCGGACGGCACCGGCGAGATCGTCAGGCCGCCGCTCAAGGTGTGTCTCTACGTGCTCTTCGTCGCCAACTTCGCCGACTACGAGGAGGCGATGAAGGCCCTCGGCCAGGTGATGGGCTTCTTCCACAACCGGCCGTCGTTCCATTTCGCGTCGATCCCGGGGGTGACGGGCTCTTCCGGGCGGATGACGTTCGAGCTCCACTCGATGTCCTTCGAGCAGATCAACCACCTGTGGGGCGCCCTCGGCTCCAAGTACATGCCCTCGGTGCTCTACAAGGCCGGCCTGGTCGACGTCCGCGACCGGCAGGTCGAGGCCGAGCGGGCGCCGGTCACCGAGATCGTGACGACGGCGGAGGCGGGCTCGTGAGGATCGTCTACCAGGCGCTCTTCCGGGTGCGGCTGCGCCATTTGTTCTACCCCTCGGGGTCGAGCGACGGCGACTTCGTGGCCGAGCCGGCGCCGGAGACCGCGCGGGCGCTCGCCGGCCACGGCCTCGTCTTCCGCCCGCTGGCGGACGGCTGGGCCGTGTACGCCGAGGTCGAGCCGGGCTCGAGCCCGCCGCGCCTGCTGCGTCCGCTGGGCGAGGACGGCCTGCGCCTCGCCTTCGCGCTGCGGCCGGCGCACGCCCACGTGTGGAGCATCTCGGAGCTGCCGGGCTACCGGCCGGGCCGCGACGTCTTCTGCTTCGACAACCTGCGCGACGACCAGGAGGGCGGCCGACTCCATCTCGGCGACGCCGTCGCCGGCGCGCGAGTGGGGGCGGCGGTGCCGCTGGTCTCGGGGGAGAGCCTCACCTACGGCTTCACGCCCGCGGTCGACGCCGCGACGCTGACGATCGACGACCGCTTCGGCGACACGGCGGCCACCGCCGCGTTCTCGTCGCCGGAGCCGACGTCGGAATACCGGCTCGACCTCGCCGCCGCCCGGCTCGCGCCGGGGCGTTACACGGTGAGCGACGACCACGGCGGGTCGCTGGCCTTCTACTACGACCCGGAGCTCTCCCGGCGGCCCTTCGGCGTCGTCGAGATCTTCAGCGACCCGGTGCCGGCGGCCTACCGTTTCCTCGACGGCGACGAGCTGACCGGCGCCGGCGACTACACGCTGCAGCTCGCGGCCCGCGCCACGAGCTGGCGCTTCAACGTGATCAAGAAATACGCCGCCGGCGGCTTCGCGCCGGCGGACCTGACGATCGCCGGTCCGGTCACCTTCGACAAGGCGGTGGAGCCGGACCGCGCGGTGTTCACCTCGGCCGCGGCCGTCGCCCTGAGCGCCGGCCGTCAGCAAGCCCTGGTGCTGATGGAAAACAGCAACGAGATCCGAGACCTGCCCAATCCCGGCGCGGCGACGCCCCTGGCCGCCGGCGCCGCGCCGGGCAGCTTCGTTTCGGAGATGTACGTCTACGTCTGAAACAGGGAGCAAAACATGGCCTTCAAAACCCCCGGTGTCTACGTCCAGGAGATCTCGCTTTTTCCGCCCTCGGTCGCCGAGGTGGAGACCGCGGTCCCCGCCTTCATCGGTTACACCGAGAAGGCGGCGAAGAAAGGCGCGGACCTCACCAACAAACCCACCAAGATCTCGTCGCTGCTGGAGTACCGCGAGCTCTTCGGCGGCGGCTACGAGATCGCGGCGGTCGACGTCGTGGTCGACGCGAGCAACAACTATGCGGTGACCTCGGTCGCCATCCCGACCCGCTTCTATCTTTACGAGTGCCTGCGGCTCTTCTTCGACAACGGCGGCGGCGACTGTTACATCGTCTCGGTGGGCAATTACTCGAGCACCATCGCCAACAGCGACGCGCTGACGGCGGGGCTCCGGTCGCTCGAGAAGGTCGACGAGCCGACGATCCTGCTGTTTCCCGACGCCACCCTGCTGCCCGCGGCGAGCGAGAGCCAGTTCTACACGCTCCAGCAACTCACGCTCACGCAGTGCGCGCGGCTCCAGGACCGGGTCGGGGTCTTCGACCTCTTCGAGCGCGACCTCGAGCGCGACCACGACGCCGGCGTCGAGAGCTTCCGTAACGGCATCGGCATCAACAACCTCAAGTACGGCGCCGCCTACACGCCGTGGCTGTACACGACGTACGCGCGCACCGTCGACTTCGCTCTCTTCCGCGACCGCGTCAAGGAGCGGGCGGCGTCCGGGGTCGGCGATCCGGCCCTCGAGCTGGCCAACCTCACCTCCGACAGCAACCTGAACTCCCTGGTGGCGGCCACCAACGCCGCCATCGGCGACCGCGGCGCGATCGAGGCGGACCTCATCGCCCTGCGGGGGTCCTCGCCGACGGTCAAGGACCGCTACAAGTCGCTGAAGGACGCGATCGGCGCCGCCGCCGACGACGGCGCCCGCGACACCGCTTTCCAGGCCCTGCTGGGCTTCCTGCGCACGGTGGCCGCCGAGCTGGTGGCCTGGGACGACGAGCTCCTGGGGACCAACCTGGCCCAGGACCTCGACACCTACGCCGCGAGCACCCTGCGGCCGGCGCTCGAGGCGCTCGTCGCCCTGGAGAAGAACGCCGACGTGCTGACCCGGTCGGACCTGGCGAACGCGACCGAGGTCAACGCCGAGTACGCCGCCCTCGACGCCACCGGCTGGTTGAGCTCCACGGTCGCCGAGGTCGCGGCGAGCACCACGGATTACGACGACGGCGCCGGCGCGACCGTGCTCGAGACCTTGCAGGCGGTCCTCGTCGACCTCGACGCCCTCTTCCAGGGCGCGGAGGACAGCGTGCTGGGCTTCGTCGCCCAGGTGCAGGACGCGGCCAGGACCCACGCCGACATGACCCAGACGCTGCTCTACCAGGAGCACTCGATCATCGGCAACGTCGTCGAGCACGTCAAGCGCGAGATGTCGCGAGTGCCGCCCTCGGGCGCCATCGCCGGCGTCTACGCCTTCGTCGACGGCGCGCGCGGGGTGTGGAAGTCGCCGGCCAACGTGAGCCTGAGCGCGGTGCTGGCGCCGGTGGTGCCCTTCGACGACGCCGACCAGGAGGACCTCAACGTCGACGTCAACGCCGGCAAGTCGATCAACGCCATCCGCGCCTTCACCGGCCGCGGCACGGTGGTCTGGGGCGCCCGCACCCTGGCCGGCAACGACAACGAGTGGCGTTACGTGTCCGTGCGCCGCTTCTTCAACATGGTCGAGGAGTCGGTCAAGAAGTCGACCTCGTTCGCGGTGTTCGAGCCCAACGCGGCGCCGCTGTGGACCAAGGTCAAGAGCCTGATCGCCAACTACCTGATCCAGAAGTGGCGCGACGGCGCGCTCGCCGGCGCCACGCCCGACGAGGCCTTCTTCGTCAAGGTCGGGCTCGGCGAGACGATGACGGCGCAGGACGTGCTCGAGGGCCGCATGAACGTCGAGATCGGCATGGCCGTGGTGCGGCCGGCGGAGTTCATCGTCCTCAAGTTCTCGCACAAGTTGCAGGAGTCCTGACGCCGCTTTCGGCGTCGGAACGAAACCGCAAACCAATCAGGATAGGGAGTCGAAATGGCATATCCACTGCCGGTATTCCACTTCACCGTCGACTGGGGCGGCACCGAGGCCGCCTTCTCCGAAGTCACCGGGCTCAATTACGAGGCGCAGATCATCGAGTACCGCGACGGCCTGAGCCCCGAGTACTCGACCGTCAAGATGCCGGGGCTCAAGAAGTACGGCAACGTCACGTTGAAGCGCGGCGTCTTCGCCAGCGACAACGAGTACTTCGACTGGATCAAGAAGATCAAGCTCAACAAGCCCGAGCGCCGCGACGTGATCATCAGCCTCCTCAACGAAGACCACCAGCCGGTGATGACCTGGAAGCTGCTCAACGCGTGGCCCACGAAGCTCACCTCGCCGGACATGAAGGCGAGCGGCAACGAGGCCGCGGTCGAGACCCTCGAGCTCGCCTGCGAAGGCATCGAGGTCGAGAACCCGTGACGGGACGGCGATGCGCGACTTTCCGGTCGTCTTCCACTTCAAGGTCGAGCTCGGCGGCGCCGGCGCGGACCAGGACGTGCGCTTCCAGGAGGTCACCGGCCTCGCCGCCGAGGTGACGACCGAGGAGCTGCGCGAGGGCGGTCTCAACGAATACGCCCACCGCCTGCCCACCGGCGCCAAGTACGGCAACCTGGTCCTGAAGCGGGGCTACGTCCACGGCTCGGAGGCGACCGCCTGGTTCCGCCAGGCGATCGAGGACTTCGAGCTCGAGCCGCGGGACGTGACGGTCACGCTGCTGAACGAAGAGCACGAGCCGGTCTCGGCCTGGAGCTTCACCCGGGCCTATCCGGTGAAGTGGACGATCTCCGACTTCAAGGCCCAGGACAACGCTCTCGCCGTCGAGTCGCTGGAGCTCTCCTACGCGAGCTTCCGCCGCGGCTGATCGGCCGAAAGGAAGGGAACGAGAATGGCCTTCGAGATCCGTGAGCTGGTGATCCGCGCCGTGGTCGACGCGGCGCCCGCCGGCGGCGCGCCGGCGGCGCCCGGAGGCGGCGGCTCGCCGCCGCCGTCGGCCGCGGCGATCGTCGGCGACTGCGTGGAGCAGGTGCTCGAGATCCTGCGCCGCCGGGAGGAAAGGTGATGGCAGACGCCGCCACGGGCGAGCTCAAGAAGCTGACGATCGAGGCCTTCCGCGACCCCAAGCTCTCCGGGGCCCCGGTCCACAGCTTCGCGGTGATGTTCAACCCCAACGCCTACAGTCAGAAGTACGACGTCGAGTACGAGGCGCGCGAGGGTCAGGGCGACACCGGCAGCCCCCAGGTGTTCAAGCAGATCAAGCCGCAGGAGTACTCCTTCGACTTCCTCTTCGACGGCACCGGCACGGCGGCCGACAAGGTCGACGTGCAGCAGACGGTGGATCGTTTCCTGATGGTGACCGCCAGGCACGACGGCGAGATCCACCGGCCCTTCTACCTGAAGGTGTCCTGGGGCGCGCTGCTCGTCTCCTGCGTGCTCAAGAGCGCCGAGGTGACCTACACCCTTTTCCGCCGCGACGGCTATCCGCTGCGCGCCAAGGTCAAGGCCACCTTCGCCGAGTACAAGGACGACGAGAAGCGGGTGGCGGAGGACCGCGAGAGCTCGCCCGACCTCACCCACGTCCACGAGGTCAAGGCGGGCGAGCACCTCACCCTGCTCGCCCACCGCTTCTACGGCGACGCCTCGCGCTACTTCCAGGTGGCCCGCTTCAACGACCTGACCCGCTACCGCCGCCTGACGCCGGGCCAGCGCCTGGCCTTCCCGCCGATCCGCGACCTGGAGGCCGCCCCGTGAGCGACGACCGCGCCATCGCGACGCCGGCCCCGGCCGACCGCCCGACGTTCAAGATCCTCGTCGACGGCGCCGAGATCGACGCCAAGCTCCAGGTCCAGGCGGTGGTCGTCACGCGCTCGTTCAACCGCGTCTCCGACGCCGAGGTCCGCCTCTTCGACGGCGACCCGTCGGTCGAGGACTTCCCGGCCTCGAGCGGCGACGCCTTCGTGCCCGGCGGCGCCATCGAGATCTTCGCCGGCTACCACGGCAACGAGGACAAGATCTTCGCCGGGATCATCGTGCGCCACGGCGTGCGGGCCTACCAGAGCAAGCCGTCGGTGCTGCGCCTCGAGTGCCGCGACGCCGCGGTGAAGCTCACCGTGGGCCGCAAGAGCGCCTACTACTACGACGCCCAAGACGCCGAGGTGATCGAGGAGCTGGCCGCCGCCGCCGGCCTGACGACCGACGTCGAGGCGGCCGGCGTCGTCCATCCCCAGATGGTGCAGCACCACGTCACCGACTGGGACTTCATCGTCACCCGGGCCGAGGCCAACGGCCAGCTCGTGACCACCCGCGACGGCGAGCTGGCGGTCAAGACGCCGGACGCCGGCGGCGCGCCCGTGCTCACCCTGGCCTTCGGCGGCAACGTGCTCGACTTCGAGGCGGTGATGGACGCCCGCCATCCCTTCGCCGCGGTCGCCGCCACCGCCTGGGACGCCGCCGGCCAGGCCCCGGTCGAGGCCGAGGCCGCGGCGCCGCCGCCGGCGGCGCCCGGCGACCTGACGGCCGACGACCTGGCGGCGGTGATCGGCCTCGAGCGGCTCGAGCTGCGCCACGGCGGCGCCCTCGCCGACGGCGAGCTCCAGGCCTGGGCCGACGGCCGGCGCCGCCGCGCCGCCTTCGCCCAGGTGCGCGGGCGGGTGCGCGTCCAGGGCACCGCCGCCGTGACGCCGGGCGACGTGGTCGAGCTCAAGGGGGTGGGGGCGCGCTTTTCCGGCAAGGCCCTGGTCTCCGGCGTGCGCCACGAGATCGACCTGCGCAACTGGGAGACCGACGTGACCTTCGGCCTCGACCCGACGGCCTTCGCCGAGGCGCGACGCGACGTGATCGACGCCCCCGCCGCCGGCCTGCTGCCGGCGGTCTCGGGCCTCCACGTGGCGCAGGTGACGGCGCTCGCCGGCGATCCGGCGGGCGAGGACCGGGTGCAGGTGCGCCTGCCGCTGATCGATCCCGCCGAGGAGGGCACCTGGGCGCGGGTGGCGACGCTCGACGCCGGCGCCGGCAAGGAGAACGGCGGACGCGGCTGCTTCTTCCGCCCCGAGGTCGGCGACGAGGTGGTGCTCGGCTACCTCGACGACGATCCGCGCCATCCGGTGATCCTCGGCATGCTCAACTCGAGCGCCCTGCCGGCGCCGCTGGCCGCCGACGACGCCAACCCCGAGAAGGGCTTCGTCACCCGCGAGGGCTTGAAGCTGATCTTCAACGACGCGGACCTCGCGGTCAAGGTCGAGACGCCGGCGGGAAACAAGGCCGTGATCTCCGACGCGGACGAAGGCATCGCCTTCGAGGACCAGCACGGCAACAAGGTGGTGACGAGCGCGGGCGGCATCACCGTCGAGAGCGCCAAGGACCTCGTCCTCAAGGCCGCGGGCGACGTGAGGATCGAGGGCGCCAACGTGTTTTCGGCGGCCTCGGCCCAGCTCACCGCCGAGGGCGGCAGCGCCGCCGAGCTCTCCTCGGGCGGCAGCACGGTGGTCAAGGGCTCGGTCGTGCAGATCAACTGAATCACGGAAAGAACGAGAGAGAGGGACGACACCATGCCACCGGCCGCGCGCGTCACGGATCTGAGCAACCACGGCGGGACCATCGTCGGTCCCGGCGTGCCGACGGTGCTGATCGGCGGCCTGCCGGCGGCGGTGGCCGGCGACCAGCACGTGTGCGTCATCCCGCCGCCGGCCCACGCGCCCACCGCCAGCCCGTTCCCGCTCGGCAGCGTCACGGTGCTGATCGGCGGCAAGAGCGCCCTGCGCGTGGGCGACGCGTGCCTGTGCGGCGCGGCGCCGGCGGTGGGCGAGCCCACGGTGCTGATCGGCTAGGAGACTGTAACGCCAGGAGACAGGGAGGCGACGATGGCGAATGAACGTTCGTTTCTCGGCACCGGCTGGGGCTTTCCCCCGACCTTCGTGCGCGGCCAGGGGGTGGTGATGACCTCCGACGAGGACGACGTGCGCGCCAGCCTCGAGATCCTGCTGGCGACCGAGGTCGGCGAGCGGGTGATGCAGCCGCGCTACGGCTGCAACCTCCACCGCCTCCTGTTCGAGCCCCTCGACCTGACCCTGCGCACCTACATGAAGGACCTGATCCGGACCGCGATCCTCTACTTCGAGCCGCGGGTGATCCTCGACGACGTCACCTTCGAGCTGGTGAGCGCGGAGGGGCGCATCGACCTCCGCGTCGACTACACCGTCGCCAAGACCAACGCCCGCAACAACTTCGTCTATCCCTTCTACCTGGTGGAAGGGTCGCAGGTCGAGAGATGACGTGCCGATTCCCCCATCCCCTCGAGCGCGACGGCGCCAGCCAGCGGCAACGCTCGTTGCCGGCGCTCGATCCGGCGTCGGCGCCGATCGACGAGCGCCGGACCGAGGACCTGCTGCTCTACGTGCGCCGCTACGCGGAGCTGCTGCGCTACTACAGCCCCGACGACGCCCCGGGCGGCACCTGGGCCGACCTCGTCGCCGGCGAGACGAGCCTCGACTCCGCGGCGCACCCGCCCCACATGACGCTGCTGCTGGCCTTCCTGGAGCTGCTCGGCCACGCCCGCGGCCACCTGAACGCCCTGACCGGCGAGCACCTGGACTTCTACTACCGCGAGGTCCTGAGGCTCGGCCCCAAGGCCGCCGAGCCCGACCGCGTGCACCTTCTCTTCGAGCTCGCCAAGGGCGTCGCCGGTCATCGCCTGGCGGCCGACACCGAGGTCAAGGCGGGCAAGGACGCGGCGGGGATCGACCTCGTCTACGCCACCGACGACGAGCTGGTCGCCAACCGGGCGGCGCTCGATCCCGTCCACGGCCTCAAGACGATCTTCCTGGCGGACGCCGGCGGCGGCGTGACCAGGATCCACGCCGCCCCCGACGCCGACTCGGCCGACGGCCTCGGCGCCAGGATCGAGGACGAGGAGGGCAAGTGGCCCGGCTTCGGCAGCGCCGACGTGCCGCGGGCCGAGGTCGGCTTCGCCGTGGCCTCGCCGATGTTCTTCCTCGCCGAGGGCACCCGCGTCATCACCCTGCGGATCGAGGTCGCCGGCGCCGCGGCGGCGATCGACGCGGGAGCGCTGGAGGACCACGTCGCCGTCTATGCCAGCGGCGCCAAGGGGTGGATCGAGCTGACCAGGGACGTCACGGTGACGCCCGGCGCGATCACCTGGGAGCTGGGGCTCGGGCCCGACGAGGACGGCGTCGTCGCCTACGACGGCGAGGTCCTGGCGGACGGCTTCGCCACGCCGTATCCGGTCGTCAAGCTCGTCCTCGACCCCGACGCCCCGCCCTACGAGCAGCTTCGCGACGTGGAGGTCGCGGCGCTGACGATCACCGTCCAGGTCACCGGGATGCGGTCGCTGATCCTCGAGAACGACGTCGGCGTGCTCGATCCGGCCAAGCCCTTCCTGCCCTTCGGGCCGGTGCCGCGGGCGGGCAGCCGGTTCCTGATCGGCAGCCCCGAGGTCTTCCAGAAGCGACTGACCGACCTCGAGCTGTCGCTCGAGTGGGCCGACCTGCCGGAGGAGAGCTTCGCGCAGCACTACGCGCTCTACACCAGCCCGCCGGCGGGCAACCAGGACTTCACCGCCGGCGTCAGCCTGCTCCACGACGGCGCCTGGAGGCCGGTCGACGCGGGCGTGACGCTCTTCGACGACGGCACGGCGGGTGCGCCGGCGCCGGCGCGGACGCTGACGCTGACGCTGCCGTCGCCGAGCCGGCCCGCGGAGCTCGAAGACTTCACCCGCTTCAGCCCCGAACGGCGCCACGGCTTCCTGCGCCTGGCGCTCGACAAAGGCTTCTTCCACCGCGAGTACCCCAAGCTGCTGGCGACGGCGGCGATCAACGGGGCTCCGGCCAGCGTGCCCAACGCGCCCTACACGCCGCTCGTCGCCGCGCTCACCCTGAGCTACACGGCCGAGGAAACCGTCGGCGCCGGAGCGCGGGAGCGGCTGTTCCGGATCGGCCCTTTCGGCCACCGCGAGGTCGACCCCGTAGACGCCCGCCTGCTGCCTTGTCTCGACGCCGAGGGGGCGCTGCTCATCGGCCTGACCGGCGTCGAGCCGCCGCAGAGCCTGGCGCTCCTCTTCCAACTCGCCGAGGGCAGCGAGGACCCGACGACGGCGGTGCCGGAGGTCGAATGGTCGTACCTGGCGGACGAGCGGTGGACGCCCTTCGAGACCGCGGAGATCGTCGCCGACGGCACCAGCGGCCTGCTGACGTCCGGGGTGATCCGCTTCGCCCTGCCCGAGACGATGACGCCGTCGCGCACGGTGCTGCCGCCGGGCCTGCGGTGGATCCGCGCCGGCGTCGCGGCGGGGACGGCCGCCATCCCGCGATTCATCGCCGTCCATCCGCAGGCGGTCACGGCGAGCTTCCGCGACCAGGGCAACGATCCGTCGCACCTCGCCGCGCCCCTGCCCGGCGGCACCATCGCCAAGCTGCGCCGGCGCCAGGCCGCGGTCAAGTCGGTGAGCCAGCCCTTCGCCTCCTTCGGCGGCCGCACGGCGGAGTCGACTGAAGCGTTCGCCCTGCGGGTCAGCGAGCGGCTGCGCCACAAGGGGCGGGCGATCGCCCCCTTCGACTACGAGCGCCTGGTGCTCGAGGCCTTCCCCGAGGTCTACAAGGCGCGCTGTCTCAACCACACCTCGGGCGCCGGCGACGAGCACGCCCCCGGCCACGTCAAGGTGGTCGTGGTGCCCAACCTGCGCAACAAGAACGCCGTCGATCCCCTGAAGCCGCGCCTGAGCCTGCACAAGCTCGCGTCGATCCGCGACTTCCTCGCCGAGCTGGCGTCGCCCTTCGTCAAGCTCGAGGTCGCCAATCCCGAGTACGAGGAGGTGCGGGTGCGCTTCAACGTGCGCTTCCACGCCGGCTTCGACCAGGGCTTCTACGCCCGGCAGCTCGAGGCGGACGTCATCGGCTTCCTTTCGCCCTGGCTCGAGGACGAGGCCGCGGACCTCACCTTCGGCGGACGCATCCACCGCTCGGCGATCCTCCACTACGTGGAGAAGCGCGAGTACGTCGACTTCGTGACCGGCTTCGAGATGGACCACCTCGTCGGCGAAACGACGAACGTGAACGTCGAGGAGGCGGTGGCGACCCGCGCCAGCGCCGCCCTGGTCTCGGCGCCGACCCACACGATCCTCCTCGGCACCACGTCGTGCGAGGACTAGCGGAGAACCGGCATGCCCGACCTCGAATTCATCGCCAAGAAGGCGCGCCTCGCGCCGAGCCAGGACTGGGCCTTCCTGCGCTCCGAGGGGCTCGCCCACGTCGAGCGGCTGGGCCACGAGAAGTGGACGGACTACAACGTCCACGATCCCGGCGTCACCCTGCTCGAGCTGCTCTGCTACGGCATCGCCGAGCTCGGCTACCGCACCGGCTACGGCATCCGCGACCTGCTGACCGAGATCGACCGCGGCGTCGCGGTCAACCACGCGGACTTCCACACCGCCCGCCGGGTGCTCACCGGCGGCCCGGTGACGTTCGACGACCTGCGCAAGCTGCTGATCGACGTCCACGGGGTCAGGAACGCCTGGATCGAGCCCCACTCGGGCATCCGCTACGGCCTCGACGCGCGCGCCAAGGTCCTGACCGACGCCGACGCCCCGGGTCTCCCGCGGACGGACGCCGCGCCGGCGCCGAACGAGCCGCTCTCCGGCCTCTACGACGTCTTCGTCGAATACGACGAATTCGTCGCCGAGGAGCCCCGCGTCGCCGCCCTGGGACCGCCCGACGCCGCGGCGGGAGAGGGCGGCTACGTCCAGGTCGGCAACCGCGGGCTGCGCTTCGACGCCGACTGGGAATTCGAGCTGCTCTCGGTCGACGTCTATCCGGAGACGGCGGGGGAGGTGCGCGTGCGCCTCGTCGACGCCGCCGGCGCCGTGCTCGCCGAGACCTCGGCGGCGGCCGAGCTCCCCGACGAGGCCAACCGCGTCGACCTCGGCTTCCGGGTGCCGCCGGGCGCGGGCTACCGGCTCGAGGCCGCGGGCACGGCGGCGCGGCTCTTCCGCACCCTCGATCCGGTCTTCCCCTACGTCCACGAGGGCGTGGCGCGGATCGTGAGCGGCTCGGCCGGCGAGCCGACGATCGCGACCTACAACTTCTTCTACGCCTGGCGGATCACCTACGCGGTGCCGCCCCAGCCGCGGGGCCTGCCCGCGGCCGGCCTGCCGCCCGTCGACACGGTGACCCGCGAGGACGTGCGCCTGGCGGTGGCCGACCGGCTCCACGCCCACCGCAACCTGTGCGAGGACTTCGTCAACGTCTGCGAGCTCGCCGTCGAGGAGGTCGCCCTCTGCACCGACCTCGAGCTCTCGCCCGACGCCGACGTCGAGGCGGTGCTGGCGGAGATCTTCGACCGCGTGGGCGCGCACGTCTCGCCCGAGGTGCCGTTCCACACCCTGGAGGAGATGCTCGAGCGCGGCAGAGAGCCCGACGAGGTCTTCGCCGGGCCGCCCCTCGACCACGGCTTCATCGACGACGAGGAGCTCCGCGCCCTGCGCCGCCGCTGCGAGCTCCGCGCCTCCGACGTGATCGAGATCCTGATGGACGTCGACGGCGTCAAGGCGGTGCGCAGCCTCTGGCTCCTGAGCTTCCTCGACGGCGACGACGAGCCGCGGGCGCAGGAGGAGTGGATGCTGACCCTGGCGACCGACCGCTTCCGCGCGCCGGTCTTCGACCGCCGGCGCTCGAAGGTCATCTTCTACAAGAACGGCCTGCCGTATTACGCCGATCGCGCGGAGGTCGAGGCCCTGCTGGCGGCGCGGCGCGCCGAGCGGACCAGCTCGAAGCTGGCGGACGGATCGACGGACCTGCCGGTGCCCGCCGGCGTCTTCCGCGACCCGGAGGTCTACGATCCGCTCCAGAACGAGCTCCCGCGGGCCTACGGCGTCGGCCAGGTGCGGATCCCGGCGTCGCAGCCGGCGCTGCGCAAGGCCCAGGCGAAACAGCTCAAGGCCTACCTGCTCCTCTTCGAGCAGCTCCTGGCCAACCACCTCTCGCAGCTCGCCCACGTGCGGCAGCTCTTCTCGTGGCGCGACGAGGCCGAGACGACCTACTTCACCCAGCCCGTCACCGGCGTCGCCGGCCTCGACGAGATCTACGACCAGGAGCTCCTCGATGCCGAGCACGGCGGCTCGCCGGCGGCCGCCCTGGCGGCGATCGTCGAGGACGCGGACGTCGCCGCCGAGCGCCGCGGCCGCTTCCTCGACCACCTGCTCGCCCGTTTCGCCGAGGACCTCAGCGAGTACGGCCGGCTGACGGCGACCCTCGACGAGGACGCCCGGACGCGGGTGATCGCCGACCAGCGCCGGCTCCTGGCCGACTATCCGCGCGTCGGCTCCGAGCGCGGCCAGGGCTACGACCTCCGCCGGCCCGACGAGGCGGACAACCTGACCGGCTACGCCTACCGCGTCTACCGTCTCCTCGGCATCGGCGACGCGACCCGGCGGCAGCTCGCCGGCCACCGCTTCGAGCTCGAGGAGGTCGCCGGCGAGGGCGGCGAGACGCTCTGGCGTTTCGTGCTGCGCGGCGAGGGCGCCGAGGTCCTGTTCGCGAGCACTGGCTGCGAGTCGGCGGCCGCGGTCGAGGTCCTGCTCGACTTCGTCGTCGAATTCGGCAGCGACCGCGACCGGTACCGGCTCAGCGCCGACGAGTCGGCCTGGGAGCTGGCACACGAGTGCCCCGGCGAGGAGCCGCAGGTGCTGGGCGCCACCGCCGACGCCGGCGGCCTGGACGAGGTCGTCGCCTACTTCCAGGCCCACGGCGAGGGCGCCGAGGGCTTCCACGTGATCGAGCACGTGCTGCTGCGCAAGCGCACCGGCGAGGACCCCTTCATGCCCGTGCAGCTCGACGACCCCGGCCAATGCCAGTGCGTCGAGGTGCGCGATCCCTACAGCTTCCGGGCGACGGTGCTCCTGCCGTCGTGGCCGCGGCGGTTCCGCGACCTGCGGTTCCGGCGCCTGGTGGAGGACACCCTGCGCCTCGAGGCGCCGGCCCACGTCTACCTCAAGGTGTGCTGGATCAGCCACCTCGGGATGAAGCGCTTCGAGATCGCCTGGGACGAGTGGCGCCGCCGGCTCGCCGCGCTCGCGCAGGCGCCGCCGGGGTGCCGCGGGCCCGAGCTTCCGGCGTCCGCGGCGCCGCTCACCGGCGAGCTGCCGCTGCCGGAGACGGGCCCCGAGCACGCGGCGTACCGCGACGCCCTCGCCGCGCTGATCGACGAGCTTCACAGCCAGGTATCCGTACACCCCCTGGCCCGCCTCCACGACTGCGAAGAGACCACCGGCGACGCGCCGCAGATCACGCTGAACCACACCAACCTTGGGACTTTCTAGCGTCAGGGCGAGGAGCAGACATGACCCCCTTCAGATCGCACTATCCCGAGTTCGTCCCCAACCAGATCCTGACCAACACGCAGCTCAACCAGCTCCGCGACCACCTCGACCGGCAGGACCAGTTGAGCCGGGTCCGCCTGGCGGGCACGGGGATCGTCTGCGGCCTCACGTGGTCGATCGACGCCGCCGGCGCCGTCGCCCTCGCCGAGGGCTACGGCGTGACCTCCGACGGCCACCTCGTCGAGCTCGCCGCCGGCGTCTTCACCCACGCCGTGCCTTACGAGGACCCGGGCGTCGACGAGGACGGCGAGCCCGTGTACGAGCCGTGGCGCGACGGCACCGGCGGCCAGATCGAGCTCTTCGAGCTCCTGGACGCCGCCGCCGTCGCCGACCTCGAGGTGACGCCTCAGCCACTCGACGCGACGCTGCTGGGCGGACGCGTGCTGGTGCTCTACCTCGAGCGCGAGCCGGTGGCGCTGCGCTCCTGCATCGTCACCGACTGCAACAACACCGGGACCAACGTCCACCTCAACGCCCGCGTTCTCCTGGTGTCCCGCGACGCCCTCCAGGCGGTGACGCCGTGCCCACCGCCCCCGGCTCTCACCCGGCTGCCCCGCTTCCACACCGCCACGCCGCTCGTGGACCTGGGCACCGCCGGCGACGTCGACGGCGTCTACCAGGGGCTCGTCCAGGCGGCGCTGCCGACCCTCTCCGCGGCCGTGCAGGCGGCCTTCGACGCCCACGGGCCGCGGCTCGACGTCGACGTGGCGCCCGGGCTCGCCGCGCTCGACCAGCTCGTCGCCGACGCCGGGACGATCCATCAGCTCCACCACGACCTGCTGAAGGACCTGGCGGACGCCCTCGACGAGGCGGTCACCGGGGCCTGCGAGCTGGCGGCCGAGTGCTGCCCGGCGAGCCTCTTCCCCCGCCACCTGATGCTCGGGGACCTCGACGTCAGCGACGGCTTCACCGCCGCCGGCTTCCGCCACGCGTTCCGCCCGGCGCCGCTGCGCGACGTGACGGACGGCGACCGCGAGCGGGTCCGCCGGCTCTTCCTGCGCCTGGCGGCGATGCTCGCCAACGTCGACGTCCTGGCCTTCGACCGTTCGGGCACGGCGGCGGTGCGCCTCACTCCCAGCCGGACCGAGGACGCGCCCCTCGGCCGCCGCGCCCTTCCCCGGTATTTCACGCCGGAGCCCGACCTCGAGCGTCACTGGCAGCCGCGGCTGTGCTGCACCACCGAGCCGCTGTGGACGTACCACCGGCCGGGCGACCTCGACGTCGACGCGGGGCGCGCCGACTTCCTGCGCGTCGAGGGCCATCTCGGGCACGCCCGCGCCGCCGCGGCCGACGCGATCGCCGCGGCGCGGCGGCAGCACAACGTCCCCTTCGCCCTGCGCGGCGCCCGCTTCGGCCAGCCGGCGTCCGAGGCCGCCGCCTTCCACGCCTTCATCGCCTCCTACCTCGCCGACCGCGCCCTCCGGCTCGCCGACCTCGAGACCGTCTTCTTCGATTCCGCCGGCGCCGGCAGCGTCGACGAGGGCGGGGTCACCAGCGGGGTGGACAACGTCGCTTCCCTCGACCGGAGCATGACCGAGGAGTCCGCGGCCCAGGCGGCCCGGCTGCTCGCCTGGCGGACCTGGTGCGACCCGGCGACGCTCTTCACCGCCTGGCGGGCGGCGCGCGGCGAGCTGAGCTGCGCCCTCCACCGTCTGCTCGGCGAGATCGCCAAGACGCCCGCCTTCTTCGACCCGAACGTCTTCGAGCCGGGCGAGGTCCCCGCCGCGCGCGCCCGGGTCATGCTCGCCGACCGGCGGCTGGTGCGCCTGCTCGCGACCGGCGCCGAGGGCGGCGACGTCCCCGGCGAGGTCCAGGCAGTCCGCGACGAGATCGCGGCCCTCACCGCCGACGTGGCGCCTTGGGTCCTCCTGCCGCCGGCGGCCGAGGCCCTGGCGGCCTCGATCCGCCGCCTGCTCGCCGAGCTGCCCGAGAGCCCCGAGGGCGTCGGCGTCGAGGTCCTCCTCGAACGGGTGCGGACGGTGTGGGCCGACGCCCTCTACTACTGGCTGTTGTGGCGGGCCTCGGACGCCCTGCCCGCCCAGCGCCAGATCGGCGTCGGGCGCAAGGACGACCCGGGCGACTGGGTGCTGCCGGCGCTCGCGGCCTGCGAGCCGGCGCGCCTCGTCGAGCTGGCGCTGGCCTACGAGGCCCTGCGGCGCCGCGACCTCGGCTGGTTCGTCAACCTGGCGGCGGCGGCCGACGGCCTCGAGCACCTGGGCGGCGTCGTCAAGGGCGGCACCTTCGTCCTGGTGGTCGACGCCGGCGGCACGGTGAGTGCCGACTTCGCCCTGCCGGGCCGCCCGCCGTGCTGCTGCGAGATCGACCCGTCCGACGTCTGCCGTCCGCCCCTGGCCTTGCCCGACCACCGCGTCGTCCAGCTCCGGCGGGTTCCCGGGACCTCCGGCTTCGAGCCGATCACGGTGCTCTTCGACGTCCTCGCCAACGACAGCGACCCCAACGACCTGCCGGCGCGCGACCACCTCTCGGTCGTGCTCAAGGCCGTCACGACGCCGCTAGGCGGCACCCTGGAAGAGGATTCCGGAGTGATCCGCTACTTCCACGAAAACCCGCGGCCGGGCTGCGTCGACCGCTTCAGCTACACCCTGAGCGCCAACGGCGAACGTTGCGCCGGCGAGGCCACCGGCGACGTCCTGATCCTCACCGTCGGCGAGCCCGTGTCGGCGCCGGGCGCGGGGCCCGGAGAGATCACCGGCCGGGTCGCGTCGGCGGCCGACGACGCCCCCGTCTTCGGCGCCCAACTGGTGGTGATCGACCTCGGCCGGGAGTCGTCCACCGACGACAAGGGCCTCTACACGCTCCCGGAGGTTCCGCCCGGCGTCTACCAGGTCAGGGCCACCCATCGGGACTTCGTCGATTCCACGCGGACCGTCGTGGTCCAGGCGGGGACGACGGCGGCGCTCGACTTCTTCCTGCAGCCGGTGCAGGGGGTCCAGAGCCGCGAAGTCCTGACCGTCGGAGTGCTGGACGCCGCGGGCGCCGTGCTGCCCGGCGTCCTCGTCCGCTTCACCTCCGGGTCCATGACCCGCGAGAGCGTCACCGATTCCAGGGGCTTCGCCGTCTTCTCGGCGGTGCCCGTCGGTCCCTTCACGGTGGCCGTGATCCAGAACGCCAAGCCCACCGTGTCGACCGAAGGCGCCGTCGTCGCCGGGGCCGCGAACCGCGCGACCCTGACCCTCGGCAGCACTCCCAGAACGCTATCGTCCAGGTCGGCGCGGAAAGCCAAGCCGCGATCCGGGAGGCGGAAATGACGGGGACGCACGTGGTGCGGCGCCAGCTCCTCGAGCTCCGGGTGGCCGACCGCGAGGCCGCGGCCGGTCTGCAGGACGACGTGCAACGCGCGGTTCACGAGCGTCTGAGGCCGGCGATGGACGCCGCGTTCTCGCGGCTCAGCCCGGCGGACGAAGTGGTGCGCCTCGAGCGTGTCGAGCTCGACCTCGGGCGTCTGCCCGTTGCCGGCCTCGCCGACGAGCTCGTCCGCCGCACCCTGGAAGAGCTCGACAAGGTTCTCGGGATCGAGCTCGCGGCGCTGCGCCGGCGTACCGGCGTCCCTGAGCGCGGCGGCCTGGTCAGCGCGGAGGTTGGCCGGCTCGCCAGTCTCCGGCACTTCCTGGAGACCGGACGCCTGCCGTGGCAGGCGCCGCGGGGCGGCGCCGGCGAGCCCGAGGCGGCCCTCGCCGAGCTGCTCGCGGACGCGCCCGGCGAGGTCGTCCGCATGCTGCGGACGGCCCCGCCGTCCGTCGCCGCGACCATGGCGACGAGAATCGTGAAGCAATTCACCCCCGACCTGCGCCGGCGGCTCGCCGTCGCCCTGGCAGCGACGGGGGATCACGCCGTGGCACGCGTTACGATCGACGATTGGCAGCGGCTCTTCGACGACGCCCCGGCCGAGATCCGCGGCGGCCTCCGGGAGACGCCGGCCGCCGTCGTCGACCGGCTGATCCGCGGGCTCGTCGGCGTCGACGCGCCGACCGGGGCGGTCGGCGTCTGCGAGCTTCTCGTCCGGGAAATCGCCAAGCGGGGCGGCACGGCCGACCGCGTCGTCCGCGTCCTCGCCGTCCGTGCGCGGCGCGTCCTGCCGTCGAGCAGCGAGGTCCGGCGCTGGCTCGAGCGCCGCGCGACGGCGAGAGACGGCGGCGAGGCGTCCGTCCGGGATGGCGGCCTTCCGTTGCCGCGCCGGGCGGACGTGGTCGTCGAGGCGTCGGCGGAGCGCCTCGCAGGTGAGGGTGTGACGGAGGGTGTGACCGCGGCTCGCGCCGGCCGGACGCCGGGGGACGGCGTCCGGCCGGCGTCGGCGCCGGAGGACGCCGCCGACGCCGCCGCGGACGTCCGCGAGCCGGGCCCGCCGTCGCCTCGGCGCGAACCGCCTCCGGCGTCCTCGGCGGACGCCCGCCGCCACCGGCTCGATCCGGACGACGCGATAATCGTCGACGACGCCGGCCTCGTCGTCCTCGCGCCCTTCCTTCCCGGCTACCTGGCCAAGCTCGGGCTGGTTTTCGTAGGGCAGGCTGCGCCTGCCGATTCGGACTCAATCGGCAGGCGCAGCCTGCCCTACAAGCCGGCCTTCGTCTCGCCCGCGGCCCACGAGCGCGCCGTGCTTCTGCTGCGCTACCTGGCGACCGGGCGCACCGGCGACGGCGAGCAGCACCTCGCCCTCGACAAGCTGCTCTGCGGCTGGCCGCTCTCCGAACCGGTCGAGCGCGCGATCGAGCCGAGCGGCGCGGAAGCCGAGGAGTCGCGGGAGCTGCTGGCTTCGGTCGTCGAGCATTGGAAAGCCCTCGGCCGCACCTCCGTCGACGGCCTGCGCTCCTCGTTCCTGTCGCGCGAGGGCCGTCTCACCGACACCGACGGGGGATGGAAGCTCGAGGTACCGCGCACGGGCTACGACGTGCTCCTCGACCAGATCCCCTGGGGGATCTCCCTTGTGCGGCTGCCCTGGATGGACCGTCCTCTCTTCGTGGAATGGTGATGCCGACCTCCGAAAGCCCCCTTGCCGCCAACGCCGCCGTGCTCGAAGCCGAGCTGGCCTGGCTCTCGTCCGTGATCGATGCACGGATGGCAGTCCACCGCGGCGACGAGACGCCGCGCGCGAGCGTCTTCGAGATCGAGCCGCCGGCGCTCGACCCCGAAGCGTCGATCTACGGCAACTTCGTCCACCACTACGAGATGGGCCTGGCGGAGCGCCTGTGCCTGCTGCTGGCCCTGGCGCCCCACGTGCGTCCCCAGCTCCTGGACGTCTTCTTCGAGCCCGACGAGAAGCTGGGCCGGGGCCACACCGAGGTCGGCGGCATCCACGGCAAGATGCACGGCGGCTTCCTGCCCACCGGCGAGACCGTGCTCTTCGTCCTCGCCGGCGACGACCTCGGGGGGCGCTTCGCCTGCCAGCGGCTCTTCGACCGCGACCACTGGTTCGCCCGCCACAACCTCCTGCGCCTGGAGCCGCCGCCCCCCGGCGAGCCGCTGCTCTGCGGCCACCTCGTCGCCGGCGACGAGATCGTCGACCTGCTGACCCTGGGGGCGCCGCGCAAGCCCGACTTCAGCCGCGACTTCCCGGCCCGCCTGGTCACCACCGAGATGGAGTGGGACGACCTGGTGCTCGCCCCCCGCACCCGCGAGCAGATCCGTGAGCTCGAAGCCTGGATCCGCCACGAAGGCACCCTGATGAACGACTGGGGGCTCGGCCGCCGCCTGCGTCCGGGCTACCGCTGCCTCTTCTACGGGCCGCCGGGCACCGGCAAGACGCTGACCGCCACCCTGCTCGGCAAGCGGACGGGGCGCGACGTCTACCGCGTGGCCCTGTCGATGGTGGTCTCGAAATACATCGGCGAGACCGAGAAGAACCTGGAGCGCATCTTCACCCGCGCCGAGAACCTCGACTGCCTCCTCTTCTTCGACGAGGCCGACGCCCTCTTCGGCAAGCGCACCGGCGTCAGCGACGCCCACGACCGCTACGCCAACCAGGAAGTGTCGTACCTGCTGCAACGGATCGAGGAGTTCCCGGGGGTGGCGATCCTCGCCTCCAACTACAGCAGCAACATCGACGACGCCTTCGCCCGCCGCTTCCAGGCGGTCGTCCACTTCCCGCTGCCGAGCGCCGTCGAGCGCCGGCGCCTGTGGTCGGCCTCGTTCTCCGACCGCTCGGTGCTCGACGGCGAGGTGGCCCTGGACGAGATCGCCGAGCGCTACGAGCTTTCCGGCGGCGCGATCATGAACGTCGTCCGCTACGCCTCGCTCATGGCCCTCGACGAGTGCTCGAACGTGATCCGTAACGCCGACCTCATCGGCGGCATCCGCCGCGAGCTGGGCAAGGACGGCAAGACCCTATGAGCGCGCCCGCTCCCACCGCCTCCGCCGACCACGCCTCGACGGCGTCCCGCGCCGCCGCCCACCCGCTCCAGGCCAAGCTCTCCGTGGGCCGCAGCCACGACGGCTTCGAGCAGGAGGCGGACCGCGCGGCGGCGGCCGTCGTCGGCCAGGGGCCGTCGCCGGCGGCGCAAACAGGAGCCGCCGCGGGCGTGCAGCGCCGGGCCGCCCCCAAGATCTCGCGCCTCAAGGATCAGGCCGTCCGGCGTCAGGAGACAGGTGTAGGGGCGCACGGCGTGCGCCCTCCTGACTTCCAGCGCAAGGAAGAAGAGGAACCGCAGGAAAAGCTCCAGCGCAAGACAGGTGTAGGGGCGCACGGCGTGCGCCCTCCTGACTTCCAGCGCAAGGAAGAAGAGGAACCGCAGGAGAAGCTCCAGCGGAAGAAGGAGACGGAGCCCCGCGCCAACGTCCGCGACAAGCGGCAGTTCCCGGTGCTCGACCGCGTCGAGGACAAGCTCTTCGAGAGCAAGGGCAAGGGCCAGCCCCTGCCCGACGAGACGCGCATGGAGATGGAGACCGGCTTCCGCGCCGACTTCGGTGGCGTGCGGATCCACACCGGAGCGGACGCCGAGGGCATGAGCCGCGAGCTCCGCGCCCAGGCCTTCACCCACGGCAAGGACGTCTTCTTCAACGCCGGCAAGTTCGAGCCCGACACCGTGCGCGGCAAGACCCTCCTGGCCCACGAGCTCACCCACGTCGTGCAGCAGGGCGCGGCGGAGCAGAAAGTCCCGCAAGAGAGGGTCGAGAAGAACAACGCCCAGCGTCAACAGCCGCCGCCCGAGCCCGCCGACAAGAAGGCGATGGAGGTCGAGACGGCGACCGAGAAGCGCCTCGAGCAGAGCGCGCCCGCGCCCGGCGCGCCGCCGCCCGCGGCTCCCGGGGCGGCGGCGCCGGCGACGCCGGCTCCCGGCGAGAAGGCGGCCCCTGCCGAGGGCGAGGCCGCCGAAGCGTCCAAGGCCGAGGAGCCGAAGGCCAAGGGCAAGAAGAAGGGAAAAGCCAAGCGGGGAGCCGGCAAGCCGCCGGCGGCGGCCAAGGGCGGAGGCGTCGGCGCCTTCCTGCGGCGGTCCACCCGCGCCGTCTTCGCGGCCAAGACCGCCGGCGTCGCCGAGCTCGCCGCCAACGAGAAGAAGAAGGATCCCGCCGAGGCCAAGCTCGCCCAGACCGAGAAGGCCGTGGTGCCGCCGGCCGAGGAAGGCGCCTCCAAGTCGAAGGCCAAGCAGGTCGAGATTGTCGAGCAGGCCCCCGAGCCCAAGCCCGACGAGGCCAAGGCCAAGCAGGAATTCGACGCCGCCCTCGAACGCGCCGTCCCCAGGACCCTCGAAGAGGTCGACGAGTTCAAGGAGGCGGGCAAGGGCCGCGTGGTGGGCCAGGCCGCCAAGGAGGTCGTCACCGCCGACGCGCAGGAGGTCCAGGGCACCTACCAGGAGATCGACAAACCGCCGGCGCCGGAGCCTCCGGCCCAGGAGCCGGAGGAGCTGCCCGAGGTCGAAGCCGCGACCGAGACCGAGGCCCTCGGCCTCGGCGACGGCGTCGTCGGCGAGGTGCAGCCCGAGCACACGGACCTCAGCGAATTCGACCAGCAGTCCGACTCGCTGCTCGAACAGGAAGAGATCAAGGAAGAGCACCTCGAGATGGTCGACGAAGGCGACCTGGCGGAGGCCAACAAGGAGCGCAAGACGCTCAAGACCACCGTCAAGGAGGGGCCGCGGGAGGTCAAGGCCCTCGAGCAGCAGGAAAAGCTAAAGGTCCGGAAGGACCTGCAGAAGGAAGAGCAGCAGGGCCGCCGGCAGATGCGCGAGGAACGCCAGCAGGAGCTCGAGGGCGCCCGCGGCGAGCAGCAGAAGACCAAGAGCAAGATCGAGCTCAAGCGCCAGGAGGTCACCGACCACGTCAACGGCCTCTACGAAACCGCCAACGCCACCGTCAAGCAGAAGCTCGAGGACCTCGAGAAGAGCTCGCTCAAAGCCTTCGACGACGGCGAGAAGCAGGCCACCAAGGCCTTCGAGGACAACGTCAAGCGCCGCATCGACGCCTTCAAGCGCCGGCGCTACGACCGCTTCGGCGGCAGCCTGCTGTGGGCCAAGGACAAGCTCTTCGGCATGGACGAGCTGCCCGAGGTCGAAGAGATCTTCGAGAGCGAGAAGACCGCCTTCGTCACTTCGCTCGACGCCCTGATCAAGAAGATCACCGCCGACAGCAAGCGCGTCGTCCAGGAGTGCAAGGACATCGTCGCCAAGGCCCGCAAGGAGATCGAGAAGTACGTCGCCGGCCTCGGCCCCGAGCTCCGGAAGACGGGCCAGGAAGCCCTCACGGAAATGCGGGGCAAGCTCGACGCCCTCGACAAGAAGGTCGGCGACAAGGAAAAGGAGCTGCAGAAGAAGCTCGCCGACAAGCGCGAGGCGGCGATCAAGGCGATCGAGGAGAAGATCGAGAAGATGAAGGAGGAGATGTCGGGCCTCCTCGCCAAGCTCGGCAACCTGATCCTCAATGCCATGCTCAAGTTCTTCAAGTGGGCGCTGAAGAAGGCCGGCTACTCCCCCGACGAGATCATGGGCATCATCGAGAAGGGCAAGGCGGTGATCAAGAAGATCGTCACCGACCCCATCGGCTTCATCAAGAACCTCGTCAAGGGAGTGAAGGACGGCATCTTTCTCTTCGTCAAGAACGTCAAGAAGCACCTGGTCACCGGTCTCGTCAGTTGGCTCACCGGCGCCATGGCCGACGTGCCGATCACGCTGCCCGACAAGTGGGACCTCAAGGGGATCATCCATCTCGTGCTGCAGATCCTCGGCCTCACCTGGGAGCGCATCCGCCAGAAGCTCGTCAAGCGCCTCGGCGAGAAGGTGGTGAGGATCGCCGAGACCTCGATCGACGTCGTGAAACGCCTGATCACCGAGGGCCCCATGGCTCTCTGGGACATGATCAAGGAGAAGGCGGCGGACATCCAGCAGCAGGTCATGGAGGGCATCCGCAACTGGGTGATCACCCAGGTGGTCAAGCAGGCGATCATCAAGCTGGTGAGCTTCCTCAACCCGGCGGGCGCCATCGTCCAGGCGATCCTGGCGATCTACAACACGATCATGTTCTTCGTCGAGAACTGGCAGCGGATCGTCGACTTCGTCAAGAGCGTCTTCGACTCGATCGGCGACGTCGCCATGGGCAAGCTGTCGAAGGCGGCGCAGGCGGTCGAGAACGCCCTGGCGATGACCATCCCCATCATCCTCAACTTCCTCGCCCGGCTCATCGGCCTCTCGGGGATCGGCAAGGCGGTGGCCGGCGTCATCACCAAGATCCGCAAGCCCGTCGACAAGGTCGTCGACAAGGTGATCGATTTCGTCGTGGCGAAGGGCAAGAAGCTCCTGGGAAAGATCAGTCCCAAGAGCAAGAAGAAGGCCGAGACGGAAGGAGATCTGGACGCCGACGACAGGAAGAATCACAAGAAGATAGTGGTCGCAGCGTCGAGCGAGCTGAGGAAGCCGTTGAGCAAGAGGCCCGTCGACTTCGCGGCCTTCTACAATGCAAAGAAGCAAGTCGCCGCGGGCCTCGAGAAGAAGTACCAGAGCAAAATACGAAAGGGAATCGAGCTAAGAATAGAGTTCAAGCCTCTCGAGAAGGAGATGACGGACAAAGACCTCGACATAAAGATCTCGATCAAACCGAATGACGAGACGGCTCTGATCGAGATCCCGGACCCATCGGCCGGCGGAGGCGAGCCGATGATTCCGTTGTTCCGGGGCATCCACTTCATGGACCGAGATCCCAAGAAACACCGGGACCTCCTGAAGGTAAGCAGCGTGGGCAAGGCCACTCCGAGCCGCGCCGCCCTCACGAAGGCCGGGCTCGCGACGTTTTCCGACGCGGATCGAAATCAATCGGCCACCGAGCAAGGCATCCGGGTGATCAGAGAGGAGCTGGAAAAGGGCAAGACGGGGCCGGAAGTCGCGGCCTGGTGGAAGACGCAGAAGGGTCGGGCACCCTTCGACGGTCCCCTCCATGCCCTGCTGCAGAGATTCATCAACAGCTATGGGGCGTTCGAGAAGGAGCTCAACAAGGGGATAGAAGGTGTCGATCTGTCCTTTACCGAGATTCCCTTCATTTCCAGCTCGGCCGCGGCTCGACACCCCTTGAAGTATGCCCTGGGCGGGAAGTTCAAGGCTAAGGAGATTCCGACCGACAAGCGCCGCAGGATCGTGGACAAAGTCGGTCGCGTGTTCATCTACGTCTTCGGCAAGTCGGAGATCGAGAAGGAGGGAGGAATCAAGATCGCGGACGCCGCCAAGGACCAGAAGGTCTTGATCAAGCCCCGGATTCTACATGAACAGGAAGTCACGTTCCTGGGCGGGATTTCCGGTAAATTCCTCAAGAAGCAGAAGGATATACAGTGGCGCAAGAAGCCGTACTACAACGTGACTTCGGCGAACGCGAATGAAGACAAGTTCTTCGACAAAGTGGCCAGGGAGGCTGAAAAGCAAGCTCCGGATGTCGAGAACGAGGGCCGCGAGGAAGCGCTGAAGGAATTCGAGGGCAGGAGGAAGTCCGCAGCGACGTAGCAACGCGCGTAAGCTCAGCCCTCCGCGGCGGTCCGTCGCGGGCATGCCGCCGTTACGCGGCCTGGAGCAGGAACTCGACCTTCACGGCCTCGAAGGGAAAGACAATACCGCCGCCCTCTGCTCGGTCGAGCACACCAGCTTCGAGCAGGGCAGTCACGTCAGCATGCACGGCCTTGACGTCACGTTGGACCCGCCGAGCTGCCGCGCGGATCGAGACCGGCCCTGCTCCGCACAGCGCCTTGAGCAGCTCCCAGCGCTTCGCGGTCAGAACCTGCCAAAGCAGATCCGGCGTCGCGAAACTGATGCGGGCGGTCTCCTGAGGCTTACCGAACTTCCAGGCTTGCGTGAAGTCGTCCATCGCTTCTGCTGGTGGGCGGACATCAAGAGTCAAGATTCTCATCGTTCCACCTCGCTATGTCACCTTGAAAGTCAGCGATCAGTTTCTCGACCGTGGTGAACTCGTAATGCCCTTCTCTGTCGCCGAAGTGGTAGTGATCTCCCTTGCCAGCCTCGTTGTCATAGCGCAGAACGCATTCACCGGCTACCACGTATGCCAGCCTGTACTTGAACCGGTGCTCGGAACCGGCGAGAGGCTCCGGCACCCGCCACAGCACCAGCTCCGCGAAGGCTGTCTTCGAGTAGATGATTCGGGTGCGAACCAGGCCAACAGCCTTCATGTTGGAGACAGTACCAACACGGGCCCGTGGAGTCAACTCCATCAGGTGACCGCGGCCCAGGTCGGCGTCCTCCTCCGGCAGGTTCGCGGCGCGCTCGAAAGCTCCGGGGACGTGCGCGTCGTCAGCTCTCCTTCGCCGCCGCAAAGCCTCTCCGCCCAGGACTGTCTCGAGACCCTGGCCGAGCAGCTCGACGAGCCCGTCGCGGGCCTGAGGACCAGTCACGAGCTGTGCGAGAGGTACTTTCGCCGCCGCAAGTCCGAACGCCTGGTCCTGCTCTACGACGAATTCGACCGCTACGCCCGGGCGCCGGCGCCGAACGCTCCGGTGCCAGGCCGCCTCTTCTTCAATGACCTCGAGACCGCGCGTCGGTCCTTTCCCCAGCTCGGCATTCTCGCCGTAGGGACTCTCGGCGTGTTCGTCTTTCGCGACGTGCTGGGCTCGAGCTTCCTGTCGCGCGCCGCCCGTTTCTGGATGCGCCCCTTCACGGACGACGAAGCCCGGCGTCTGGCGCTGCCGTTCGCGGAGCGGGGCCAGGCCCTCGCTGACGACGTGCTTGCGACCCTCGTCCTCGCCGGCGGTGGCAACCCCGCGCTCCTGACCTACGGCCTCCAGGAGCTGTGGCCTGTCGCGTCGCCGTCCGAGCGCGACGTGGCGCACGCCTACACCCGCTTCCAGACTCGCTACGGCGAGTTCCTGAGCGACGTGGTCGAGGCGTTCTCGGATCCGGCGCTGTCACGGATCCCGCAGCGCGTCTGGGAGTTGATACGGGCGCGACCCGGCGAAATCGAGCGCGCGACGATCGAGGAGGTGTGCCGCACCTCGGGTGGGGCCTTGCGGCTCACGGTCGCCGACGTGCTCCAGCTTCTCGAGGCGGCGGGCGTCGTCCGGATCGACGGTTCCGCCATCTCCGACGACCCGCTCGTCGTCTATCCGGTGGCGGGCCTGCTGGGCTTGCCCGCGATCTCGCCCCCGGCGCCCGGCTTCGCCGAGCGTCTGTGGCGGGACCTCGCGACGCTCCTCGCCCAGCTCTTCGCCGCCAGCGCCGACTTCTTCCGTCCGGGAGCGAAGGCCGGGCAGAAACGGCTGGTCCCCGAGTCCGTGTTCACGGCCTTTCTGGCGCTGGGGCTCGGCTTGCTGGGTTGGCAGGTCGAGCGCGAGGCTCAGCAGGCCGCCGGACGCACCGACCTCAAGCTGCGCCGCAACGGCTCGGCGGAGGTGGGGATCGTGGAGGTGAAGATCTGGGGACGTCCGGGCTCCGAGGACGCCTACCGCCAGGTGGCGGGCTACTGGACGCCGGACGTGGCGGCGGGCGCGGTGGTCATGCTCACCGACGCGGACATTTCCGACTGGCCGGAGGCCTACCGGCGGAAATGCCTGGAGCCCCGGGGCGTCGCGGTCGAGGAGGTCGCCTCGCCGCAGTCCGCGACGCGCGCCCGGTTTCGCGCGTCGTCGTTGACTCCGGAGGGACTGAGCTTCCGCGTCGAGCACTTCCTCGTCCGCCTGCCGCGGGGCGCCGCGCGTTGATCCCGAGTCAGGAATACGCCTCGTCAGAGACGCCGACGGCATCGCCGGAACGCGAGCTCAGGTGGCGTTCGTCGATGAGCAGCCTTTCCGAATCCCGTGCTTCTTGAGCAGCTTGCCCAGCGACCGCCGCTCCTTGCCGGCGCGACGGGCGGCCGCCGTCACGTTGCCGCCGCACTCGCGCATCACCCACGTCAGGTACTGCCTCTCGAACCTCTCGACGATCCTCGCCTTCGCGTCGGCAAAGCTCCCCGCGAACGCTCCGGCCTCGCCCCCCCGATCCGCGGCGCCGCCGCCCTCCGTCTGCACGAAGTGCCGCAGCTCGAGCGACGGTCCCTCCGAGAGCACGAACGCCCGGTGGACGACGTTCTCGAGCTCGCGCACGTTCCCCGGCCAGTGGTAGCCGTTCATCCAGTGCAGGGCCGCCGGATGGACGCCCTTGAGCGGCTGCCCGTATCGGCGGCTGAAGCGGTGGATGAAGTGGCTCGCCAGGAGCTCGACGTCGCCGTCGCGGGACGCCAGCGGCGGCAGCTTCACCTTCAGGATGTCGAGCCTGAACATCAGGTCCTGGCGGAAGGCGCCCTCGCGCACCAGCTCCTCGAGCTCCACGTGGGTGGCGGTGACGATCCGCACGTCGGCCTTCCTGACCTGGGCGCTGCCCAGCGGCTTGTACTCGTGGTCCTGGAGGAACCGCAAGAGCGCCACCTGGGCTTTGGGCGAGAGCCCCTCCACCTCGTCGAGGAAGAGCGTGCCGCCGTGGGCCTGGGCCACGAGGCCCGCCTGCGACGTCTTGGCGTCCGTGAACGCCCCCCGCTCGTGCCCGAAGAGCTCGTTCTCCACCAGGTTGTCGGGAAGGGCGCCGCAGTTGACCGGAATGAACGGACCGTCCTTTCGCTTCCCCAGGCGGTGGATGGCGCGGGCGATCAGCTCCTTGCCGGTTCCCGTCTCGCCCTGGATCAGCACGGGCGCGTCGGCGCGTCCCAGCTTGTCGATCGTCCTCAGGACGCGGACGAAAGCCGGCGAGCTGCCGTGCAGATCGAGGCGGACGAACGACTCCCGCAGCGCCTTCTCCTCGTCCCAGCCGGCCGCCGCCGTGATCCCGGCCCGACGCAGCCGCATCGTGAGCTCGTCGCGGTTCGCCGGCCACGCCAGGAAGTCCGTGCAGCAGCTCATGATCGCGGAGTGGTCGGAGAAGCTCTCGCGCTCGAAGACGCCCATCCGGGGCGTGCCGTTGAGCGCGGAGAGGAACGAGCAGAGGCGCTCGCGCGGGTACTCGTCCCGCCCGAGGAAGAGGATGAGCGGCGCGGCGCGCGGAGCTCCGGCCGTCCAATCGACCGGGCTCAGCTCTTGAGCCGCATATCCCAGATCCGAGAGCGCGAGGCACAGGTCGCGCGTCGGCGGACCGGGCACGAACGAAAGGAGGTCGAGCCTCCCCAACGGACCCATCACGGCGCAGGCTCCTGAGCCTTCCCCAGACACGTGTACAGATTCACGACGTCACCGTCGCGCGACGAGAGGAGCAACGACAGCGGCAGGCGAAAACCTCACCTCGGCCGGAGAATCAACGAAAATGCCAGGCTTTCACCTTCGCGGGAGCATCTGCCGTGTTCGGAGCAAGTCTCGTGCCAGGGGCGACTCAGCGGCAGAAACAGGCCCGGCGCGGCTTTTGACGCGGGGACCGGTCGATCCTCGTTCTCACAACTGAGAATCGACGTGCAGGATCGAGAATGGGGTGCCGCTCAGGGGCGTGCCAGGTTTTCACCCGGGGGGACATCCGTAGGACTGCGCCGACAGCCGGACGGTCGGATGTCCGACGGCGCGACGGGCCGGACGCCGATTCCCTTCCCTCTCGCCCGGAGCGAGCATGTGAATCAAGGGAATCGAGCCACACCGGCCGACCCGACAATTGCCTGGAGAACCAAGGAGAATAGCGATGAAAACCACCCGAACTCTCACGCTCGCGGCAGCTCTGCTCTTGCTCCCCGCGACGGCCTGGGCGCAGACGACCGTCACCCTGACGGACACCAGCCAGACCACGACCCTGACCGCCAGCGTCAGCGAGCAGGCGCAGGTCACCGTCCCCGCCGGCGTGTCCTTCACCGTCACCGACATCTCCGGCAGCACGGCGGCCTCCGCCGCCTCGGTCACCATCGACAACATCGTGCTCGACACCGCCACCAAGCAGCTCAAGGTCTCGATCCAGGCCAACGACCCCGCGTTCACTCCCCCCGTCGGCGGCGCCACCACCTGGTCGGCCGGCGACGTGACCTGGAACGCCGCCACCTGGACCAACGCCGCCCCCGCCTCGGGCACGTTGAGCGATCTGGCCTACGGGGAGGTGGCAACTTGCACGGCCGACACCGCCAGTTGCAGCACGACCGGTCTTGTATTCACGCTGGGTGCCAAGTCCACGGTCAAGCGTTCCGGCAACCACACCCTGGTCATCACCTGGAAGTTCGAGAGCACGGGCGCCTAGCGGTTGCCGGCCGTGCCGATTTCTCCAAGCGACGGCCGGCCCGCACCCGGGCCGGTCGCTTTCGAGGACAAAGCCATGACCAACCTGTCGCTCACCTGGTCCCTCGCCGCCTGCGCGGCGCTCGCCGCGGTGCCGGCCTCGGCGCTGCGCTTTGCCGCCACCCTCGACTCGATCAAGGTCCAGGCGGAGCCGGGACGGACCGTCACCCGGACCTTCCAGCTCCGCCTCGCCGAGGACGAGCAACGCACCCGCTTCCATAGCCACGTGGAGGACTTCTGGCACAGCGAGGATGGGACGCAGTCGTTTTACCGGCCGGCGGGGACGCTCGAGCGCTCGTGCGGCTCGTGGGTGACCCTCAATCCGGTCGAGCAGGCGGTGGATCCGGGCAAGAGCCTGGACGTGCGCCTCAGCGTCGCGGTGCCGGCGGCGGCGGCGCCGGGGGGCTACTGGTGCGCGCTGACGGTGGACCAGCTCGTCGATCCGCTGGCCGCTCCGGCCGGCGTCGCCGTGCAGTTCCTGGCCTCGATCTCGGTGGGGATCTTCGTCTACCTGCCGCCGATCGAGCGCGCCGCGCGCGTCCTCGACGTGGAGCTGACCGGCGCCGAAGCCCGGGTGCGGCTGCAGAACGAGGGCAACGCTCCCCTCGCCGTCGAGGGACGCCTGGAGCTCCTGCGGCCCGGGTCCTCGGAGATCGTGGCCACCGTGACTTTTCCGCGGACCACCCTCCTGCTCGAGCCGGCGAACCGCAGGTGGATCACCGTGCCCCTGCCTCCCGCGGCCGAGCTCCCCGCCGGCCGCTACCTGGTGCGGGCGATCATCGACATCGGCCTGGATCACTACGTCGGCGTCCAGCGCGAGATGGAGATCCGCCGTGAGCCGGGCGCGACGGCGTCTCCCTAGGGAAACCCCGCCACGACGGGCCGTCCGAGTCGTGGTCAGGGCGCTCGCCGTGCTTCTCACCGCCTTCGCCATTCCGAATCGGGCCGCCGCCTTCCCCTCCTGGTCCGTCATCGTCCACGGTCGCGACCGGACCGCCGCCGCGGATCCGCTGGAGGCGGCCGGGGAGGTGCTCGTCGACCTGGCGGCTCTCGCGCCCGCCCTCGGGCTCGACGTCACCCTCGCTCCCGCCACCGTCGCCGTGGTCGATCACCGCGGAACGCGGTGGACGGGACGACCGGGGGCGAGCTTGCTGCGAGCCGGCGAGGACACCCTCGAGCTCGGCTGGGTGCGCCAGACGCGGACGACCTGGCACGTTCCCGCCGCCGCGGCGGCGTCGCTCGCGGGGCTCGACCTGACCCTCGATCGGGCCGCGGCCGTCGTCGAGCTGGTAGGTCCGCGGCCGTCGCCGGCCGCGGCCGGCGTTTCCGCCGCGGCCGCCGCGGGGAGCGTCGAGTCCGTCGTCCGCGCTTCGGCTCGGCCGTCCTCCGCGCCGCCCGCGGCTGCCTCCCATCCCGGCCCCGACGGCTCGTGGCAGTCGTTCACCCTGCCCAAGAGCGAAGCGGAGATGACCGAGTCCGCCCGCCTGGAGGCGGCCCAGGACCGTCCGGCCACCCGGCGCGAGGTGGCGGTGCTGCCGGCGGCTCACCAGAGCCTGCGCGCCACCGTCGGCCTCGGCTTCCGGGAGGGCGGCGAGTGGGGAGCCGAGCTCGGCGCCTTCGGACTGTGGTCGGACTGGAACGTCGAGCTCGCCGCCGCCGCCGCGTTCGGTCCCGCCGGCTCGGACGTGCAGGGTCACCTCTTCCTCGAAGCCCCCGGCCGGCTGTGGAGCTTCGAGGCCGGCAGCCTCTACAGCCAAGCGTGGGGCTACGCGGAGGGCTTGCGCGTGGCGCGCGAGAGCGGCCGTCACCGGCCGACCCTCTCGCTCTATCTCCCCGGCACCCTGACCCGCTATCGCGACCCGGTGGTCGCCTACCGCGACGACGTCCTACTGGGGCGCGGCCTCAGCGTGAGCGGCGAGGCGACGTCCGCGGGGCGGTGGTCGCTGACCAGCCGGCTGCGGCGCGGCGCCTTCTTGGGCTCCGTCTACGCGCAGGCCGGGGGCGACATGACCGCGAGCGGCGGCGCCTCGATCTTCCTCGATCTCGGCGCGGTCGGGCTCTCCGGCTCCTACCAAAGCAGCGACGGCGAGGGCCGCCGCGTCGACTCCCACAGCTTCCGGTTGAGCCTTCCCACGGTCGGCAGACTGACCAGCGCCCTCGAGACCTGGGACGCGCGCTCGGACCTCAGCCGTTCTCAGGCGCACGGCGCCACCTTCAGCATGCCGATGGGCGACGTGAGAGTGCGGCTGCGCTATCTCTTCCGCACCAACGAGCTGCGGCCGCCCGACCGCGAGGTCCTGAGCCAGGAGCACCACGAGCTGGTGGCGCTGGTGGGCTACGCCCGCTCGTCCCGGGTGCGCCTGGACCTGCAGTTGGCGAGCCGCTGGCAGCCGGGAGGCGAGGCCGCCCACCGCGCCGACCTCCAGGCCTCCTTCGACCTCACTGACGCCACCCACCTCCAGCTCTTCGGCGGCTTCTCGTCGCTCGACGCCGCCCCCGAGCGCTACCTGGTGCGGCTGACGCAGGACCTGCCCCGGGGGCTGCGGCTGATCGCCGAGGTCGGCGACGTCATCGGCTTCCCGGTCGGACGCGACCTCCTGGAGCCGGGGCAGGAGCCCGGCTCGGTCAAGCTCCTGATCCAGCGCACCTGGGACGTGGACACCCCGGCCGGCGGCAGCACCGTCGCCGGGCGCGTCCTCGGGCCCGACGGCGCCGCCGCCGCCGACGTCCCGGTCCGGCTGGGCCCCTACCGCGTCTTCACCGACGCCGGCGGCCGTTTCCTCTTTCGCCGGGTCCCGGCGGGCGGCTACGAGCTGTCGCTCGAGGAGGCGGGGTTGCCGGCCCACCTGCAGGCGGTGAGCGGTCCCATGGAGGTCCAGGTCACCCACGGCCGGCGCGAGGACCACGCCCTCTACGTGGCGCCGCTGGGCCGCGTCGGCGGCCGGGTGTTCGTCGACCGGGACGGCGATCGCGAGGCTGGCGACGAGGAGGGCGTGGGCGGGGTCGTCGTGCTCCTGGGCGACGAGGCGACCACCACCACCCGCGACGGCTCGTTCGCCTTCCACAACCTGGCGGCCGGGCGCTATACGTTGGAGGTGGTCGCCGCGATGCTCCCCGGCGACCTCCAGGTGACGCCGCCCTCCCGCTTCGAGATCGGCCTGCCCGCGGGCGAATCGCTCGACCAACTCGACGTCAGGCTCGAGGCCCGGCTCCGGCCCGTCGTCTACCAGGAGATGTGATGATGACCACGAGACCTCAACGACTCGCACGCGCGGCGGTTGCCTCCTTCGTCCTCGCCTGGCTCGCCGCCGGCTCCGCCGGCGCCCAGGAGAGCGTGGAGGTGGTCCTTCCCGCCGCCGTCAGCTTCGCCGTCTTCGACGTGGCCGCCGCCACGTCCGGCAGCCCAGGCCCGACCCGAATCGAGCTCACGTCGATCCAGCTCCAGGCGGGCAACGCGCTGCGCGTCAGCGTCCTGGCCGAGGCGGCCACCTTCACGCCTCCGGCTCCCGGCGGCCTGACCATCCCCGCTTCCAAGATCTCCTGGACCACCTCGGGCGCCCAGGGGGGCGCCGGTACGTCCGGCACGCTGAGCGACGCCGCCTACGGCCAGGTCTTCCAGAGCACCACCTCGGCTTCGTCGGCGCAGGTGGACGTCCACTGGACCCTGGGCGCCATCGGCGGCGGCGTCCGCGCCGGGTGGCACGACCTCACCCTGAGGTGGAAGCTCGAGTCGGTGACGCCCTGAGGCCGGGACGGGCGATGAGCTCGGCGACGGCAGGGGCCGGTTCGTGCACAGCGCGCGATAGGGCTCGGAGCCCATGTAGCGCCGCCACTCCTTCTCCGTGAGGTTGCGGTGCGCCCGGTCGCAGGCCTCGTCGACGAGGTCTTCCGGCCGCCAGAGCCGAGCCCGCACGTTGCCGCCCTGGCGCGCGGTCAGGAGCCGGAAGGGGTCGAGCGAGAGCGCGAGAGACCGGAAGTCCTCAACGACGTGAAGCCGCGATTCCTCGCTCAGCGTCGGCATCTTCCAAATCCTGATCCAGCCGTCGACGTCGGCGGTCGCGAGCCACGCGTCGTCGGGGCTGAACGTCATCCACGATCCCGGGCCGTGCTCGAACCGGCCGACGGCCTCGCCGGTGGCCGTGCTCAGGATCGTCAAGGTACCCCCCGGAGTCAAGACCGCGACCTGTCCGCCGGAATGGCTCAACGCGAACGCGAGCCCCTGGCCGAGCCGGCCCTCGATCCGTTCGCGGAGGAGCTCGGAGCCGGAGCCCACAACGCGAACCGAGACCGAGTTGTCCATGCCTCCGATCGCCATGAGGGTGCCGTCGGCGCTGATGGCGACTCGTCCGAGGAGACCCCCGAAATGCTCAGCTTCGAGCTCCAGCGCGGCCACCTCACGGCCCCCGGCGACGTCCCAGACGCGCGCTCCCGAGTAGGCGTCTCCCGTCACCAGCCAGCGCCCGTCGCGGCTGAGCGCCAGTTCGAAGAGGCTCGGCTGATGGACGACCTCGGCGATCCGCCGGCCGCTCGCCACCTCAAATACCGCCACCCGACCGTCGGACGTGCCGGTCGCCAGCCGCCGGCCGTCAGCGCTCAGCGCCACGGTGCAGTCGGCTTCGCCGCCCGCGCATCCGTTCGGCGGCGCGTAGAGCTCGCCCGCGGGCTCCAGGTCCCAGACCCCCAGGTAGCCGTGCTTGGACACGGCGGCGAAGCGGCGGCCATCGGCGCTCAGCGCCACGGCCTCGACCCGGGTGCCGTGCTCGATCCGCGCCAGCTCCCGCTCGCGCGCGACGTCCCAGGCCTGAACCGTCCCTTCGCCGCTCCCGGTCACCAGCCGGTCGCCGTCGCCGCCGGCCGCGAACAGGACGGGAGCGGGGTCGCCTCCTATGCGATAACTCCGCTCGGGCAGCCCCCCGGGGCTCGACCTGGTCCCCGACGCCAGGTCCCAGACGCTGACCTCCTCCGAGCCGACCGTGGTCAGCGCGGCTCCGCCGCGGTGGAAGGCGATCGCGGCGGCGGCGAATTCCAGGTCCGCGACGACTCCCCGGTCGCGGAGGCGCCGCACCTGCACCCTCTGGCCGAACCCGACCGCCAGGAGCCCCGGCTTCTTCAGCGACGGCGAGGACCCTCGGAGCTCTCGCAGGCGTGAAGCTCACGACCTCCTCCCGCGTTTGCCAGCGCCAGACGCGGACGGAGCTCCCGGCCGCGGTGGCGAGCAGCTCGCCGTGCTCGCCGAGCGCCACCTCCGTCAGCTCATGTCTCTGCTTGTCGAGCGGCATGAGCTTCCTCGTCCCGTCGATCAGGTTGACGAGCTCGACGTCGTCCCCCCACGTGCCGACGGCGATCCAGGCACCGTCGCCGCTCAAAGCGATCGAGCTGCTCGGCGCGATCTTGAGGGAGCTCGGAAGCGCCCGCGGCAGCAGCTCCAGGGCCCGGCTCAGGATCTCGGCCGCGTCCGGGGTCGGGTGGTGCCGCAGCGATTCGGCGCTCAGGAGCGCCGCGTGCAGCAGACCGGTGCCGGAGTCGTCGAAGCCGGCGCGCGCCTGCGCGGCGAGCTGGCGAGCCACCGCCCGCTGCCGCTGGCGCTCCTTTTGCTGCCTCTGGTAGAGCGCCACCAGGGCGAGAGCCACGGCCACCACCAGGCCGGCGGTGACGGCGGCGAGCTGCAAACGCTGGCGCCGCGTCGCCGCCGCCCTACTCGCCAGGAGGTACTCCATGTGCAGCGAGGTCGGCGCCGGCCGGTGATCGGCGCTCGCGGCGAGCCAGGTCTCCATCTCGCGGAGGTCCCTGCCGCTCAGGAGGTAGCTTCGTTCCTTTCCACCTTGCTGCCACTCCACCGCACGCTCGGTGAGCCGCGTGTGGGTCTCGAGCCAGCCGAAGTCGGTGTCGAGGGCCTCGACCAGCTTGTCGACGGCCTCGTCGAAGTCGTCGTCGCGAAAGAAGATCCAGTTCAACTGGCGCAGCGTTTCGTCGACCGTCGCGGGTCCGACGTCACGCCAGACGATGGGTATCAGGCGCTTGCTGTGCTGACCGGCGTGGAGCAGCTCGCGGCGACACTCGTCGGACCTCACGAAGTCCGGGCTGAGGACGAAGACGCAGGCGTTGGCCCCTTCGATCGCCTTCGCCAAGCGGTCGCGCCAGGGCTCGCTGGGACGGATCTCGTGGTCAATCCAGACCTCGCGCTCGCGATCACGAAGCGCCTCCTCCAGTCGCTCGACGAAGGCCCTGTCCTCGCGCGCGTAGGAGATGAACAGGTCGGTGGCCATCGCCCTCACTTCTATCAGAAGAGCTGGGAACCTGTAAGATAGCCCCATGGCAAGGAAGCGTGGCAAGAAGGACGGCCGCCCGGCCCTGGTGAAACGCGACGGCGCCCTCGCCCTGACCTTCGTCAATACCGGCTCCCGGCGCTCCCCCCGTCTGCGGGACCCGACCATCCCAACGTCGCCATCCGCCTCAACAACCTGGCGCAGCTACTCCAGGACACGAACCGTCTCTCGGAGGCCGAGCCGCTGATGCGGCGCGCCCTGGCCATCGCCGAGGCCAGCTACGGACCCCATCCCAATACACAGGTCGTCCGCCGTAGCCTGACCGACCTCCTGTCTGACATCGCCACGCACACGACATCACCCCAACCGAATTGAGCCGCAGCTTCAAACCGCGGCAAACTCCGTGTCCATGTCGTGATTGTCTCGCTCTCGGGCGAATGCGAGGACGCTCGCCCTCTCTACGGGAAAATTCGGTAGATGTCCTTGCGGTGCGCTACTCGCCGGCAGACGATGCGCCTGTTTTTCTTGTCGATCTCAATTCCCATGCGATATTGTCCCAACCGTACCTTGTACTTCCCAGGATAATCCGTCAGGCGCTCGAGGTATCCCAACTCGAAAGGGTTTCCTGCCTCAAGCTCCTCGAAGGCGATCCTCTCTGCCCGTTCCTGGATCTCGGGAGGCAGACGGCTCAGCTCCTTCAGGAACTTGTTGGTGTATTCAACGTCCCAGCTCATCTTTCAACGACTGATAGTATGCCTTCGCGGCTTCCCTTGAGAGTCGCTCGTCGTCCTCTCTCTCGTCCATGAGCCGGGCCAGTCCATAGTCCTCCAAGACCTCCTCGATCCGCTGGAACTCGTCGATCGGCACCTGGACTGCAACAGGTCGGCGATCCTCGTCGAGTACGTACTGCTTGTGGATCTCCATTGCTCGTCTCCTCGGTTCTCTGCGTTGCGCAGCGCCATGATCCTTGCTGCTCGTCAAGGGCCAGGGGTTACCGGCGCGCATCGAGTCGGACCAAGTCGCCTGGGCCACTCGGCGGCCACTCCCTGTACCAGCAGTCTATACCGGTCTCGACCCGCCACTGGAGCCGGACTTGGCCTTGCGCGCGGAGTGCAGCCGCTGGAACATCCTCTGCGGCCGTGCGGAGCAGAGCCCCGAGTCGTCCGCCGTAACCTGACCGACCTCCTGTCTGACATCGCCACGCACACGACATCACCCCAACCGAATTGATCCGCAGCTTCAAGCCGCGGCAAACTCCGTGTGCGGCCGGACGGAAGGCGGATGGAAACCCAGAACGATCCGATCCTTCGGGACTCCGGCCCGAACGAGGTCGTTGGCGATGCCGTCTTCCGTGCCGTCGCGCTGGATCCAGATCTTGTCGTCGATGATGTCCACGTGGATCAGCGCCCCGTGGATTCTGCTTCCCTTCTTCCAGCCGACGTTGACGAGGAGGTAACGATCCCGAGGCCGGTCGAAGACGGCTTCCGTTTGGATGTCGCCGTAGGCGTAGGGGATGCGTGCGTACTCCTCGAGGATGTTTTCGATCAGGTCGCGGTATCCGTTCAGGGTGTCCATGTCGTCATTATCTCGTCTTCGGGCTCGATGCGAAGATGTGGACGGGATTGCCCCGGTCCGACAGGACCGGATCCGGACGCCACATCCTTATGTCCGCCCGGAGAATCGGCAGCCCCACAAACGTGTCAGGAATCGACCACCCTGCCGTCCCGCAGACGGATCCGCCGCCGCGCATGGGCGGCGATCTCCTCCTCGTGGGTCACCAGGATGACGGTGGCGCCGCCGCGGCTGAGCTCGTCGAAGAGCCCCATGATCTCTTGCGAAGTCGTCGAGTCGAGGTTGCCGGTGGGCTCGTCGGCGAGGATGATCGACGGGTCGTTGACGAGGGCGCGGGCGATCGCCAGACGCTGGCACTGGCCGCCCGAGAGCTCGTTGGGCAGGTGGTCGACGCGGTCTGCCAGCCCCACGCGCTCGAGCACCGCCAAGGCCCGCCGCCGACGCTCGGCGCGTCCGGCGCCGGCGTAGAGCAGCGGCAACGCCACGTTGTCGACGGCGTCGGCGCGCGGCAGCAGGTTGAAGCTCTGGAAGACGAAGCCGATCTCGCGGTTGCGGATCGCCGCCAGCTCGTCGTCGTCGAGGGCGTGGACGCCGACGCCGTTCAATTCGTAGGTGCCGGCGGTGGGCGTGTCGAGGCAGCCGAGGACGTTCATCAGCGTCGACTTGCCGCTGCCCGAGGCGCCCATGATCGCCACGTAGTCGCCGCTTGCGATCTCCAGGTCGACGCCCGCCAGCGCGCGCACCTCGCTGCCGCCCATGCGGTAGGTGCGCTCGACGCCGCGCAGCTCGATGAGGCGGCCGTTATTCATGGGCCAAAGGAGGGACGCTGACGCGTCCTGGGCAGGCACGGGGGCCTGCCCCTACGTCGGAGGTGGCGTGATTCACTCATAACGCAAGGACTCGATGGGGTCGAGACGGGCGGCGCGGAAGGCCGGGTAGATGCCGGACGAGAGGCCCACCGTCATGGCGACGCCGGTGGCGAGCAGGATCGACCACAGGGTGACCAGGGTCGGCCAGCCGGCGGAGGCCGCGACGACGCGGGCGATCACCACCCCCATCACGATGCCGGCGACGCCGCCCAGCGCGCTCAACGAGAACGACTCGACGATGAACTGGAAGAGGATGTCGTGGCGGCGGGCGCCCACCGCGCGGCGGATGCCGATCTCGCGCGTGCGCTCGAGCACCGTGGCCAGCATGATGTTCATGATGCCGATGCCGCCCACCAGCAGCGAGATGCCGGCGATGCACCCCATCACGACGTTGAAGAGACGCTGGGTGCGCCGGCTCTCGGCGAGCAGCGCCTCGGGCACCACCAGCTCGTAGTCGTCGGCGCCGGCGTGGAGGTGGTCGAGCAGGCCCGCGATCACCCGCGCCGCCTGGCGTCCGCTCTCGGCCTCGCGCAGGCGCACGACGATCTCGGTCAGCGGCGAGTCGAGCGGGTCGCGGTCGAATTTGCGCAGGGCCGTCGACACCGGCACGTAGATCGCCGACGCCGCCGAGGCGATCGCCACGCCCTGGAAGGCGTCGACCTCGCCGCCGCCGGCGTCGATCACGCCCACCACCTCGAACCACAGGTCGTTGACCTTGAAGTGCTCGCCCACCGCCGGGCCGTGGCCGAAGAGGTCGCGGCGCACGGCGGCGCCGATCACCGCCGCCTGCGCGTGGCCGCGCACGTCGAGCGGGTCGAGGAAGCGGCCCTCGGAGATGGTCAGGTCGACCAGCCGGGCGTGCTCGGCGGCGACGCCGTAGACCGCCGCGCCGCCGCTCTCGCCCCCGGCGGCGATCACCTGGTAGGGGTCGACGTCGACCTTGGGCGCCACCAGCTCGACGCCGGGCACCGCGTCGGCGATCGCCTCGCTGTCGCGCAGGGAAACGCCGAGGGACTTGGCGCGGATCTCCTGGGCCTCGTCCTCCTTGAGCTCCTTGGCGCGCACGACCACGTTGTGCAGGCCGAGGCGGGCGATGGTCTCCAGGGCCTGCTGCTCGGCGCCGGCGCCGATCGAGAGCATGGCGATCACCGCGCCGACGCCGAAGACGATGCCCAGCATCGTCAACGCCGAGCGCAGCTTGTGGGCCGAGATGTTGGCCAGCGAGGTGAGCAGGGCTTCGTGGATCTTCATGTGGGGGGTGAGGGTTCTTCCGCCACGTCGCCGCCGTCGTCCTCGACCGCCGCGGGCGGGCGCAGCGCGATGACGTCGCCCTCGGCGAGGCCGGCGGTGACCACCATGAGCCCCAGGGACTTGGCGCCGGTCTCGACCCGCCGGGCGGCGAAGCCGGCGCCGTTGCGCAGGTAGACGCGCTGCTCGCCGCCGTCGCTGAAGACCGCCTGCCGGGGGACGACGAGGGCTTCGCCGAGCTCTTCGAGGCGGAGGGTGGCGCGCACGCGGTGGCCGGGCTTCATCGGCAGGCCGTCGGCGCTCTCGATCTCCAGCTTGACGCCGAAGTATTGCACCGGCGAGCCGCGGTAGCGCGGCTGGGCCACCGCGTCGACGT
>Ga0299906_10000202_pt1 | contig 60348 bp, 106 predicted proteins | sample RVTome_14_FD_200259 | JGI IMG/M metagenome (GOLD analysis project Ga0299906, IMG submission 200259) | Soil microbial communities from uranium-contaminated site in the Upper Colorado River Basin, Wyoming, United States - RVT145D125 (version 2) ...
CCTCGTTCTCTCCGGCCGACGCCGGGACCAACTTCACCGAGGGCAGCCCCACCGATGTGGTGCTCACGCAAGCAAGCCTCGCGAATGCCGCGGGGAGGCAGAGCACGAAGGCCGATCTCGGGGCCAACCGGGCCGCACGCTACGCGGTACACGCGGCCGTGGATTTCACCGACGAGACGCCGACGGCCGGCAACCGTGTCGACTACTATTGGGCTCCGAGTCCGGTAGCGACCGCAGGCTCGGGCAACGTCGCCGGCAACTCAGGCGCGGACGGTGCCGCACCTGACGGCGCGCTCGGTACCATCACGCTCGCGGAGTTCTTGCTCCAGTGCGAGTTCATCGGCTCGCTCGTCGTACATGACGGCGCGAGCGTGCAGAACGGCTTCGTCGGCGTGCTCGTTCCGACGACTCGTTACGGGCAGCTCATCGTGGTCAACAACTCGGGCGACGCCTTCGAGGCCGACGACGTGGAAATGGCTGTGTGGCTGACGCCCATGGTGGACGACGTTGCGGCTAGCTAAGCCCTCACGCTGGAACGTCCGTCGCGGGCTCGTCGTCCCGCGTGCGGCCGGCCTATGGAGGGGCCTCGGCTTCGTGCTGCCGTGCTGGGAGGGCGGCGGCGTGCCGACCGACATCGTGGCGGGCGTCGGGGGCACCATCACGGGCACGGCGAGCAACTTCACGTGGGAGCCCGAAGCCCCGGGCATCACCTACCGCCTCGCCAACGCCGCTACCGGCAACTACGCCTCGTACGGCCCGGCCGGCGGCTACGACCCCGGCGGCGATGAGATCACGGTCGCGTGCCTGTGTACGCCGAGGGACTTCTTCGGCGAGGGCGCGAGCCGCTTCCCCGCCGACAACGCCGGAACCGCCAACACGAGCGGCTGGCGGCTCATCGCGATCGGCAGCTCGGAGGAGTTCCGCTGGAGGCTGCCGGCGGGCAACCTGAACATCGACACCTCGGGGTTCAGCTGGGCCGACGACGACGTGCTCCTGCTCGTGGGCCGCTACTTGGCACCTGACGGCACGCTCGACGCCTACAATCTCACCACGGGCGTCACTACGCACACGACCGGCTCGGCGGCGGGCGCGCTCGCCTCGACCGACCAGGCCATGCGCCTGTTCCACCCGACGGCTGCGGAGGGCGCCGCCGTGTGGGAGGGCTCGCTCGGCCTGCTTGCGGTCTGGGACAGGGACATAGGCAGACGCGCGGCGGACACACTCGCCGCGGACCCGTTCTGCCTGGTGCGCTACGGACGGAGTGCGCGCGTCGGTGTCCCGGCGGCGGCTGGCGACCCCGTCCTAACTGCCGAGTCCGGCACGTTCAACGTCACCGGCACGGCCGCCAACCTCGAACACCACCGCGTGCTAGACGCCGGGGCCGGTGCCTTCGCCGTAACCGGTACTGCTGCCGGGCTTGTGCAGGACTTCGCGGTCGCGGGTGAGGCCGGCTCTTTCCTGGTCACGGGGACGGACGCGACGCTCACGGTGAGCGCCAACGCCGTGCTCGCAGCCGACGCCGGAGCTTTCGCTGTCACCGGGACGGCCGCGAACCTCGAACAGCACTCCGTACTGGTTGCCGCGTCCGGTACGTTCGCGTGGACCGGCACCCAAGCCACGCTCATCTACGACTCGGTGGTCGAGGGCACGCCCGGTGCGTTCACGATTACCGGCACCGCTGCAACGCTCCGGCAAGGGTTCACGCTCGCTGCCGCTGCCGGAGCTTTCGCTATCACGGGCACGGACGCCGACCTCTTGCAGGACCGGCGTCTCGACGCCGCGGGTGGCACGTTCACCGTCGTGGGCACGGATGCCACGCTCACCGCGACCGGGGCAATCGAGCTCGTAGCGGACGGCGGAACCTTTGCCGTCACGGGTGCCGCTGCCGGGCTGTTCCAGGGCTATTCGCTGGACGCGGAAGCCGGAGCGTTTGGCGTCGCGGGCACCGTGGCGGGCCTGCTATACGGGCGACTGCTAGACGCCGAGGCGGGCGCCTACGCCTGGACCGGCACGGCTGCGACGCTATCGGTCGCTTCCGCCATCACACCCATCCCCAAGTACACGTTCGGCCCGATCACCATGTACCGCACCCTCGGACCCCAGGACTAGGAGCACCACGATGGCACGCAGGCTAGTCTGGCTCATGTCCGGCGGCGAGACGCTACCGCTCGCTCAGAGCCTACGCGGCGACATGGAGACGTCCGACACGCTCACGGGCGAGACTCCGGTGGTCGAGGTCCACCAGAAGCAGGGCGGCTCCTACGTGGACGTGACGGTCTCGAAGAACTTCACCGTCGCGAGCGTTGCCGTGAACACCGCGGAACTCACCGACCACAAGGGCAACGCCATCGCCATCGGGGACGGCGTGCAATTCAAGTTGACCGCCGGAGACGTGGGCGAGTACAAGGTCCGCATCAAGTGCCCCTCGTCGGATGGCCTGCGGCCTATCGCGGAGGTGGACCTGATCGTCGGGGACACCGTGTAGGCCAGGAGCTGAGCTACACCACCATCCCGAGCCCCCTACTCGAACGAGTACCCGAACCTCGCCAGATCATCCGCGAACCGCCGCGTGACGATCTCGACGGCGCCCGAGTCGTACATCGTCCGGTAGTCGCCCCTGGACGAGCGCTTGAGATGCGGAAGCTTCACATCCCTACCGAGCGCTTCGCACACCCGCGAGAAGTCCTCGCCGAGTGACTCGAACCGTCCGACGAAGCGCACGACCATCTCCTTGTTCTCGTCCGTCAGCCAATCGGTCTGCGCCATGAACATCTTCGGCTGGTCGTAGTAGCGCGGGTCCTGCTCATCGTAGGCGAGCCGCACCCATTCGTTGAAGCCGACGGGACGTTCCCCGAGCCCGGTCTGATTCGTCTGCACCCGGTAGGCGTAATGCGAGGCCACCTTGTCCCACGGGTTGCGGACGAACGAGAAGCTAAACCGCTTTTTCCACTGCCTGCGTCCGATCTCTTCCAGTACTTCCTTGGCCGTCTGGAGACGGTGCGGGATGCCAAGCGCCCGCTTGATGGAAGTCCCGCCCGTCTTGTTGATGTGGATGAAGAGGAAGTCGGGAAGGCCGTGTCCGGTCAAGCGGGCCCGGTGCCTGCGAATCCTCGTTTTCAGCGCGATCATTCGGCACTCTCGCGGTTGGGATAAGCGCCCCAAAGTAACATGCGGGAGCGGGCGGCGCGGGAGGGGGACCGGCGGCGGCCCGAAGCACCAGTCTCGCCTGCCCGACCGGGGTCCTTCGAGATTAAAGGTTGCTTGTTCACGGCTGCGTGACCCATCATGCAATAGGGGTCGGGGGGGCTCCGTCTCACAGCCTGCCAATCCCTGCCGGGAGTCCCGCCAGATGCCCGAGCCGCGAATCGCCGCCCGCTACGTGCTCGACCGAAGTACGCCGCCCGAGATCAGGGAGGAGTTGGCGAGGAGGCTGGGGGCGCGGGAGGGCGACTCGATAGCCCTGTGGTCGGATGGGGTGGTGACGCTCGCGCGCATGGCCTCCGACGATGACGCCCGGGCCATGCTGCCTAGTCTCTGTCGCGAGCGAGCCGGTGGACCTGATCGACGCGCGGGTCACCTTCGGTTGGTGGAGTAGCGGCACCCTGAAGCGCACGGCGCACCTCTAGCGCCGCCTCCAGGTCGTCGACGGTTCCCCTCATTTCGCGGACGGCCCGCTCCAGGCCCCACAGCACCCCCGGATCCGGCAACGAGGCAATTGCTTCACGGACGGCGACGTTCGGGCCACGCGTCGGCACCGGCTTGTCCAAGAGCTTCCGCCACCCGGTAACGGTAGGCGGCGTCACGCCCAAGGCCAACGCTAAGTGCTTGTCCTGAAAGCGGCTGTCCGCGTCCTTCAACGCGTCGAAGCGGGCGACGAGCGACCGCAGGGCCTCCACCGGGTCGCGCGCCCTCGCATCATCAGGCTTGACAGACGTAATTAAGTCTCCGTAAGTTGCCAGAGTCACGAGGCCCATTAAGGCCTCTTAAGCCCTCTGGAGAATGAGCGGAGACATGGCCGATAGCAACCACGCGGACCGGCTGTGGACGGCGGATGAGGTCGCGGCGTTCGTCGGCCTCCACGTCCAAACCGTGTACGCGAAGGCGAACGCGGGGGAAATCCCGTCCATCAAGCTCGGAAACCGCCGTCGGTTCCGGGTCCGAGACGTTGAGGCCTGGATCGAAGCCCAATCGGCTGCCGAGCCCGAGCCCGTGACGATCGAGGGGGAAGGCTGATGGCCGACCAAACCATTGATGTCGCCATCGGCGATGTCGAGATCCGCGACCGTCATCGGAAGGATCTCGGAGACCTGGGCGGACTCGCGGCCTCGATCGAGGACGTGGGCCTCCTGCAACCGATCGTCCTGACTTCGTCGCTCCGACTCGTTGCTGGCCACCGCCGCTTGGAGGCGTGCCGGAAGCTCGGCTGGAAGCGCATCGCCGCCGTGGTCGCGAGCACGCTGGACGACGCCCGCCGGATGCTCGTCGCCGAGTACGACGAGAACACGCAGCGTCTGGAGCCGAGCCTGTTGGAGAAGGTGTCGATCGGCGTGGCCATCGAGGCGGTAGAGCAGCCGAAGGCGAAGGAGCGGCAAGCGGCTGCGGGACCGAGCGAGGGGCGAGGCAAGAAGACCGGTCCGGGAAAAATTCCCGAACCGGTCGGCACCGGCCGCGTCCGCGACATCGTGGGCGAGGCGGTGAAGATGTCGGGCAAGTCGTACCAGCGCGCCAAGGCCGTGGTCCAGGCCGCCACTGACGACACCCTCGCGCCCGAGGTGAGGGCGGTTGCCACGGAGGCGCTTAGCGACATGGAGACGACCGGCAAGGTCGCGCCCGCATACAAGAAGCTCTGTGCCGCGAAACAGGCCGCCAAGGCCGCCGCCGCGACGAACGGCAAGCCTGCCAAGAAGAAGGCCGGTGCGAGGCGGAAGGCTGTGCAGGGAGAGAGTGTGGAATCCCGCACGCGCCGCGCGATGGCGATAGGCGGCGACGGCAACGAAGCCCGCAAGACCGTGGGCCTTCCGCAATCCACGTACAAGGAATCCCGGTACCTCGTCCTGTTGGCCGACGCCGAGCTTGACGGCGCGGACCGTTCCGCCGCCTCAGCCGCCCTCGCGGCGATGAATGAGGACGGGCACACGGGCCGCGCGTATCCGATGGTTGAGCGGCTGGTCAACGCGATGTGGGGGGCACCCACGGAACGCTCCCGCGCCAGGCCCGACAGGCTGGCGACGAGCCGCAAGAAGGATTTCGAGCGCGCATACGATGCAGTCGTGCATATCTGCACGTGCGCTGCCGCCATCACGATTCCGCTCCTGTCCCTAGAAGATCGAGAGCGTTGCGTCTCCGAGCTCGACGCTGCCGCAGACCAGGTCCGTGCATTTCGCGATCGCATCAAGGAGGCCGTGTGAGCCAGATGAAGCAGAAGGATTACCCGATCAAGTGGATTGCTCTGAATCGGCTGAGCGTCGTGTGGCTGGACGCCCAACGTCCGCTGAACCTCCGCGAAGCGCGACGAATCGCGGACAACTTCGACCCCGACGCAATGGACCCCCTGACCGTCACGGTCGCGGACGGTAACGGCATACATCACATCATCGACGGCCAGACCCGACACGCAGCCGTTCGCCTGCTGTGGGACGATGACAGCCAGCGCGTGCCGTGCCGGGTGCTCGACACGAAGTCCCGGCAGGAGGCCGCGAATATCTGGTTGACCATGAACAGGGGTCACAAGACACCCAAGGCCATCGAGACGTTCTTGATCGCGGAGACAGCGGGCAGGCCGGACGAAGTCGCCATCGGCCAGATCGTGAGAGAGATGGGGTTCAGGATCGGCCTGGACTCACGGGAAGGCTTCATCGCAGCCGTCGGTGCCCTACTGACTGTCTTCCGCAGGCACGGAGAGTTCGGCCTCAGGTGGGCGCTCAGCACCATCGAAGACACGTGGGGGCGCGACAGAGACGCGTACCAGGGCGGCATCATCCAGGCGTATGCCGAGCTACTCGGCAAGCATGAGTCGGTCATCGACCGCAAGAGGCTCGTGAAGGTCGTGGAAAAGCAGTACACCCCCGGCCGCCTGCTGGGTAAGGCGAAGGCCGTGCGGGAAGCGTACAAGGGCACGTTGCCGGCGAACGTGGTGACCATTCTTGAGGCAACGTACAACCAAAACCTGCGCACCGGTGCCAGGCTCGAAGACGCATGAGCACCGCCCTCACCGAGCCCCAGCGCCGGAAGCTGAACGACCTGGAGTCGATCATCGAGAAGGGGCTGACAACCTTCGTCGAGGTGGGTGCCGCACTCGCCATCATCCGCGAGCAGAAGCTGTACACAGGGGCGTACTCGACTTTCGAGGCGTACTGCCGGGCCAAGTGGGACTGGACCGAGCGCCGCGCCCGCCAGCTGATCGCATCCTCCGAGGTCGTCACGAGCATGGGCGACACCGGAAAAATTCTTCCGCCGACGAAGGAGTCGCACGCGGTCGCGATGGCCGACGTTCCCGCCGAGAAGCGGGCCGGAGTCTGGACGAAGGCGGTCAAGGAGTCCGGCGGCAAGCCGAAGGCGAAGGACGTTCGCCGCGCCGCCGCACCGCACAAGCCTCCCGCCAAGCAGAAGTCCCGCGAACAGGAAATGCGCGAGCAGCGGGAACGCGACGTAGCCGAACGTGAGCGCGCCGCCAGGGCCGCACGCAAGGCAGATGAAGCCACCAAGACCGAAGGGGGTGATGCACCTGATCGAGGACAACACACTCCCACCGATGTGACTGTGGGGGAGTCGGGCGAGCCCGGGTTGGGAGTTCCCGGCCGAAGTGGTACTCGCGAGTCGTCCGGCTCCCCTACTTCCGACAAGGACGAACGCCTCCCGTACCTACTGACTGCCGAAAGCGCACTCGCGCACGCAGCGTCGTTCCGAGGACTCGGCCAGTCGGCCGTGCAGGATGCGTTGGACAGGGTGCGCGAGGTTGTCGAGCTGCTGCGCAACGAGGAGGCCGCGTGACGCACCGGGGCCCAGGGCACCACGCATACAGGCACGGGCGTAGGGTGACCCGTCCGTCCTGGGGCATCGCGTGCCCTGAGTGCGATGACCTGCACAGCCGCGTGCTTGATACGCGCCAGCGCCAGAAGCGCATGATCTACCGGCGCCGCGAGTGCCCGAACGGTCATCGCTATTCGACGCTCGAAGGAGTGGCGGAGTCCCGCAAGCGGAACCTCGGCGTCGGCCATCGCAAGGACATCGCAGACCGGCTGGATGAAGTCCTGGGAGGCACGTCATGACCCCCGACGCACTCCATGCCCACACCCGCGCAGCAGCCAAGGCCGACGCACGCAAGCTCTGGACGATGGCTCTGGAGGACGAGCGCAGGCGCAAGGCGGACCGGAGAAAGGGCGACAGACGGGCCCAGGACCACACGCGCATCATCGTCATCCCGCCGCTCGACTGCCAGCCTGGGGGCACCTACGCCGACATGGTGGAGGACACTGAGCACGCTGATGAGCCTGAGACGGAGGAGGAGTGAGATGGCGGGACATACGAAGGGGGAGTGGGAGGTCGCGTGGTACTCGGGCGTAGGCTCGGACATCCCGTATGCGGCTGTGATCTCCAGTCCCCGCCGGACCATCGCGCAATTCAACATCGACCTCACCGCGCGTGAGGAGTGCGAGGCCAACGCCCGCCTGATAGCCGCCGCGCCGGACCTACTGGAAGCACTGCGGGCGTGCCACGCCATGCTCAATGGCGAGACGGACCGGCAGGCCGACGACGACACGACGGAAATGGTCCTCGCTGCCATCGCGAAGGCCACCGGAACCGAGGTCCCCGCATGAGCCCCGTGGTGGAGCGCGCGCAAGGCTACTGGACCTGTGACGGCGAAATCCGCCACGCCGATGACTTCGACGACGGCGTACCCGACTACTGGGAGCCGGTGACGCACTGCGGCTGGTGCTACCGAGAGATGGACGACAACGAGTCCTCGTTCCACGCCGGCTGTGTCGATGTGGCTCGGGCTCACGGTCAGATAGAGCAAGCGAGGCTCGACGCGCTGGTGGAGGAAGGTCGGTGAGCATGACTACGGATAGCGCGCAGGTTGCGGAACGCGCCACCAATTCCACGCACGAACGTTACCCGAAGGAGGGCTGAATGAGCGTCAAGCGAGACAAGCGGAAGAAAGCGTTGGCCGAGAAGAAGGCCAGGAAGCGCGCCGGCTTCAAGCGGCCCGGCAAGAGCAAGTACGCGCTCAAGAAGCGGGCGCAGGGCAACGGCAAGTACAGCCCGCGCTCCCCGTTCCGCGTCGAAGTCACCGTGACCGAAACGGACGAAGCCGCATGAGCACCCTACGCCGCACCCACCCGCGCTACGCCGACCAACTGCGCAAGGACTCGGCCAAGGCCCTGGCTTCCACGGCACGCATGGGCAAGATCCGCGCTCAGGTGTTCGGGCTCTGCCCTTCGGACGAGAGCCGTCAGGTGAACGCCAGGACACCGGGCGTGGTCGGTCGGTTCTACGAGTACGTGGCGGCCGCCGTGCTGGAGGACAAGGCCGACGCGGGTGAGCTCATCGCGCGTGCGATGGTCGTAGCCGAGGAAGCCGCGTACACGCTCGGTCAGGACGAGTGCAAGCGCCGCTGGCTACGCGCGTGTGCTCAGGAGCAGGTCTTCCAGACGAACGAGGACCTGACGACGCACGACGCGCTGATAGCGGTCCTGGAGGAAGCTGAGCGCGAGCGCGAAGCCCTGGAGGCTCAGGACGACGCGCTGTGCTCTGAGAACGGCGTCCACTTCGATGTCATCATCTACAACCGGGCGTACCGGCAGCATCGCGGGTGGCGTGTCGGGCCGGGGGAGCGGAAGTGAGCGCGACCGAGAAGTGGGTGCTCGACCCGCCCGAGGAGCAGAACATCCTGTACGGCGGCTACCACGTCATCTACACCGGCAAATCGAACAACTCCCGCATCACCGGCTTCATGACGGATGAGGAGGCGCATCTGATAGCCGCCGCACCTCCCCTGTACGAGGCGGCGGAACTGATCTGTGACCTGCTGGAGCGAGACGAACAGATCCGGCACGGCGAGATCCGCAAGCTCCGCGCTGCTCTGTCTGCCGCCCGGCCCGCACCCACGACAGCCACGGAGGCGAAGTAGATGAGTGAGCGAACCGGCACGACGATATCGTGCGACCGCTACGAGTGTGACAGCACCGCCTACGGTAAGGCCGAGGATGAGGCGAGGGCGGACGCCCGCGAGCGAGGGTGGGAGCGGACTGAGGACGGTCGCGACTTCTGCCGGCAGTGTGTGGAAATTCGGGCGCGCCGCAAGAAGGTCGCGGACTTGGTGCCCAAGGGAGTGCGGCTGCTGACCCCGTTCGAGGCGGCGGAAGCTGCGGGCTTCGAGAAGCGCGACTACGACGAGAAGGAGGGCGTCGCGCACTTCTACTGCTGCGGCACCGAGGTCGACGTGTCGGCCCTCATCGGCACGCCCTACGGCGCTCGCTGCACCATCTGCGCAAACGCCATCGCGGACGTGCTCGGACCGAGTTTCGGCAACGGCCACGTCGCGATGGCCGACCCCGACAAGGTGGACACCGAGGACCCGCGCAGTTGGGTGGTCGTCAAAGAGTACGAGGCCCTGTGCAGCACGGAGCGCACTCCATGACCGCCCTCGGCGCCCCACTCCTCCACGACGCCACCGACAACAGGATGGCCACGTACGCCCGAGTCTCGGCACGTGCTGAGGTCGAGAGGCTGATGTACGAGTGCGAGCGGGCAGCGGTGCAGGTCGTCCGGACGAAGTACGCTGGCGAGGTCGAACACGCCGAAGCGAATGCCCGGTACGCGGCTCTGCTCAAGGCGCGGGCTGAGGCGCTGGACAGGATGAGCGGGAGGGAGAGGTGAGCGACTGGTGGATGGAGGATCCCGGCTCGTGCGAGGACTGCGGAGAGTCCTACGAGTGGGTGCGGCCCGGCAAGTCCCAACCAACGTGCCGGTGCGACGCGATCTGCCCCACCCACGGGCCTGAGAAGATCGTCTACCACGGGCCGGGGGAGTTCGCTGCCATCACCGGCTACTTTTGCGCCGACTGCGCTGACGAGTCGGGTTGGCCCAGGCCAGCACCCGACCCGGAGGCAACGTGAGCAGGGTGAAGCGCGAAGGCTGGGAGGACCCCGACCTGCTGATACAGGACGCGACCGAGGCCGCCAACCGCCTGCACGACGCCATCGAGGAAGGGGCCGGCACTGTGAAGAAGGACGACATCACCACCGTGATATCCGCGATCTACCATATGACGGACGAAGGGTGGTTGGCAGTCGTCTTCGGCCAAAGAGGCGGGAGGCGCGGAGGGCTCGCGCGGGCCAAGGCCCTGTCACCCGAGCGGCGTAAGGAGATCGCGCGTACGGCAGCCCTAGCACGATGGAGTAAGGAGAAGGGGGAGTCGGGTGGAATGGCTGACGCGCCGATGAAGGTCGGGATAATCCAGACGGACGGCACGGTCCCGGAATCGCCGTCCGGCTCCCCCACCCGGGCCGTTAGCTCAGTGGAAGCGCGCACCACTGGTGCGCCAGAGCAGCGGGCTTCTAACCCGCAGGTCGCTGGTTCGAGTCCAGCACGGCCCATGCCACACAACGCGCCCACCCTCGCTAGGGCTGAGGCGCTGGACAGGATGAGCGGGAGGGAGAGGTGAGCAAGAAAAAGGATGCGCAACCATTGGAAGCGCTGGAGCGGACCTACGCCTGGCTCATGGAGCACGGCGACCACAACCCGACGTGCAGCCGCCGACAACCGCTCATGGTGCCCGACGGCGCGTACCGCTCCGGACTCACGAAGGACTGCGGCGGCCGCTACGCCACGGACGAGGAGCGTGCGAAGGTACCGTGCTCGTGTGGGTGGGACGAACTGATTGCGTTGCTCTGCACGACGATAGAAGCCGCACGTCGTTCCGATCCCGTGCTGATAGAGGCTCGACGCCTACTGAGCCAGGCCGACGGGCGCGAGTACATCACCCGGCTGCGCAAGCGCGGATGGCGACAGCCCGACGCGGAGACGGCAGCCGGCCACTACTGCGACGGCCTGAACGCCGCCCTCCGAATACTTGCCAAGCTCAGCACCCCCGCTAGCGACTGACCCCGATGAACCCCCGCACCCAAGAAGGAAGGACGCCATGAGCAAGGTGGCGCACGCGCACCCGGTCGAGGACGCGATCCGTCGCAGCCATTGCTCGCACGACGACAAGGGCAAGCCCGACCACCGTTGCGCCGGGACCTGCACCATCAGCCCGAAGGGGATGACGCTGGAATGCGGGCTCTGTGGCGGCGACTTCGAGGCGTCGCACCCGTTCCACGAGTACGCGGGGCTTCGCGCGAAGGACATCCTAGCCGCCGCCGGCATCTCGTGGAACATGTTGTCGGACGAGGCACGAATGCGGGCCGCCGACGTGGTGCGTCGCACGCTTTGCCCCGGCTGTGGAGCGGAGACGACGCCACAACGGAACCAGTACAGCAGCTACACCTGCGTATGCGGCGAGTGGTGGTTCAGCGAACGATGGATGAAGCGACTGTGAGCCCCAACCCCCGCACCCGAGAAGCCCGCGACCGTGAGCGCACCGAGCTCGCACGCGCTGAGGGCAGGGAGCTGCTGTCGTGGGTGCAGGGGGCGCCGAGAGTCGTGGGTTTCGATGTGGAGTCGGATGGCTCGCCCGTGCTATGGAAGGCGCACAAGAGGCTCGCCGAGATGGCGGAGGACGGCGTGGGCGACAAGGGCGGGCGCTGTCTGTACGAGGCGCTGCTGGCTCACGAGGTGCGCGGGCTGCCGCTCATCGAAGCGTGTGAGGCGTGGTTGCGCGAGGTCGGTGAGCCGGAAGAGGAGGACTGGGAGACGGACGATTGGGACACAGAAGAGGACTGGCGAGAAGAGAAATGGTAACAACCCGCAAACGGAGGGCAACATAATGGCTGTCTACGTATCCGATTCCGGCGGCGGCAACTTCACGCCGCACCCTGAAGGCCAGTACCCCGCGCGCTGCATCGACGTGGTCGACGTGGGCTGGGTCCGCACCGACTACGGGCCGAAGGCCAAGGTCCGCCTCACTTTCTTCTGTGGTGAGACGGAGGAGAAGACGATCGACGGCGAGAAGGTCGTGATGCCGCTATGCGTGTTCTCGACGTTCGGGAAGACGCTGAACGAGCGTGGCAACCTGCGCCCGTTCTTGGAGTCATGGCGCAGTCGCGTCTTCACGGGCGACGAGCTTGGACGCTTCGACTTGGAGAAGCTCCTGAACGCGCCTGCGTTCATCCAGATCGTCCATCGTCAGAGCAACGGCAACATCTACGCGAACGTGAAGACGATCATGAAGCTGCCGCCGAACATGACGGCACCGGACCGGCCCGACGACTTCGAGCGGGCGTGCGAGCGCGAGGGCTGGACCGGCCCGGCACCGCATCCGGACGCGCAGCCGAGCGAGAACGGCGAAGACACGACCGACTACAGCCAGGTCGACCCCACTGACGAGAACGACGGGCTGCCGTTCTAGGATGAAGCGCACCCCCATGCCCCCCCGCAAGTCCCGCCTCGCCTCCGGCTCCGGCCCCGCACGCACGGCCAAGCTGAATCCCGTCAACAAGCGCACGAAGAAGCGCAGGAAGGACGCGGGCGAGGTCTACGGTCCCTACTACATCCTGGTAGCGAACATGCCGACGTGTGTGGTCGCTCGTGGTTGGGCGCTCCACCGCTGCCGCTACTACGAGGACAGACGACCCGAGGCGCACCACGTCACAAGGGTGGGGGCTGGTGGGAAGGACGCGGGGAACCTCGTAGACGTGTGCAACGCTGGCCATGATTGGATTCACGACACACCGGCTTCTCGTGTGGAGGCGATGCTGGGGTTCAGTCTGGCGGACGAGGCGGTGAGGCTGGCGAGGGAGATACCAAGGGAGGGGACGGATGCGCGCAATGCTTAGGCGTCTGTTCGGCCGGCGGCAGCGCCCGCCTAGCCCAGAACCGCCGTCGTGCCGAGCGCAGCCCTTGGCGTGGCTCGACCCGCTGTGGTACCTAAGGCCGCGCTTAGCAGCGATCGTGGGCGCTGACAAGGTCAACGACGTGCTGCGGCTCGTCTACACCCGGCGTGCCCGTGACGAGCTTGTCGCAGCGTTCGCCCTGACGGATGGCTGGTGGCATGAGGACGAGGTGTCCGCAGACGACGCCTGGAGGGTTGCGCGCGACGCCGTCGCGAAAGCCAGGGGGGAAGAACATGGGTGAGATAAGAATCCCTGGCTATTCGCTGAGCCTGTTTTGCGACGCGGGGGCGTGCGAGAACTCAGTAAGGGTTTACAACACTAGCACCCGGAGGGCGCGGGAGCAGGCCAGGAACCTCGGCTGGATGATGGCGGGCACCCTCCCGCTGGCGGAGCGCTCGGAGGGCTTGCCGCCTGCCTGGGTCTGTCCGACGTGCGCTAAGCACACGCTCGACGCTCGCGAAACCGCAGAGGAGCCACGATGAGCTTTTACTTGGGTGTCGGGCTCCGTAGTGCAGCCCTCGTGACCGCTATCCTGTCCGGCGCCTCTGCCATAGCAACGACGGGGACAGTGGCCGATGTCGTCATGTACACCTTCGCGTGCGTCGTATTCGCTACAGCCTTCGTTGTGACCGGCAAAGGAGGAGCATGAGTAGCATCGCGCTGCCCTGTCTGCCGAGCAAGACGCATGACCACCAGGAAGTCCGGCCCGTGGCCCCACGGGGATGCGACTACTCCGGCGTACCGGCCTGGGAAGCTGGCACGGTCCGGCTCCCGAAACACTTGGAGGTGAAATGGTGAGCGAGCGCGCCAGGGGGGACACGGACGTGGTGACGCGGCTGAGGCACCGTGCGAGGTGGGATGTGGATGGCGACACCGCTGCGCTCATGCGTGAAGCCGCCGCCGAGGTCGAGCGTCTCCGTGCGGCTGCCGGCGGAGCGAGCCAGAGGACGGAGCCCCGGTGCGTCCTCAAGGGGTGGGCGCAGTGGGTCGATGACGAAAACTGGCTGTTCGCGATCACGGACGAGCCGAGCATGGCGCAGGAGCCCGCGACACTGACCATCGAGCCGGACGTGGGAAACGATGACTGAGCGGGAGACGCCCGGTTACTTCTACTTCGCCGATGCCCCCGGCGTTGCCATCCCTTGGCAGCACATCGCGAGGATGCTCAACGACGCCGGTCACGACGTGATGGCACAGCCGGGGTTCAGGCGTATCGCGCATCCGCTCGGTTATGTGGTGGTCGAGACAGCGACCATACCCGACACGGGAGAAGTCGCGCGATGGACGGTAGGCGCGACCGTGCATCCCGACCGCGAATCCGCAGAAGCGTTGGCGGCCAAGATCAGGGATGACGACACGGCGCCATTGCACATAGTCGTCACCGTCCACGCCGTCGCTCCCGCCACCACCGAGTCCCCATGAGCGCCCGACTACCCATGCACCCCACCGAGCGAGCCCTATGGACACAACGCGCCCTCGTGTGCGCTCTCATCTTCGGAGTCTACGTCGCCGGCTACGTGACCTGCGGATGGCACTCGGAGCGCGAGCTGTCCGCTGCTGAAGCTGTCGTCCCCACAATGGAGACGCTGCTGTCGGTGAGCGAGCGAGCTGCTGAGGAGACGGAAGGAGCGCGCACGCTGCTACGTGAGGTACCGACCTGTTCGCCGCCTGCACGGATGGTGCCGGTGGCTACCGAGGAGGCTAACTGAAATGAGCTGGCAAGAGCTGATCGGATTCGTGGCGGCGCTCGCGACCGTCGCGTTCATCTTCTGGACTGTGAGGGAGCCATGAGTGAGATGCCGAAGGAGGTCAGGGCGTGGGTGACGCGGGAAGGGTTGGCGCACGGATTCGGGTCATTCGGTGAAGCTCATGACCTGCGTGGCGTCCCCGTGCGCATCCTCCCATACCCGCCTGACGACCCGCCGCCGGAGTGGGAGCGAGGGCAGAAGGTGCGGATGAAGTACCGCCCGCACCGCACAGAGACCGTGTTCAGCGACATCTACCGGAACAGCCGCGACGAGTGGTGCTTCCAGAACGCGGGCAACCATGCGGAACTCTGCGCCTCATTCGAGCCCGTCCCCACCACGGAGAGCGTGACGCTCAGGTTCACGGGCGATCCAGAGCGGATTAAGCGGGTGCGGGAAGCTGGCGTGTGGGCTCCGTGGAACGGGCTGGATACGCTCACGGTCGAGGTGGTGGAAGATGCCTAAGCGCCCCACGGACCTGGAAGCCATCGTGAGCGTGCTGGAAGCTCTGGAATACGGTGAGCGGTGGGAGGAGTACATCCAACGCGGTGATGCGAAGTTGCACAAGGTCGAGTGCCGCCGCTGCCCGCTCTGCGCCGCACCCCCACCGAACCACACCCCTGAATGCGTCGTTCCTGGAGCTCTCTCGATCGCCAAGCGGCTCAGGGATGCGGCTGTCGAGGGATGGGTGCCGGAGGTGGCGAAAGGGCCGTGGTCCACGTGGTTCTCGCGCGGCCGCCTCTACCCGACCGATCGCCACTGCCTGCTCATTCCGCTCGCGGCCGACCCGGAGAAGCCCGATGCCGACTGACATCCGCTGGGAGCTCCTACCCGTGTGGGCTGCTGTCCTGCTGGCTGTCGCGTATGGGCTGTCGAGGTGGGGACGGAGGCGGGAGCCATGAGCGTCTTCGATCGTGCGATGGAAGCGCACCGAAGGCTTGAGCCCGAGTTGTACGAGAAGGTGGACGCCATCGCGCGCATCATCGATCCGTCCGCGTTCGCTGAATGGCATGACTCGACAGACCCGGACGCACCGCCACGTCGTCCGACCGTACGCCAACGCTACATGAGCGCGCACGCGAAGAACGTCGCCTACCAGATCCTGCAATATCTCGGCATCGCACCGGAAAAGACGGACTGGCTCGCAATCTTCGCGGAGATGGACCGCACCCCACCGAACAGCAACCCCGAACCCTGGAACGGCACGGAGCGCAGGGACGGTGAACGCAGACGGAAGCCTGGGGGACGTGGGGGACGGAGCACTGACACGGGGAGGGGACGATGATGCACAGATGGGACGTGCAAGCAGGAGACAACTGGTGGTTGAGCTTCGGCTTCCACATCGACCACACCGACCCGAGCATCACGTTCCACCTACCGGGCATCATCGTGGCTTTCGGCAGACTCAAGCAACCTGGCTTCCGGTGGAGCATCCGGCGCATTGGCGAAACGGAGGAAGGTCATGGCTGAGCGAAACGTGGTGGACATCGGCCGCCACAAGCGACCGGACGGCAGTGAGTGCGATTACCTGGCGTACGCGATCCCCGTCCTTGCGTGCAACAAGTGCGGATACGTCGAACAAGGAAGCGCCACCCCCGCACCTGAGCCGATCACAGACCCGAGGGCAGCCTACATGAACCTGCGGACGTGCGTCTGCGGGGCCGATGCCCGCGACCACACGGCGCTGTCGTGTGGTGGCTTCGACCCGGCATGGGGCGACGTGCGCGAGTGGGTGGAATCGCTCGCCGCCCCCGCACCTACTAAGCCCGAGCCGATTAGTAGCGGATTAGTAGGTCGGGAGGCGGGGGCGCAGCACGACTGCGACCACTGGCGCGCTGAGGGAATCGGGTGCGCACGCTGCAATCCGATCGCCCGCGAGCTTGCCGCACCCGAGCCGGTGACGCAGGATGCGCCCCCCGGCACCGACTTGGTCGTCATCTGGAGCGGAGAGCATCACGCGTACTGGCGACCGGAAGGACGCGGCTACACGACGCAACTACTCGGCGCGGGAATCTACACGAGGGCCGACGCGATCCGCCGGACCGCTCACTGCGGCCCCGAGAAGGAGGTCGAGATCGCGGCGCTCGCGGAAATCAGCAGCGTCATCGTTGAGCCGGGCACTGTGTTCGAGCACTTCGCCCGGCTCCGCTCCCCCGAGTCCACCCGCTCAGGGCCGGGCGTGCCCGAGCGGATGTTTCCGATTCAGAAGGGCACGCCCGTTCCGTGGTCGCAGGCCGAGATCGCCTACGTCACGTACCGGCGGCTGTTAGGCGGGTCACAGACGCTCGAACGCCTGGCCGAGCGTGGTGGGTTCGGGGAAAATGAGTACCGGCTGCTTCGCGCGGGCAAGAACCCGATCGGCGGCGAGCAGGTCTGGGACCCGGACAGGTGCCCGACGTGTTACGCCCCGTCCGTAGGGCCGGGCGTGCCGGTGGAGAGCGAGGGCACATGATACGCCTCATACGCACGGTCAACGGACACGAGCAGCCCTGCGGCTGGTGGCCTGACTCCAAGCGCGCCGATCTGGAGGCGTGGATCGGGCGGAAGGTCGGACAGCACCGGCCGTACCGGATCGAGGAGCGCGAGGAGCCAGCCCCATGACGACCACGACGGCCGTCCGCGAGCGTCCCATCATCATGTCCGCGCCGATGGTGCGGGCGATCATCGACGAGCGGAAGACGGTGACGCGGCGGGTCGTGAAGCCGCAGGCGTGGTCGTACAACACCGATGCGCTCGGACAGCCCGTTCTCTATCCGCGTTCCGGCCCCGAGGACTTCGGGGACGTCTCGCGGCCGATCCGCTGCCCCTACGGCGAGCCGGGGGGCCTGCTCTGGGTTCGCGAGGCGTGGCGTCCGTGGTCGTGGCATGAGGGCGAGCCAATCACGCTGGAATACAAGGCGGGAGGTCCGCGCCACGACTGCAACGACGCGTACGAGCACTCCGAGGATTGGGAGGAGCGCATCTGGATCTCTGTGTCCGATGAGTTGAACACGAAGGGTGTCGAGGTCGACGAGGACGGGCTCTACCGATGGGAGGAAAGCCCGCTGCGGTGGAGGCCCGGCATCCACCTACCGAAGTTCGGCGCTCGCATCTGGCTCCGCGTGACGGACGTGCGGGTCGAGCGGCTGCAAGAGATCACGACCGAGGACGTGTTCGCCGAGGGCATTCAGATCCCGGTGAGCGAACCGAACCAGCCGCTTCTCCGAATCGCCAAGCCTGGCAAGTCACCGGCCGCCGCGTCCTACCTACCGAAGGGTCGCCTGCTGCCGGGACATGAGCCGCTGACGACGGACGAGTGGGCCCGCATCTACTTCGCCGAGAGGTGGGACAGTCTGAATTACCAGCGCGCGCCGTGGTCGGATGACCCGTACGTCTGGCGCATCACCTTCGAGCGGACGGAGCGACCATGACCGCCTCCATCTTCTTCGGTGTCCTGACCGTCTGGACTGCCGGACTCCTCGCTGGCTGGCTCATGCGTGGGTGGTCCGATGCCGCGAACAAGGCGAAGCGCCGCACGTCTCGGCTGCTGGAGAGCGTGGAGGCCAAGAGACGACGGGATGGGATGAGGGCCGTGCGGTGAACGAGTACGTGAACACCCGCCGCATCTCCTACGACGTAGACGGATGCGCGGCCGTGTTCGTGCCGGTGTGCGAGACGTGCGGCAGGTTCGCGAGGGCGGATGAGACGGTGCTGATCGGTGAGGAGGCGGGGCTGCATCCGGGGCCGAATGCGACTTGTAAGCGATGTGGGCGCGTCAGGATGTTGTTCGAGGGGTTCATGCCGTGAGGGAGTCCGCCATCAGCAACGCAATCGAGATGACGCTGCCCATGCCCGCAAATCTTGGGAACGCAAGGCTTCATTGGCGAGCTAAGTGGCGCGCCAAGCAGGACTTCTACCGGGCCTCGGACGAGCGCCAGCAATTCCACCTCGTGCCGGCGCCACCGAAGGAACGGCTTACGAACGTGACCGTCCGCGCCCACTTCTACCTACACAACCGCATGGACCCCGACAACCTACACGCCCGCATGAAGCACGTTCTCGACTGGCTGGTGACACGCGGCTACCTGGTGGACGACTCACCAGAGCACGTCACACTCGACGTACAGCAGAGCATCGAGCGGCGAAACAAGCGGGTGGAATTGATTCTGGAGCCCGCGTGAACATCCCCCGCATCAGAAGCCTACGCGCTCAGGTAGCGGCGCTCGAAGCGTTCCGCGAAGCGATGTACGACGAGATGGACTCACAGGAGTTCGACGCGCTGGCGAAGCTCATGATTCCCACGACCGACCGCATCCTGCACGAGCTGGCGCGCGAAGAACAAGGCGAGGACTACGTGCCGTACCCGCATCCGATCGGGCAGGAATGGTGGAAGACTCAGGATCCGGAGCCATCGTGAGCATCGCGGACTCACTCGCCAGCCTACCGGGCTCGACCCGCATCGAGTCCGTCACGATAGGTACCCGGGGCTCGACGGTGGACGAGATACGGGCGGCGCTGGCGAATGGTGGGCAGCCGGCCTACATCACGACGACCGAGGCTGCCAGGCGCTTCTCCTACTCGGCCGAGACGTGGGCCAAGTGGGCACCGGACATCCACGGAGCCTACAAGGACCGGATGTGGCGCTTGCCGCTCGCGGCGTGTGAGGCCCATGTTGCCGCGCTCGCCCGACCACGGAGGATGCGTGGCCCCTGGAAGGCCCCAAAGACAGCGACCGCACCGGCCGGACGTTCTCGGCCCCCGCATCTACAGGTGCGGTAGATGGCACTCGGTCGACATGCGGCCCTGGGGGCTCGGCAGGTTGACGATGCGAGATCCGAGGCATCCCGGCTGGCCGGAAGCGGGCGAGCGGACGGAGCTACGCGACGTGGCCGAACGCTGGAAGTGGGCCTATGTGGAGCTCGCTCACTCAGAGCACCGGACGCGGGTGCTCGGGCGCTCGAAGCCACGCACGATCGGCGACGCGAAAGCCGAGTACGTTCTGCACCGGAGGGGCGTGGTCGAGCCGCGTACGCTGGCCAACGACGTGACATCGCTCGCGCACCTGGTGAGGGACTTCGGCGCGGGCACGAGCGTCCACCGGGTCAACCTCCAGAAGACGGCCGATCGGCTGCTGTCGGAGCAGTACACGAGCGCCACGGTCCAGCTTTACGTGCAGACCATCGCAACGTTCCTACGCTGGTGTGGAGCGAGCCCCGAGTTCACGCTGCCGAAGAAACAGCGACCCGACGTGCGGGTGTGGACGGACACGGAGATCGGGCGTCTCAGGAAGCACGCGGGCGACATGCTCATCGCCGTGGATTGCGGGTTATACATGGGGCTCCGACAGGGCGAGATCTACGGACTACGCTGGGAGGACGTGAGCCAGCAGACGGTGCGCGTGGTGCGCCAGCAGGGCGGCCGGCCGCTCAAGGGCAAGAGAGCGCGGACCGCCGTCATCCTGCCGGGCTGGAATCACGAGCGGGGCGAGGGCCACGTCTGCCCGCAGTTCGAGGCCACGCGCCAGCACTACGAGTTCCGGGCCATGCTGGTGGCTGCTGGGCTGGACGAGCCGGGCGTGCGCTTTCATTCGCTTCGCCACACCTACGCGCGGATGTTCCTGGAGGCCAAGCCCGAGATGCGCTTGCTCCAAGCGAGCCTCGGTCACGCATCCGTCACCACGACGGAGCGCCTCTACAATTGGCTCCTACCGGACCGAGCGGCAGAGATGGCGAGGGTCGCGATACACGGGGGCTGAGGTCAGTACTTCCGGCAGTGATATGCCGGAATCCCAATGCGCGCGCGGGTTCCACGCCTGGTAGTTGTAGGTCCACGCCCGGTTTCACACCTGCCGCACCCGCGTCCCTCCTAGACTCCGCTCGCCCCGCACGGCTCAATGCGGGCGCCGCGCCGGCAAGGTATGTGGCATCTCACCCCCCGTCCTGGAGGGTGCCGACGTGAGCCGGATTTACTATCAGGACGAGTGGGTCACGCTGTGGCATGGGGACTGGCGGGAGGTGGTCGCCCAGGCCGACGTTCTGATTACCGACCCCCCGTACGGCCTCGGCGCGATCATGCAAGGTGGCGAGGTCAAGTGGCCGCTTTGGGAAGGACGGTCCCAGGCTGGCCTGCCGTGGGACGCGGCTACGTCCGGCTTCGTCCCGGACTTGGTGGCCCGATTCCCCAATGCGGTCGTGTGGGGCGGCCAATACTACGCGCTCCCACCGCGGCGCGGGTGGCTCGTGTGGGACAAGATCGTGCGCAACTTTTCGTCCGGCCACGTCGAGCTTGCCTGGACGACCCTCGATCAGCCGACACGGGCGTTCAGCTACGCCCATGGCCAGCTTGCCAGCGAGGGGAAGCACCACCCAACACAGAAGCCGCTCCCGTTGATGGAGTGGTGCATCGGCATGACTTCCGGCTCTGTGCTCGACCCCTTCGCCGGCTCCGGCACCACCCTGGTGGCAGCCAAGAATCTCGGTCGCAAGTCAATCGGCGTCGAGCTGGAAGAAAAGTACTGCGAGATAGCCGCCAAGCGTCTCTCCCAGGGCGTCCTGGAGCTAGGCGCATGAGCCGCACCCACCAGTCCCGCACCGAATGGCGCACGCCGGGGCGGGCGACGGTGCTCGACCTGTTCTGCGGAGGCGGAGGCGCGAGTGTCGGATACGCCCGTGCCGGCTACTCCGTGGTTGGCGTCGATATCGTTCTCCAGCCGCACTACCCGTTCCCCTTCGTTCAAGCCGACGCTCTCGCTCCGCCCTTCGACCTGTCTGGCTTCGACCTGATCCATGCGAGCCCTCCGTGCCAGGCGTACACGCGGGCCGGGCGCCTGCGGGACGCACAGGGCGGCACCGTGGGAAGCAGCGACCTGTTGGCCGAGACGAGGGCGATGCTCAGGGCGAGCGGTGTGCCGTACGTCATCGAGAACGTGCCCGGCGCGCCGATGGACGGGGCCGTCCTGCTCTGCGGGAGCATGTTCGGGCTCGCGGTGCGGAGACACCGCTTGTTTGAGTGCCCCTTCGTGCTGTCCCCACCATGCGATCACGCGGCGCAAGGCCGGCCCGTCGGCGTCTACTACAACCTCGCTGACGAGATACCGAACGGCGGACGCACCGCACGCACCCTCGCTGAAGCCCAGGCCGCCATGGGCATCGACTGGCTCCCGTGGGACACGCTCAAGGAAGCGATTCCGCCGGCCTACACCGAGTGGATCGGCTCCCGCCTACTGGAGCTCACCCCATGACCCCACTCACCCGCACAGAGCTAGCCTGCGAGATGGCCGCCTACCTACGGCGCAAGCGGAAGCGCGAGCAAGCCGAAATACGCTGCGCGAGGACGGTGCCCGCCTTCGGGAAGGACAACAACTACGGCTTGAAATGGCGAAAGAACCCGGCGGGACCGTCGGACTACGTGCCGCCTTTCGACTGGGACGACGCGCATAGGGTTGGGCCGCTGTGAGCCAACAAAGGAGAAGAGCTGTGAGCGAGACGGAACCGAGTTACGACGAGTGGCCTGACCTTGCGAGGCGTCTTAAGAGGGCAATTCGCGCGAAGAAAACGGATGACGGTCGCGAGCATCACGTCGCGGCCGCATACAATGCCTGCTGCGTCTGCCGGTTGCTGTGGGCAATCACATACCTAGGCCCGGCTACGATCGTCATTGGCGAGCCATCCGATCCCGTGGACCGCGTCCCTGACTGCCGCTCCCCCACGGATTCCCGCTACCGGAAGGCCCTGGAGGAGATAGCCAACCACGTCTACCACGGCACCAAGCTCTCCGGCTACTACGAGTTGCAGCGCGTCGCCAGGGGTGCTCTCTCCCGCGAGGAGAGCCAACAAGGAGGTGAGATGTGAGGCGCGAGACGAAACACACGAGCGAAGTGGTGTTGCTCGACGCTGGGTGGGTCAAGGTAGTGAGGTGGCCCAACCTGCCGCGTGAGCTGGTCGCGCTTATTGGTGAGCACGAGGCTGTGGTGGGGCGCCTCGACACCGGGCGCTTCCTGCGGTTCCCGCGTGTCTCCCCCGAGGAAAAGCCGTGAGGCTCAACGACCTGGTCGTGAAACGCGCCACCGACGCATGGGTCGCGGCACACAAGTGGATCCGCCGTGCGCCGCGTCGCACCGGCACCGTGACGACGTTCACCGGCCCCACCGCCGACGAGATCATCACCGCGGCTGCGGGAGGCAGTCACGCGCTCTTCCGCGCGTACGAGACGGTAGTGGTCGAGCGGGCGCGGGAGAAGCTCGGGCTCAAGGCACGTGTCCGAAATCCCCACCGGATTGCATCGGGTGCAGGAGTTTCCCCAGGCTGCGTGAGTCGCTTCGTCTGATTTGCCACATCAACAACCCTGACGGTACCCGACCATGAAGTCAGCAACCGAGACGCTCGACGTCGCGCCACCAGCGACGAGCAACCCATACACGGAGCTCCTGCTCACGGAGCGGGGTTTCTCCTACCGCGACTACCTGGCCAGTCCCGAGTGGCGGAAGAAGCGAGCGGCCGCGCTCGAGTACGCGGGCCACGCCTGCCAGGCCTGCAATTCTCCGCACGAGCTCGAGGTGCACCACCGGACGTACGAGCGGCTGTGCAGGGAGCGTCCGGCCGACCTGACCGTGCTCTGCCGCACGTGCCACACGCTGTTCCATGCTGGTGGCCGCATCCTCGGGTTGTACGTCGAGGAGGACGCGGTTACGTGAGCGAGCGGTGGACGCCGATCTACGACCGGATGTTCGACCCGGACCACGAGCTCGCGAAGGGCGACCCAGCGTGTCAGCGATGGGCCTTCATGGACCTCTGCCACATGGCGCAGTGGAAGGACGGCGCGAGGGTGGTAGGGGGCACGGTAATCAAGCTCCCACGCGGATGTTTTCTGGCCTCAGTGAGGTACCTGGCGGAACGCTGGAAGTGGTCGAAGAACCGAGCCGACCGATTTCTAGCGGCCCTACAGCACCCGGAGGTCGGGAAGATCCGGCATGAGAGCGTGAACCGATATGGGACAGTCTATCGCATTGTGAATTATGACGTTTACGCCAATCCTCGGGACACTCACGGGGACGCCAACGAGGACGCAAACGGGACGCAAACGGGACAAAGAACAACAAGTACAGTTGGTAACAACGTCGTCGCGCGCGCGGTGGGTGACTTCTGCGAACGGCTGGGATGCTCCTGGAAGCTCAACCGTGGCATCGAGGAGTGGGTAGACGACCTACGCCGGGAGCCTCGTTACGCCGGGGTCAACCTCGAGGCCGAGATACGCGAATGCGCCGAGTGGCATGAGGGCAAGGGTAGGAAGCCGAGGGCGCCCGACCGATCCATCCGCAATTGGCTGAAGGTGGCAGCGAAGGATGCGAACCCGAACCTCGCCAACGGCAAACACTGGGCGGACTCGCTATGAACGACGTACCGCACTCCACGGAAGCCGAGATCGGCGTGCTGGGCGCGATGCTGATCGATCCGGAAGCCGTGAGCGAGGTACGGGTGGTGCTCATGCCGGCCGACTTCTACGCCGCACGTCACCGGCTGCTCTACGAGGCGATGGTGAGCCTGCACGACAAGGGCTCGGGTGTGGACGTTACATCCCTCGGTGCCCACCTGAATGCTCACGGCAACCTGGACGGTGCCGGTGGGTGGGACATGCTCGGAGCCTTGGTGGACGCCGTACCCACGGCGGCTGGTGCGTACCACCACGCCTGCATCATCCGGGACACCGCGGCACGCAGGAGGCTCATCACCGCCTGCCAAGAGACGGCCCGAGACGCGATGGGGGGTGCGGACACGACCGAGGTGTTCCAGGCCGCGGAGAGACGGTTGCTGGCCGTCACCGACCGGAGCGGGCCCGCCTCGTTCTGCTCGTCCGGCGACTTGGTGCTGGACGCTATGGCTCTGATCGAGCGGGCGAGCAACACACCGGACGGTATGGTCGGCATCAGGACCGGCATCCCGCATCTAGACCACCTGACGGCGGGCCTGGAAGCCGGTTGCCTGACGATACTGGCGGGTAGGCCGGCGATGGGGAAAAGCGCGCTCGCCTGGCAGCTCGCTGAACGCGCGGCGATGGACGACAACGGGGTAGCGTATGCGAGCTACGAGATGGGCCGCGGCCAGCTCGGGCGCAGGGGCCTGGCCCGGCTCACGGGCATCGACGCCGGAGCCATCCGCAGGGGCCGGCTAGACCGGCGTCAATGGGAAACGCTCGGCCAGGCCAGCAACCGCCTTGGCGTGCTCCCACTGTGGACCTGCGACCGTCCACCATCCCAGGTCGAGGGCCTACGCTCGCTCGTCCAACGCCACCGCACGAAGCATGAGGTAGGCCTGTTGGTCGTCGACTACCTCCAGCAGATGGCGGGCCCGAAGAACGCTGGCAACCGCAACAACGAGGTCGAGCACATCACCCGCAACCTCAAGCGCATAGCCAGCGAGCTCGGCGTCCACGTGCTCGCGCTCTCCCAGCTCAGCAGGAAGGTCGAGGACAGGAAGCCACCGCGTCCCATGCTCGCAGACCTACGTGACTCGGGAGCCATCGAACAGGACGCCGACAACGTGCTCCTGCTCTGGAGGCCTGAGGAGTACTTCGACGACGCTACACCGGACGAGACGATGGCGCAGTGGCAGGGCAAGGGCGAGCTGATACTGGCCAAGCAACGAGACGGCGCGACAGGTCGGGTGCTGCTGAGCTGGGACGCGGCCAGGCTGATGTTCACGGAGGCGGCACGAGATGGGTTGGGGCTGAGAACCTCAGGAGCGTTGACCTGAACGCACGCGGGAGGGTACGTTTGGACGACAGCAGCGATGGCCGCCCAGGGGCGGCGCCACCCGGTAAGCTCGCCGGAGGCGCCGCCTTTTCGCGTTCAGGAGACCTGCTCTACGCGACCTGTCCCGAATGCGGGCAGCGCATCAGGGAGCCGTTTCACGTGGACGGAGGACCGCAGATCTACGTGCACCACCGCACCCGCCGGGGCCGTGACAGGCTGTGCCGGCTGATCATCGCTCCGGCCGGCCGTTGGGTGCGTTCTGTCCCGTCGGATGTGTCGCTCGAGGACGCCTTGGTCGAGGCGGTGGCGGGGTGAGCGCTGCCGGTTCTGGGGCTGCGGCCAAGCGTCCGAAACACTGGGACAAGATGGTATCGGCAGCGTACTTGCGTATGCTCGGCGCCACCCAGAAAACCACGGCGAAAGCGGTGGGACGTATCGAGCGGACGATCCGGCAGTGGGAGGCCGACGTCGAGACCTGGAACGCCGCACGAGTCGAGGCGCGGGAGCGGTGGTTCGCGGATGCCGATGCCGACGCACGGGCAGCGATCACAGCCAGGCTCCGTGCATGCGATGGCGATGTGGCGCGCTGGTTCTTGGAGCGGACTGACGACAGGCTGACTCCGCCGCGGGTCCGGGCCGAGATCTCGGGGCCTGGTGGCGGGCCGATGGAGGTAGCCGTTACCCGCCAGGTCGTGCCCGCGGCAACGAACCGCATCGCCGCTCACGCGAACGGCCGGAATGGCGACGGTAGCCCTTGACATCCCCACCGCGGAGTGGGCGTTGCCGCTGCTCGAGCCGGCGCGCTACAAGGGCGCGGTTGGCGGGCGCGGTCGGGGCGCGTCGCATTTCTTCGCTGGCCTCGCGGTCGAGGAGATGGTCTGTGACCCCGACCTGCACTTCGTGTGCATCCGCGAGGTCCAAAGGGCGCTGCGCTATTCAGCGAAGAGTCTCGTCGAGCTCAAGATCCGCGAGCATGGCGTCGAGGACCACTTCGCGATCCTCACGTCCGAGATCCGCCGCAGGGGCGGGCAGGGCGTGATGATCTTCGAGGGCATGCAGGACCATACGGCCGACTCGATCAAGTCGCTGGAGGGCTTCGGGCGCGCCTGGGTCGAGGAGGCGCACTCGCTGTCGGATCGCTCGCTCAGACTGCTCCGTCCGACGATCCGCGCGCCTGGCTCAGAGCTCTGGTTCAGCTACAACCGTGAGAGCCCCGACGACGCGGTCGACAAGTTCTTCGCCGAGCGCGCCGGCAACCCAAACGTCCGGCTTGTTCAAGCGACCTACCGAGACAACCCATTCCTGCCACCCGACATGCTCCAGGAGGCCGAGGACGACCTGCGGATCGACCCGGAGATGTACGAGCACGTCTGGGGTGGCGGGTACTTCCTCGGCGGCTCGGGGCGCGTGTATGCGGGTTTCCTGAACAAGCCGTGGCCCGAGGGCAGCATCGACGAGAGCATCGAGGATCCCGGCGCCGGCGAGCTGCTCGTCGGCATCGACTTCAACGTCGATCCCATGTCCGCAGTGATCGCGGTCAGGGCGGTCGACGAGTGCCTGGTTCTCGACGCGATCAAGATCAGGTCTTCGAACACCGCCGAGCTCGCCGACGAGGTGAAGGAGCGTTACCCCGGCCGGCGCTACATCGCGTGCCCCGACCCTTCGGGCAACCAGCGCAAGACGTCGGCCCCCGTTGGAGAGACAGACCTCACAATCCTCAGGCGCGCGGGCTTCGAGGTCCGCGCTCCGAGCGCCGCCCCGCCCGTCAAGGACCGGATCAACAACACCAACAACATGCTGCTCGACAAGAAGACCGGCCGTCGTCGGTGCCGGGTGCATCCCAGGGCGAAGTATCTCGTGACGGGGCTCTCGAACCTCGTCTACAAGAAGGGCACCAGCCAGCCCGAAAAGGGCACCACCACCCAGCCCGAAAAGGGCAAGTACGGCCACGTCTGCGCGGCGCTTGGCTACCTGCTCTGGGAGGAGTTCAACGTGCTCACGGCGCCCCTCCACGGCACGCGCATCACCACCCCCTTCGGCTGAGGCGCACCATGGCTTACTCGACCGGACTCGTGCAGGCGGCCAAGCGGACCGAGCGCACCGAGATCATCGTCGACCCGGCGAGCGACGACTCCAAGGACCGGCCGGATTACGAGTGCCAGTCCTACCGCGCGCAGCTGGAAGACGTCGTGCTGATGCGCGACGCGTCGGGTGGCACGAAGACGCTGCGCAAGGCCGGAAAGACGTACCTGCCGAAGCACCCGATGGAGGCGGACGAGAAGCACGAGGAGCGCCTGGAGATCGCGGTCGCGTTCAACGCGCTCGGCAAGACCGTGAGCGCGCTGACCGGCATGATCTTCCGGAAGGACCCGACCTACGAGAAGGTGCCGGAGCCGCTCGAGGAGCACCTGGAGAACATCGACCAGCGCGGCCAGGCGCTGCCGATCTTCCTGCGCAACGTCGCCGAGGACGCGCTGACCGACGGCCACACGTGGCTCCACGTCGACGCTCCTCGCCAAGATCCCGCGATCCGCACCCGGGCGGACGAGCGCCAGGCCGGCATCCGCCCGTATTGGATCGCCGTCAAGAAGAGCCAGGCGATCAACTGGCGCTACATGCTACGCGCGGGCCGGCCGGTGCTCACGTTGTTCGTGTACCGTGAGGCTGTGAAGCGACCCGTTGGCGACTTCGGGGAGGAGACGGTCGACGGGCGCCGCGTGCTACGCGAACTGGTCACGCCCGACGGCCGTGAAATCGTTGGCCAGTTCTGGGAGTTCCAGGAGGCTGTGGACGCGCAGGGCAACCGCACGAAGAAGTGGGTGCGCACGGAGAGCTACATGATTGACATCGACGAGATCCCGGTCGTGATCGTGTACGCGAAGCGCACCGGCATCTATGAGTCCGAGCCACCGCTGCGCGACCTCGCGTACGAGCAAATCGAGCACTACCGCGTGCGCTCCGATCGCCAGAAGTCCATGACGTTCAGCTCGATCGCCGTGCCGTGGATGTTCGGCAGGGGCGTGACGGACGAAGAGGGCGTGCCGAAGGTCCGCTGGGGCCCGGACGGCATGATGTTGCTGAACGACCCCGAGGCCACGACGGGCATGCTCGAGAGCCAGGGCCACGGCCTCGACGCGACCAAGGAGGAGCTCCAGGAGATCCAGGGCCGCATGGCATCGCTCGGCTTGCAGATGCTCGTGCGCAGGACCCAGGTCACCGCGACCGAGAAGATCCTGGACAAGACCGAGGCCGACGCCGACCTCGCCGCGTTCGCGATCTCGCTGCAGGACGGCACGAACCGGGCGCTCGAGATCCACGGCAAGTATCGCAAGGTGGACGTCGTCGGCGAGATTGTGCTCAACCGCGACTTCCACGCTCAGCTGATCGACCCGGCGCTGCTCCGTGTGCTGAACGACATGGTCACGGCCGACAACCTGTCGCTGGAGGCGTTGCTCGCGGCGCTCGTGGCCGGTGAGGTGCTCGACGAGGCGTTCGACATCGAGGCCGAGGTCGCCAAGCTCAGGGCGCAGCGCGAGGAGCGGCTCGCCACCATGGAGAGCATGCTGGACGTCGGCGGTGGCGGTGAGGGTGACACCGGGGACGACGGAGCCGCGGCGGCCTGATGCAGGAGCTGATCGAGCGCGTTCTGTTCCTTCAGCACGTCGGCAACACGATAGGCCGGAGCCTGCGCGAGGCGCTGGCCGAGCTGTTCTTCGGCTTCGAGCGCGACCTGCGCCGGGCCGATCCGACCGGCGTGCAGGCGCGCTACCGCCTGGCCCGCCGTGAGGCGTTCATGGCTCGGACCCGCGAGCGCGTGCGCAGGTGGCTACCACCGACCACGGAGGGTCTGCGCGACGCGCTCACCGGCCTCGGTCGCCAGCAGGCGGTCGCCGTGCACGACGACCTAATCGCTACGCTCGGCACGTTCGACCTCGAGGGCCGCGTCAGGGAGACCCCGCTCACCCGCGCGAGGATGCGCGCGATACTCACGACCGACCCGTTCGAGGGCCGCGTGCTCAAGGACCATGGCACCCGCCTCGGGGCCAACATCGTCGACCGCGTTGGTGTGCAGGTCCGGCTCGGCATGGCCCGTGAGGAGCCGATCGACGACATCGTGCGGCGGATCCGGGGCCGCAGGGTCGCGGGATCCCGTGCGTTCACCGGCGGGGTGATGCAGACGACGACCAGGGACGCGGAGGGGCTGGTCCGGACGGCGGTCACGTTCACGGCCGCGAGGGGCATGCTTGAGACGTTCCGCGAGAACGCGAGCATCTTGGAGGGCGTGCAGTACGTGGCCACGCTCGACGACCGCACCACGCTGATATGCCTGTCGCTCGACGGGACCGTATGGGACCTGGACGACCCGGAGATCATTGTGCCGGGTGAGGCTACGCACTGGGGCTGCCGGAGCACGCTGATCGGGCTGCCGGACTGGAAGAAGCTCGGGCTCACGGAGCCGCCCGCTGCCGACCGTGTGGTGCGCGACCTATCTACCGTCTCGGACGAAGACTTGCTGCGCACGGTGCGCGCCCGGCGTCGTTCCGGGGGATTCGGAGACGTGGAGCGCATCTCGTCCAACACCGCCGCGGCCGAGTGGCTCCGGCGCCAGAGGCCGGCCGTGCAAAACCGGATCTTCGGCAAGGGCCGAGCCGAGCTTTTCCGCAACGGTGAGGTGACCCTGAAGGACCTCGTGACGAAAGACTTCCGCACGGTGTCGCTCGCCGAGCTTTCGGTGAACTAGGGTGGCCCGCCGCCCGACGATCGTCAACGTGCCCATGCGTTCCGGTGAGCGTCTGCGGTTCGCGGTCCACGCCGATGGGACGTGCTACGAACTTCGGAAGGCCGGTCAGCGGAAGGTGCACGACGAACTAATGCGCCGCCGACTGGTGGCCTTCACCAAGGAGGGCAAGAAGACCACATGAGCCCCAAGAAGCTGCAAGTCCTGATCGAGCTCGACCTCCAAACCAAGCAGGTCACGACCACCGGCCCGATGGAGCACCCCGGCATCGTCGTCAAGATATTGGCCGCCGCGCTCGCCCAGGTCGGTGACTCCATCGCCGCCGAGCAGGATGCGCGCGAGAAGGAGAAGGCCGGCAAGCCGGACATCGTGATCGCGAGGCCGGGCCTTCGGGTGCCTCGCGCGTGACGCACGCCGACCATCTCCGCATCACCGCCGAGGGCGCGCGCGTCATGCACGCCGAGGCGCACGCGATTCACGCGGTTGCCGCGCGGATCCATCACGAGTTCGTGGCCGCGGTGCAGCTCCTACAGCGTGCCCGGCTCGTCCACGTCTCGGGCGTCGGCAAGTCCGGAGCGATCGCGCGAAAGATCGCCGGCACCCTGACCTCCACCGGCACGCCCGCCACGTTCCTGCACCCGACCGAGGCGCTGCACGGAGACCTCGGGCTCGTGTCCGATGGCGATGTCTGCATCCTGATCAGCCGCTCGGGCGAGTGCGAGGAGACGCTACGGCTCGCGGCTGCGCTGCTCGACCATCCCATTGTGGCCATCACGGGCGTGCGATCGTCCCGGCTGGCCCTAATGGCGACCGTCGTCCTGGACTGCGCGGTACGGGAGGACGCCTGTCCCCTGGGGATGGTGCCAACGTGCTCGACCGCGGCGAGTCTGGCGATGGGCGACGCGCTGGCGGTGGTGCTGATGGGCGAGCGTGGGTTTGGGGCTGAGGACTTCAGGGCGACGCATCCGGGCGGGGTGCTGGGGAGGGCGGGGTGAGCGACCGTGAGATGACGCTTCTGAAGGCAGGGCTTCGGGCCGCAGAGGCCGAAATCAAGAAGCTGGCGCGAGAGGTTCGGAAGCTGAAGCGCATCCTTCGAGAACGCGATCGAGATGGATGGGGCGCGTAGGACCGTGAGTGATGCGCTATGGGTGCGGAGCTACCCCATTAAGCCGCGATACCGCCTTGACGTTGAGCGCGACCGTTGGATTCATGTGTGTTCCTGCGGCTGCGGGACGCATCTCGCCAACCCGAACGCTAGGTGGGCGACGGGCCACCACAATCGAGACCCACGGGTCATCGCGGGGAGGAGGGATGCTTGGCACAGGGGGGCGCGGAAGAGTTGGGCCAGGCGTGGCCGATGCGAAGCGGTGACAGCAGCTGGCCATCGGTGCTCACGCGCCGCTTGGAGTGAGGGGCTCTGCGCGGCGCACCTCCAGGTGAGTCGTCGGCCCTGCGGCGTGGTTCGCGTGTGCCCGTGATTACAGTTACCACCGTCCTACGCCTCTACCCGGAGCCCGACCGCACGCTCTACGTCCGCGTCCGGGTCCACCCGACCCTGAAGGCGATGCACGAGCGGAGCCGCGAGCTCACGGCCGCCGGGACCCACGAGCACCGAGCGCCGATGCGACACGTGCGCGGCTTCTGCACCGAGTGGAACGTCGTGAAATGCACGAAGAAGCGGGCCCGCCGCCATCCCTGCATCGCCGAGGTCAACTTCGCCGGCCGGTACTGCACCATGGAGATCGTCACGCACGAGCTCCTTCACGCGACGATGGCGTGGGCCCGGCGCGTGGGCTTCGAGTTCTCGCGGCTCGGTGACGATGACCATGTGAACGCCGAGGAAGAGCGCATCGCCTACGTCCACGGCGAGATGTGCCGGCAGTTCATGGTGAGGGCGAACACGGCTGGGGTCTACGCGTGACCATCGCGTGCGTCCTGAAGTCGGGTGGGGATTACAGCCCGCGGTGGGTCGGAGCGTTGGCGCGCGGCATCCTGAGGTACACGCCGGGAGCGCGCATCGTGTGCCTCACGGACATGCAGGTCGTGGAGCCGCACATCGTGGCGGTCCCACTCGGGCGCGACGCGTTCCCGGGGTGGTGGTCGAAACTGACGCTGCTGAGGCCCGGCCTCTTCCCCGCCGGCGAGCCGGTCGTGTACCTGGACCTGGACACGTTGCCCGTCGCCGACCTGTCCCCGCTCGCGGAGTTCACCGATCCGCTTATCCTGCTCAGCAGCTTCTACCGGCCCCAGCATCGCCAATCGGGCGTAATGCTGTTCCGGCCGGGTGAGGTGACCGAGCGGCTCTGGGAGACGTGGACGAAGAATCCTGACGCCTTCATGCGGCGCTACCGTGGCGACGGGGAATGGCTGCACGCGCACGCTCCGGCGGGCCCGACCGTGCAGGCGCTCTTCCCCGGCGTCTACTCGTTCAAGGTCCATTGCAAGAACGGACCGCCGCCCGACGCCCGCCTGGTGGCGTTCCACGGGCGGCCTCGCCCCAACGATCCTGCCGCCGGATGGGGACACGAGGCGTGGAGGGCCGCGTGAAGCCCCTCCGCGTCTGGTGGCCGCGGTCCCCGAGACCCGGCAACCTCGGCGACGTGCTGACGCCGCACGTCCTCGGGTGGCTCGGCTACGATGCGCGGTGGGCGTCGCAGGGCAGCGCCGACGTGCTCGCCACCGGCTCGATCGTCCGGTTCGCCACCGGCCGCCACACCGTCTGGGGCTCCGGAGCGATGCGGGCCACGGACCAGCCGAGCCCTCGCGCGCGCTATCTCGCTGTACGGGGGCCGCTCACCCGCAAGGTCGTGCTCGCCGCGGGAGGTGAGTGCCCCGAGGTCTACGGCGACCCGGCACTGCTGCTGGCCGGGTTCGTCACGTGCGACGTCCCGAAGGTCCACGACCTCGGCATCGTGCCGCACTACGTCGACCACGGGGCCATGACCAGGGCGCATCCCCGGGAGCGCGTGATCGACGTGCTCCGCGCCGACCCGCTTGAAGTCGTCCGCGAGATCCGGGAGTGCCGCTCCGTCGTATCGAGCTCGCTGCACGGGATCATCGTGGCGCATGCGTTCGGGATCCCCGCGGCCTGGGTGCGGTGGAGCGACCGGCTCAGCGGCGACGGGATCAAGTTCCGCGACTACGCGGCGTCCGTCGGCGTGGAGCTCCACCCTTGGTCGACGGTCGAGCAGGCCGCCGCCGCGCCGGTACTCGGCTCGTTCGATCCTGGACCGCTTCTCCAGGCCACGAGGGGGCTATGAACACGGCCGACGTGGTGATCACCAGCTTCTACACGAACACCTGGCACTACGCCGACCACGCGCGCAGGCTTGCCGCGGAGTGTGACCGGCTCGGGCTCGAGCACCACATCGTTGAGCGGCGGGACGCGGGCGGCTACCTGGCGAATTGCCGCCAGAAGCCCGTGCACATCGCCGAGACCCTGGAGGCGCTCGGTCGCCCGCTGCTCTGGGTCGACGTGGACGGCTCGGTGCTCCGCGTGCCCACCGATCTACCCGACGGGGTCGACTTCGCTGCCGTACCGATGGCGGGCATCCGGACCCGTACCTGGCATGTCGGCACGCTCTACTTTCGACCGACGCGCGCCGCGAAGGAGCTGCTCGCGCTCTGGGTGGGTGCGCTCGGCCATGAGTCCGACGAGGCGGCGCTCGACGTCGCGTGGAAGTCGGGGCGCTGGCACGGCACCCACGCTGCGCTCCCGACGACGTACATGTGCTACGGTCGGTGGGCCGACGTCGCGGACCCGGTCGTGATGCATCGGGGCTCGCACTCCAAGGCGAAGCGCATCTACCAGGCGGCGAGAGGGTGAGCGCCAGGAGGCGGAACGTGCGTCGCCAGGAGGCGCTCCTGCTCACCGCGCTCATCGAGCGGGGCGAGCCGCTCACCTACCGGATCGACCACGACAACGGCCGGGCGCGGGTGAACGGCCGCGCGGTCGGCCTCGTCCATCCTGACAGCTTCTTCGAGGCCTCGAGGCCGCTGCTGGACACGCCGAAGACGCTCGGCTTCTACTTCGCCGGCTACTTCGTGCCCGCCGGCGGCCGGCGGGAGATGCTGTCCCGGTGGAGGGGCGCGCACGGGGCGGTCATCGTGCAGAGCTCCGAGGGCAGGAAGCCCGATCACAAAGGCTCGTGGCACCCGGCGTACTACGAGCCGCTCGCGTCCGCGGAGTTCGGCCTCTGCCCGCATCACACGAATTGGCGCGGCCCCCGGGAGACGATGTGGACGTACCGCTTCGTCGACTGCTGCCTCGTCGACACGATCCCCCTGCTCTTCCGCGCGACGCCGCTCGGCGAGGAGTTCACCCGGGGCTTCCGGTTCGCATGGGACGATGACGAGGCGTTCGTCTACCGGCCGGAGGACGCCGCCCATAACCGCGCGCTCGCCGAGGAGCGGTTTCGCCTGTGAACTACGCGGGCCCCAAGTACGGGCGGGAGGAGATCGATGCCGTCGTGCGCGTGCTGGAGAACCCGGGGCAGATCGGCGCGGGCCCCGCGGTCGCTGAGTTCGAGCGGGCGGTGGCCGCACTTTTCGCGAAGCCACACGGTCTGATGGTCAACTCGGGGTCGTCGGCGAACCTGCTGGCGCTCGCGTCACTCGACATCCCGGCCGGCTCCGAAGTGATCACGCCCGCGCTCACGTTCTCGACGACGGTAGCGCCGATCCTCCAGCTCGGGCTCCGGCCGGTCTTTGCGGATTCGTGTGCCGACACCCACGTCGTGGATCCGGAGGCGGTCGAGGCCGCGGTGACGCCGAGGACGCGCGCCATCATGATCCCGCTGCTGCTCGGCAACGTGCCGGACATGGCCGCGCTGCGGGCGGTGTGCGACCGCCACGGGCTCGCGTTCGTCGAGGACTCCTGTGACACGCTCGGCGCCCGCTTCGGTGGGATGCCGACCGGCGCGTTCTCGGACGTCTCCACCACGAGCTTCTACGCCACGCACATCATCACGTGCGCCGGGGGGGGCGGGCTGGTCTCGTTCCGCGATGAGCGCCACGCGGAGCGGGCCCGGCTGCTCACGTACTGGGGGCGCTCCTCCGTGCTGTTCCGTGACGGCTCCGACGACTTCGAGCGCAGGTACCAGGGCGGGTACGACGCCAAGTTCGTCTTCGCCGCCGCCGGCTACAACCTGCAACCGCTGGAGCTCCAGGCCGCGTTCGGGCTCGAGCAGCTCAAGAAGCTCCCGAGCTTCATCGCCACCCGACGCGCGCGGTGGCTGGAGCTCCTGGCGCGTGTGAGCCGCCACGCGGACGTGATCTCTACGGCAAAGGGGCTACCGGGTGCCGATCCCGTCTGGCTCGCGTTCCCGCTTCGGGTGCTCGATTCCGCTCCGTTCACCCGGCGGGACCTCGCGGCCTACCTCGAGGCCCACGACGTGCAGACGCGGCCGATCATGGCCGGCAATATCCTGCGGCATCCGGGCTTCGAGGGGCTGGCGTGTCCGGAGCACTTCCCCGGCGCCGACGCGGTCATGCGAGGCGGGCTCCTGATCGGAGCGCATCAGGGCATGACGCACTACGATACACGCTACGCCGGCGACCTGGTGGACGAGTTCGTGAGGCGGCACTCGTGAGCGGCGACTACCAGACCGCCCGGCGCATGGCCGCCAAGCTCCGCGCGATTCCACTGCCGGACCTCACCGGGAAGCGCGTGCTCGACATCGGATGCGACCACGGGGCTTTTTGCAAGCTCGCCTCCGACCAGGGCGCTGCCTACGTGCTCGGTCTCGACCGTGGACGGGGCGTGCGCGGGAGCAACGGCCGCGAGTTCGTGGACCTCGTCGCCAGGAACGCCGCCGAGGGTTGGCCGCGCTGTGAGTTCCGGGCGTTCAACCTCGGTGTCGAGTGGACATTGTTCGGCACGTTCGACGTCGTGCTCTTCCTGTCCGTCTATCACCACGTCTATGGCGAGACCGGCGATCACGGCCGCATCTGGCGCTGGCTCCGCGCCCACACGGCGGGGGTCCTGTTCTGGGAGGGTCCGGTCGACCACCAGGATCCGGTCGCGAGGATGCGGACGAAGCATCGCGTAGGCTACACGCGCGAGGCGATCCTGGCTGCTGCCCAGGCAAGTTTTCACGTGGAACACATCGGGCCGGCGCTGCACCGGCCGCACCGGGAGGTGTGGCGATGCACGCCGAATTGATCCGCGGCGTCGTCGTCTCCGGGCAGGGCGGCGCGTCCCGGGCCATGGTGGGCGAGAAGCTCGCGGGCCGCTCCGAGATCGCGGGCGTGCCGCTCGTGCCCGGCACGCTGAACGTGCTCCCGCTGCGGGGCGACGGGATGGCGGTCCCTATGCTCGGCGCGCCTGTGCACGAGAGCGAGGCGGACAGCCCGATCGGCGCGCTCCGGTGGTGGCCCGTCACACTGCGCGTCCCCGCGGCCGGGATCGACCGCCCGGCGTGGATCGTGCGTCACGAACGTACCGGCACGCGTTACCTCGAGGTGGTGGCCGACGTGGGGTTCCGGGATGCGGGCGTCCAGGACGGGATGGCTGCGGAGATCGAGCGTCGGTGAGCATCCGCCTCCGCCGTATCGACGGCATCCTCGTTGCGCTCTGTGCCGCGCGCTCCGTCGCCAAGCCGGGTGACACCTACCTCGACGACGAACAGCACTACGCGCTCGCCTCGAAGTTTGCCGACGACTGGGACCGACGGACGGACGACGCCAAGCTACTCCGGGACGCCGAGGAATCGAACAACCCGAATCGCGAGTGGTGGGACAGCGTGTACGGAGCACTGGCCGAGTGAGCGCCGCGATTATCTGCGGCGGGGCCGTGGGCGTGTGGGACGAGGCGTCCGAGGCGCTCGAGCTATGCGAGGCCGCGGGGGTCGAGGTGGTGCGCATCGCCGTGAACGACGCCGGGATCACGCATCCGGACCCGCTCGACCACTGGGCCACGCTCCACCCCGACAAGCTGCACCGGGCGCCCTGGGAGTGGATGGCGCGGCGTCGCGCGAACGGCCTCGCGCCGGCCGGCGCCGTCTGGAGCTGCACGCGCGTGCCCGGCGTTGTCGACCGGATCATCCGTGCATGGTCCGGGGGGAGTTCCGGCTGGCTCGCTGTCGGCGTCGCAACCGCCGGTCTGGGGATCCCCGCGATCCTGTGCGGGGTTCCCCAGGACAGTAGGATAAACGAGTTTACAGGTAAGCCGTGGGCATCCTATCACAGACACCGGCACCCATGGAAGAAACACGCAGATCGGGTCCGACCGACCGTGCGGAGCATGGGTGGTTGGACACAAGAGTTACTCGGGGCCCCAGGGGTTGAATGGCTAAGGTCGTTGAGATCGTCGGCGAGGTGTACGGCCGACTGACGGTGCTGCGGAGGGAGGGGTCGATTCGCTCGAACGCCGCGTGGCGCTGCCGATGTCGGTGTGGCAATGAGATCGTCGTCCGGGGCATCACTCTGCGGAGCGGCAATACGAGCTCTTGTGGTTGCTTGGTCTCGGACCTGCTGGCAGAGAGGAACCGGAGGAATCGCCGCCAAGTGCACGGCCACGCCGCTAGACTGTCGCCGGCGTATCGATCATGGATGGCCATGAATGGCCGGTGTCGCAATCCGAATGATCCGGGCTTTCACCTGTACGGGGGGCGCGGCATTACCATCTGCGACCGCTGGCGCGACTTTGTGTGCTTCCTTGAGGACATGGGTGACCGACCGCCCGGCACGTCCATCGACCGCATCGACAACGACGGTAACTACGAGCCGGGCAACTGCCGGTGGGCCACGCCCAAGCAGCAGGGGCAACGCCGTCGGGCGCCCACATTCCGCACCCCGAGGATAGTCCACTGCGGCGAGGATAATCCGGCTGCAAAGCTGACCGAGGCGGATGTTCGAACGATACGGGAGGCCCGGGGAGCGCTCCGGGACATCGGCAAGCGTTTCGGTGTGAGTGCGTCCGCCGTCTGCAATATTCGCAAGCGAAACACGTGGGCACACGTCGAGTAGGAACCTGCCTCGTACTCGGGGGCGCGTCGAGTCTCTGGCCCGACGTCGAGCGCGCGTCCACCATGGTGGACGTTTCGGTCTGCACGATCGTCGCGTGCAACGACGCCGGTATCGTGTGGCCGGGCACTCTCGACCATTGGGCCACCATGCACCCCGAGGAGATGGCGGGTCGCGAGAAGGAGCGCGCGCTGCTCGGCCACCCCGCAGGCTACACGACGTGGACCCGCCCGTACCCGTTCGGCATGAAGGACCGGGAGAAGATGTGCGACCGGCTCATCAGCGGATACAACGGCTCGTCCGGGCTGGTGGCTGTCGGCGTCGCGATCGAGACCGGCCACCGGCGCGTGCTGCTCTGCGGGATGCCGATGGACGCGCGCCCGCATTTCAACCGTGAAGGCGCGTGGACGGCCGGCATCGGGTACCGCGAGAGGTGGCTCGAGCTGGAGGATCAGCTCCGCCTCCGCTGCCGCTCGTTCAGCGGCTGGACAAAGGAGCTGCTCGGCGAGCCAACCGCCGAATGGGTTGACATCGAAAAGCGCCCTCGCGTAGGTTCATGCTCAGCGTAGGTGCAGCGCGACAAGTGCAACAGCCGCCCAGGGGCGGCCTTCGGCAGGAATGCCGGGGGCCGCCCTTTCGCGTCCAGCCAGGAGGATGAGCTTGAAGCTCAAGTACCGGGTCGCAAAACTCGACGACGTGCCGGAATCCGCGCGCGAGTTCTACGTCGAGGACGGGGACGGCTACCGGCTCGAAGCCGACGGCCTCGAGCAGAAGGACACGACCGCCCTCGAGAACGCGCTCGAACGCCTGAAGCGCGAGAAGCGTGAGCTGAAGGCCAAGCTCGACGGCGGCGCGAACCTGTCCCCCGAGGACGCCGAGGAGCTGAATCAGCTACGGGCCGACGCTCGGCAGCGCGAGGAGGACGAGGCGAAGAAGGCCGGCAAGTGGGACGAGGTGCGCGCCAAGCTGCAGAAGGATCACGACAGGGATCTGGCGGCCGAGCGTGCCAAGACGCAGGCCGAGGCCGAGAAGAACGCGCGCCGAGACCGCCGCCTGATCCGTGACAGCCTCGCAGCCCAGATCGCCAGGGTGGGCGCGAAAAAGGAGTACTTCGACGCCGTCGAGGCCATGATCGAGCGCAGCCACAAGCTCGACGTTCAGTGGGGCGAGGGCGACGACGTGCAGGTGGTCGTCGTGGACGAGGTCCACGGTGACAAGTCGCTCGCCGACTGGATGGGCGAGTGGGCGAAGTCGGACGCGGCCAATCCCTTCATGCCGGTCGAGACCGGAAGCGGTGGCGGAGGTGGGGGTGACGAGGGCGCGGGACGCGGCAAGTCGTGGCAGGGAAAGAAGTTCTCCGAGATGAGCGACGACGAGCAGGTCGCGTACACCGAAGAGAAGTACGGCTCGGGCGCGGCTGCCTAGGGGCCCGCAGAAGGCCGCGCCCACGGCGCGGGAGTCGGTAGGCGCTACCGACTGAAAACATCCAAGCGCACCCGTCACGCCAACGGCGAGCGGGCGGTGCCAAGGGCACTCCGACGAAGTCATGTGACACGTACACGGAGAGTGCCAGATGGCCACCACCACCAGCACCGACGTCAAGGTCTATCAGCCGCAGTTCCAGGGCGCGTTCGTCGAGACGGTTCAGCAGAACGTCGACGCGTTCAACGGGGCCTCGCGCGGCGCGATCACGTTCCGCATCCGTCAACTCAAGGGCAACTACGAGTACGAGGCGTTCATGGACGAGGTGTCGTCCATCGCCCGACGCGATCCGAGCACCGAGTCCAGCTCGACGCTCTCCAGCACAAAGCTGACGCAGGGCGAGTTCATCAGCGTCAAGCTGCACCGTGTGAACGGACCGTACGAGTGGAACATCAGCTCGGCGCATCTGGCGGGCTTCAGCCCGTCGAAGTTCAGTCTGACGGTCGGGCGACAAGCGGCCGTCGCCGTGCCGCAGGAGATGCTCAACACGGCGCTCACCGCGCTGGAGGCGAAGCTCGACGCGACGGCCGCGCTGGAGCACGACGCGACGAACGGCACGATCGAGACGTCGGACCTGGTCACCGGGCTCTCGAAGTTCGGCGACAGGTCGGGCCGCATCATCCTCTGGGTGATGCACTCCAAGGCCTGGTTCGACCTGATCGCGAGCCAGTACGCCGCGACAACCCAAGTGTTCGGGACCGAGCCGTTCGGCACCTTGCTGTTCGCGGGCATGCCGGCGACGCTCGGACGGCCGGTGCTCGTCACGGACTCCGCCTCGCTGATCTCGCTGTCCGATCAGTCTACGGGCGAGCCGGTCTACTCGACGCTCGGCCTAACGGCCAGGGCCGCGGTCATCGAGATGACCGAGCTGCCGCTCGCGGTCGCGGAGGGCCCGCTGACCGGAAGCCAGAACCTCTACATCCGGTTCCAGGCCGAGTACGGCTACAACCTCGGCCTCCGCGGTTGCAACTACAAGACGGGCACGGGCGCGAACCCGACTGGGGCGCAGGTTGCCGACGGCACCAACTGGGAGACCCAGGTCGCGGACAACAAGCTGCTGCCCGGCATCATCGTCAGGAGCGACTAACCCGGACGTGTGGGCGCGCGGGGGCCGGCGCCTTTGCTGGCTCCCGCGGCCCCGCCCTCACCGAAGGAGGACCCCGAGATGGTCGAGGTATTCGCTCGCAGGCGCAACGCCGCTCACTCGGCAGCGCTCGTCGCCAAGCTGGAGGCCGAGGGCCGAGCCGCGCGCTCGAACGATTCCAAGTTCTTCGACGCGCGCCAGATCGACAGGAAGGTCGTGATGGTCTATCACGACGGCGAGGACCGGCGTGTCACCGATACGTACGACGCGCTCGGGATCCCGTGCGAGCTGATTCCCGGGTTCGAGCCCGAGGGCGGCGTGCCCATTCCGGCGCCCGTGAGCGCGAGCCCGGGTGCAGGCACGAGCCGTGAGGTGCGACAGCGAGGCCGGTGGTGGACCGCCTACGAGAACGGCGAGAAGGTCGGCAAGTCGCAGCTCTCCGAGTCCGAGGCCTGGGCGCTGTTCGAGGGAGCGTGATGGGCGTCGCTATCCGTCATCCCAAGGACCCGAGCCGGCCGAGGGTCATCCCCTCGGCGCGCTTCGATCCGGCGCGGCACGAGTTGTGGGACGAGCCGCGCAACATGCCCCGCTCTGGCCTACCCGAGGACCTGCCCGGTCGCGTCGCGTTGATCGGTGCCGGGATCACGACGATGGCAGAGGTCCGTGCTCTCCGCGACTTCGACACCGTACCCGGCATCGGGCAGGTGACCGAAGCGCGGCTGGTCGCCTACCTGGAGCGTGCCCGGCCCTACGGCGAGACGGGATCCGAAAGGCCCGGAAGCGCTGCCTCCGGCGCGGTTACGCCTACGGGGCCGGGCACAACCGGAGACTCCGATGCCGGATCTTGACGCGACCGTGGGCGGCGAAGATGCCAACAGCTACGCGCTGGTGGCGACGGCCGATGTCTACTTCGACGAGCGGCTCCAGGCGTCGGCCTGGACGGGCGAGTCCGATCCGGACGTGAAGGAGCGCGCGCTCATCATGGGCACCCGCCGGGTGGACGCGTTCCAGTTCGTCGGCTTCAAGAACTCGGCGGACCAGGCGCTCAAGTGGCCGCGGTTCGACGTATTCGACGAGGACGGCAACGAGTACGAGACGACCGAGATCCCGACCGTCGTCCTGCACGCGACGTACGAGACGGCGCTCTGGCTGCTGAACCAGAACGCGGCCGCCACCGACCCGCTCGCGCCCGACGGTCTCGACCGCTTCACGCGTGCGAAGGTCGGGCCCATCGAGGTCGAGCCGAACCTGTCGAGCTCCTCGAGCAAGGTGCCCGACCACGTGCGGCGGTTGCTCCGTCACGTCCTTCGCGCCGCTGGGTTCACGGCGACCCTGGAGCGCGCCTGATGGCTGTGCTCGACGGGCCGCTCGGCAGGGTCGCCACGAGCCTCGGGAAGGCCCTCGGCGGCACCGGCACGCTCACGCTCGAATCGGCCGGCACCTACAACCCGCCGACGGGCTCCGCGACACCGACCGAGACGGTCTTCTCCGTGCGACCGATGCCGGGTGGCAGGGACGAGCTGCGCATGTTCGCGGGCTCACTCGTCCAGCAGGGCGACCGCACGTGCGTCATCGCCGCGAGCGAGGTCACGACGCAGCCGAGACCAGGCTCCGCGAAGCTTTCCTGGCTCGGCAAGACGTGGCGCGTCGAGGGCGTCGAGCCGATCACGACGGGCGACGCCGACGCCGCTTACGTGCTCCTGCTGAGGCGGTGACATGGCGCTTACCAACGTGCGGGAGTTCACGCTCGGGCTCGACGCGTTCGTCGAAGAAGTGGACGAGGCCAGGCGCGGTAAGACCAAGGCCGTGACGCTCCGGGCGCTCAGCGGCGTGGTGCTCGGTACACGCGTCGATACCGGCCGGGCCCGCGGCAACTGGCAGGTGCAGGAGGGCTCCCCTCCGGAAGGCCACGACCCGCTTGCCTACCATCCGAGCGGGGAGGGCATCGCGGGCGGGCATGTGGTCGTTTCCGACGACGTGGGCGAGCAGGTGATTCTCGGCGCCTCGGGTGACGACATCATCTGGCTGCACAACGGCGTGCCGTACATTCTGATCCTCGAGGACCTGGACGCCATGGTCGAGGTCACCGTCGAGTCGCTCAGGGCGTGGATCCAGAGCCAGGCGGGCAGCTCGTGAGCGTGCTCACCTACGCGGACGAGCAAGCCGCGATCATGGGGCGCATCAAGTCCAACTGGGCGGGCACGGACGTGGCTTACCCGAACACGGGCTACGAGCCGGACCCCGACACCGCCTACATCGAGCCGCGCGTCGTCCGGGGCGAAGCGTTCAACGCCAGTGTCTCGGCCGTGAGCCGCCAGACGCGCCATCCCGGGGTGTTGTTCGTGCAGGTCCGGACGCCGCTGAACCAGGGTGACCAGCAGGCGATGGACCTCGCCGCGAACATCGAAAACCTGTTCCGCAACGTCACGTTCGACGGCTGCACCTTCCGCGTGCCGACCGTCCGCGACTTCGGCCGTGAGCGCGTCTACTACCGCGCCGAAGTCGCGTGCCCGTACCACCGAGACTCCATCCACGACGACTAGGGAGATGCGCTGATGGACAGCAACCTGACCAACCTGGGCTACGTCGAGGAGACGGTCTTCGGCACCACGCCGTCGGCGAACCTGCAACTGTTCCGGCGCACCGGTGGAAACATCGTGCCCACGCAGCCCTCGGTCGTCTCGCAGGAGATCCGGAGCGACCTCCGCGCGGGCCGGCCGGTGCGCGTCGGCCAGATGGCGAGCGGCACGATCAACATGGAGTGGAGCTACGGCACGCTCGACGACATCCTCGAGGGCATGCTCCTGGAGGCGTGGGACTCGACGGTGCTCGTCGACGGGACGACCAAGAAGTCCTACACGTTCGAGGAGCAGTTCGTCGACCCCGACATCAGCCCCAGCCAGTACAAGATCTACAAGGGCTGCCGCATCTCGCAGCTCTCCATGAGCCTCGGAATCGGCGCGATCGTGACCGGCAGCTTCGGCATCATGGGCGCGACGCCGTCGATCGCCCAGGCCAGCTCGGGAACGGGCAACACGAACCCGACGACGACCGGCCCGTGGAACACCGTCGACATGGTGACCTCGCTCCTGGAGGGCGTCGCAGGTGGCTCGCCTGTCGCGCTCGGTAAGACGACCGGTGTCGAGCTCAACCTCAGCAGGAACCTGCGCGAGAAGCGCGAGATCGGGAGCCTCAACCCGTTCGACATCGGCGTTGGGCGCCTGCTCGTGAGCGGATCCATCCAGCAGTACTTCGAGGACGACGTGCTGATGGACGCGTGGTTCGCGTTCGAGGACCGGGAGTTGACGGTCGTGCTGACGGACGAGGACTCGAACGTGTTCACGATCGAGATCCCGAAGCTCAAGCTCGTCGGCGACGCCAACATCGATAACCCGGGCACCGACTCCGACCGGATCGTGACGGTCAACTTCGAGGCGTACGCGAACGCGGGCGACGCGGCGCTGATCCGCTTCACCAACAGCACCTGATAGCACCTACTACCGAACAGGGGAAGGAAGGACCATGGCAGAGACGACTTATAGGCTCGGAGACACCGGCGCGAGGCTCGACCTCGTGGCCGTGCAGCAGGGCGTGGAGCGCGAGCACTGGCACCGGAAGGGGCTGAAGGTGAGAGTGCTGCCGGCCGGCGACTTCAACCCGCGCTTCCGCAACGCATTCCGTGACCGAGCGATGGAGATCGGGGACCGCAACGGCTCCTCGGGCGAGGTGCCGAGCTGGACCGACGACGCGGCATTCGTCGCGACCGCGATCGTGGCCGACATGAGCGGCATCTACGATGCGGACGGCAACGCGGTGGCGTACACGCCCGCGGTCGGAGAGCGGGTGCTGTCCGATCCCGAGAACGCCGACCTGCTCGCGTGGATCGTGAGCGAAGCGCTGCAACACGGCTCGTTCTACACCGAGCGGGTCGAGAAGCAAGTGGGAAACTCACGGAGAGGCTCCGGTGGGAAGAGGGCTGGGGCCGCAAGATCCGCGAGGACGAGAAGCTAGCGGCCTATGTGCGCTCAGGCCGCCCCTTCCCGCCGTGGGACCGCCGGCCCCGGTTGCGCGACGACGTGCTGTGGGCCTGGGAGGCGTTCGCCGACCTGTCGACCTGCCGGCCCGGGGGTGAGGGCGTGAGGGCGATCCCCTGGACGGCGCTCAACGAGTACGCGCGCGCGCACGGCATCTGGGACGCCCATCGCTTCGAGCGGCTCATCCGAGCGATGGACTCGGAGTTCATGGCGTCGGTCGACCGTGCCGGTGCGGCGATGACGAAGCGTACGGTAGGGAGGAAGGCCGGTGCCTGAGGAGAAGGTCCTACGCCTCGGCGTCGACCCGCGCGCCGGCCTCAAGGGCCACGCCGAGTTTCAGAAGGCGAGCAAGGAAACGAAGCGGGTTGTCGACGAGCTCGCGAAGACGCTGGAGGACAACGCGCGCCGTGAAGCCCGCACGATGCGCGAGATCGCCACGCTCGAGCGCGACTTTCAGACGCGGAAGCGTGCGAACGCTCAGCAGACGGCGATGGTCGCCGCTCAGGCTGGCCGCGAGCAGGCCAAGGCCCAGGTCGCCGCGCTCGAGGTCACGTTCCGCGAGTCGATCGCCAGGATCAAGGAGGGCCAGGCGCGTGGCTTCCTGACGCCCGCCGAGGCGGCCCAGGCGGGCCGTGAGAGCGCGCTGGCGTACAACCAGGCGGTGATCGGTGTCATCGATCGCTCGCAGGGCTCCAGGGCGCTCACAGGCGCCGGTGGCCGCGAGACCTACACCGAGCTGGCGGGCTCGCTGAAGAGCCTCGACCAGGCCGGCCGGAGCTCCTCGCTCGGCATGCACCGGCTGAACAACAGCCTGGTCGTGATGGCGCGCCAGGCGACGAATACGCACCCCGTCGTGGGCCAGCTCGCCGACGTCGTCGGCACGTTCGCGATCGGGACCGCGGCGATGGTGCCGATCTTGGCGGGCATCGCCGCGATCGGTCTCGCGTGGCAGCGGCTGACGAGGGACGCGCGCGAGGCGAAGGAAGAGCACCAGCGACTGATCGACGTGCTCGAAAGCGCGGCCGAGGGTGAGCGTATCCGGCGGCTTGGCCCCGGCGGCGAGCTCGGGACGGGCATAGGCGCCGGCCAGCAGGAGCTCGCGGACCTCACCCGTAGGATCGAGGCCGAACGCCAGCGCATCGCGCAGACCTACATGAGCGCCGGTGCGTTCTCGGTACCGGAAGGTGCCACGTCCGGGCGGCTCCAGGCGCTCGAAGAGCAGTACGCGCGCCTCATCCCGATCGTGCAGCGCGGTGAGCAGGCGTTGGCCCGCGAGACCGCCGAGGAAGCAGAGCGCCGGGCCAAGGAATACGAGCGCGAAACCGAGCGCATCATCAAGACGTTCGAGCACCGCGTAGACGCCGCCGAGCGAGCGAACACCCAGATCGAGCGAGCCTTCAACCGGCACTTCGACGAGCGCGCCGCGTCTCTCGGCGAGTTCGAGCGCCAAGTCCAGGAAGACTTCGAGCGGCAGATGGAGGCGTTCGAGCGTGCGCAGGCCGCCGCGGAGCGGGCAGAAGCGGCCCGGATAGCGGCGACCCTGCGGAGGCTGGCCAAAGAGCGCAAGGCCGAAGAGGAGCTCGCCCGAGCGCGTGAGCGCGCCAACCAGATGCTCGTCCGGCAGCTCAACGAGGTCGGCCGCGCGTACGGTGGCGTCATCGATCAGATCCTAACGCTCGCCGCGACCGTGCTCGCCCTGGAGCGCATGCCGATGGTGAGCGGCGGCGACAAGGCAAAGGCGTACGGGACGGCGGCCGGCATCGGCATCGGCGTCGGAGCCAGCACCGGCAGCCCGGCGATGGGCGCGCTGGGTGGCGCGGCCGCGGGTTTCTCGGTTGCCGGCCCGTACGGAGCGCTGATCGGTGGCGCCGCCGGCTTCGTGTCGGGCCTGATAGAGCAGGGCGAGCGGCTCGCGCTCGCGCGCAAGAGGTGGGAGGACAGCTTCGAGGGCTTCCAGCGGATGTTCAACCCCGGCTCGCCGCTCGACCAGATGCTGGAGCGGGTCAGTGACAGCTTCGCGCGTCTCGCGCAGGAGGCCGCGGCCTCGGTCGGTGTGAGCACGTCGATCACGACCGCGGAAGAGGCGCGTCGATTCATCGAGGCGTACGAGGCGAGCGCGTTTGTTGGCATGAGCGCGAAGATGCATGCGTTCGTCGAGGGGTTGAAGCTCCTGGAAGAGCAGTTCCGCAAGAACGAGGCGGCCGCACGCGCGTTGGCCCGGGAAGAGGAGCGGCGCTACGCCGACTCGCTCCAGGTGCGGCTGCTGGAAGCGCAAGGCCACGAGGACGAGGCCCGCGCGCTGCAACTGGCGATCCGCCACGAAGAGGAGATGCGCCAGGCGATCGAGGCCAAGTACAACACCGAGACGCTCGCGCTGCTGGAATCGGTGCAGGCCGCCGAGAAGATGGCCGAGGCGGTGCAAAATGCGAACCGTGAGATCGACAACGTCACGAACGCACTCAACTCCCCGACCGGGCTCAACATCGCACTCGCGCGCTGGCGCACGATCGAGGAGCGGGTCAGGGACGGAGCGCGGCCCCCGTGGGACAGGCCACCGAGACGTGAGCCGCACCCGGGTGAGGGTGATGGCGGCCGCCCGCCGCGCGACCCTGAAGACCGCGACCGCAGGGGTGACACCTACCAGGTGCAGGGCGACCTGACGGTGCAGGTCATCGCGGGGCCGGGCGAGGACGGTGAGCGGATCGCGCGCGGCGTGTTCGACTCGATCCGCCGGGTCACACGCCGCGGTGGCGGCAACCCGACCAGCGTGACCACCCGGTGAGCTTCCTCACGATCGAGGGCATGGCCGTGCCGGTCAACGCCGGCGCCTCCTCCGACGTGACGCCGTTCGGTGACGTGGGCCCCGCGTTCAGCGGCCTCATGCGTTCCGACATCCGCGCGCATCACCGGATGCTCCAGGTCACGACCGTCGAGATGGAGACGGCCGACATGCAGGCTCTTCGGGCGATCCTGCGGAGCCCCGGTCCGCTGCTGATCGGCGGCGATTGGATCGGCCAGGACGCCTACTTCACGCTGCTCGGCGGCGTTCGTGTCCAGCCGCTTCCCACGGCCGACGACTACGTGCTCCAGTTCACGCTCCGCGAGACGGCCGACGCTCCCGCGCTGCTGCTGTTCAGCTTCGACGGTGACGCGCCGGGCGAGTACACCTTCACGCGCACCGGAGCCACCGCCACCGAGATAGACGAGAACGGCGTGCTGTCCACAGTCGCGGCGAACATCCTGCGGACGGACCACCTCGACCTCGACGGCGACGGGATCCGTGGGGACGTGGCGGTGCCGCTGGAGCGAGGGACGACGAACGAGTTGTTCCCATCCGAGAACCTGAACGACGGCGTCCGCTGGACGAAGACGAACCTCGCGGGCGTGACCGTCAACCAGGCCGTTGGCCCGGACGGTGCTACCTCGCTCGATGCGATCGTCGAGGACGGCACGAACAGCTCGCATGAGGTGAGCCAGGCCGTGACCGGCATGACCGCCGATGCCAACTACGCGCTGTCGGGATGGTTCATCGCGAGCACGAGGACGTGGGTGCGGCTCCACATCCTGGAGACCGCCGCGTCCGCCAACATCGTGCGCGCCTGGTTCAACCTCGCCACGGGCGCCGTCGGCACCACCAACGCCGGTGGCACGGGCACGTTCCTCCGCGCCTACGTCGAGGACTGGACGGACGTTGTGGAGGGCCTCTACCGGTGCGTGCTCGTGGGATCGGTCGGCAACTCCGCTACGGCGATCACGGGCGTGGCGGGGCTCGCCTCCGGCGACGGCGTCGGTAGCTACCAGGGTGATGGGTCCTCGCGGATCTTCGGCGGCTACATGCAACTGGAGGACGATACTCCGGCAGCGACAACCTACGTCAGCACCACGACGGTCGCGGTGGCTCGCGGCGCCGAGGCGTTCAGCGCACCGTTCGTCCACGCGCCCCAGGCGATGACGATCTACGCGAAGCTGATCGAGCGCGGCAACTCAGGGACGGCGGGAGTCCTCCAGATCGGCACCGCGACCGGAGCGGGCGACGCACGGATCGGCCTGCAATTCAGTTCGTCCGCGTACCGCGCCATCTACAACAACGGCTCTGGCGCGAATCAGACGGTGTCGCCCTCCGCGTCCCCCTCCGTCGGCCAACCGTTCGAGTTGATGGCGACGATCGACGAGGCCGGAAACCTGGAGTTCACGCAGGTCATCGACGACGGCGCGCCGGAGGTGGAGACGAACGCCACGGGAGACGCGCTGCCGGCAGCTTGGCAGTCGCTCCTGATCCACCTCAACGCCACCGGCACGAGTAACGTGGGACTGATGGCGGGCGAGGCAATCAAGATCGTCGGTAGCGTCAAGACACTCGCCGAGATGCGCAAGATCGCCGGCGCCAGGCTGTTCGCGAGGGTCGCATGAGGACGACCACGGCCGCGCAGGACATCTACCTCGCGGCGAAGGACCGCAAGAGCCTCAACAGATTCCATGTCGAGGACGCGGACGGCGTCATGCAGGACATCTCCGACTTCTACATCAGCGGAGAGATCAGCGCCGATGAGGACACGCCGATCAGCGCCGCCACCATCGTTCTCTGGCGCAAGCAGGACGGGGCGAGCCTGTCGCCGCTGATCGAAGGCTCGAGCCTCAACCGCGACTCCACGGGCGCCTACGCGCCGCTCGTGAACCCGTACCGACGGATCACGGTCGAGACGGCTCCATTGCTGCCGGGCGAGGAGGTGGTCGAAGGCGACTGGCTGCTGCTGTGGGAGGGCCTCGTCGACGAGATCGACTGGGGCGGCTTCTCGTCCCGGGTGGTCATCAACGCCCGCGACCCCATGGCCAAGCTGCACGACAGGATCATCGAGACGGTGAGCGAGTACGGCACCGAATCCGGCCAAGCGATCGAGGACGTGATGCAGGAGATCCTCGACGACAACTTCGGGTCCGAGTTCGTGCTGGTGACGATCGGCGACCCGGACTTCGTGATCTTCACCTACGAGCTGGGCAACGTCAGCGTTCTCGACGCGCTCAAGGAGCTCGCCGACCTGATCGGCTGGAACCTGCACTGGAGGTGGCTCGACTCACCGGGCGAGTTCGGGCTGGTGTTCTACGAGCCGGACCGGGACAACGTGACCTCGGCCTACACGTTCGGACCCGACGACTACTACGACGTGGCCAGGGTCGGGCTCGGAGTGCACGGGATCCGGAACGCGGGCGAGGTGCTCTTTTCGGACAACAACGACGAGCAGCAGAGCGTCACGGACGACCGCTCCAACTCCATCGCGATCTACGGCCGCAGGTTCATCAGGCTGGACGAGCGTAACGGGCCGATCTTCAACGGCACGCTCGCCAGTGAGCTGCTGAGCCGTGTCCTCGACGACCTCGAGGAGCCGTCGGTGCTCCAGGAGATCGAGGCGGCGTTCCACTTCCCGATTGAGCTCGGCGACCTCTACACGTATTTGGCCAACGGTGAGCACTACGACACCGATCAGGACTGGGCGGTGTTCGGCTACCGGCACATTCTGACGCCGGACCGGTGCAGGACGATCATCAGCGCATCCGGCAAGGCGTCTGGTGGGTTCGACCGGTGGCACCGGCGGGAGGGGACGGGGAGCGGTGGACGGGCCGCCTTGGCCAGCGTGGAGGTCACGTTCGACGCGAACGGCCAGGCTGTCGTCTCTGTCACAGGCGCCTCTGACACGTCCGCGATCTACGTCACAGTAGGGGACGGCACGGAGCCGGCCGATCCTACGTCGGTGGCGAACAACGGTGAAGTATTAGGGCGTAGCGGCACGATCGAGACGGGCGTGAAGGTCACGACCGGGAGAGACGCGTTCGTGAAGGTGGTCGTGGAGGACGGTACGGGCGCGATCGGGCCGGTGTCGAGCGCCAAACAGGCGCGGCGGCTTGGCCCCTTTCACAAGGACACGAGCTCCCGATCGCATACCGGCGACACAGTCGAGACCACGCTCGATACCATCGCAATACCTGCCGGCGTGCTCGGCACGAACGGAGGGATGCGTTTCGGATACTTGATGACGCTCAACCCGAACGCGACCGCTGTCGTACGGGTGAATCTCAACGGTGAGCTCTTGGCGCTCGCCACGTTCGGCGGGTCTGCTGTGAATCGGTTATTTGGCGAGGTTCTCATCTTCAACGACGGCGCGACCAACGACCAGCGCATCATCAATTTCACAGTCAGTAACGACGGGGGGGCCACCGCGGGGGTCACCAATCAGGCGGAGGACTCGACTGCGGACATGGACATCACGGTCACGATCGAGCTGGGGTTGTCGACTGACACGGCGACCCTGAGCACGACTTTCGCCGAGCTGATCGGGACGGATTAGGCATGACCACAAGATCAATCAGGGATGAGCGGATTCGGCAGCCTACGCTCCTCGGAGCAAGAGGTCCAGGCCGGATGCGTGTGCTCCGGAGGCTCGTCCGCGCCGAGCCAGGCGTGCAGCATCTCGTGTCGCGCGGCGTACCACCAAGGCTGGTCATAGATCCACCGCGACAGGTAGATGTCCACCGGGCGGTCATGGCAACCGAAGGTCCGAAGGTGGAAGTCGCCGCACATGAAGTAGTCCGCCTCGACCCTGCGCCAGCGCAGATCATCGACACGTACCGGAGGGATGACGCCAGCGCACTCGGACAGGGTTTGCCACAGCGAGTCCGCGACCGCGGGGGCCTCGACCTCGGTCGAATACACGTAGAGGCTTCCGTCAGCGGGACCGATGACGTCCCCGCATCCGGAGAGCACGATCAGGGGGAGGGCGAGCGTTCGCACGGGGACCTCCGTTCAGCGGATACCGCCGTCGGATCGACGGTGAAATCGCGGGCCATTTCGTCCCGCCGCTCTTTTCCTGCCTTCTACCTTCTCTTTCCTACCCTTCCACCTTCGTTGGTGAGGCTTGGTGCCGAGGCAGAGCGATCCCTAGGGAATCGAGCTACCTCGCTACCTTCGTCGGAGCCGGCCCGGCGACACGAGGGCGGGGCAGCGGTCACGCTTCCCGCTTGGCAGTTTTGCCGAGTGACCTCGACCCTGACCGGGCTATCTGCCTTTTGCTCTGCCCTCGCCGGCTTCGTCCCTGGTAGCCAGCCCGCTCGCGCTGCAAGGCCAGGCGGTTTCACCCTCCCCCTTGCAGGCTTCGCGTGCAGGCAAAAGAGAACGCCTTGCACGCTAGCAATCATTGTCGCTGGCTCCGAAACACGACATGTCCGGCGCAGGGCCGGAAAGCGTACAAGGCGTTCTCTACAGCTTTTGTCGTGTTCCCGGAGCCCATCGATTGCTGAAAGGATGATACACGCCACGCCGGCAAAGGTCAACCTGCACGGAGGCTCCCGTGTGTGAGGTGACCAGCGAGATCAGGCGGAAGCCCTTTGTTGGGCGGTGGTTGGTCGAAATAGCCCGCGACTCCAAGGAGATCGTGCGGAAGTGCAGGGAAGTGATGGAGCTCAAGGAACCCCAGCCCGAGGTGGACAATGGTGGGTCCGGAACGCAGCGGCGTGCCTGATTCCTGGGCCGAGGGGGCGATCCGGGAGGCGGCCGAGGGCGTCAAGGAATTGCGGAGGTGGTTCCTCGGCAACGGCTCTGAGGGTGTGGCGGCAAGGTTCGCGCGCATGGACGAGCGGCTGAAGGCGATCGAGGCGAAGATCGATGGTCTCGAAAGGGCCGGCGGGCGCGCAACAGAGGCGGAATGGCGCTTTTGGGCCAAGATTGTCGGGGTCGCGTCGGTGGCTGCCGGCGCGATAGAGGGCATCGCAATCCTGATCAGATGAGGAGACGCATCATGGACCACTACTACTGGTGGAAGGGCTCGGACCTGCTGGCGAACGGCTTCCTGCCGATGATCCTGAAAGAGGGCGCGGAGAACCTGCGGATCGATTTCCATCCACAGGACGGGATGCTGGTCATCAAGGACGCTGCCACGGGCGAAGTCTGTGGTACCTACAACCAGAGCCACACCTGCCCGCCGGATTGCCCGTGATCGAGCTCGCCCACTACTCCGCGCTCGCACCATTGGCATTTCTGCTGGCGTTCAGGAGGGACGTGCGCGCGGCTTATTGGATCGTCGCCATCGCGTTCTCGGTCAGCTTCTTCGCGGACACGGCAGCGGCGTTCATGGGTGGGTCGTGGGCTCCGTCCGCGGTCTACCCGGTGGTGCAATTCGGGTTGATCGCGCTGGCGTTCGGCGGCTACGTGTGGGGGCTCGCGGTGGCTGCCGCGGTGCTCCTCACGGTCACGGACGTACCGCCCGCCCTGCCCTATGCGCTCGGCTCCGTGGCGGTCATGTGGCTGGCGCGTGAGCACAAGCTTGCCGCTCCGGTGCTCGTTTATTTCGGGCTCGGAACCGCGCTCTACCTCGGCATGATCCGCCACGCCACACCGGAGGCTTACGAGCCGTTCATGCGCTGGTGGTACCCGTATCAGACTGCACGGCTCAGCGCGTTCGGCCTGTTCATGCACGTGGCCTGGAGGGAGGCGTGATGTCCCATCACGAGAACGACACCCACGTCGGGCGGCTCCTCGCTCAGGTCCCGCCGGAGAAGCTTCCACGAAAGTGGTTCCGCACCGCTGGTGGGGTGGCGCTCTTTCTCTTTGGCTCGGCCGTCTCCGTCGCGTCGTTCATCGCCCCGATCCTGATGATCGAGCGTGGCGGCGAGATTGGCGTGTGGACGGTCGTTCTCGCGCTGGTGCCGTTCCTCGGCGGGCTGCTGTGTGCCGTGCTCGGGGGCAGCGTGTGGTCGGGCGAGTTGATGTGGGCTCAGGCCAAGGACCTGCTGCGTACCGCGGGGAACGTGCTTCGCATCTTCCGGCGCAACGGCAACAGCAAATGAGCCTCGAAGACTTGGAGAGCTACGCCGTGGAATGCGAGAAGCTCCTGGCCGACATCGAGCGTGGGAAGGCTCCTACGCCCGCGAAGCTCGTGCGCGTGCTGAGGGACGCGGCGCACGCGCTCAGGAACGCTCAGAACGTAATCGGACTGGAGAAGGGTTGATGCTGAACCTGGAGCTCTCCCGCTACGGCTTCGGGCTGGACTCGACGCTCGGGCGTCTCTACCTGTCGGGCGACGAGCGCGCATTCGAGTGCTTCACGTTGGAGGACGAGCGCCGGCGCGTGAAGGTCCAGGGCGAGACGGCGATTCCTCCGGGCACCTTTCCGGTCACGCTCAGGACCGAGGGCGGCATGCACGTCCGCTATTCCGAGCGCTTCGCCGAGCTGCACCGCGGGATGCTCTGGCTCCAGAACGTGCCCAACTTCGAGTGGGTCTACCTCCACGTCGGTAATTCGGACGAGCACACCGAAGGCTGCATCCTCGTGGGCCAAGTGCCGGTCATCTTGCCCAACGGTGAGTTCGAGATTGCCAAGAGCGCCGACGCCTACGTGCGGCTGTACCGGCGCGTGATCGAGGCGATGGACGCCGGCGAGAAGGTCGCCATCCACATCCACGACACGACGGAGGCGTTCGCATGATCGCTCGCAAGCCGCACCCGATCTTCGCCCTCTGCTGGGTCGCATGGTCCGTCTACATGCTCGTGTGCGTGTTCCTCGCCGGCTGGGTCTACGACGTGATTCTCTGGACGTCGTGGGCTGGCATCGAGGGCTCCGGCGTCCTGATCAACACCGGGATGCGCGACACTCAATCCGAGATCGCGACATGGACCCACCGCAAGCTCGCCAAGGGTCCGTTCGCGACGGTCCCGGTTCGGGGATGGAACGCGATCCTGTTCGGTCCTTACGTCGGCTGCATCGGCCTGAACCTCTTCCAGCTTACACAGGGCCGGGGCCTCGTGATGGAGGGCTTCGGCGTGCTGGTGGCGTGCTCGGTCTGCGTCGGACTCTGGGATCACTGGACCGCGCCGCAGGTGCACGGCTGATGCGCGCGCTACTTCCCCGCCAGGGCTCGCATCTCGGGCATCGTGCGGGCGCCGGGTGCCGTGATGGTCATGTAATCCACCACGCCGGTGAGCGGTCGGCCATCGCTCGCCACGTCGTAGGTGATCCGGTCGCCCACATTCATCCCCGTGACAGAGGGGCCACCGAGGAACACGCTGAGCGTGCGGTCGCCCTCAATCGGGAAGCTCGCGCGGATCCAGCGCATGGCCTCGGGCTCACTCGCTTCCGCCGGCAGCGGCAGGTCGAGGAACCACGTCGCCAGGCCGGCGAAGATCATGCGGCGGATGAAGGCGCGGCGGATCATGCCCCAATCTACGGAGCCCGCCCATGACCCGCCACACCCCCCTCCTCGCCTTCGTGCTTGGCGTCGTCATCTGCTACTTCGCCGTGCAACTCCGCGCCCCCGACACCGCCGTAGCCGACGCGCACGCAGCCACCGCCGACAGCCTACGCGACGTCGCCGGGCACTGGCGCACCCTCGCCGCCCGCGATTCAGCAGCCAGAGAGGCCGAGCGTGCCGCCTACGCCGATTCGCTGGCCTCGTGGGACGCCCAGCGTGCTCAGCTAGCCGACAGGGCCCACAGAGCCAGCCAGGCCGCCTCACGCCTCGCCACCGACCTACGTGCGACGCTGGACGCTCAGCAGGCCGCTTCGCTCGACTCGCTGCTATCGGAGCACACGGCCGAGGTCGTGGCCGTCACGGAGGAGCGGGATACCTGGCGGGCCGAGGCGTTGGCGCTCCGGGTCCACGTCGCCACGGACTCGGTGCTGATCGCCGCGCTCTGGCGTCGCGTCGAGGTGGGCGACGAAGGGTGGGCGGCGGCGACGCGGGAGACCGAGGCGTTGCGGGATGTGATTCGAGGGCAGGGAACGCAGAACAACGTACTGAGGGCCGTCATAGGTGTCGGGCTCGCCAAGGCGGCATACGATTTCTTCAGCCCGGACAAGGGAGGGTGAGCATGGCAGCGAGAAAGCCCAAGGTCGGCGACCGGGCGATCATCGATGGGGTCGAGCTGACGGTCACGGCCGTTGAGCCCAACGGCAAGGCGAAGGTCGTCTTTGCCGACAAGGAAGCGGTGGGTCGGCCGGCGGCGGTTGCCGCGGTCCGAGCGAGGGCCGCGAAGAAGGGGACCGAGCTCGCCGCGGCCTTCAAGGTCGCGATGGCCGAGCCCGAGAAGGCCAAGCGCCGCGCGGCCACGGCCCCGCTCAAGGTGGCGCTGTTCTCACACAACAACGCCATGGCTGCCGCGCTCGCGCTGGTACCGCGCGGAACGACGGTCAGCACCGCGCTGAAGGATGTGGAGTTCGTGGAGGCCGCAGGCGCGTGGAGCGTCCGGGGTCGCCTGCTGTCGTACCAGGATCGGGTGAGCCAGAGGAGGGCTCGATAACATGGCTGCTTTCAATAAGTTCGAGAGTTTCGTCGACGAGCTGTGCAGTGCCGGGCACAACCTCGACGGAACCGACACGCTGGAGGTCTACCTGAGCAACGCCGCGCCGTCGGCGTCGGCGGACTCGGTCAAGGCGGACCTCGCGGAAATCACGGCGGAGAACGGGTACTCCGGTCCGCAGGATACGCTCAACACCGGCTCGGAGACGGCCGGCGTGTTCACGGTGGCGGGCACCGACGTGGTGATCTCGGCTACCGGGGCGGTCGGGCCGTTTCAGTACGTCGTGCTCCAGAACACGACGCCGACCACACCGGCAGATCCGCTCATCGGGTGGTGGGACTATGGCTCGGCGGTGACACTCGCGAGCGGTGAGACGTTCACCATAGACTTCGGGGCCAGCATTTTCGTGGTATCTTAAGTGGCGACAATCACTTAGGAGATGCCATGAAGATGTCGGATTTGTACTGGCTGGCCGGTCTGCTGGAGGGCGAGGGCGCCTTCATGTACTCGAAGGCGTCGCCTGAGGTATCCCTACAGATGGTCGACCGGGACGTCGTGGCGCGCGCCGCCGGCATGTTTGGCGTGCCGCTCCGGGCGCCGTACACCCCCAGGGGCGAAGGGTATCGGCCCGTGTGGTGCGTGCGCGTCCACGGCTGCCGCGCGATCCAGTGGATGCAGACGCTGTATGTGCTGCTCGGGGAGCGCCGACAGGCAAGGGTCCGCGAGATTCTGGCGAAGTGGCGCGTAACGAACTACATGCCGCGCGCGCCGCGGGGCGAGCGGTTCATGGCCATCTGCCACCCGAATCGTGTTAGGGCCGGCCATGGGCTCTGTGACGGCTGCTACATGTACCATTGGAGGCGCAAGCCCAAGGGGGTGAAGATGCGCGACTACCTAGGAAGGCAGGGAGTGGCAACGCTATGAGCGCCGACCGTGTGGTGAGAATCGAGGACGTCTCCGGCTTCTCCGAGGTCGAGACCGTGCGTGCCACGGCTCACGAAGTCGGTGGCGTGCTCCAGTGGCGCTACGAGCGCGACGTGGCGCTCCGTGCTGGCGACGCGATGGAGAACCCGCCACCGGGCGGCAAGGCGGGCGACGTCTGTACGCTGCGCATCATCCGTGGGTATGCGGGCCTGGAGAAGCCGGACGCGGCTGAGGCGTGATGGACACTCGTACTCCTGAGCAGCTCGCGGCGGCGGGCATCACCATCAGGGTGGACGAGCGCGGTAAGCGTCATATCACGATGCGCGCCGATCCGTTCGTCATGCTGCGCGGGGGACCCCGGACCGTGCAGTGTGACTGCGGCGCCGAGCACACGTTCACGGTATCGGGACCGACCGAGGGATGGGTGCCGCCGCACCCTGGCGTCCGAGGGTGGACGTGTCCGGCGTGTCGGGGCAGTCTCGCACCGCTGAAGCTTGGAGGCGCCCGTGGCTGAGCATCCACCGACCTACATCGTGACCGGCTTCGCACGCTCCGGCACGTCCATGATGATGCGCGCGCTGTACGAGGGCATGGAGCGCGAGGTCGACATGGTGGTCAACGACGAGCGCAAGGCCAAGCTCAACTCGGGCGAGCACCTGCCGAACCATGAGTATCTCGAACCATCGCTGAGGGACTTCGAGACGCCCGAGTTTCCGCGCTTCCACGAGGGCAAGCTGCTCAAGTGCCTCATGGCCGGGATGCATCCACTGTGGCCGATGCGCGGCGGGATCCACGTCGTCCAGATGTGGCGGGACCCGAAGCTGATCCGCGAGTCGTGGGAGAAGTGTACGACGATGGGCCCGCCGCCCAAGTGGCTGCCGGACGGCTACATGGTCCGGGCTGCTGCGTGCAGTGCGATGCTTCGGAACCGCAAGGACGTGCTGTCACACACGGACCTGTACTATCCCGAGGTCGTGGCGGGTCCGCTGGGCGCGTTCGGGAAGGTGCGTGAGGCGGGCTGGCCGCTCACCGACATGGACAGCGCAGTAGCGGTGGTCGAGCCCACGAAGATGCGCATGGTCGGCTGATGCTGCGTAACTACACGCTTCGACTCCGTGGGCCGGTCGATGGGGTGTACTCGCTCCAGGCGAGCGCGGGGGTGTTCGCTTGGACTGGTACGGATGCCACGCTGAGCGAGGGCGGCGGGGGTGGCGAGGTCCAGCCCATCTTCTCCGACGGCTTCGAGACAGGCGACTACAGCCATGCGGAGAACGGCTATGACTGGAACGCCGCGTCGGGCACGCCCGATCAGGCTGGTAGCATGTCGGACGGCGCGTCTCCACACGAAGGCAGTTGGGCTGGCCGGTTCCGGCAGACCGGATCGTCCGAGAACCGACTCCTGGAAGTCGGCGGACCGTCCCTGAACGAGTACTGGTGGGAATACTACATCAGGGTCCCGACGAACTACGACCACGTAGACAGCCCCTCGTCCGACAACAACAAGTGGGCCGAGTTCTTTCTTGGTGCGAATCGTGGCGCAACGCTCGTGTGGTCGGAAACGGAGCGTAACGCTGCGCAAGACGGTGGATCCAGGTGGCGCATCAATTGGGGCGCGGACGAGAACTTCAGCCACACGACCGCGACCGATAACGGCATCGTGCTGCCTGACGACCTCGGCGTGTACATGCGGGTCCGCTACCACATCCGCATCCAGGATCAGGGTGGAGGCACCGCCAACGCCTACATCCAAATCTGGAAGAACAACACCAAGATTTTCGACGACACGTCCGACACTTGGCCGTGGCAGGGCGAGAGCATGGTCCACAATCGCTGGCAGGTCATGGGCTTCAACAACGGCGAGTTCGCCGAGACGATCACCTGGTACGTGGACTCGGTGAAGCTCTACGACACCGATCCGGGGTGGTGAGCTATGCTCCGTAACTACACGCTCCGCATCCGCGGACCCGCTGACGGGGTGTTTTCGCTCACGGCCGAGGGTGGCACGCTCACCGTCGCCGGATCGGCCGCCACGCTGAGTGTGGCCGTCAACTTCACCGCCGGGCTGGCTACGCTCGTTTCTGACTTCGGCTGGACGATGATCACGAAGGACGAGCCGATGACGCTCGCTCACCTGACGAGCATGGTGAGTGGCTACGTGCGAGAGGAGGCGCCCGGCGACGCGTGGGCGTACAACGACAACGCCATCGCGCTCCTGGCCGATACCATCAAGTTGGTCTACGGCGGTGACGGCTCGGACTCCGACACGTCGCTTCGCGACGCGTTTATCTCGCGGATCCGGACGCCGCTAGGCTTTGAGGATGGCGGGGGGTTCAGCCAAGACGTCACCAACTTCGAGCGGCTACGCATCTCCTGCCGGGACTTCGCACGCATCGGGTGGTGGTGGGCCAACCGTGGAGATTGGAACGGCTCACAACTCATTGATGATGCGTGGTTTGACATCTTTACTGAGGTACAAGTGGCGGGCGCGCTGCCTCGTACGACCGACACAGATCCGAACGGAGACTATTTGGGCGTCGGGACGTACGGCGGCGGGTCCGATCAGACGGCCTTCGGACCGGGTGTCTACGGGTGCGGTCTGTGGCTCAATGGCTTCGTGGCCGGTGGCGAGACGAGGCTGCTGCCGGACGCGCCCTCCGACGCGTACATGGCCGACGGCCACTTCGGGGTGGAGGTCATGGTCATCATTCCGTCGCTGTCCATAGTGGCTGCGGTCGATGGCTCCGTGGGAAACGAGTTCAACGCCACCTACAACACCAACGTCAAGCGGCTCGTGGACGCCGTGACGGGAGCGGGCAGCGTGAGTGCCACGTTTCCGGGCGTGTCGTGGGATACCGCGACGGACGCCGAGGCCGGTCTGGACACGACGGAGCTCGACGGCTTCGTCACGGCCGTGGGTGGCGACGGGGTGATCACCCGGCACGGGCACATGGTGCGCTCGTGGGGGAATTTCGACGGCGCGGCGAAGGATTGGGCCTCGGCCGGTAAGCCCGTGCTCGCGACGATGGTCGCGTTCGCGATCGACGAGGGGTTGATTTAAATGGGAGGGATAGATGCCTGACATTACGCTCGAACAGGGCACGCAGCTACGGTTCTGCGTGACCGCCTCGTTCTCTCCGGCCGACGCCGGGACCAACTTCACCGAAGGCTCGCCCACCGACGTGGTGCTGACGCAAGCAAGCCTCGCGAATGCCGCGGGAAGGCAGAGCACGAAAGCCGACCTCGGAGCCAACCGGGCCGCACGCTACGCGGTACACGCGGCCGTGGATTTCACCGACGAGACGCCGACGGCCGGCAACCGTGTCGACTACTATTGGGCTCCGAGTCCGGTAGCGACCGCAGGCTCGGGCAACG
>Ga0299906_10000203_pt1 | contig 60227 bp, 41 predicted proteins | sample RVTome_14_FD_200259 | JGI IMG/M metagenome (GOLD analysis project Ga0299906, IMG submission 200259) | Soil microbial communities from uranium-contaminated site in the Upper Colorado River Basin, Wyoming, United States - RVT145D125 (version 2) ...
CATGGAGTTTGTCACTACAAGGGGCGCGATCTCCCAAGAATCCCCAGCGGGAATCTGGCGTAAGTCCTCGATTCTCCGGGGTTTTGCCGGTCTCAGGCCCTGAGAACCATGTCAAACATGGGCTAGCCGCTTCGAGACCGCCGGCGATCTCGCGGTCGAGAGCGGCGAGGAGCCTTCGCGGGGTGCGGGCGCGCAAGGCTTCCTGGCCTGCCGAGAAGGCGTTGCGCCAAGTGCGCCAGGCTTCCTGGCCTGCCGAGAAGGCGTTGCGCCAAGTGCGCGAGGCTTCCTGGCCTGCCGAGAAGGCGTTGCGCCAGACGCTCAAGGCTTCCTGGCCTGCCGAGAAGGCGTTGCACAAGACGCGCAAGGCCTCCGCCGGAGACCAGCCTGTCGTCCGACGCCATCGCAGAACGTTTCACGTCCTGCTGTCGCCTTCGGGCTCAATCGCGCGTCGGGTCGTACCCCAGGTTCGGCGCCAGTCACCGCTCCGCCTCCGCCACCGTCGTTCAGCAGGGATCCCATCGGCGTTCTCCTCGCGGGACCGCGGAGCAAGGAGCGTACCAGGCGCGCGACTCCGCAGCTTCGGTGGAGAGGCGACCGAGGAGTGTCCGCTCCTGGGAAGCCTTCATGCCGTTACCGGGCACTCGCCCGAGCGGCCGCGAGCAGGTCGGCGGGCGCCGCGTTGTCGCCGAAAGTCTCGCTCACGTGTACCCAGACGTCGACGTTGCCGGGCGCGAAGACGAAGCTGCCGCCGAGCTGGAAGGGGTCCGGGCCGAGGCGTCGCTGGCGGTGCCCGGCGGCTTGCGCGCGTTTGCGGGCGGCGGCGTTGTCGCGGCGCAGCAGGTGGAGCAGCGAGGCCATCTTGAGACCCGCGGCCCGGTAGGCTTGCCGGTCCTCGTCGACGAGCAGCGGGAAGGCGATGGCGCTCTCCTGCTTGAAGGCCACGGCGTAGCGGCGGTCGCCGAGCCCGACCGCGGCGATCGACGCTCCCGCCCGCCTGATCTCGTCCTCGTGGCCGCGCAACTGCGCGACGTGCTCGCGGCAGAAGATTCAGCCGTAGTGGCGCAGCAAGACCAGGACGGTCGGGCTCGGCGTCCACAGGGAGCCGAGGCGGACCTTGCGTCCCTCGGTGTCGGGCAAGACGACGTCGGCGAGCGTGGCGCTCGGGGTCTTGGCCATGGCGGGAGTATAGCCGGTCTCGCGGGGTCTGCTATGATGGTCCGACGACAGTATCTCGGACCGCAGCCAGAGCCAATCTTATGAACCCAGCTCCGACGCTTCTCCAGAAGCTGATGACCGACCTCGTTGCCAGCGCCGACCCGCTCCACGTCGCCTATGGGCACAACTACCTCTTCGAGGAGCGGGTAACGGCGGCTCGCCAGGAGGGTTACGAGAGCGGCTTGGACCTCCCGGCCGCAGACCTCAAGAGCTGGATGGATGGGCACGTCGATTACCTGTATCGCGAGATCTGTCGGGCGGGGAGCGGTGCCCGAGACTTTCAGAGCGCTCAATTCCGAGGCTCTGCTGAGCAGTCTTGACGAGGAGCAGCGGGTGGTACGGGTGGAGCGCTTCGACGAGGCCCTCACCGTCATGGACACGGACCTTCCTACCGTCGAGGCCCAGCTCACGGCCTTTCGCCGGAGGAAGGCCAAAGCCCGCGACGAGCGAGCCTTTCTCGACGAGCTGTGCGTTCGCTGGAACGGACAGGTGCGTCGCCAGGACCGGCCCGCGTTCGGCGCTTTTCTCGACGACGTGGAGACCGAGATCGACCCGCCGGACTGGGCGAATCGGCTGCGAAACCGTCTCGGGCTGGCCCATTACCACGTCCCCGCGAGCGGCGACCCGATTCCCGTCGCTCTGGTGAGCTACCGCGTGGCTGAGGTCCTCGCCGCCGCTGGCGATCCACAACGCGCCTTCTCGGTTCCCACCGTGCTCGACGGCGAGCTCAACGCCCATTTCTTCCCCGCGCCCTCCGGAGTCGGATACGGCCGGACTCTGGGCCTCGAGCCCGATCCGGAATGCGAGCAGCTTGTGGCCGAAGTGCTCCACCGGCGGATCGACTACACGCCGTACCACCTGATGAAGGTCGGGTGGGTCACCACGCCCATTCCGCCCTACGCGTCGGGTGCCGCTTTCGCCCGACTGCGCAACGGCCACCGCTTCTGCCTTCGCTATGAGTCGGGCCAGGACGACTTCGGCGAGAACATCCCGGAGGATCGCGATGGCTGAGCCTGCCCTGGTCTCGATCCCCTGGCTCGACGATTTCGAGCGGGATCCGGCCGAGGCCGTCGACGACCTGTTGCGCGGAGTCGCCGACGTCTCACCCTACGAGCGTGCCGGGGCCGCCGACGTGCTCGTGACGCTCTTCGGCGGCCTCGCCGAAAGGGACCGGGGCCGGCTTGCTCTGGACGACGCCCTCGGCGACTGGCTCTCGGCCCGCCACGGCGACGGGCCGACGGTGAGGCGCGAGCACGGCATGAACCGTTACGTCGAGGAGCTGGTCCAGGCGCTCACCGCCGTCCACCGACTGCGGCTCGTCGGCACCGCCGACCGGCTGCGGGCCGGCTTCGTCTCCTTCCAGCGTTGGCTCCGCTCCCTCGCGCTGGGACCGGGGCAGGATCCGGCGCTGGAGCTGTGGCGGATCATGGCCCTGGTGCAACCCGACCGCCGTTTCCTCGGGGACTGGTACCGACTCTGCGAGGAGGCGGGTCACTCGCTGTCCGAGGCTTACCTGACCGTAGGGCTTCTCGGCCTACGGCGCCTCCCGGACTCGGAAGGCGAGGAGGTGGAAACGGGGGGACGGCTGGGGCCGGAGGTCGTCGCCGGTCTGTTCCGCTGGGCGGCACGGTTACCTCAAGGTCCCGCCAGCCGCAAAGCATTCCAACGTCAGCTCGGTGCCCTCAAGGTGCAATACCCGCGGGCTCCGCAGCGCTGGCGAGACCTCATGCTACCCCTCATCGACGCCCATCCCGCCGCGCCGTTCCTGGATTGGCTGGAGGGAGCGGGCCTCAAGTTGGAAAGGCGGGGAAAGCCGCCATCGGGCGTCATTCCGGCATTGCCGCCCAGAAGCCGCCTCGAAGATCTCCTGCGACGCCTGGGAAAGGAGCGCACCGATCGACTGATATCCGAGATTCGTGCCCTGGTGCGGGACTACGAGCGTTACGCTGAAGCCACCGGCGACGCCGAGATCCTAGTCAAGGCCGCGTGCCACTTCTCCGGTCGTCTGCGGCGTCGGCATCCTCGGGAGGCCCTGCGCCTCGTCCGTCTCGCCCATCGCTGGCAGCCGTCCAATCCCTACACTTGGACCCAGTGGGCCGCAGCCCTGGAGGCCCTCGGCGAGGACGAGCGGGCCGAGGTGGTCTATTGGGAGGCGGTGCGCCGCTTCCCCGAAAACGCAGTCGCCCGCGTCGCCCTGGCCGATCTGCTCGTGAAGACGGAGCGGTTCGCCGACGCCGAGGCCCTTCTGCGGGAGACGATGGATCGTTTTCGCGACAACGAAGTGTCCCGCAACGCATTGGCCGATCTGCTCGCGAAGACGGAGCGGTTCGCCGACGCCGAGGCCCTTCTGCGGGAGACGAGGGATCGTTTTCGCGACGACGAATTCTCCCGCAACGCATTGGCCGATCTGCTCACGCGTTCCGACCGACTCGACGAGGCGGAATACTTGTACCGTGAGACGATGGCTCAATTCCGACGAGACAGAGTCGCGCCGCATGCCCTCGCCTTTCTGCTCCTGCGGCGGAATCGCATCGCCGAAGCCGAGGATCTTTACTGGCAAATCCGGTCCCGCTTCGCCGAGGATCGGTACACCCGCAAGCTGGCCGAGGAGATCGCTCGGCTCCAGGAGGGCTGGCGAGGTGAGATGGAAAACGCTTGGCGTACTGAGGAAGAGTCGCCGAAGAGGGTACCGGCGTCAGAGAAGCTCCCGGCTTTTGAGGAGGACAATAAAAGGGAAACTTCGCTCGGGCGCGTCGAGGTCAAAGGGACTCCCGCAGAAACCGGACATCCTCAGTATGCTGAGCAGTCTGTCGGACCTGGGATGGTGGTGGCTGAGCCTGTGTCGGAATACGGTGCTCCGGATGAGACCACGCTCGATCTTGATCCACGACTACGCCATAATGCCGAGGTGGGTCGCGCTGACTTGACGCTGCGCTCAGGCGTCAACGGTAGCAAGCGCCAGGACGCTTTAGTCCACGTCGAAGAGATCCTCGACCGCGACCCCGACCACATATATCCCCGACTGATCCTCGGCCTCCACGACACGGATTGGTGCCGGCGTCTGGTCGCAGAGACGGAGGCCTTTCACAGCGCCTACCCCTTGCGCTTTCTCGCCGCCCGTGAAACGGGATCGCACGCCCGATGGGACCGCCTCCTGAGCGACTTCGGTGAGCACCGCCCATGGACGCTTCTCGGCCGCCTGGTCGCCGGCAACGGCGACGCCGATCCCGCCGATGCTTCCCGTCTTGCTACCTGGGTCGCGGGGGGCAATGGCTCTCGCCGGGGATTCGAGGCGTTTACCGCCGAGCGCTTGGAGCGCTGGCTCGGCGAGTCCCCCGGCGACGCCGACCCGACGGAGCTGCTACGTCGGCTCACCGCCCACCGCGGAGAGATCGAAGTCCTGGTCGGCGACGCCCTCAGGCGGGCCGCTGACGAGGGAAGCTGACTCAATTCCGCGCTTGCCGCTGTTGGCCACGTCCTTCGCCGGTGACGTCGAAAGGACGGTCGATCTCTACGAGCAAGGCGAGGCCGTGCTGGCGGCCGAGAACGTCAGTGAAACCCTCGACGAATCGAGGGCTGCCAGGGTTCGCCGTGGTCAGGCGACGCTCCGTCAGTCCAGCCAGTTGATCCTCTTTCTCGCCGCCGCCGTGGGCCTGGGGACGGCGGCCTCCGCGCTCGTGGGCCTGCGTCTCACGCTCGCCGTCTGGCTGGCGCTGTGGCGACTTCAGACGAAGAAGGGGACGGGAGTCTACGCTCGGGCGATCCGCGATCCACGCCTCTTGCGGACGTTCCGTCGGTTCGTCGTGGCCGTGTGGGGGATCTCGACCCTCCTCGTCTTCGGTGCCCTGGTCTTCGTCCTCGTTGCCGTCGCGCAAAGCTTCGTCGGTGCCTTCCTCGATCCGCGGCTGCGCCTGGTCGAGCTCTCGTCCAACGTCCTGGGGCTGGCGCTCGGCTTTTCTCCCGACGACCCGGTGGTCTACCTCTTTACCCGCGAAGCATGGTGGGTCTACCTCTTGCCGGTGCTGGCGTTTTGGGCGATCTCGGTGGTCCAGCTCTGGGTCGTCCAACGTCGGGAAGCGCGTCGACTGCGGACCGCGGCCGAGGCTCCGGCGGATCCCCGACAGCCCGAGCTCCAGGAGACGGCCGACGCGCTATGCCGGACGGTGGGCCTTCCGAGCGTGCGGGTGGTGGTGTCGTCCGCCATCTCGCTCCAGGCCGCTGCCGTCCGCATCGGTCTGTGGCGTCCGCGGCGCTACGTCGAAGTCGCCGCCGACGTTCTCGGCGTCTTGGTGGACGAGGACATCGAGGCGCTGCTCGCCCACGAGCTGGCCCACCACCTCGCGGGACACTGTCGGCTCGTGCTCGTCCTGCGCTGGCTCGGACGGCTGACCTTCGCGGGCGACGGTTTCGTGCTCCTCCTGCAGGACAGCTCGCGATACGAGGACGAGGCCGACCACGCCGCCACCCACGAGCTCGGCGTCCCTCGGAGGGTGCTGGCGCGCTGCCTGCGTCGGATCCGGAACGCGAGCGCCGTCTCGACCCTCCCGCCTCCGGCTCCGTCCGGGCTCTCGATGTTCGCCACCGAGCCGGATAAGATCGACGCCCTGCTCGGCAAGGGACCCGCCGCTCTCGGCTTCGGTAAGCGCTGGCGGCTGACCGGGCAGGTTTTCCGGGCGCAGTACTTCGACGCTCTCGGACTCTATTACTGGCACCCGGATTACGAGACCCGCAAGCGAGAGATCCTCGATCCACCCGGAGATCTCGGATCTGACTGAGGTTGAGAGACGATGGACGACGAGAAAGACCTTATCTACCGTGTTGCCCGCGCCTACGTGGAGGCCGAGGAGCCTGACGAGCTCGAGGAGCTCGAGGAGGACTTCGAGCTCATTTTCCGCAAACTTCAGGCAGTGGCGTCCGCCAGGGATCCGCAGCGGAGCGAGCGATCAGGAAGCGGATTGAGCTTCGACGCGGCGTTCGTCGACATGACGGTGACGGCGTCGGTCACCTGGATCGCGACCCACCTGGTCCATGCCCTCGTCCATGGGCTCCAGCAGCGGGAGGTGCGCGAGCGTCTCGCCACGATCGAAGCGCAGCTCGTGGAGCAAACGCGGCAGGCCGAGCGGGTGCGCAAGCTCGCCGCTGTCGTCGAGATCATTCGGGCAAGCTCGATTTCTTCGATACCCCGATCCGTGGAGAGCCGATCCGCGGGCGTCCCGAGGACTACCAGGCGACGCTCTTCGAAACTCTGGAGAAGCTCCACAACGGCCTCGACGCGCGCGGCGGCCAGCTCGGCACCGAAGAGGTCGGGGGAGATCTCGAGGCCCTCGGGCAGGAGCTCTACCAGGAGCTTTTCCCGCCGGAGCTCAAGACCGCCTACCGTCGCATCCGCCGACGGGCCAAGACGGTGCTCCTCGTCTCCGACGAGCCGTGGATTCCCTGGGAGATCGTCAAGCCTTATGACGACAGCGACCCCGAAGACGTCGTCGACGACGATTTCCTGTGTTGCCGGTTCCAGCTCACCCGCTGGCTGGCGGGCGGCCGTGGTCCGGCGGGTGTGATCGAGGTGACGAAGCTGGCGGCGATCGAAGCGGGGTCGCCACCGAATCTCTAGCCACTCGTCCACGCCGAGGACGAGCGACGTTTCTTGTCGGAGCTCGTGGAGCGTCATCCCGGCGTCGCGGACCTGAGCCTTGACGAAACCACTCACCCGCGAGTCACCGAGCTGCTGAGCGAGCACGACCTCGACGTTCTCCACTTCGTGGGGCACGGCGAGCTCGACGCGAAGGACGCGAACGTCTCGAGCTTCTGGCTCCACGACGGCCGGACGCTGCGCCCGCGGGATTTTCGCGGTGGGATTCAGACTCGCCTCAGAAGTCGTCGTCCTCTGGTTTTTTTCAACGCCTGCCAGGTAGCGCGGCAGTCCTGGTCGTTGACCCGTCTCGGCGGGTGGGCGCAGCGATTCGTCCACGATTGTGGGTGCGGCGCGCTCGTCGGTCCGCAGTGGACGGTTTGTGACGAGGACGCGCATGCTTTCGCAAAGGCGTTCTATGAAGCGCCGGAGCGCGGCGAGACTTTTGGGCAGGCGACGTGCGAAGCGCGGCGAGCGGTGTCGTCGCCGGAGGGGAGGCTGGCCTTCAAGGTCTACGCTCACCCCAACGGGCGGCTTCGGCTGGGTTTCGCTCCGGGGCCGCGGGAATCGTCAGGCGGAGCCTGACCTACGCGGAATGCGGCGCCCGGCGTAGCGCCGCGAGCGGTAGAGAAACGATGATGGTGCTCTTCAACGGATTCGAGGCGTCGTTTCCGGGCCAGGGCCGGTCGCTTCCGTCAGCCTCGATTGCCGTCGCCAAATGGTCTCCAGGAGGCTCCGTAGCATGAGAATCCGACGTGATCGCTCGAAGAGCGTGCTCGGCCGAGGCCTTGCCCTCGGCCCCTCGGCGGGCGCCCTCCTCAATATCCCGCCGACGGCACCGGTACCGGTAGCGACGCCTCCGCCGCCGCTTCGGCGAGCGCGGGATCCGCCGGCGCCGGGGTGAGCTCGTAGAGGGCGGCGCGGCGCACGCCGGCGTCCTGGCCGAGCTCGAAGGCGCCGTCGCGGCCCAGGTCGTAGATCACGATCGCCTCCGCCGCGTGGTCGGCCGCCGGGTTCTTCGACCGGGCGATGACCACCGCGCGGTCGCGGGCGTTGTCGTCGGACTTGTATTTCTGGTAGAGCTTGAAGTGCCTGGCCGAGCTTTCCTTGTCGCCGAGCTGCTTGTAGATCAGGTCGAGGTTGTAATGGGCGGCCGCGGCCTCGGGGTCGAGCTCGAGCACGCGCTGGAAATAGCCCCTCGCCTCCTCGAGCAGCGCCACCCGGCGCTCGCGGCGTGCCTCGCCGCGCTCCTGCTTGGCGCGCTCGAAGATGGTCTGGCCCAGCTCCTCCAGGAGCACGTAGTCCTGGCTGAAGTCGAAGCCGGCCTTGCGCGTCGCCTCGTCGTCGAGCGCCACGATGCTTTTGAAGTTGGCGATCGCTTCGTCGAGGAAGCCGTTCTGCTTGTTGACGAGGCCGGTGAACCAGGCCACCGACCACGGCCGCGCCGGCGGGTCGAAGGCGTCGCCGGCGGCGCGCTCGAGGGCGGCGATCGCCTTGTCCTGCACCGTGCCCTGGGCGAGGTAGACCCGCGCCAGGTTGAGCGGACCGTCGAAGCGCCCCAGCTCCTCCACCCGCGCGAACGCCTCCTCGGCCTGGCGCAGCTCGCCCTTCGACTTGCCGCCCTTGCGCAGCAGGCCGATGCCGTAGTCGTTCCAGCGCTGCCACTCCTCGGGGAGCTTGGTGTTGTCGTTGGCCACGACGGTCTGTGAGCCGCGCACCGGGAAAGTCACCCGGTCTCTCGCCAGGGTCATGATCGGCAGACGGTTGACGTACTCGCCCTCGCCGCAGAAACCCTTGAGCTCCGCCGGCAGCGTCTGGTCGTTGCAAACGTGGGCCATGTAGATGGTGTCGAACTTGCGGTATTGGAGGCGCACCTCCACGGTGACCGGCGCGGTCACGTCCGGCGGCACGTCGAGCCGGTAATGGAGGGAGTCGGCGGCGCCGGGCGGGATCTGGTGGTTGTAGAGCGGGATGAAGATGTCCTGGGCGTTGCGCTGGTCGATGCGGTTGCCGTGGCGGTCGAGCACGTAGGCGTTGACGAAATGGGACCACGGGTCGACCCCGTTGTCGCCGCCGAGGCCGCCGCTGCGGCCGATCGAGCGCTGCGGCCCGCCGGGCTCGCCGGTGGTGGCTCGCACGTCGACCCACACCTCGTTCGAGTCGGCCGTGCCCTGGGTGAACTCGTGGCCCATCTTCACCGTGCGCACGACCACGTCGAGCAGATAGGACTCGCCCGGCGTGAGCTCCGGCACCTGGGGACGGATCGGCGCGATCGGCGGCGAGTCGATGCCGCCTTCCTTCAATGCGAAGACGTCGACGCGCATCACGCCCTCGTTGAAGGCGCGGTGCTCTTCGAAGACCCACTCCGGCATGTCGAGCATGTGGGGCACGCCGGTGTTGGCGCTCGGGAAAAGGTGATTGTGGATCGTGCGGCTGCCGGAGTCGTCGAAGTAGCGGGCGGCGAACTGCTCGGAGGGCCGGGGCTTCATGTGGCAGCCGTTGCAGTTGTGCTCGGCCTGCGGCGGATAGTAGAAGCTGCGCACGCCGTGGCCCGAGACGCCGCTCAAGTGGTAGGAGTCGTAGTGGTTCTGACCGCGCAGCCACTTGTAATGGTTGAGCTCCTCGGGAAGGTGGACCTTGTGGCAGCCGGCGCAGAACTCGGCCGTCTTGTGGAGCGGCTTCAAGAACGTCTTCTTGTGGAAGTCGGGCTTCGCCTTCACGAGCTGACGGTTGACCCACTTGAGCGTGCGGTTGTCGCTGAAGGCGAACGGGTAGTGGATCGGCTCCTCGATCGTGAAGTCGCTGTTGCCGCGCTGCGAGTTGACGTGGGTGATCGCGTGGCAGGAGGTGCAGGTGATGCCGGCCTGGGCCGTCGGGTCGGTGGCGACGAAGCTCGGGTCGTCGAAGCTCGGGTCGTCGAACTTGCCGGCGAAGAAGACCACCGGGTCGTGGCAGCCGGCGCAGAACCGCGACGCCTGACGGTCGCCGCTGCGCTCGAGGGCGGCCTTGCGGGTGCCGGTGACCGAGAAGAGGTAGGCCGGGTTGTTGAACGAGCTGAAGCGGTGGGCGCTCATCGACCAGCCGCGGTGGGTGTCCTCGTGGCACTCCTTGCAGTAGTCGTCGAACATCAGCACGCGCTCGGGGATGAAGTCGCCGCTGGCGGTGCGGGCGAGCGAGGGGAAGAAGTACTGCTCGCCCGAGGCCGGTCCGGCCACGTTCCAGCTCCGCGGGTCCTGCGCCTGCCACACCACCATGACGCCGCCGAAGACCGCCGCCACCAAGGCCCAGCGACGCCCCACCTGCCAGTTGATGCGGCGGCCGGCGAGACGGTGGAGCACGAAGAGCCACCCCGCGACGAACGGCGTCGCCACGTGCGCCCAGTAGGCCACCTGGCGCACCACCGGGTCCTTGACCTCGAGCACGCCCTCGAGGCGGGTGAGCACGATGCCGCTGACCAACAGCACCAGCGCGGTGGAGAAGAGCGCGACGCCCACCTTCACCGCCCGCCGGTTGGGCCGGTCGTACGACTTCGACAGGTGGATGACGCCGAAGACCACCACCGGCAGGACGATCAAGGCCCCCAGCACCAGGTGCACCAGGAACATGTTCATGTAGAACCAGTTCTGGTAGGTCCGGCCGCTCGCCGCCTCGAGGATCGTCACCCCCACGAGGTAGACGGAGTTGATGGCCAGCAGCGCGAAGAGTCCGAAGACGACGAAGAGCAGCTTCTTCAGTCGCGGTCCCACGGCCGGCACGTAGCGCCGGCGCTTCGCAGGCGGGCTCGAAGATGCGGATTCCTGGTGCTGAACGTCGTTTTCCTGACTCATGGCAATCCCGTCCTTCAATGTTCCGAGGCGGTAGCGTCGCCGCTTTCCCAAGCAACAACCGTTCCACCGCGGGCCAGATTCGGCGTCTTTGCTCAAGCCCAACGATATCAGAGAGTTAGGGGATCGGGAAGGAAATCGCAAGGACGACGCGCTCATAGTTCCTACGACAGCCAGGCCCGAGGCATCTCAGGTCGACTCATAGGAAATATGACCCGCCGCCACCGGGAACCCTCGCCCCCGGCTCCTCGCCCAAAGGGAAAGGGGAGTCAGGACAGCGAGTCTCTCGCTCCCCCTCCCCCCCAGGAGAGCGGGAACGGGGGTGAGGTTTCCCGTGGCGCGGCCCTTGCAAAGCATTGACCCCAGGACGCTTCCAAGACTATCGTCGCCATAGGAATTATGAAGATCCACGTACAGCGCTGGACCCGCGAGCCCGCCGTGGCCACCGGCCTGCTGCTCTTGGTCTTCCTGACGATCAACGCGGTGGCGGTCTGGGGCATCGTGGCGGGGCGCAGCAACGCGCGGCAGGCGGCGCAGAACGAGCTCGAGCTGCGCACGCGGGCCGACGCGCGCGCCCTCGAGGCGATCCTGGCGAGCCTGCGGGCCGACTTCCTCTTCCTGTCGCAGTCGCCGCCGCTCGCCTTCTTCCTCGAGTCGCGCCGCCACGACGACCCGATGGTGCGGCGCTGGAGCCGGCTCGACGTGGAGGGGACGTTCCTGCTCTTCCTCGAGGCGCGGCCGGCCCTCGAGCGGCTGGTGCTGCGCGACGCTGGCGGCGAGGTGCTGGTGGTGGCGGGCCGGCGCCAGGGCGTGCCGGAAATCCTGCCGGCGGAGCTCTCCCTGCCGCCCGCCGCCCATGAGCTCTTCCACGGCTGCTTCCCGCTGGCCGCGACCGGCGGCGAGATCCGGGTGCGGCTCGACCCGCGCAAGCTGCTGGCCCTCGCCGCGCCCGGCTCGGAGGAGCGCTTGCGCGTCGAGCGCGACGGCAGCGCGGCGGCGCCGCCGGCCTCAGGCGAGCTGGTGGCGCGCACCACGGTGGCCGACGCCCACTGGGATCCTCCGATCGCCTGGCGGCTGGTCCGGCGCGAGGAGGAGGGCGAGCTGCTGCGCTCCCTCGAGAGCCTCGCCCAGCGCTACCGCACCACGGTGGTGCTGAACCTGGCGGTGATGACGCTGACGCTGGTGCTCGGCGCCCTGGCGTTCCGCCACGCGCGCCGCGCCGCGCGGCTCGAGGCCGAGAACGCCCAGGAGAAACGCGTGCGCGAGCTCGAGCGCCAGCTCATGCACAGCGAGCGGCTGGCCAGCGTCGGCCGGCTGGCGGCCGGGCTGGCGCACGAGATCAACAATCCCCTGGAAGGGATGTCGAACTACCTGTCGCTGCTGGCCGACGACCTCGACGGGGGACGTCAAGCGCAGGCCCGCAAGCTGGTCGATCGGGTGCGCGAGGGGCTCGACCGCACCGCCGGCGTCACCCGCCAGGTGCTCACCTTCTCGGGGCCCGGCAAGGCCCCCAAGAGCGCCGTCGACCTCGCCGTCGTCCTCCGCGACGCCGCCGGCTTCGTGCGCTCGAGCCGCGACTGCCGCCGGATGGACATCGCCTGCGAGACCGACGGCGCGCTCGCCGTGCGCGGCAATCCGATCACCCTCGGCCAGCTCTTCCTCAACCTGGTCCTCAACGCCTGCCAGGCGCAGCCCGAGGGCGGCGAGGTGAGGATCCGCGCCGCCGCCGGCGCCGGCGCCGCCGTGGTCACCGTCGCCGACCGCGGCACCGGGCTCTCGGCCGACGCGCTCGCCCATCTCTTCGAGCCCTTCTTCTCCACCCGCGGCTCCACCGGCCTCGGCCTCGCGGTCTGTCACGGCATCGTGACCGACCACGGCGGCGAGATCGCCGGCCGCAATCGGCCCGGAGGCGGAGCGGAGTTCGAGGTGCGCCTGCCCCTTGCCGACGAGCCTCTTGAATCGCCACCACCGGAAAGGAACGGATGAAGCCCAGGGGAACCGTGCTCATCGTCGACGACGAGGCCTACGTGCGCGAGTCGCTGGCCGACGTACTGCGCCGCAAGGAGTACCGCGTACGCCAGGCCGAGTCGGTCGACGAGGCCCTGCGGCCCGAGACGCTGGCGGGTCTCGACGCGGTGGTGACCGACCTGCGCATGCCCGGCGAGGGCGGGGTCGTCCTCGTCCGCGAGATCGCCGAGAAGGAGCCGGCGCTGCCGGTGATCGTGCTCACCGCCTACGGCGACGTGGTCTCGTCGGTGGAGTGCATGAAGGCCGGCGCTTTCGACTACCTCTTGAAGCCCACCAACCCCGACGAGCTGACCCTGGTGCTCGAGCGCGCCCTGTCGCAGTCGCACGCCCGGCGCGAGCTCGCCTACCTGCGCTCGTCGGGCGGCCGCGGCGCCGACCGCGAGCCGCTGGGAGTCTCGACGGGATGGCGCCGGGCGCTGGAGATGGCGCGGCTGGCGGCGCCGTCGGACACCGCGGTGCTGATCCTCGGCGAGTCGGGCTGCGGCAAGGAGGAGCTGGCCAAGGTGATCCACCGCGACAGCCCGCGCTCCGGCGGCGCCTTCGTCCAGGTCAATTGCGCGGCGGTGCCGGTGGAGCTGTTCGAGAGCGAGTTCTTCGGCCATCGCAAAGGCGCCTACACCGGCGCCGTCAGCGACCGCGAAGGACGCTTCCGGGTCGCCGACGGCGGCACGCTCTTCCTCGACGAGATCAACTCCCTGCCCCTGGTGGCGCAGGCCAAGGTGCTGCGTGTCTTGCAGGACGGCGTCTTCGAGCGGCTCGGCGACAGCCGGCCGACCTCGGTGGACGTGCGCGTGATCTCGGCCAGCAACGCCGACCTGCAGGCCGAGGTGGACGCCGGCCGCTTTCGCGCCGACCTCTTCTACCGCATCAACGTGATGACGATCGAGGTTCCGCCGCTGCGCCACCGCCGCGCCGACGTGCCGGTGCTGGCCCAGGCGTTCCTGGCGGAGATCGCCGCGCGCCTGGGCAAGAGCGTCCGCCGGCTCCATCCCGACACCCTGCGGACGCTGGAGGACTATTCGTGGCCGGGCAACGTTCGCGAGCTGCGCAACGTGATCGAGCGGGGGATCCTGCTCGAGCCCTCCGGCGAGCTGACGAGCGCGAGCCTGCCGTTCGCGAGCACGGACGCCGAGCCGGAGGCGGCGAACGCGGCGGCGGACGAGGACGGCGCCGGCCTCAACCTGCGCAAGACGGTGCACGCGGCGGAGCGCCGGGTGCTCGAAGAGGCGCTGCGTCGAGCCGGCGGCGTGCGCCGCGACGCCGCGCGGCTGCTCGGCGTCGACCAGCGCAACCTGCCGTACTTCCTGAAGAAGCACGATCTGATGGACAAGTGGAAGGGGCGGTGATCAGAACTCGCGCCAGTCTCGCGTGGCCACGAGCTTACGTTCCTCGTCCATGAGATCGAACATCTCCGCCACCGTCTTGATCGGGCGCATCTCGTAGCGCTCCGAGCCCGCCTCGGTCTCCACCATGAACAGGATGTCGGCCTGGGCGACGGCTTTCACCCGCCTGGCGCCCTGGCCGTTGCTCTTCCCCGGCGGCCGTCCGCGGCGCTTGGGCTCTTCGGCCGGCGCCGGCGCGACCAGCGTCGCGACGGGCGGCGCCGCCACGGGCTTCTCGGCGTCCGGCCTCTCGGCGGCCGGAGCGGCTTCGGTTCTGTGGAACGAGGGAGCCGGCTTCGCGGTCTCCGACTTGGCAAGACTTGCCTGTTTCGCCATCGAATCTTCCCCTTTGAGTGAGTTCTGGGTGTCGGTCTTCCCCGGTGGGACAAGGCCGCACATGGTACCCAAAGCCGGGCCCGTGGGGCAAGGGCTGCGTTTGGGACGCCGCCGCCCCGTGTCGCCCGCCGCACGGACGTGGTAGGGTTCCGCGGCCATGAGCGACGCCCGCAGGATCCTCGTCACCAGCGCGCTGCCCTACGCCAACGGGCCGATCCACCTCGGCCACATGGTGGAGTACATCCAGACCGACGTGTGGGTGCGGCTCCACAAGATGCTGGGCCGCGAGTGCTACTACGTGTGCGCCGAGGACGCCCACGGCTCGCCGATCATGCTGCGCGCCGAGCGCGAGGGCGTGACCCCCGAAGAGCTCATCGCGCGGATGGACGCCGAGCACCGCCGCGACTTCGCCGACTTCGCGATCGGCTTCGACCACTACTACTCGACCCACTCGCCCGAGAACCGCCGGTTCGTGGAGGCCATCTACGAGCGGTTGCAGACAGGGGGCCACGTCGCCACGCGGACGGTGCGGCAGTTCTACGACCCCGAGCGCGAGATGTTCCTGCCCGACCGCTTCATCAAAGGAACCTGCCCGCGCTGCCAGTCGCCCGGCCAGTACGGCGACGTCTGCGAGGTCTGCGGCGCCACCTATTCTCCGGGGGACCTGATCGACCCGGTCTCGGTCGTCTCGGGCGTCAAGCCGGTCGAGAAGGACTCCGAGCACTTCTTCATGAAGCTCGCCGATTTCGAGGAGGTGCTGCGCGGCTGGGTGACGCCCGAGCGCTTGCAGCCTGAGGTCGTCAACAAGCTCGAGGAGTGGTTCGCCGAGGGGCTTCGGGACTGGGACATCTCCCGCGAGGCCCCGTACTTCGGATTCGAGATCCCCGGCGCCCCCGGCAAGTTCTTCTACGTCTGGGTCGACGCGCCGATCGGCTACATGGCGAGCTTCCAGGCCTTCTGCGACCGGAGCGGCCTGGACTTCGACGCCTTCTGGGGCCCGGATTCGGATGCCGAGCTCTACCACTTCATCGGCAAGGACATCACCTACTTCCACTGCCTGTTCTGGCCGGCGATGCTCCACGGCGGCGGCTACCGCATGCCCACCGCGGTCTACGTCCACGGCTTCCTGACCGTCGGCGGCGAGAAGATGTCGAAGTCGCGCGGCACGTTCGTGACGGCGCGGACCTACCTCGACCACCTCGACCCGGAGGCGCTACGGTATTACTACGCCGCCAAGCTCGGCAGCGGTCTGGCCGACATCGACCTCAACCTCGACGACTTCGTGCAGCGGGTCAATTCCGACCTGGTGGGCAAGCTGGTCAACATCGCCAGCCGCTGCGCCGGCTTCCTCCACCAGCGCTTCGACGGCCGCCTCGGCGAGGCGCTCGACGAGCCCGACCTCTTCGCCGAAGTCGCCGCCGGCGGCGGCGCGATCGCGGCGCTCTATGAGAAGCGCGAGTACAACCAGGCGATCCGCAAGGTCATGGCGCTGGCCGACCGCGCCAACCGCTACATCGACGACAAGAAGCCCTGGGCGGTGGCCAGGGAGGACGGCCGCGACGCCGAGCTCCACGCCATCCTGACCACCGGCGTCAACGTCTTCCGCTGCCTGATCACCTACCTCAAGCCGGTGATCCCCAGGACCGCGGCCAAGGCGGAGGCGTTCCTGGACGTTCCGCCGCTCGTCTGGGCGGACGCGGCGCGGCCTCTCCTCGGCCATACCCTACGTCCCTACGAGGCGCTGATGACACGGATCGAGAGGAAGAACGTCGACGCCGTCGTCGCGGCGTCGAAGGCGGCGGCGGCGGCCGCGGCGGCGACGCCCGCCAAGCCGCGTCTCGAGGAGCCGATCGCCCCGGAGATCACGATCGACGATTTCGCCAGGCTCGACCTGCGGGTGGCCCGCGTGATCGCGGCGGACCACGTCGAGGGCGCCGACAAGCTGCTGCGCCTGGAGCTCGACCTCGGCGGCGAGACCCGCACCGTCTTCGCCGGCATCAAGGCGGCGTACGCCCCGGAAGCGCTCGTCGGCCGGCTGACGGTCATGGTCGCCAACCTCAAGCCGCGCCGGATGCGCTTCGGCCTCTCCCAGGGGATGGTGCTGGCGGCGAGCGGCGGCGGCGGACTCTTCCTGCTCTCCGCCGACGAGGGCGCCGAGCCCGGCCAGCGGGTACGGTAGCCCTGCCGCCTTGCTACAAGTCCCCGAAGAGCTCGCGAACCCGCTCGAGGTCCTCCTTCACCACGGTGCTCTCGGGATCGAGCTGAAGGGCCCTCTCCAGATCTTCCTCAAGAAGTCCGAGCTCGGAGTGGAAACGGCTCTCGCTTCCGCCGGCCGCGATTTCCGCGAGCCTGCGTTGGGCTCTGCACTGCAGGATCTGTGCGGCCAGATCGCGGGGCGCCCGCTCCTGAGTCAAAGCCATGGCTCTCTCACAGTCCGCCACCGCCTCCCCGAGGAGCGGATAGGTGAAAGCCGGGTCGTTCGAGCCCAGTCCGACGTAGGCTTTGAGCTCGGCCCTGGACATGAAGGCGTTGAGGAGGACGACCTGGCCCTCCCGGTCGCCGACGTTTGCTTCCGTCACCCATGCGATCGTTCCTTCGCAGGCTCGGAGCTCTTCGTCCGCTCTTGAGCCGGGCTGACTCTTCTCCTCCCTCTGTGCCCTGAAACGTCTGGCTCGGCCCCAGTACTTCCGTCCCAGCGTGCCCGCCAGATCCTCCAGGGCGGCTTTGGCCAGGGGATCGCCGAAACATCCGGCCGAGCTTTTCAGGGTCTGCCAATACGGGGAGATGCGCTCCTCCAGGGCGACGATGCTTTCCCATTGACTGGCCGGAGACAGTTGGCTCAACCATGCCTTCGACACCTCGATAAAGCTCCGCAGAGCCGGCACGTGATGGGGAAAAAGCCCCAGGAACTCCTCGAACAGGCGCATGAGCTCTTCAGGTCTCTCGGTGACCGCAAGGCTTCGACCCGCCGGCACCATGGCCTCGTAAACCCGCTCGGCGAGCTGTTTCCGGGATGCCGGAGGGATGGCCGACTGCTTGATCAGGGCGACCTGGCGCAACGCCTGCTGGCGCTCCATCGTCTCACAGTGGTGGCGGATGAGCTCGACGTGAACGTCGAGCAGACGTTCGACGAGGAGGCCGCGAAATTCTTCGATCACGGACCCGTCGAAGCCGGCGCCCAGGGACTCGCCCCGGGCGATGAGCTGCCGCCAGAAGGGCTTCGAGAGCTTGAGCTTCTTCCAGTGCTCCAGCGCCTTTCTCCATGCCTGCGGAGCCCCTTCGTCCCCACGAAGCTCCAAGTCCCAGGCCATCGCATGGTAGGCGATCGCGAGGTGATGGACGGCGTCGCCGTCGTGACGATCCAGGTCGTGGAAGCGCTCGAGCAGGGCGATGGCTCGCGGCGTGTAGGGGAGCGTCGCGTCCGCGGACGCGTCGTGCAGCTCGCGCCATGCAGCGGCCTTGAGGGAGCGCCGCCGCGCCGAATCGACCGCCGCCACGAGATCGCGCAGCAACAAGCCCCAGCGTGCCCTCTCCGGGCAGGCGGCCGTCAGTGCCGGTGAATCCTGGGGGGCTTTCATGAGATCCCCTGGCAGCTAGCTAGCTAGCCGACCCGTTCGTCGAGGAAGCCGACGATCCCCCTGGGCTCTCGCGCCGGCTCGTTCGGAAAATGGACTACGAGGGAGGCCGGAGGCAGACGACCCTTGTCGTAGACGAACTCCACGACAGGGTCGAGGACCGCCGTGGCCACCAGGCGCAGGACGGCTCGCGCACCCTCGTCGAGGGTGGTGCAGAAGCGGCCGATGAGCCCGGCGGCCGCGGCGAGGTTGGGCGAGTAGGTCACTTCAATCTGCTTTTCCTCGCGGAGGCGCCGGGCATATTCGACGAGCTGACGGCGAGCGATCTCGGTCAGCTCTTTCTCGCCCAGGCCGTGGAAAAGGAGGATCTCGTCGATCCGATTCAGGAACTCGGGCCGAAATCGAAACGTCCCCCGCGACGCCCGCGAGCCGTCCTCCCGGCGCAGGAGCGCTTCTTTCAAGCGGCGGCGGACCTCCCACTTGTCCTCGCCGGAGCTGCTTTCCCGAGCCAGCTTCTCCAGGTCCGGGGTGGTGATGTTGCTGGTCAGGACGATCAGGCACTGCGAGCCGTCGCGGACCGGGCCGGCGGGATCGTCGATGCGGCCTTCGTCCATGAACCGGAGCAGGGCGTCGAAGACCTCGGGATGAGCTTTTTCGACCTCGTCGAAGAGCACGACCGAGCGCGGCTTGTCGCGCAAGCCGTTGGTGAGCTTTCCCTCCCCGTAGCCAACGTAGCCGGGCGGGGCGCCGACGAAGATGTTCATGCTTTCCTTGGTCTGGAATTGCCCCATTTCCAGCATGACGAGGTTTTCTTCGTCGCCAAAGACGGCTCGTGCCATCGCCCTGGCCATTTCGGTCTTGCCGCTGCCCGACGGGCCGCAGAAGAGGAAGGCTCCCGCCGGCTGCCGGGGACGGACGAGGCCGAAGAGCATCCGGCGCAGGAAGGGCAGGCAGGTCGCGATCGCCTCCTGCTGGCCGACCAGGGAGGCCTCGAGGTCCGCCCGGACCGCCTGCCAGGACCTGGGCCCGCCGGTTTCTGACTGCGGCTCTTCTTCCTGCCGCAAGTCCCGGACGGCGGCCTTGGCGGCTTCGACGTCCACCCCCGCGTCGGTGAGCTGTTGCAGGGCGAAGGACGGCGTGTCGAGAAAAGAGCGCAGGAGGTGGACCTCGGCGACGCGCGCCGAGCCTTCGCTGCGCGCTTGCTCGGCCGAACGTTCCAGGATGCTGCGCACGGCGAAGCTCAGCGACCGGCGGTGAAGCTCGGGCGGGCCGGATTTTTTCCGCGCCCGTCCCCGCAAGTTCAGCATCACCTTTTGCGCGACGCCACGGGGCGAGACGTCCTGGCGCCACAGGATGGTCTGGATCGCTCCTCCCTCGTGCTCCAAGAAGGCGAGCAGGAGATGACGCGGATCGATCTCGGAATAGCCGAGGGCGGCGGCCTCCGTGGCCGCCAGTTCGAGGGTCCGCCGCCCCGAGGCGGAGAAGGATCCGAGCTGCACCCGCTCGCCCGTGAAGACCTCGGGGGCTTTTTCGCTCTGGCCGGCGAGCAGCTCCTTGAGGTCACGGATCAGGTCCCGTGGCGCCAGCTCGACGGCGTCGAGCGTGTCGACCACGGCTGGCGTGAGGTTCTCGAGAGTCGCCAGGAGGAGGCGACCCTCGTCGATCCGGTCGATCTCGCCCGCCGCGAGGAGCTCATCGAGCCGGGCGAGGAGCGCGCGTCCGCTCGCCGCCAGGCTCTGCGGCTCCAGCCGTGTCGGAGGCTCGGCTCCGGGCTCCGCGGCGGCGACACAGCCGGCCAGCCCGGCCGCGAGCTCGTCGGAGGCGATGCCCTGCTGGCGAAAGAACTCCCGGGTCAGACCGCCGGGCGCACTGTTGAGCGCCAGGAGGAAATGCGTGCTCTCGATCCGCGAGCTGCCGGTGCGCTGGGCGGCGGCGAGCACTTCCTGCAGCCGATTCGTCCTGGCGACAAGCGCCGGCTCGAAGCGACCGGCGTCGAGGCTCGCGTTGGCGTCAAAGATCATCGTTTTCGTCCTTTCTCTCGAGAGCGGCGAAGGCCCGCGCGCAGGCGCGCTCGGCGGCGTCGAAATCCTGGTCGCATGCGAGCTCGAGGGCCTCCTTCGCGCAGCGGAAAACCTGCCATTGCCAGGGGGCGGCGACGTCCAGGTCCGCGAGCGCTTCCGGGTCCGGCTCGCAGGCGGCGGCGGGAGACCTCGCGAGCCGCGCCAGTAGCTCCCATTGCCGCTGGCGGCGCTCCGGCACAGCGAGCTGCCGGACCCGATCAAGGAAAGCCAGGGCCGCCTCCGGGCTGGCCGAAGAAGCTTCGACGGCGAGCCTGCTAAGGAAGAGCTGCTCGCTTTCGCCGGCGTCGCGATAGACCTGATGAGCTTCCGCGAGCTCGCCCGCCCGCCACAGCCGGTCGCCGAGCACCAGGAGCCGTCGCCGTCCGGCCTGCTGGCGCCAGCGCCGCTGGCGCACCAGGGCCTGCCAGTCGGCCCGTGCCCGGTCGGGCATCGTGGCCGCCGCCGCCAGCGCGCGGTAGAACATCGCTTCCCCCGTCAGGGGCCGGATCGCCAGCTTGCCCAGCTCCTGCTCGAAATGAGCCTTCTCGCGCGGCGCCTCCTCGTGGGAGGTAGCGAGAAGGCGCCCCAGGAGATACAGCCGGTGGCTTCTGTGGACCAGGCTACGGCTTCCCTGCCGGGCCGCGTCCCAGAGCCTCAGAGCTTCCGGCCAGTCCTGGCGTCCCTCCGCCAGGTGGGCACGCAGCTCCGCGGCCCGCGCCAGGCGCCAGCTTCGGGCCTGCGGCCAGATCAGGCGCAGGGAGTAGGGAGTCTCCTCCTCCGCCATCCGATCCAACTGCTCGGCGGCCTCGGCCGTCCGGCCGGCGTGTAGCAGCGCCCAGGCCGAGAGGGCCAAGGCGTCGTGGATCGGGGGCGTTTCGGGCAGCGGCGCATCGCCGCCCTCCTGGACGCCCGACAGCAAGGACAGCTCGAAACGCACCCTTGACTGAAGGGGATTTGCCGCGAGGCTCTGCCCGAGCTGGGCCCTGGCGCTCCGGTGCCGTCCCTGGGACCAGGCGAGGAGGCCGTTCAGATACGCCGGCTCCCAGAGCTCCCACGATTCCGATCCCGCCGCCGCTGCGCCAAGCCATGAGCGAGCCTCGTCGACGTGGCCGCGGGCCAGGGCCGAGCGGAAGGCGAGCGCCGCGATCCGGCGCCTGAGGCGTTGCCATTCATCCACCGAATAGGGGTCGTCCTGCGGTTCCGGGGCCGCCAGAAGCTCGGCCGGCAGCTCCGCAGTTGGCGCCCGGCCGCTCTCCCACCAGAGGAACTCGGCCGCGAGCCAGCGTTGCCACGTCCGGGCGATCTCGGGTCGGAGCGGCGCGCAACGGTGGACGTCGACTTCTCCGAGAAGCGCGGCGCCGTCGAGCTCGGCGCATTCCAGGCGGGCCTCCGCCACGGCCAGTAGCGTCGCACCGCCCGGCGCAGCCACGGCCAGGCGCTCGGCGAGCTCTCGCAGACGCCGGCGCTCGTCGCAGTCGGCGAGGGCGCGCAGCGCCAGGCAGCAGATCGGAAAGGCGCCGGACGACCGGGCCGCTTCTACCAGCCGCTCGAGGGGCGCCGGCACCTGGTCTGGAAACCGGCGCCTTTCCTCCATGAGGTCGTCCCAGGCCCGGCGTGCCTCGCTGTGGTCTGCCGCCGTCACGTCGACGCTCCCCGCTCAGGCGGTCGCTTCCGACACCGCGACGAAAGTTTTGCCGATCACCAGGCTCAGCGTCGCCAGGATCGCCCAGAAGACGAAGATGTAAGCGGGCCATTCCCAGTGATGGGCCAGAGCCGCGAGGATGGAGCCGAAGACGAGGGCGCCGACGATCATCTGCGCGGCCGTCTGCCCCATCTGCCGCATCGCTTGCTGGTTGGCCAGGGAGTGAGCCAGCATCACCAGAACCCAGACGACGACCACGCCGAAGTCGAAGCGGGTCACGTCGGGAGCCCACAGGAACCTGGCGCCGTGCAGGACGAGCTGGGGAGAGAACTGGCTCAGGGTCACGAACGCCCAGACGACGAAGATCAGGTCGACGAGACTCAGGGCACAGCCGCTCATCGTACCCCCTCCTTCGCGCTGGTAAAGCTCCACGAGCTGCTGCTGGGCCGCCTCCGGGTCGCTTTCGCGGAGCCGCAGCAGGGCCTCCAGACGGGGGCGCATCCTGACTGAGAACTTCGCCGTTCGGGCCAGCAGCGGCAGCTCCAGGACCTTGACGCCCAGAGCGAGGGCCAGCAGCACGACGAGATAGCCGTAGGGACCCTGGATCGGCGAGAGCCCGGCGAGGAGCTGGAAGAAGCGAAACGACAGCCGGTCTTCTCGCAGCTCGATCAGCGCCTGGGCGGCTTGCTGGCGCGTGCTCCATACCCAACCCTCGGAGAAGAGGAACCAGCCCTCCGCCATCGGCTCCGCGGCGATGGCCTCGTAGGCCGCCTCGTCGTCCTCGGGGGCGTCGCCGGTGTCCTCGATCCAGCGTCGCCGAAAGGAAGCGGTCATCGCGTAAGGGCCGGCGCCGGCGAGTTTCTCGTGGTGCACACGGGCGGCCTCGGGGTCGCCCGAGCGCTCGAGCGCCGCGGCGATCAGTAGCCCGGCGGCCTGCCGGCCCTCTGCGGAGGCCGTGGGCAGGAGCGTCTGCAGCTTGACGGCCCGCGTCGCCGCCTGCTCCGGCGGGAGGCCCCAGACCTCGTTCAAGGCCGCCGTCACCGCGTCCCGCGGCACCTGGGGCGCCGCGAGCCAGGAGCCGTCGAGAGCGGCGGCCGGATCGGAAAGGGCGAGTGCCGTGAAGAGAAAACAGCTCAGGGTCCATGCTCTTTGAAGGTGCATGTCTTTCCTCCTTCTTCATCAATGCTTCGAGCCTGCTTCCTGGGAATCGAGGCCGAGAAGCCACAGCCAGGGCTCGAGGACGCCCACGGGTTGGAAGGCGTGGCGTCGGTGCAGGTCCGGCAGGCGGCCAAGGGCGCTGCAGGCGAAATAGCCGACCCTGGAGAACTTCTGTTCCAGGGCACGAAGACTGTTGCCGCCGCCTAGCCGGTCCAGGGCTTGCCGGCAACGGGCGGGCAGGGAGCCGTTAAGAGAAGGCCTGGAGACAAGATCCGCGAGAAACGGGAAGTCCTCGCTGGGCAACGTGTCGGCCTTGCTCAGGACGATGGCCAAAGGCACGTCGCACACGTCGGTGGGGCGGCGCACCAGCATCAGGTCGACGCCGGCGACCAGGACGTCCACCACCTGGTGGAACGGCGACTCCGACGGATGGAGCCCCGGTGAACGGCGGCGGCTGTGGTCGGCCAGCGCCGGCAGCGAGAACGGATCGACGAGCAGCACCAGCCCCGCCACGTGCCGGAGCGCCTGCTTGCGACCGAAGCGCTCCACGGTCAGGAAGTGCTCGCCCGGCGCGTCGTAGAGGTAGAGCAGGCAGCGCAGGCGCTGGGGGATACGCACCGCGAGCCCGAAGGCCTCGATGACGTCGCCGCTCGTCTTGGCGACCACCTGTCCCTCGTCGAGCAGCGCGAGATCCCGCACGAGCTGCCTTTCCTGGACCTCCGAGCCCAGCGCTACGCTGCCTCCCGGCCACGCCGCCAGACGTTCCCGCAGGCCGCGGATCGACTGGCGCAGGAAGACCGTCTTGCCGCTCGACGGGCCTCCTACCACGGAAATCGGCCGCTCCGCCAGCTCGCCGACGGCGCTCAGGACGAGCGGCTTTTGGCAGCCCCGGCACAGACGGGGAAGCTGGTTGCGGCCCAGGAAGTCCATGGTCGGGAGCTTCACCTCCGTGCCGTCCTCGTGCCGGCAGACGTGGTGGAAGATGCCGTAGAAGCTCGGCTGGAGGTCGTCGTACCAGGTGCCGCAGGAGCAGACGTGGATCGGCAGGCCATGGGCGCCGCCATCGTCGTCGTAAGGGCAGCGGTAGGCGATGCGGCGGTAAAGGAGCCACAGGGAGTGGGCGCCGCGCATCGGCAAGAAGACGACGATCGAGAGAGCCGTCAGCAGGAGCAGTGCCAGCAGGTAGACCGAAAAGACGGCCACCGCCGGCGTGAGCACGAGAGCGGCGGCGAAGAGGATCGTGCCGGTGGCCAAAGCCCCGGCAAGAACGCGCGCCGCGAAGTGAACCGGCCCCTTCCAGCCCCATAGGACCAAGGTCGTGAACACGCCGATCGCCGCAATGGCGCCCAGGGTGGCGGCCGAGAAGCCGCGCCCGTGGGCCTTTTCATAGGAAACGTACGCGTAGCTCGCACCGACGGCCGTGGCGACGATCGCGAGGCGCAGGATCGCCTCAATGGCCGCGGCGCCAGCGCCGCTCCAGAACCAATCCCAGATCGTGCCGCAGGTCGAGCCCAGGCGGCGGCCGAAACCGCGCAGACGTCCGGCGTAGTCCACGTAGGCGCGTTCAAAAACATACATACGACGTCTTGCCATGATCGCTCCTTCCCCTGAGTCGTTCTACCGGAAGACACCTCCACGGACTAGAACAGAAGCTAGCTGTTCAAAACTCTGAAAAAACCGATGATCAGATTCACGCAAATGACACCGATCGGGAGCGCCACCACGTAGTGCCACCATTGCCGCGGTCCTTCCGTCATTCCGTCCAGCGCCTCCAGCCCCACGAAGTAAGCGACGACGAGCATCATCAACGCGAAGAACGCCATCCCACAACCCACTTCAGATTTTTCTGGCATTTCAAATCTCCTTTCTTTGAGGCCCACGCCTCAGGTTCAAGGATTCTCGGGACCGGCGGGCGAGCTCTCGCTCGCCTCTTGCCTGGTCTTCGACACGGGCGCACCAGCGCCCAAGAGAAGTCCTTTCAGGAATCGCAGAACGCGCACCACGATGCCAGCGTCCCCTGCGGCACGAAAGCTTCGCAGCTCGTTGCTCGCGGCCGGTGCGCTGCGGCGCGGCGGCACGAGGACGTCCCAGAGCTCGGCGAGCCGCGCCGGATCTCGCGGAGCGAAGCGATGCTCCAGGTGCCGCTCAAAGAGATCGCGAGCGGGGCGGTCGAGCCGCCTGACGAGAGCCCTCAGGAGCTCACCCCAGCGCTCGGGCGGACGCTTTCCCTCAAGGAAGCGACGCGCGAACGCCGTCACCGTCAGGACGTCGGTCACCGCATCCCGGCCGCGCAGCAGCTCGGCGACGGTGCCGGCGAGCGTCTCCGGGTCCTTGACGCCCACCGCCGCGAGCGTCTCGACCCAGCCCTGGGCCTCCGCGGGCCCGGCGATGCCGGTCTCGGCGAACGTCGCCAGACACCAGGTCGTCACCTGCGCCTTCTCGTCCCCAGCAAGGGCCGCCACGTCGTGCTTCCAGGCCGAATCTGCGTGGGGAAACTCGGCGGGGGACCAGCCGGGCCTGGCGGCCAGCTCCGCGACGCGGCGCAGGAGCTTCAGGATCCGCAGGCGGGCCTCCACCTGCGGCGCCATGGCGCCGCAGGCGGAGGCGAGGATCCGTTGCCAGGCGTCGTCCGGGGGTCGCAGCGGCAGCGCCAGGACGGCGGCGCCGTACAGTGCGGCGCGCCCGGGACCGTCGTCGCGGCGTGTCGTGACGATCAGGGCTCCGGCGAGCGGCAGGAGCTCCGCCGCCCTGCCGGGCTCGGCCAGCCGCTCGGCGAGGCGCTGGAAGAGTTGATCCTGCACCTCGCGCTGCGAGCTCAGCAGATCCTGCCATCGGCGCACCCCCTGAGCTCCCACTTTTTCGTCCCAGGGCAGGAGCTCCGCGAGCATCTCGTCGCACAAGAGACCGGCGACGCCGGCCTCGGCCAGCTTCCTGCGGACGCGGTTCTTCGACTTGCCCGAGAGCTCCTCCACCGTCTCCCGGTACGCCGCCAACAGACCCTCGTGGGACGCGGTGCCGGTCGCGGCTTCGGCCAGCCGACCCAGGGCGACCGCCCGCGCCTCCGGCTCGTCGAAGCGCTCGGCGAGAGCCGCGAGGAGAGCCTCGACACGATGGCCGCTGCGAGCGATCTCGCCAAGCTCGGCGAGAAGCTCCTCGCCGCGCAGGCGGCTCCCGGCGACGAGCTTCAGACGCAACCATGCACGTGCGGGACCGGCCTCGGCCCGAATCCAGGCGAGGAGCTCGCGAACGAGCCCCTCCTTCTCCACGTTCCACTCGCCCTCGAGGCAGGCCGCAACCAGCTTCTCACTTTCCTCGGTCCAGACGTCGGGCAGGAGCGCGTCCCAGGCGGTGGGCGGATGCCCTGCGGGCCCCATACGCTCGACCAGGGCATGGTGACGCCACAACCGTTCCAGGGCCCCGTCGATCACGCAGGAAGCGGCGAAGACCGCGAAGGGCCCAGGCTCGGCCGTCCCGGCGAAGCGCTCGTCGACGAAGTTGAAGAGTGCGAAGCGGGACTCGTCGTGGCGCAGGTCGAAAGCGCCTTCTTTCTCCTCGCTGCACACCACGACCAGGTGGTGGGCTGCCACCACCCTCTCCTCGCGTCGGTCGAGACCGGCCGGGAGCCAGATCGGATTCCGCTCGAACGTGCAGACGCTGGTGCGTCTGCGCGCCGGCGGCGGCAGGAGACCGAGGAGGGCTTCGACCAGGACCGCCGCCCGGCGCCAGTCGTCGAGGCAGAGCACCACCGGGCGCCGCGCCGGACCGGCCTCGGCGAGGGCGGCGATCATCGCCGCCAAGTGCTCGCGGTAAGGCGCTTCGGCGAGGAGCTCGAAGCGCGGCGCCGGCGCTTCTGCGCACGCCAGCTCGGCGAGCGCTGGCAGCGTCGTCTCTTCGCCGTCGTCGCGGCAGCGCAACGAGCCGTCAAGGCCCGGCGCCAGTGGGTTGGAGCCGGCCGGGGCCAAGTCGTCCGGGGCGAGCACGAGAGCGTGGGCGAAGAAGTTGCCGGGCCGGCCGTCGTGGGTCAGGCCGCGATAGGAGATCCGGGTCAGGGCGAAGAGGTCCTCGCCCAGGCGGGTGTAGCAGGAAATCCGCGGGAATAGCTCCAGCACCTCTTCCGGCACCGCGTCGAGCCGCTCGGTGCGGGTACGCCAGGCGGTCTCGCCGTCGCGCGCCGCCGCCGGCGCCGCGCTGTAGGCAACCTCGCCGTAATGCGAGCAGAGGCTCGCCAGGAGCTCGCGCAGCGCCGGCTCCAGACCTTCCGAGCAGGCGGCGATCTGGTAGCCGGCGGCACCGGGGTCGACACCCCCGCCGGCGCGGCGGTCGGTAAAGGTCAATTGCTCGATCGACATCTTCGCTCTCCTTGCTCGTCGACGGTTCATCGTTCCCGGTCCGGAATCACTCCCAGCTCCGCCAACAGCCACAGCAACGGGTCTTCCACCCGCCAGGGCGAAACGAACCGGTAGCGGCGGGTCACCTCGTCGGATGCGCAGCCGGTGGCCGAGACGCCGAAGAAGGCGTGGTGGGGAAAACGTTGCTGGACGTTGCGGTAGGCCGTCGGGTGGATACGCTCCAGGAACTCCCCGATCATGCCGCTGGTGTCGTCGTGGAGCTCACGGTCGAAGAAACCCACGTGGCGCGCCTCGCTCGCCCACAGCCGATTGCTCTCGATCAGGCCCGCCTCACGCAGCAAGTCGCACTTGGTGAGCACGACCGCCACCGGCGTCGGGAGCTGTCCGGCCTCGCGGACGACCTTGCCGTCCTCGAGCTTGGTGAGCACCCGCGAGACGATGGCGTTGGCGTCGGCCATCTGATCCGCCTCGGGCACCGGGGCCGAAGCCGGCAGCGCGTCGCGCACCACCTGCGACTGCAGCGGGTCGATCAGGAAGACGACTCCCGAGGCGACCCGCAGGTACTGGACCATTTGCCGCACCCGGTCGCCGTCGCGGAAGTTCTCTCCGGCGGTGTCGAAAAGCGCCAGGGTCACCCGGCGCTGGCGTTTCTCGCCCCAGAGCTGGCCGTCGAAGGACAGGTCGTAGACGAGCGGTGGCGGCGCCCCGACCGTCATCGGCAGCTCCAGGCTGTTCTTGAACAGGGGGTCGTAGAACTCCCGCTGGTAACGCAGTTGCGTCTCGTCGGTCACCGGCAGGAGCGCCGCGTCCAGGTCACGGCCCACCTGGCCCCCCAGGCGCTGCACCAGCGACGCGACGTAATGGCTCTTGCCGCTGAGCTTGGCACCGATCAGCCCGAGGACGAGACTCGCCTGCGCGCCCGCCGTGAACGGCAGGTCGTGGCCCTGGGGGCAGACCTTGCGCGTCAGCCGCCGGCCGCGCTCGTCGACGGGGGGCTGGGGCGGCCTGCGCAGCAGCCGGCCGAGCCAGCCATACCGCGCCGGCCGCGAAGGGCCGCCGCCAAAGGGAGCGAAGCGCATCCTGCCCGGCGGGAATTCCTCGAAACAATGCGGGCAGATCACTTTCTTCGGCACGCCCGTGGGGTAGCGGCCAGGCTTGCCGGAGCGGCGGCGCAGCACCTCCCCCGTGGCGGAGACGGGAATCGTGACGTCAGGATGGACGATCAGCGTCGACGGTCCCTGGGCCGGATCGAGCACCATGGCCTTGAAAAAGAACCGTTCCCAACGGCGGTCCCGGATCGGCGCCAGGCTGACGCTGGTCCGATGCTCGCCCGCCACGGTTTCCGAGGCGTCTTTCCGCGGCGCCCAGCGAAAGAGCTCCACCCCGTCGCTCGGCGACGAGGGGACCTTGTCGCGGCTGGCCACGAGGACGAAGCCCGCGAAGTCGGGAAAGGGGCTCGCGCAGCTCCAGGTCAGCTCGAGCTCGGGCCCCTTGCCGTGCTCTCGCGCCGGCCCCGTGGCACGGTAGTGCAGCGTCATCCAGGGCTCCCACTGGATGACGGCGCGGCAGCCGGGATCGGCGCCGGGTGCGTAGAACGCCTTGCCGCCGCCGTTCGCCCCTTCCGCCGGTGCGGCGGCTCGTGCGTAGACGACGTAGCAGAACCGGCCGCGCTCTTCGGCGATCGGATCGACGAGCTTCTCGCCGGCCGCCGCGTAGTCGGTCCGCAGGCAGAGCACGTGCCGCGCCCGGGGATCGTCGGGGCCTTGCGGCCACGTCCCGGCCCGGCGCGCGACGCTCGCCGCGGTCAGACCTCGCGGCCAGGCCCAGCGCAGGACGACGCCGTCGCGGCTTGCCGTCAGCCGCAGTCCGGTGACGTCGGCCGCCGCCACGCAGGCGCCGGCGCCGCCGGCGACGGCCTGCTCTCCGGCGACCGTGAAGAGGCTGTAGTAGGGTTTCCTTGCGTCGGGAGCGGCGTCGCGTATCCGTGCCGCCTCCGACACGACCCGCTCGCCCAGACGCTCCATCTCGGCGACGCCGAGCCGGGTGCCCGGAGCGAGCCCGTGCGGCCGCACGGAGCGCAGCACGACCACCTGGCCGTGCTCCGGGGCTTCCCAGCTTCCGTGAACCTCAGACGCGCGTGCCCGCAGCTCGAGCTCCTCGACCGGCTCCGGCAACCGCTCCGGCACGGCCGAGATCCGTACCCCGGGCGAAACCAGCTCGCAACCGTCGGCCGCGCGATAGACGCAGCACACCAGGTAGTGGTAGCGGCGTCCGTTCGTCAGCCCCTCGTCCTTGGCGTGCCCTGGTCCCGTGGAGGACACCGGGGATCCGTCGCCGGGCCCTTCCGGCAGGCTCTCCGCGCGGCGCACGATCACCCGGCCCGCGCCTTGCGGGCTTTCCCAGTCGAGCTCCACGGTACTGTCGCCGGCGGTCTGGGCGAGGCCTTTCACCTCGGCCAGAACGTCGACCGGGGGCGCCGCCGTGCCGCTGCGGCTCGCGATCTCCCCGGTCTGCGTGAAGACGGCGTATGCGTAGCGCCGCCCCGGGACGACATCCGGATCAGAGCAGATCGTCTCGCGGGTGACGGCGACCTGGTGGCCGTCCTCGATCCGCGCCGCCGGCACACCGCCGTCGCGGCGCACCACGACGTACTCCAGCCGCTGCGGCCGGACCACCGGCGACCAGCGGATCCACACCGTCTCCTCGGCGTACTCCGCGCTCACCGCGGACACGGCAGGAGGCGGGACCGGCGTGCGCAGCGGCAGGACGACGCCGGGCGAGAAGTGGCCTGGGGCGAAGAAGGCCAGGATCAGGTAGCTGTACTCCCGGCCCTCCGCGGCCTGCCGGTCCTCGCACGACGACGCCTTGCCGCGGTAGACCAGCTCGGCCTGCGGATGCTCGGGGAGCGGCTCCGGAGCTCCGCCGGCGAGCGGCGCGAGGGACGAAGGAGCCCGGAAGACGAAGACCTCGCATCCCGCGGCGGGCCTTTGCCAGCGCAGCTCGACGTGGTCGCGGACCCAGAAGCCTCCGACCTCGGAGACCTCGCCCACCGCCAGCACCTCGATCGCGACCCCGGTCCGCGACTCCTCTGCCCGCGACACCGAAGACACCTCGTAGCGGTAACGCTGGCCCGCCGCCACCTTGCGGTCGGTGTAGCCGCTGAGCCGCCCCCGCTCGAGCTCGCGGCCGGAGCCCTTGGCGGTGAAACGCCGTAGCACCACCTCGTCGCAGTGCTCCGCCGGGAGCCGCCAACTGAGGTCGATCCGGCCGACCGCAGAGACGGCTTCGAGCTTCTCCACGAGGTGGGGAAAGACCAGGGTGGCGTCGACCTGGAGCCCCCGCTCTCGCAGGTAATCCTCGACGAAGCGGCGGGCCAGCGGCGGATCGCTTTTGTACTGCCCCAGCGCGAGCCCTTCCAACTGGGCATGGAGCTTCGGCGTCAGCTTGCGCAGGCCGCTGCTGAGCGCCGCCTCCAGGGCCGTGTCGGAGGACTGATCGAACGCGTCGCGGACGACGCCCAGCAACGCCGGACGATCCTGCTCCAGCCGGGTCAGGTTCTTGAACCAGAGCTTGGCCTCGGCGCGCTTGTGGGGCTCCGTGCTGCGGCTCATCCGGAGATAGAAATCCCGCAGCTCCCTGGCCTTGCCCGCGATCTGGTCGCCGTCGTCGGTGACCGGCAGGCGCAGCCCCATGAACATGTCCATGACGTGCGCCGCGGTGAGCTCTTTTTCGATCGTCGCCATCATGACCTGACCCTTATGAAAACCGCTCGGTTGCCCTACGCCGCCGCCGGCGAGCCCCAGCGGTCGATCCTGATCTCCACGTCCTGCCGGCTTTCCAGGTCCATGGCCTGGCCGCAGACGATGCCGTTGCGGTCGTACCAGAGGCGCACCTTGACCGGCCTCCCCGCTGGACGGTTCGGAGGCAGACCTTCGATGGTCACGTCCGCCAGCCGGACGCATTCCTCCGGATTCGAGGAGCCACCTTCGTAGAAGACCAGAGGGATCTCAGTCATGCCCGCGAAAGCGGTCGCGAACTCGCGCTCGAAGATCTCCCCGTGCCCGGCGCCGGGGCGGATCAGGACGACGTTCTCACGCCGCACCACGCGCGCCTCGCCGTCGACCTCGACGACCTCGACGCCCACCGGGTTGCCGATGTCGCCGCCTCCCTCGAGCAGCGTCACGGCGCCATGGCGCGTCTCGACGGCGACCTTGCCGTCGTCCTCTTCCGCGCCGAGGAGGTAGGCGCGGTAGGCCGTCCCCACGCTGACCAGCAGCTCGGGGTTGCGGTGATGGAGCGGCGCCTCGCCCATAACGCGGGTGACGCACTCCTCGATCATCGGCATCCGGGTCGAGCCGCCGCAGAGCAGGAGCCGTACCTTTTTTTCCTCGAGCTCGGCGCGCGGCTGCCCTTCCGCCTCGAGCTCCCGGATCCGCTTCTCGCGGAGCAGGCCATGGCTCTTCTCGGCCTCCTCCAGGACCTGTTCCAGGAGCGCCTCGGTCGTGCGGACGAGGTCGCGGGTATCGCGCTCGACCTCGCCGCGCGTCAGCTCGACCTGCTGCCCCTGGAGGTTTGCCAGGACCAGGATCGAGGAGACGCGGCTGAGCTGACGCTTGGCGTCCTCGCAGTTTTTCAGCAGCGTCGCCTCGGCCTTGGCGTCGAGGCGGGGGCTTGCGATGCCGTGCTGGTCCATGGCCTTCTCCGCCACCATCTGGGCCAGCACGGTGTCCCAGTCGAGCCCGCCCAGTTGGCGGTTGCCATCCTTGGCGAGTGTCGTGATCCGCAGCCCCGCCAGACCGGAGCCGAGCTCCTCGCGCTCGCTCTTCACCAGCGTCACGTCGAAGGTGCCGCCGCCCAGGTCGTAGACCAGGAGATGGCGGTTCTCGACCTCCTGGCTGCGGTCGACGGCAAACGCCAGCGCCGCCGCGTGGGGCTCCGGAATGAGCTCCAGGACATTCAGACCGGCGAGCCCCGCGGCCTCCTGAGTGGCCGCCCGCTGACGGTCGCCGAAGTAGGCCGGCACCGAGATCACCACGTCCTCGACCGGCTCGCCCAGGTACATCCCGGCGTCGGCCTTGAGCACCTTCAGGATCTCGGCCGAGACCTCCTGCGGGGTGTACTCGCGGCCGTCGATCGGCGGCGTCTTGTAGTCGTCGCCCATCGAGCGCTTGATGCCGACCACCACCCGCTCGGGATGCTGGAGCGCGGCGTTGCGCGCCGTCTCGCCGACCACCACCGCGCCGCCCGCCTCGAAATAGACCACCGACGGGATCGTCTCGGCGCCGTCGGCGTGCTCGAGGTCCACGGTCTCGACGCGGCGATTGAAGGCGTCGTACCAGGAGATGGCGGAATAGGTCGTGCCCAGGTCGATACCACAGCGAATGCTCATGTCTTCACCTCCTCGGGGGATTTGGGGGCCTGGTGGCGCTTGACGACGACCTCGGCATAGCGCAGCACCGTGTGCTGGCTGCGAAAGCCTGCGCGGTAGACCTCCGCGATCTCGCCGTCCTCCTCGGCCGTCGCGCAGGCGACGGATTCCACGGCCTTGTGCAGCGCCGGATCGAAGCGCTTCGTTTCCGGGATTTCTTCGATGCCGTTCAAGCCCAGGACCTGCGTCACCTGGTCGCGCAGCACCCGCAGCCCGGCGCCCGCCTCGGGCTCCTCGGTCCGGCCCATCTGCTCGAGCAGGTCGTGGAGCAGCAGGAAGCTGCCGAGCAGGTCGCGCACCCTGGGATGGCTGATCGATTCCGTCACTTCGTCGACCCGCGCGGCGAGCTGGCGGATCTGGCGGGGCAGGAAGCCCACCCGCTCGCCGAGGCCGGCCACCTGCGCCGCAAGCTCGCTCACCCTGGCGCCGAGCTCGTCGAGGCGGCCCACGACGAGGCGCAGGGAAGGCTCTTCGGACGCGAGGCCGGAGCCGTCGACGACGGGCTCCGATTCCGGCGCGGATACGGGGAGCGCCTCGACGGCGAGAGCGTCTGTCCGTTCGTCGTCCGTCATGCCGCACCTCCCAACCAGGTGATGCCCGCCCGGGACAGCGCCGCCGCCGGCCCGGACGGCGCCTGGGTGAGCAAGCCCGCGATCGCCGTGCTCAACCCACCGGGGTCGTCGACCACGAGATACTCCGGCGAGATCTCTTCCAGAAAGGCCTTGTCGATTGCTTCCTGGCCGAGGCCCAGGGAGACGATGCGCACGCCCCGGGTGCCGGCCTCCCGGGCCGCGGCGAGCGCGTCGTCGCCAGTGTCGGGCATGCCGTCGCTGACCAACACGATCTCGCGCCGGTGCTCCGGCGTCACCGCGGCCAGAAGCTCCAGGGCCAGACGCAGGCCGGCGCCCATCGCCGTCGAGCCGTAGGTCCGGAGCGCCGAGACGGCCTCGGTCAGCTCGCCGAGGTCCGAGGTCAGCGGGCAGATCCGCTCCGCCTGGGAGCCGAAGGCCACCACGCCGACCTCGACCGCCGCGCCGCCGGCGAAGAGGCTGCGCGCGTTGTCGAGGACCGCCTGCTTGGCGCGCTCGAGCTTGCCGTAGGTGCTCATGCTGCCCGACACGTCGAGCGCGAAGACCACGGCACGAGCCGGAGACCGGAGTCGAACCGCCTCCAGGTCCGGCTCCTCGTAGCGGACCCTGGTCTTCGGCAGCACCGTCCCCGTGTGCTGCTCGACCGCCTCCACGTCGATCTGGCCGCTCTTGTCATAGCGAAACGTCACGTGCACGGGCGTCGCGTGCGGCAGCGCCTCCGGGCACTCGAAGCGCCAGCTCTCCTGGATCGCGTCGGGGCCGATGTCGTCGAACTCGACGACGGGGACGTCGAAGAACCTCTGCCCGAAGCCCGAGGTCTGGTAATCCTTGCGGGTCTTCTCCGTGGGCAGGTCGGTTGGGTAGGGGATGATGGGAGAATTAGCGATTCTGAGGTCCCCGCCGTCGCGCACGATCACCCTGGTGCCGAGATTGCGCTCGGCAATGCGCTTGTAATCGACGATCGTCAGGCCGCTGACCGGGCCTGTCCGGATGCCGCTATGCGCGGCCGGACGCCGCGGCCGGTAGGCCCCGCGGGCGAGGATCGCTGCGCCCAGAGCCACCATGGTGTCGGCTTCCGCCGTCTGCAAGGGCTCCTGGCCGCAAAGCTCGGCGAGCGCCTCGGCCACCCGGCGCATCCGGGTGGCGCCGCCGACCAGGAGGACATGGTCGATCTCGTCCCAGCCGAGCGGCGGCGAGGCCTTGGCGAGGACCTTCTCCGTCCACTCGAGAAGCTGCCGGATGCGCCATTCGGTCAGGCGCTCGAAGTCGTCGCGCGACACCTCGACCTGGGCGCTCTTGCCCCGGAAGACGCAGGGCACCACCCCGCGGTCGGTGCGAGCGAAGTCACGCTTGAGACGTTCGCAGGCGTCGTAGAGAGCCTGCTCGGTCGCCGCCTCGACGCGCGGGTCCTCGCCGAAGATCTCCGTCAGCAGCTCCGCCGTGTGCCCCAGGAGATCCGACGTCCAGTCGTGGCCGCCGAGCTCCCGGTCGCCGGCAGTGGCCAGGGGCCGGAAGCTCCCGTCCTGAAGCGTCAGGATGGAGGCGTCGTAGGTGCCGCCGCCGAGGTCGCAGACCAGGATCCTGCCGCCGTCCTCGAGGTGCTCGACGCCGTAGTAGACGGCCGCCGCGGTCGGCTCCTTGACGATCTCCCGGACCTCGAAGCCTGCTGCGACGCCTGACCTCATCGTGTTCTCGACCTCGATCGCCGAGAAATAGGCCGGACAGGTGATCACCGCCTTGTCGAGACGTTGGCCCAGCTCGAGCTCCGCGTCGGCCTTGATCTTCTTCAGGATCTCGGCCGAGATCTCGATCGGGCCGAGGCCCTGGAACCGATAGTCGGGGTTGCCCATCGAACGTTTGATCCACCGGACGACGGACTCGCCCCGCGCCCGCGCCTGGTTGAGCGCCACCGCGCCGACCTCGATCCGGCCGTCTTCGATCAGGACCGCCGAGGGCGTGATCTTCTCGCCCTCGCGGTTGCGAATCACTTTCGGTTGGCCGCGCTCGTCGACGTAGGCGGCGACGGAGAACGTCGTGCCGAGGTCGATGCCGAGGATGATCTCGTCTGCGGACATGGTTCTCGTTCCTCCTTTCTCAACCCTTGAGGCCCCAACGGCCTGCCGGCTTGAGGGCGATCGGAAAGTTGTTGGTCTGGGTGCCGTTCATCACCGGATGCTGCTCGGCGGGACCGCCGTTGCGGGGGTCGGTGTAACCCGCTGCTCGGACCGCCGCGGGGACGTGGACGTCGAGGTAGGTGAAGACGTCGATAATCCCGACCTGGCCGTCGTGGGCGCTCTTGGCCTTCCCGGAGAGGGCCGCCACCAGGCAGCTCGTGAAGACGCTTCTCGACTGATCCGCCGGAACGTAGGAGAGCTCGTTGGGCCAAGACGAGGTGAGGATGACCCTGCCACTGCCGGTACCAAGACGTTCGAAGAGCTGAGCGCTTGCCGGCGGCTCTACGCGAAAGCCCTCGGGGATTGACGGTTTGAGGCCTTTGGTGACCATCCCGGCTGCGTGACATGCGTCGAGGATGACGACCAGGCGCTTGGCGGGAATCGCCTCGAGCTTCTCGGCGAAGAGCTCTTCGCCAAGAGTCGTCGACTTGAGGTGGTCCTTGTCGAAGTCGTAAGGGATGAGGCAGTATCTGGAGCGACCGTTCTCCGTGTACTCCCAGCCGTGACCGGAGAAGTAAAGGAAAACTGTGGCGTCCGGATCTTGCTCCGCCTGCACGGCAAGCCAGTCGAGGAGATTCATGATCGACTGCCACGTGGCCGCCGGTCCGGTAAGAAGGTGCACGTGCTCCTCAAGGTAACCACAGCGCTTCTCGTCTCGCAGTTGGTCCCAGATGGCGTACGCGTCCCGGCTGGTGACCGGAAGCGGTGATACCTTGGGGTCGCGGTGCAACCCGGCACCTATCAGAACGGCGTAGCCGTGCCTGAAACGGTCTCGACCGCGCGATCTTCGTTTCTGCGGCCAGCCAATGATCTCCAGCCAGGCATCGACTTTCTCGAGCTTTTCCGCATCCTCCCGCTCTTCGAGCTCTGCACGAAGAAGGTCGAGGTCTTCGTGAAGGTTCGCTTCCCTGAGGATCTGGGGGTTTCCCTGCCAGGGACCCTCAAGCCAGTACTGAACCAGCCAGAAAATTATCTCGCCGAGCTGGCCTGATCTTTCCGCTACTTCAACCAACTCCCTGCTCCTCTCATAAGGAGTCTGACCAGGCAGGAATTGGTAGGAGTACTGCGGACCGACTTTGTTTTTCAGCACGAAGCAGAGCTGCTGCAGATCGGATCGCTGGGCAAGGAATTGATGAATTCGAAGCTGATCGTAGTTTGACATCGATTCTTTCCTCTGATTTCAGGTATCGGATCCCTGACCGACAGTTGCGACGAGCTGCCGAGCCTTGATGGCTGCACCCACTGCTACGGATTCCCGCCCGAACATTCACACCTCAACTCCGAATGCGTCCTTCAGTCGCTGGTCGATCTGGAGCATCTGAGAACAACCACCGGTCAGCAAAATCTCGTCAAGGTCTTCTGCCTTCAGCTCCGCGCGTTCAAGTGCCATACGACAAAGCTCAATGACTCCATTGACGATCTCCTCGACATCGATAATCTCCGCCGGGATCTCCATCGATATCGGAGCGATCTTCCCCTGACCATCACGAAACATCGCATCGCTCTTCATCCTGTATCCTTTTTTTCTCTCCAGAAGCGCGATCCTCACCTTCTCTGCCTCTACTCGGAGAATGGTCATTTCGGACGATTCCGGGCTTCTGTCGAGACTATAGCCATTCCTCTGGAGTCGTCCGGCAATCCATAGAGCAACACGCAAATCCAGGCTGGATCCGCCCAAGCTGTAACTCCAGGCTTTGCCTCTGATCTCAATGGTGCCCTTACTTCGTCTCATTATAATGACAACCTCGAAGGCTCCGCCGCCAAAGTCGCAGATCATCGCTGTCACCGACTGCAAGCTTGAAGTTTCGTAACACATAGTTGCGACAGCGACCGGGTCCTCGATGAGCTTGACGATTCCGAGCTCTGCAGCTTTAGCCGCCTTCCTGATTCTCTGTCTCTGACTTCTATTGAAGTGAGCTGGAACGGCAATCACTGCCCCATTGATCGAAGCGTTCGCTTGCTTACTTGCCAGAGCCTTTAGATAAGCAAAAATCTCTGCCACTACCTGCTCTGGCTGCAATCGCCGGCCTCTGCGCTCGAAGCACATATCTTTTTTATCAATTACCGTCTTGGCACAAAGAATAGGCGCGGTATCTGTCTTGGCTTGGCGCCGGGCAGACACGCCTGCGACGCATTTGCCTGTCGAGTCTACAGCCACCACAGATGGGACAAGGTATCCATCCCGTGTATTGTCAGAGATGACGGTCACGTCCTCTATAGCCCTGAGGCGTTTTCCCAGGAGCTTCAACGGCACGGCGACAGAACTGTAGGTTGTGCCAAAATCAATACCCACGAACACTTCAGAAGATCTCTGCCCTCCCACCTCCATTTTTGCTGACCATATGGACCACTTCCAGTCTGACGCCGCCGCCACCAGACGGGAAAAATTACGGCGAAGCGACCAGATGGCTAATCGGGACACCACCTCGGCCCAGTAAGCATCCGACAGGAACACGTGACTTGCCATCGCCGCCCCGACGCCTCTCAAGAAGAAATCTGTGGAAACCAATCGTCGGCCAGGCGACGATTCCAAGATCTGGCGTTCCGTTGCCGGCGATAACGCATACGCTGGCGGCGGAAACCACGTCGAGTTTCTTCTCGTCAGTGCCCGTCTTGGCATCCTTGGCAACCTCCAAGACAGACTCTTGGAGCCCTCATATCTTTCCTCCGACGGGCTTGTACCCAACTCTCGCCTGCCGACGCTCGAGAGTAAGCTCAAGATTGACGCCTCTTCCGCTTCCATGCTATGAAAAATGAAATAATTATCCCGCAGAGAGGAGAAAGTATAAGCAATGCCTTCATTTTCCAAGCCGGATCTGCAAGTGGTATGGCTGTTCAGGAACGTTCCTTCGCGTACCCCCCCTGGATCAATGACTTTATAAGTCAAGAGAACCCGTGGATTCTCTCGATCATCCGGCCAAGGTCGAAGCACGAACACCGGAAAGCCCAATGCCCCAACGTTTCTTTGTCCTTGCGCCACGACGATTTGCACCTGTGCTCCGGCAAGGCCCTCAAAGTTCAAGTTCTTCGCTTCAACGTGCATTGTAAACTCGGCAGCTTTCATTTCTCGTTGGGGATCCTGTATGGGAACCGCGACAGTCCCCTCTCGAGAACTATTGCTTCCAGAAACGACGGCCACTTCGACAGTACCTTCATAATTCCCTCTGTCGTCGATTGGCCTTAGCTCGACAGGTAACCTGCAGGGACTGATGTGCTCTGCCTTTCCGCTGGCGGGCGAGCTACCTTCCAGCGTCAATGAAATGGTGATATAAAAAACTCCATCATGGGCAACGACTGGTGAGCAGGAGGCCCGAATGTCTCGGAAAACGAACAAGTGATTGCAGACACGACTTAGCAAGTCCCACGCGTCTCTACCTTCAATTCTCGATCCATCGCCTCTATGATAAAAGATGTCACCACAGATTCTCAAGTCGTCGTCCAAACCGTCTTCACGCAGTACCTGGGGGTTTCCGCCTTGATCGTCATCTACCCAGTATTCGACGAGATAAAAGACAAGATCTGCAAGATAACAGTTTTGATCGGCTATTTCTACCAGGCTTCGAGCCCTTTCAAAGTCGGTAGCTCCTTTAAGTCTGTTGTAATCATATGCAGGACCCATTTTATTCTTCAATACATAGCAGAACATTTCCAAGCGCGACCCTATACGCCTCTGCAGAAAGCAAAGAATACGTAATCTTCCTAGCTTCTCCTCTCCTGCCGGCGCCATTTTTGTTTTCTCTCTCTGTCAAGAAAAGCGTGGGGCAATCTTCTTAGCGAACGGAAGCCCACCCGCTGTCGGGTCTACTTCACCAAGGCTTGAACCCACCCGAGTTTTTTCGACCGCGACGTGCGCGAGCCGCTCACCTTCGCCTCGAGCGGTTGATGATGGTTCTCGTAGTATTCCGCCAGCGGGACCATGGCGTTGGCCGAGCTTGCGTCGATTTCCTGCAGATTCTTCGCACAGAGGTCGAAAGCTCCGGCAAGCTCGTCGAAGAGGCCCTTTCGCCGGCTTTCTTCGCGCAGCCGGGTAAGATGCATGCCGAGCTTCAGCTTCAGAGCCCGGGGCTCGGGCGGCTGCTTCGCGCCGCCGTCGCCTGAAGCTCGGCGATGTCTTTCCTCCAGCGTCGAGAGGATCCGCTCGCGGAGATCGTCGAGGCGCCGGTTGGCGTCCCCCCAGCCGGCCTCGTTCTTGGCCTCCAGGGCTTCCTCCGCCATCTCCACGATCGCTTTGAAACGCGCCTCGTGCTCGACCTTGCCGCGATTGCCCGTACCGAGCTGGGGCAGCAGCTCCTCGGCGAGCTCCCGCCGGGTGGCCTCGAACTGCTCGACGGGAGGATCGGGCCGCCAAGTGCTCAGTTGCCGGAGGTGTCCCTCGATCTCGGCCAACAGCTCCTGAGCCTTGGCCGGCTCGGGATCTCGCTCTTCGTAAAGGAGTTGGCGAGCCCTCTTGAGCGCTGCCTTGAGCGGCGGCGCGATCTTGAAGGCCTGCCCCCGGTCGGCCTGCGCGAGCGCTTCGGACGAGCGCCGGTCGAGAACGAGGAACTCTTCCTGCAGCTCGCCGAGGCTCTTGACCCGGATTGGCGGGATGCGGATGCTCGTTCGGCTCTCGATCCCGGCGGCCGGGATGGTCGCCCGGCCGTCAATGAAGAAGTCGGAGCGCAGCGTGAGCCAGATCTCCACGCGGCTGCCGACCGGGAGGTCGCGCGGAACGGCCTCGACCACGATCTCGCCGATCTCGCGGTCGGCCTCGTAGATCGGGACGTGGACCTCACCCGTCTGATCGGTGGTCCGCGCCGGCACCTGGGCCTCGTAGGGCAGCGCTGTCTTCGCCTCGGCGACGGCTTTGAGCCCGGTGACCGTCATGATCGAGATCGGCTTGGCGAGGACGTTGGTCGGCGGCAGGACATCGGGCACGCCTTGCTCCGGCACCGCGTCCACTGCGTGGCGACGGACGGTGAAGCGGTGGGTGAAGAGCTCGGTCCCGTCGTGCGTCTCGACGCGCAAGCTGAGCTCGTGGTCGGCGCCGACGACAAGGGGCACCTGGAAGAGAAAGCCACCGTCGTCGCCGACCGTCCGGCTCTGAGTCGAGGAGCCGTCCGCCGGCACCAGCGTGAGCCGGCATCCGGCCACCGCCGGACGGCGCGGCGACGGCTCGACCTTGCCGGTGAGCTGCAAGGCGGCGAGCCCGGTGCTCTCCGGGATCGGGTCGAGCTTCAACGGACCCACGCGACGGCCGAGGCTACGGGCGACGATCGCGGCGCCCACCGCGACCGCGAGGTCCGGGTCCGCGAGCCGCGGGCGGCGCCCGAATTCCTCTTCCAACCGCCGGCTGACGAGCGGGATTCTCGACGAACCTCCCACCATCACGATCTCGTCGAGGTCCTCGGGCCGCAGCTCGGCCTTCTCCAGCGCCCGGCGGCAAAGCTGGATCGTCCTCTCGACGTCTTCGCTGATCAGATTCTCGAAGGTCTCGCGGCTGATCTCCAGGCCATCGACGCTGACCGGCTCGCCGCGCGCGTCGACGATGCCCGTATTCAGCTCCCGGATCTCGAAGAGCTCGTGGTCCGTCAGCTTGAGCTTGGCGGTCTCCGCCCAGAGCAGCACCTGGCTCCACTCCGGCGACTGCGGATCGAGGTCGAGGGCGTAGCCTGCGCTGAGCCGATCGACGATCCAGCGGGCCAGACGCTTGTCGAAGTCGCAGCCGCCCAGACGCGGATCGCCGTCGAACTCCAGGATCTCGAAGGTCCCCTCCTTTCGACGCAGGAGAGAGACGTCGAAGGTGCCGCCCCCCAGGTCGTAGGTCATGAGGGTCAGCGGGTCCCGTTCGTCCTCGGCGCAGTAGCTGAGGGCCGCGGCCACCGGCTCCTGGACGATCTCGCCCACGGTGAGCCCGGCCAGCTCGGCGGCCTCTCTCGTCTTTTGCTTCTGACCGGTGTCGAAATAGGCAGGCACGCTGACGACCACCTCTTCGACCTCCTCACCGAGCTGCTTTTCGACCATCTCCTTGAGGAAGCGCAAGATCTCGGCCGAGACCATTTCCGGCAAGAGGCGGCGGTCTCCCAACTCGAGCTCCGTGTCCTCGCCCATGTGGCGCTTGACGAAAAGGATCGGCGCGGGGCTCCGTCCGGCCAGGCTCTTGGCCCGGCGGCCTACGACCAACTCTCCCTGCGGGCTGAGCGCCACCACCGAAGGCGTGAGCCGCTGGTTCGAGGAATCCTTGATTACCGTGACGCCGCGGACGTTCTGGAAGTATTTGCCTTCGAGCTTCTGGGGCGTGGCGACGACGCTGTAGGTCGTTCCGAGATCGATACCTAAAAGAGCCATGGGAGCCTCCTTCTTCATTCCCTCGAGGGATCCTCCACCTCCAGCCAGCCGAAGGGGGGGATAGGCCTGGGATCGACGGGGTAGGGTGGAACTTCGACGACCGGCAGCTCGTCGAGGCACTCGCGCGCCAGCTTCCGGACGGCACGCCGCAGGAAGGCGCGGCTGGGCGGCGACGCGGGCGCCGGAGGCGGCATCTCGAGCCGTTTCCGAATGCGTTCGAGCTCCTCGAGCTCCGGAGCCTCGCTCCTGTGCTCCAGGAGCTCTTCGAGGATCCGGCGGGTGGGATCGAAGAGGATCCGCCGCGCTTCCAGGACGTCGGCCTCGGTCAGGTCGCGTTCGCCGAGGGTGTAGAAGCCGGGGACCCGGCGGACCGCGCGCAACCGTTCCTCCACCCGGCTGGCGATCTCGGCGCGGGAGGTGACCTCCGGCGTCAGGCCGAGGGCCTTGAACGCCGTCTCATGGTAGGGGTTTCTGGCGATCGAGCCCCGCTTCCAGATGTTCGTCATGGTCGACTCCGTTGGCTATTCGCCGTCTTCTTTCTTGACGATTTCGAGAAGGTCCCTGGGGTCCTGGAGGTCCCCCCCTCCGACGGTCGCGGCGATATGGTTGAAGTTGACCTCCATGGCCCGCATGATCTGTTGGACGCCGTGCTCGTCTTCTTTCCGATACGCTTCACGCAAGCTCTTCTCGAGCACGGCCAACTGCTCCACGGTCCTGGAATCGGCTTGGGTGCTCAGGCGCTGCGAGAGGAAGAGGTGACCGGCGACGCCGAGATTTTGGGCCACGTGCGAGAGGCCGTTCAGGGCCCGCTCGCCGGCTCCCGCGTCGTCGTCGCGAAGCGCCTGGCGCGCACGCTCCATCTCCTCTGCCACGGTCACTTTCCGTTCCTTGTCGAGGAATTCACCATAGTCTTCCGTGACCCTGTCGACGTAACTCATGGTGTTCTCCAGCGCGATCCGCCATTTGCCGTCTCCGAGGCCGGGATGGGACAACCCGTGCCGTCGGGGCGCCGCCTCGAAGTCGAGCTCCGAACGTCCGGGGAACTCGACGCCGACGGTCAGGATCCGATTGCGGTCGTAGTTGAACTTCACGATCACGGAGCTCTGGGCCGGCACGTCTGGAGGGAGCTCGAGCTCGACGACTCCCAGGTATTCGTTGGCGCTGGCCTTCTCCTTGTCGCCTACGTAGGTCGGGATCGTGATCTTCCTGCCGCCGATCCTGAAGGGCTTGCCGACAGGCTCCGGAAGCGGATAGGGCGTGCCTTTCTTGATCAGCGACACGAAGACGTCGGGATCGTCTTTTTCCTTGTCGTACGCGCAAATTCCCAGGTCACGTTCGGTCACTTCGTGCAGGCCAAGCTTGCCGGTGGCGGCCCTGGCGGCCGACAACGATTCGCCGCACTCACATTCCCTCGCGTCATCGGGGTTGACCTTCTTGCACTTCGGGCATTCTACCCCTTCGAGGTGCTGTGCCAGAATCGCGGCTCCCAGCGCCACCGCTTGCATCGGATCGACCTCATATCTAACCTTCTCTTCGCCAAAGAGATCGATCAAGGCGCGACGCACCGCCGGCACGCGCGTCGAGCCGCCGACCAGAAGGACCTTCGAGACGTCCTCCGGGGCGAGGCCTTGTCTTTTCAGGGCTTCTTTGACCTCGCCGATGCCCCTCTCCACATGACCCTTGATTCGGTCCTCGAATTCGGCGCGGGAGATTCTCATCGAGACGCTGGCGACCTCGCCGTGCGGCAGCGGCACGATCGCCGGCAGGACGAGATCGACCTCCTCCTTGTCGCTCAGAACCCGCTTGGCCTCCTCCGCCTTGCGGCGCGCCATCATCTGAAAGCGAGAGTCGTCGGCGAGGTCGGTGATGCCGTAGCTCTGCTCGATCCACTCCCGGATCATCATGACGATCTCGTAGTCGAGGTCGTCTCCGCCCAGCCATCGGTCGCCCTGGATGGCCTCGCCTACGAACTCCCCGTCCGCCATGTAGCCGATGGAGATGTCGAGGGTGCCGCCGCCCATGTCGAAGACGAGAAGCTGATGGGCCTCTTCGCTCCTCCTCGACACGCCGAAGGCAAGAGCCGCCGCGGTGGGCTCGTCGATGATCTTCTTGACGATGAGCCCCGCCCTCTCCCCCGCCTCGCGGGTGGCCAGGCGCTGCGGCTCGCTGAAGTACGCCGGCACGGTGATCACCGCTTGCGTCACTTTTTCTCCCAGGTCTTCGCCAGCCGCTTCGACAACCTGGCGCAGGATCATGGCGGAGATGTCTTCGGGGCAGTAACGGATCCCGTTGATGAGCACCCGTACACCTTGATCCTCGACGTCGACCGCGCCGGTGATCGTGTAGGGATACTTCTCGTTCGCCTTGACGACCTCGTCGTCGTCCCTGCCGTGCCCCATCAGGCGCTTGACCGAGAAGACCGTGTCGCCGGGAGCCCTGATCGCGTGGTCCACCGCCTTTCTGCCGACCAGAAAGGTGCCCTGGTCGAAGCTCACCGTCGACGGCGTGAAGCCGTTGCCGTCGCTCGCGAGCAAGACCCTGGGCTCTTGCCCTTCGCGCGCCACTGCGGCGACGGAATTGGTAGTTCCGAGGTCGATGCCGATGGCTGTCATGATGGAACCTCCGCTTGGCGATAGAGGAAGAAGTCGGTCAGAAGTCGGCCTTCGACCACCTGCATGGTGGTGAAGGCATGGTGTACCTCCGCGACGCGACGCCGGCGCGTGAAATACCGCTTCGCGGCCCTCAGATCCGTCATGCTCGAATCCGGGGTGACGCCGGATTCGGCCAGCAAGTCATAGAGGAGCGCATCCTCCCAGGTCTTTTCATCGTTCATGGACATTCACCTGCTCCCTCCCCGACAGCTCCGCGCGAACGGCTTTCGCTCCGCTCTCGATCTGGCTCAGGGCCTCCATCATCGTGTTCTCCTCGAGGAAGGGCAGCTCGGCGCTCAGGACTACGGTGTCGTCGTCGAGCACCAGCTTGGTTCTTTCAAGCTCCGCGTTGAGCTCGACCAGGCGCCGGAGCGCATGGTGACGGCCGCTCGCCGGAAGCGGGTCGAGATCTGTCCGGAGGCGCAATCCTTCGGGCGGAAGCTCGACTTTCACCCGCAGTCCGAATGCGGCTCGGATCATGTCGTCCTTGGTCAACGTGAGCTTGCGTTTCTTGAGCATCTTTTCGATCCGTTTTTTCGAGCTCGACGGCTGAGTCGGGTTTTCGAAGTCGTGGCTGAAGGCGGCGCGCGTCTCCTGGAACCACGCCTTGAGCGCATCGCTTTGCGTCAATTGCTCGCGAGAGACGTCGACGAAACCCTTGAGCTGGAAGGCGGCCGGAACGAACCAGTTGGCCCCGAGGTCGGCGAGCAGCCGCAGGGGAAGGCGGACTTGCAGCACCAGGCGCGAATCGGCCGCCGCCGCGACCTTGACGAGGAAGGCGTCGCGCGAGGTGCGCAGCACGTTGCTCAGGCCGGCCTCGGTCTCGGTTATCGACAACAAGGGAAAGGGCGCGCTCATGCAGAGGTCCTCGCCCCGGACCTCGACGCCGACGACCACGCTCGCCCTGTGCCTCGCCTCGAAGGGGAGGAGAAGCTCCTGGTAGTCCTTGAGCTCGTAGAGCAGCTTGTGATTGGCGTTCTCGAGGCAGGGAGCGAGTTGCGGCCACCGTTCGAGAAATTCCAACGGCCGCTGCAGACGCGAATCCCGCGCGCCCAGGAGCGGCCGCCAATGAGCGATCAGATCGAGGCTCTCCGGGTGCTTTTTCTCGTGCGCGAGCTTCCAGGCGGCGGCCAGCAGCGTGTCGACGGCCGCCGCGTGCAGGTCGACGTCTTCAGGAAAGCATTCCAGGCCCTGGCGGAAGGTGTCGAGCGCCTGCTCCAGCCGTCCCTCGCGCTCTTGCCGTTTGCCTTTGGCGTAGAAGCGGACCCTGTCGTTGGTCGGCTTGTCGACTCCGGGCAGCTTCCAGGTGCCCGAAGCTGGCTCGTTGGGCTCCGGCGCATCGCCACCCGCGCCGGGCACCGGCTTGGGATGGATCAGGTTCTGCTGTGAGCGTTCGATCCACCCCCGAAGCTCATCCAGCTCACCGGAGCCGGGAAAGGCCTTGCGGCCGGACTCGATCAACTGGATGGCCTGGCGCAGGTAGTCGAGGGCCAGGAAGCGGTCGGAGCGGTAGACGTTGGTCGCCAGGTTCGACCACAGGGAGGCCAGCGCGCCGCGGATCTGGTGGAGATGGGGTGCCATCGCGAGGGCGCGTTTCAGGTCTCCCTCGGTGCCGGAGACGTTTCCGCGCCGGAGCTTGCTCAGTCCACGCTGCTCCAGGAGCTCCGCCAGCCGGATCTTGAGCGGCAGGGCCCCAGGATGCGGGTCGGCCAGGGCGCCGAGGCTGAACTCGAGGAGCTTGATCGAGCCGGTCAGGCGCTGCTCCTGCGGATCTGGCCGGGGCCGGGTCTCCGCCACCACCAGGGTGGAAAGGCGGTCGCGGAAGCGCTTCTGGTGGTGGCCCTGCTCGGCCAGCCGGATCAGCTCGCGCCACTCTCTTCTCAGAGCCTCCGGGTCACGGATCTCTCCGTCGCGGATCTGCTCACGAACCAGGCACCACCGGGCCTCGGCCGCCAGGCAAAGAGCGTCCTCGCGAATCCGTTCTCCAGGGGACTCGAAACCGTGGTAGGCCGGATTTTCGGCGGCGAATCGGTCGTCGTAGAGACAACGGACCGCGAATTGAAAGACGGATGGGCCGTGGCAAGGGCAGAGCGGATCGCCACAGTCTTCCACGGCGTCGTCCGTGGCGCCGGGCGTCAAGACCGTGAGCGTGGCGAGGGGATCCGGCGCGTCTCCCTCGAGGAGAACGGCCGCCTTTTTCAACGAGGAGAAATACCAGCGCAAGCGCCGTAAGATGTCCTCGAGGGAATACCCTTCCGGAAGCTGGTAGCCCAGGCTGTCGTCGGCAGCCGCGACTGCCAGGTAGCGTGCCAGCGGCATTTCCAGACCGAAGCGGCACATCCACAACGGGCCGAACCAGGCCACCCGGCCAGGCCCGATAACGATGCCGCCCAGAATCTTCGACAGCCGAACCGCGTTGACCTCGATCCAGAGCTCCTGGAGGAGCTGCCGGCGCGTTTCGCTCAGGTCGTCGCCTTCCGCGGCGCCGTCGCGCCGCTCCTTGAGCAGGCTCTCCAGAACGTCGCGGATCCGGGAGCCCAGGTGGGTGACCGAGGTGAAGACGAAGTCGCGCCCGTAGGCCTGGCTGCGCTCACGGCCCCAGCGGATCCAGTACTCCGAGGAGGTGTCGGCCGTGGCCACCGCCCAGTGCGCGATCGCCCGGCGCCAACTCTCGACGAATTTCTCCCGCTCGACGAGAGGGTCGGTGGTATGGGCCTGCGCGAGCTGGAGCAGGGCTTGGCAATGGGCCAGCAGGCCGTCGCGGGGGTGGCTTTGCTGCGCTTCCTCCCAGAGGGCAGCGGCGGCATCCGGCTCGCCGAGCAGCAGGAGCAGCAGCGCCTCGTCGTCGCGCGAGACGCGGCCCGAGAGCTCCTCCGGCTTCGGCAGCCGGCACTTCTCGAGAAAGATCTTTTCGACAGCGCGCGCGGTCTCGGCCGAGAGCTGGACCGGATAGAGGAAGACATCGGTCAGCAGGCGCTGCTCGTCGCTTCCGAGCTGGCTCCTCAGCCGGTCGCTCTCTTCGGCCGTTATTTTCTCCTGCTCCTGGAGCCGGCGCAGCTCTTTTTGTACCTGGTCCATCGACGACGCCGGGGTGATGGACGAGCCCAGGCGCCGTAGCCGCTGGTAAGGGTAATCCTCCGCCCAGGGCAGACGCGGGTCGTAGACGAAGCTGGTTCCGGCGGCGTCGAGAAGCCGCTGCAAGCGGGCCACCTCCCGCTCGTCCCGGAGGCCGCGTACCGAATCCGCCACGTCCTGGTAGCCGGGTTGGAGCTCTTCGAGCTCGAGCAGATCGCGCCGGGCATCGAGCCATTGATGAGACTTTCGATAAGCGTGGGAGCTCTGGTACAGCTCGCGGCAGCGCTTCAGGTGCGCCGTCAGAGCCTCGACGCTCTTGAGCGGACCCAGGGACGGGGCGTCCGCCAACGCCGTCATGGTTTGCTTCCACACCGGGCCAAAGCCCTTCTTGTCGAATTTCTCGGCAAGCCAGCCGAAGGCCTGCTTTGCTTGCTTTCTTTGCTCCGGCCAGAGCTTCTGAGCCGCGGCACACAGGTCTTGATGCAGGCCGGTCTCGAGAATCACCTCGGGCGCCCCTTGCTCGAGCCAATAGCTCACCAGATAGAAGACGAGATCCTTGAGGAATCCGAGATTCTCCCTGGTCGTCAAGAGATCATCCACCATTTCGGAGACCTTGGTCCCGTCCAGAGCTTTATAGTCTAATCGCGGTTGTCTGTTGCCGTAGTCCTGTTCGAACTTGCGTCGATGGTAAGAGCAGAAATCTTTGAAATCGATCGACTCCTCCAAAAAATTTTTAATTCGCAGTACATCGAATTCGGACTTCAACTGTGTAGTCATCGTCATTACCTCAATCGTTCCATCCGGCTTGCTCGATCATTTGCTCGACATTGACGCCGGCCGCCTCGAGCAATCCGCCGGCGCTCGGATTGGCAAGCAGGCCGTAGAGCAGGTGGGGTTCTCCGATCCGTCCGCGGTCGTACTGGGCGATCTCCCAGGTTAGGTCGAGGGTCTTGAGGACGCTGAGCCAGAGATCGAATTGCGACAGCGGCCGCCGCGGGACCAGGAGTCGAGGCGCGCCGGCCTCCGCGGCCGGCGCCGGAAGCCACAGCCGCGCGGGCGGGATTCCCTGGCGGGCGAGCAGACGCCCGGTCTCGCCGTCCGCCTGCCGGGCCAGAGCCGAGAGCAGCGCCGGCAGCCGCACGAGCGTCTCGCCCGCGGCGATCGTCTCCTCCCACGCCCGTTCGAGGACCTCTCGCCCGCCGGGATCGAAAACCTCGGACCGCAAGTGACCACGTTCGTCGAAGACGTGGGGATTGGCGCGCTGGCTCTCGTCGAGGAGGAACTTCGCGGCCGGCGCGGTCCCCTCAGCGCTTTCCTCGGCGGGTGCGGGCGCCTCCTCGGCGGACTTTCTTACCGGCTCGCGACGTTCCGCCAAGTGGACCAGCTCGTCTTGGAGCTCGACGGCGAGATCGTGATTCCCCGCGTCCAGGGCCGCCGCGGCGAATCCCTGCAAGGCCTGGCTCAGGTTGTCGCGGAACAGAGGGGGACCGGGATTGAGCTCACAGGCCCGGCGGAGATCCGCGACGGCTTCCTCCCAGCGTTTCTCGTTGGCGTGTTGCACGCCCCGAAGATTGAGGACGCTCGCCAGCTTGACCGCACGCCCTTCACCGCCGAAGTGGGCTGCGGCATCGAGCAGGGCGATGGCCTCGTCGAAGCGTTGTTTGTGCTCGAGCCCGCCGGCCCAGGCGAGCAGAAGCCGATCGGCTTCCTTCCGCAGCGCCGGACCGACGCCGATCGCCTGCGCGACCCGCACCGCCGCCTCGAGATGACCCACGACGACGGTGCTCACCGCCGGCGGCTCGATCAGCTCCCGGTAGGCCAGGGCGAGGTGAGCGCCGGCGCCCAGCTCGACGGCGTGGCGGTGATACAGGCCGCGGCCCGCCGGCGCCGAGCCGTAGGACGGGTTGAGGCGCGCAAAGCTCGGGCAGGCGTCGTGGCAGCGGCCCGGCACGCCCTCTCCCTCGCCGTTTCCGCACGCCGGGCAGCGCAGGGTGGCGAGCCGGCCGAGGGCGCGTTGCGACTCGCCGCGTTCGAGGAGCGTGCGGACCGAACCGAGCTGCGAGAAGGCGATCCGTAGCTCGTGCCGACGCCCCTCGTCCGTCTTCGGCTGGTCGGGAAGGACGGCGAGAATCCGGCGCAGAGAGCCCTCGCGCTCCCGGTCTTCGGCGCCGGCGAAGAGCCCTCCGACCTGGGGACCGAGCTCCAGTCGGCGGGCCAGGAGCGGACCGCCGATCAGGCGCACCCCGGTCGGGTACGGCAAGGACAGCGCGGGGGCCCGGACGAGGAGACGGATCGCCCGCAGCTCGAGAGCGAAGAGAGCGTCGAGGCAGGCGTCGCCGTCGGAGCCCTCCACCAGCTCCCGGGCCAGCCGGTCGTGGAGCTCCTGGCGGACCTTGGTGACCTGCTCGTCGCGGATCTCCTTGCCATAGACCCCGGCGCGCTCCGCGGCCCAGCTCTGCCAGTAGTCGTCGCTGTCGAGGACGACGGCCCAGTTGGCGATCACCCCTTGCCAGTGCTCGAGTGCTTCCGGGCCACGGCCGAGCTTGCGGGCCTGCCAGTAGTGGCAGAGCCCGAGGTCGTGCGCCACCACGAGGTCGTCCGGGCTGCGCCGCTGCCGGCCTTCGAGCCAGACACGCCGGGTCGCCCGGGGATCTTCGATGGCGGTCGCCGTCATGGCTGCTGGCCCTCCTGGCCGACGGCCAGCCGTACGGCCGGGTCCCCCAGAAGGGCGTAGTTGCGGGCGTCGTTGCGCGCCGTCCACAGCGAGGCCAGGGCCTTCTCGCCGGCCGCGTCGCCGTCGTCGCGGTGGCGGCGCCGCTCGGCGTCGATCTCGGTGGCGATCTCGGCGTAGCGCTCGTGGAAGACGTCGAGAGCCGCCCCGACGGGGTAGCCGTCGAGGAGCTGTCGGAGAGCGCTCTCGAAGACCTGGAGCTGGGGACGCCGGGAGCCGGCACCGCGCCAACGGAAGGAGCAGTCCCAGGCCCGCTCGACGTGGCCGACGACGGCGAGGGCGCCGCCGCGCGGGTGGCCGAGGAGCCGTTGCGGTAGCCGGGAGAGGAAGGCCCGGGGTGCCAGGGTGCGCGCCGGCGTGCTCCCTGCCGCCGTCCAGCCTTCGTAGACGTAGTCGTCGCTGCGCGGCGTGCCGGCGCTGTAGCAGCCGAAGTGGAAGACGATCCGGCCGCCGACCTGGGCGTCGGGACCGACGTCGTCGGCGGCGAAGTAGAAGTCGCGGGGAATCGCCCCGTGCCACTGTCTCGGTCCGGGCCAGTCCTGGCAGAGGAGAGCGCCCTGGCCGCCGCGCTGAAGGTCGTGGCCGGACGGGAAGCTCAGGCCGTGACAGGCCGTGAAGACGACCGCCGGAGCCTCGGACCTGCCCAGCCACCGGGTCAGGCTCTCCTTGGTGGCGTCGGCGTCGAAGCGCCTCTCGACGCGCCACTTCGGACAGCTCTTGCTCAAGCTGTCGGCCAGCGGCACGGCCAGCAGCCCTGCGGTGAGCTCGGTCGCCCGGTCGTCGTGGTTGCGGACCGCGAAGAAACCGATCCGCCGCTCCGGACGCAGCTTTCCCGTCTCCGCCGCCAGCACGCTCCCGGCGTAGCGCTCATACTCCTCCGGGGTGTCGAAGCAAAGGCGGCCGACGGCGTACTGGACATCGAGCTGGTGCTGGAACTCGAAGGGTATCTCCTCCGGGTCGCCCACGAGGAGCAGGTAGTAGGGCACGTCGGCGGGGTTCACCGCGCCATACCCCACACCATGACGCGCCAGGAAACAGGGCTTGGATTCTCCCTGGTAGTCCTCCTCGCGATAGAGCTCCCCGGCCTGCTCCGCGCGGTGATCGAGGAGGGGGCGCAAGGCCGAGCGGACGGCAGCCCCGGTTCGCGGGGCGAAGACGACCCCCCAGCCGCTCTGGTCGAGGCGTCGTGAATCGACTCCGTAGACCAAGCGCTTGGCGCCGGGCTTCTCCCCGAGGACGTGCGCGGAGATCTCGCGGGGCGTCGGTGCGGGCAGATACTCGCCGGTAGCGGCATCGACGCCGTTCAAGGCGAAATCGTCGCTCGCTCGAGATTCGCGCGGCGCGCGCGGCTCGTAAGCGGCGCGAAACGGGGTCTTGACGACCGGGCTGCCGTCGTGCATCGGCCTGCTCCGCACCGTCAGGGGTCATTGGGTTTGTCTTGGGTGTCGTCAATCTGCCCGCCGGTGCCATCGAGCTCGATGGAAACGTCGTCGTCCTCGTCGTCCTCCCTGCCGCCTTCACCGTAGGCTCGGTGCTCCAGGACCTTCTCGTCGTCCGACCTGTTGTCCCTGTTTTCGCAGATTCCTTGGCTCATCATGACCTCCTCCGCCGTGAGCATGATTCCGTTACGGCCCCCGATCAGATAAGGGGGCCCCTCATGGCGCGCTCTCCGCGGCTGGGCCCGGAAAAAGGCGTGCCGCGTCGTCGCAGCAGATAAAGACCGGGATCGGCGTGGATTGTTGACAGCGAGCGGGAACCCGGACGGATCAGCCCCCGATCCGGGGGGAACCCCAATCCCCCTCGAGCACGAAGGCGGCCCAGTAGAAAGGCGCTTGCCAGCGTGGATCGCGGACCATGGCGAGCTGGGCCGAGCGCAAGGCGGCCGCCGGCGCCAAACCCTCTGTCAACATGTCGCGGTAGAAGCGCTCCATGAGCTCGGCTGTGGCCCGGTCGTGGACCTGCCAGAGACTGACCACCACGCGACGGGCGCCGGCGACCATGAAGGCCCGGGTCAGCCCCTCCAGGCCCTCGCCCTCGATCTCCTTGCCGAGCGCGGTCTGGCAGGCGCTCAGGACCACGAGCTCCGCCGCCAGCTCGAGGCTATGGATCTCGTGCGAGCGCAGGAAGCCGTCGCACGGCCGGCCGTCCTCGTCGACGAGCGAGAAGACGAGGCCCGACAGCTCCGGCTGGCGGGAGTTGAGAAAGCCGTGGGTGGCGAAATGGAGGATCTCGTAGCCCGCGAGGCGGCCGGTGGTCACGGCAGAGCGGTTGGCGGCGAAATCGAGGGCCTCGAAGCGTGCCTCCCCGGGCACGAGGGCCAGAATAGCCTCGGCTTCATGGCGTGAGGCGACCAGACGCCGGAGGGTCGGGAGGCCAGCCGCGTCCGCCGCGCCGCGCACCGTGGCGGGAAGGGGAGAAGGCCCCTCCGCCCTTTGGCGATGGACCCTGGGGTCTTTGCTGTCGAAGACGGGATCGGCGAGGACCGCGAGCTTCCCTGTCGGCCGCGTCGCGGCCCGAGTGCGCAAGGACGCCAGGACCGACGCCGCGGGAAGGCGGACGACTTCGTAGTCGAGCACGAGCGGCTGCGGCTCCTCGTCGTCGGCCGTACGCAGTCGCAGCGCCGCGAACGGCAGGTACTCCAGCACCCCTTCACCGACGATCAGGAGCCGCCGCGCGTCGAGCTGGGCGACGGCGGGGCCGAGCAGCATCTCTCCCAGGGCAGCGGCGGTCCGGTGTGCCTCTCCCCGGTGCTTCCGGTGATGGCTCAGCTTCAAGAGACTGTAGGCGTGGCGGGCGGCCGCCTCGATCTCGGCCTTGCCAGGCAGCTCGAAGCTCGCGATCGAATCCGGGGCCACGACCCAGAGGAAGCTCTTTTCGGCGGCCAGCTCGTAGTGCAGCAGCCGAGTCTCGGGATCCAGGATCCGGCGTTGAATCTCTTCGAGACCGAGGGGCTCGCTCCAGCCAAGGTTGCGGGCGGCGCTCAAGCGCAGGCGGGTGCGCAGCTTCTCCAGCCGGGCGAGCAGCTCGCGCTGGCGACGCGCTGCGTCCGCGAGCTCTTCCGTCGTGCCCGACGCGGCCCGTTCGAGGCGTTGCCGCTCGGCGGCGTTGATTTCGGCCTGAAGGGCTGCCTCTTCGGCCAGCATCTGCGCGTCGGCGCCCGCGCGCAAGCTGACGCGCGACTCTTCGAGGGCGTCCAGGAAGCCCCGCGCCCGCGCCCGCTGGCTCGCCTCGAAAGCCTGCACGGCGAAAGCCGCAGAGCCCTGCCGCCGCCAGCGCTCCATCAGAAGGTCGACGTAGAATTCGTATTGCTCGTGCTTGGTGGCGAAAAAAGCGCTGCGCAGCTCGTTGCTGGGGATGTGGGCTCGGAGGGTCTCCACGACCTCCAGGGCGGCTTCGATAGCGGCCTGGGCCTGCGCGAGCCGTCCCTGGTGACGCAGCGCCGAGGCCGTTGCGTACAGGATCGTAGCCCTCCGGCGCGGGTCCGGGGTGGCCTCCGGAAGCGTCGCCGCTGCGCAATCGCGCAACGCCGCAGCCGGGTCTCCCAGGGAGTCGAGAAGCCAGCCGCGGTTGACGAGGACGTCGGCTTGAGCCGTGCGGTCCTCCAGACGGCGGGCCAGCTCCAACGCCCCGTCGTAGGCTCGCCTGGCCTGATCGCCGTCCCCGTGCTGTTGATGGATCCATCCGAGGTTCAGAAGCGTACGCATCTCGCCGGGCCGATCTCCCAGGAGCTCGAAGATCTCCAGGGCCTGACCGGTGCGGCGCAGCGCCTGATCGCCATCGCCCTGACGGCTGTGGAGCAGCCCCAGATTGCTCAGTGTCACCGCTTCGCCGCGCCGGTTGTCGATCTCTCTCATGAGCTGCAGCGAGCGTTCGAAGTAGTCGCGGGCCATTTCCCCCTGATGCAAGGCGGAATAGACCCCTCCGACGTTGCTGAAGGTCACCGCGCGCTGGGAGGGATTCTCCAGCTCCTGCCACAGCGCCAGGGCGGCGTCATAGTATTCCAGGGCCTGGTAGAACAGGCCCTGGACCATGCAGACTTGGCCGAGGTTGTTGAGCGTGGTGGCTTCACCTTGCCGATGGGCAGTGCTGCGGTGCATCGACAGCGCCCGCCGGTAGTGCTCCAAGGCCCGCTCGAGGTCGCCCTGTTGCCGATAAACCAGCCCGACGTTGTTGAGCAAGGTGGCCTGGCAGCGGCGGTCCTGCATTTCGACGCAGAGCGCGAGCGATCGTTCGTAGCAGACCATGGACTCGTCAAGGCGGCCGAGAGTACGGTAGACGTCCCCGAGCCGCCAGAGGGCGATAGCGGCGCCGTTGCGGCCGGCAGCGCTGCGTAGCTCCTGGTAACGCGCGAGGGCCTCGTCGTAGGCGGCGATCGCACCCTCGAGCGCTGACTGATCCCCTCGCCGGCGAAGCTCTTCGGCGGCGGCGAACGAGGCGGCGGCGGCGGCCTGGGTCCGGTCATGGGGGGTTGCAGGACGCAGTGACAGGACTTCGAGCTCGTAGCTCCCACGCCGATCCTGACCGTCCTGAGAACGGAGCTCGACCAAGTGCTCACCCGCCCCGCGGCTGGCGACGGCAAGCCGCTCCGGACCGTGGCTGCCATTGGGGCTGTCGACGAGGAGGAGGCGGCTCCCGTCAGGCGCGAAGAGGCTCAGAACCAGGTCCACTCCCTGTTGCTCCGCCCGCAGGTCGACGAACTGGTCGCCCGCCAGCATCAGCCTGTACCTGTGGCTTTCGCCTGCCGCGAGCGGCGAGCGGTAGACCTCTCCCGGCACCAGCGTCGAGCGCACCCTTGCCGCACCTCCCTCTTCCGGTAGCGCGCGCTCCTCGGTGGCCATCGCCGGAGGCTCAGAGGGGCCGGCGGATCCTTCCCCTTCTCGCAAAGCCAAGGCGAAGAAGATGGCCGACGCCGAAAGCACGGCGGCCACCACAGCCTTCCGGAGCCTTGAAGCCGTCATGGCTTCCTCCCCATGAGCAAAGCCCGGGAGCGCCGGGCCTTGTCCAGGACGTTTAGTTACCGACGCTGAGCTGAAACACCTCCACGGTCCGCCGATGCCCGTTCTCCGAGGCGAGGATGACGATGCGAAAAACCCCAGCCGGGAAGAAATCGCGCCGTATCGACAAGGACGTCGTGCCGTCGGCGCCGGCCTCCAAGCCCTCCGCGCTCCACAGCTCCCGGTCCGAGGCGTCCAGGATCCGGATCGCCAGCGGCGCGGCAGGAGGCTCGGAAAGGTGGAGGATGAGAGTCATCTGGCCGGGACCGCGCCGTTCCGACACCGCGGTGGCGGCCTGTCCGCCACGCACCGGATCGTCCGCGGCAAACAAGTCGTGAATCGCCACGTTGAGCTGGGGACGCGAAAGCTCGCCGATCTGCAGCCGCAGCGTATAGACCCAGAAGGAAAGGCCCACGCACCCGAGCAAGAAGGAAGCGGCCAGGGCCAGAAAACGCACCGGTTCCGGGCGCTCCTCGTCCCGGCGCTTCCCGACCCGAGCCTGCGCATTGCGGGTCCACGGGCCGGGCCGGATCCTTGCGCTCTCCTCCTCCGGCGAGGGCTCCGGTCCTGCCGCGGCTGCGAAGATCCGCGCTTTCATCTTCGACCAGGCGGCGTCGACATCTGCGAGCGGCAGGTCGGGGGTCGGACCGGGCGGCTCCGGGAGCTCCGGAAACGCCATCAGGTCCGACAGCAGCAAACGGCAATCCGCACACGCCACCAGATGGTCTTGGAGCGCATTCGCGGCCGCCGGTTCCAGCTTGCCTCGGTGATAGGCAACCAGATCCTCCCCCGTCAAGTGGACGCCAGGGGCACCCTGTCGCTCTTTCACCAGCATTTCCAACATCGCCCTGATTTCTTTTGATTCGCTCAAGGAGACCTACTCCTCGTTCTCAACGAAGGCGCCCGGCAGAACGATTCGAAGCCGCTCACGCAGCCGCGCCCGGCCTCTGGCGAGGTGAGTCTTGACGGTCTGGATCGAGATCTGCAGCGTCTCGGCGATCTCCCGGTACTTGAGCTCCTCGCCGATTCGGAGAAGGAGGCACCGGCGCATCTGATCCGGCAGCTCTGCAATGGCCTCCCGGAGGGCCGCCAGAGGCTCCTTGGCGAGCGTCGGGCCAGGCAAATGGTCATGGGCCTGCCCTTCCTCTCCGACTCTCGCGTCGAGCCTGTGCGCCTCCGCATCGGTGTCGAGCGACACGACGCGGGCGCGGCGCTTGGCCGTGGCACGGCGCTCAACCGCGCTTCGGAAGACGTTCGTCGCGATCTGGAAGAGCCAGTGCTCAAAGCTCACCTCTCGCCGAAAGGCACTCAGACCTCTAAAGACCCGAAAGAGGCTCTCCTGGGTGAAATCCTCGCACTCTTCCGCTGTGACGCCACGCCGGTGAAAGAAGACCAGCAGAGGCCGGTAGTAGAGCCGAAAGAGCTCACGGAAGCTCTCCTCGACGTCGACCTGCGCCTGAAGCACCTTGACCAGACGTTCGGCAGCCTCGTTCCGGTCCGCGAGCTTCGCCAGGGTCTCCTTCATTCGCTTGTGGCCTCCTAGCGCCGAGTCTGGACGACGGTGGCCGCCTCGATTTGGGTCGCGAACCGATTCTAGCAGAACGCGGGAAGACCGACGACCGTGGCCAGCGGGTGCGGTAGTCTTTACCCCCAAAGCGCCCTCGGAGAGAGGGGGAGAACGCGATGAGCGGACCGATCGACTCCCACTGCCATCTGCAGATGCTCGCGCCGGACGAGCTCGAGGCGGCCCTCGACGCCGCCCGCGAGCGCGGCGTCAGGGGCTTCCTGGCGCCGGCGACCCGCCTCGCCGACGCCGACGGCCTGCTCGCCCTGTGCCACCGCCACGACGACGTGTGGTGCGCCCTCGGCGTCCACCCCCACGAAGCCGCGAGCTGGCGTGCCGGCGACGCCGGGCGCCTGCGCTCGCTGCTCGCCGACCCGAAGGCGGTGGCGGTGGGCGAGTGCGGCCTCGACTTCTACTACGACCACGCGCCGCGCGAGGCGCAGACCCGGGTGATGCGCGAGCAGTGGGAGCTCGCCGTGGAGCTCGGCCTGCCCGTGGTCGTCCACAACCGGGACTCCGACGAGGCGATGCTCGAGGCCGTGCGGGCGCCGGAATTCGCCGCCCTGGCCGGCGACTTCCACTCCTTCGCCGGCGGCCTCGCCACGGCGCGCGAGCTCCTCGACCGCGGCCACTACCTCGGCGTCTCCGGCATGGTGACCTTCCGCCGCGCCGACAACGTCCGCGAGGTGCTCGCGAGCGCCCCGCCGGAGCGCCTGCTCGTCGAGACCGACACCCCCTACCTGGCGCCGGTGCCCTACCGCGGCAAGCCCAACCGGCCCGCCTACGTCGTCGAGGTCCTGGAGCGCCTCGCCGCGGAGCTCGGGACGACGCCCAAGGCGGCCGCCACGGCCACCTGCGAGAGCTTCTACCGCCTGTTCCCGCGCGCCGCGGCGCGATGACCGGCCGTGGGGCCGGACGACCAGCCGACCGGTTGGTCGAAAACTGCTTCATCAAGGTCCGCGGACAGACTTTTCCCGACAAAGGGGTTGACACGTCGGGTAGAAGCGGTACAATACCGACCGGACGGTAGGAAACTGATGGGAACGCGCCTGACAAGACGAGGAGAAGAGATGAGCAAACACGCTACCGAGCCCGGAACCGAGGGGACCTCGAGCATGGACGCGACGGCGGCCACGGCCCGGCAATGGCCGAAGGTGATCGCGTCGCCGGCGGTTTGGGAAGGCGGCGCCGCGGCGCAGCGCCTGGGCAGAATGCCGCGCTCGCTCTACCGGCCGCGGCGCCTGGCGATCTCGCCCGAGCGACTGTCTATCTTGTGGTGAGCGGCGATCCTGTGGTGAGCCCCGTCAGCCGGGGCGCTCTTCGGCGGTGAAGAGGGCGACGTTCGGCGCCAGGCGGGCGCCGCCCGCGTCGGCCACCGCGAAGGCGAAGCCCCACGGCTCGCGCTCGGGCCGGCCGCGGTACATCGTGGCTCCCCCGTAGCGGCCGTCCTTGGCCAGGGCGTAGAACTCGAGGTCGAAGCGCGGCCGGCCGCGCGCGTCGAGCAGCCGCGGCTCGGTCATCGCCACCGCGCGCCGCAGGGCTTCCAGACACGCCTCTTCGGGGCCCATGCCCCGCCGCATCATCTCCACCACCAGGAACGCGCCGCAGGCCTTGATGTTGGCTTCGCCGCGGCCGGTCGAGCCCGCGGCCCCCACCTCGTTGTCGCAGTACTGGCCGGCGCCGACGATCGGGCTGTCGCCCACCCGGCCGGGGATCTTCCACGACCGGCCGCTGGTGGTGGTCACGCTGCCGAGGGCGCCGGCGGCGTCGACGGCGCAGCAGTTGATGGTGCCGTGGGTCCAGTTGATGCGCACGTCGTCGTCGTGGTCGAGCCAGTTGTCGCCGGGGTTGAGGCGGGACCTCCAGCGCAGCCAGTCCTGGCGGCTGGCCTCGGTCAGGAGGTCCTGCTCGCGGAAGCCCATGCCGAGGGCGAAGCGCCTGGCGCCCTCCCCCACCAGCAGGACGTGGTCGGTGTAGTCCATGACCGCCTTGGCCACCAGCGACGGCGTGGCGATGCCCTCGAGGGCGGCCACGGCGCCGGCGCGGCGCGTCGGGCCGTGCATGCACGAGGCGTCGAGCTGCACCACGCCGTCGGCGTTGGGCAGGCCGCCGAGGCCCACCGACTTGTCCTCGGGGTCGAGCTCGACGAGGTTGACGCCGGCGATCGCGGCGTCCAGGGGGTCGGCGCCCTGGGTCATCATTTCGTAGGCGCGGGCGACGGCGGCGAGACCGTTGGCGGAGGCGATGGCGACCGGCCGGGAGGCGGCCGGCGGCGCCTCCGTCTGCGCGGCGGCGCCGCGGGTCAGGAGCGAGGTCGCGGCGGCGGCGCCGAGGCCGAGGAAGCTGCGTCGGTCGAGGGTCATGGCTCTCTCCTCTCGGTGCGGACGGTGACCCCGGATTCTGTCACTCGCGGATCGCCACGTCGATCTCCTTCCACTTGCCCTGGAGCCCTCTCCAGCGCCGAGCCGATGCGCCAGCGAGGGGTCAGCCTCCCCCTCACCGTCCGTGCAATGCCGCCGCCGCAGCCGAAGCTCGACGTCTTGGTTGGTATACCTGCCAAGATTCAATAGAATGAGGTCGACATGTCGACCGATTTCAACATCTCCTTCCCTCCGGACCTGCTCAGGATCCTCACCCGCTGGAACCGCTGGGGGACGGCTCCGCTCAACTCCGGGGTTCGGCGGCGGATCACCGGCGAGCTCGCGCCCTTCCTCGACACGCCCGAAGTGGTGGCTCTGGTGGGCCCCCGCCGAGCCGGCAAGACGACCGTCCTGTTCCAACTGATGGACGACCTCGAAGCCGCCGGGGTACCCCGGGAAGCGTGCCTGCACGTGAACCTCGAGGAACAGGCGCTCATGTCCGTGATGGGTCCGGAGCTGCTGGAACGTCTCTACGAGACGTACCGGGTCGAGGTCTTCCCCGAGGGCCGTGCCTACCTCTTCCTGGACGAGGTCCAGCAAGCGTCGGGATGGGAACGATGGGTGCGCTCGCGCAACGAGACGGAGGACGTCAAGATCTTCGTGACCGGTTCGTCGGCGAAGCTGATGTCGCCGGAGCTCGCGACGCTCCTGACCGGCCGCCACGTGAGCTTTCGCGTGCTGCCGCTCGAGTTTCGCGAATTCCTGGACTTTCGCGGGGTCGAGCTGCCGGCCAGGCCGCGCCTCGTGGGCACGCCGCCGCGGATTCAGCAGGCGCTCCACGCCTACCTGCGCTGGGGAGGCTTTCCGGAAGTGGTCCTCGCCGGCGACGAGCGGCGCAAGGAAGTACTCCTGAAGCAATACTTCGACGACGCTCTGTTCAAGGACGTGGCGCTGCGTCACCAGATCCGGGACCTCTCCTTGCTGCGCAACCTCGCCGTGTACCTGCTGGGCCCAGACCTCCTGACCTACCCCCATTCGGAGATGTCCGGTTGAGCCCCGCCTGAGGGCTCTCGAGGGCCTGGGAAGGCTAGGCTGTGGGGTGGCTCGGGCTTCATGGCGAACCGCATCCGGAGCTTGG